>Ga0181538_10001373_pt1 | contig 27445 bp, 26 predicted proteins | sample PEATcosm2014_Bin_40_FD_119773 | JGI IMG/M metagenome (GOLD analysis project Ga0181538, IMG submission 119773) | Peatland microbial communities from MTU Mesocosm Facility, Houghton, MI, USA - PEATcosm2014_Bin23_30_metaG | ecosystem: Environmental > Terrestrial > Soil > Wetlands > Peat | place... | reverse complement strand
CTTCGATGGAGGCAAAAACGCTTTCCGAATGGCGGTCGTGCACCAGCGCGCGAAAATCTTCGAAATGAATTTGAATCAAACCGCGCCGCGTGAGCAAACGCCACACACCGCGGACACTTTCCATAAGCAATCCGCTCGTGATGCGGAACGTGTCGAGGACGCTGGTATTCTCGTCAATCAACTTGAACGTTTTCTGGTTCGGCAGGCAGATAACGCCGTCGGCAACGGCCTTGAGTTCGCCGAGTCCGTCCTGCGCCTGCTGCTGGCGGCGGTTGCCTTCGCAAGCGAACGGCAAGGTTACGAACGCGAGCACGAGCGCGCCGGTTTCCTTGGCCGCACGGGCGGTTACAGAACTGATACCGCTGCCGGCGCCGCCGCCCAGACCGGTGAGAATGAAAATGACCGTCGCGCCCTCGCAGGCGGTTTTGAGCGTGGAAAATTGTTCTTCGGCCAGCGCGCGGCCGCGTTCGGGATCGCCGCCGGTGCCCATCCCGCGCATCAATTTTGTCTCCAGCTGAATTTTCACCGGCGCGGAGGATGCCGCCAGCGACGTCGCGTCCGTGTCAATCACGGCGAACGACGCACCTGTGAATTCATCGCCCATCACCGTGTCGAGCAACTGAACGCCCGCGCCGCCGACGCCGAAAATTTTCACGACCGGCTTTTGCGCCGGCTTGGGGACTGCCACGGGAGTTTCACCTTTGGTTTTCATGGCGGGTTGGGTTCAGGGCCGTTGCAAAAAACGTCCGAGCGCACCTTTGATTCCCTGCGCCAGCGACGGTCTACCTTCGCGTTTGCGGGCTTTGAACGAACCAAATTTCGCGAGGCCGATGCCGGTGACGAATTCCGGCTGGCCGAGCGCGGATTTGAGTCCGCTGACGGAATCGGTTTGGCCGAGCGAGACGGGCATTTGCAAAATCGGCTCGGCGAGCCTGGCAATGTGCGGCACGCGCGCCCCGCCGCCGCACAGAAAAACGCCTGCGCGCAAATAATCGAGCAGGCCAAGCTGGTTCAGATCCTGCGCGACCAGCTGGAAAATTTCCTCCAACCGCAATGACATGATGCGGCGCAAATGCTCAACATTGACGGTCTTGAGCGGCAGGCCGAGTTCGTTGGTGATGGTGACGGTCTGGCCCTTCGCCGCGTCGTCCACCAACGCCGAGCCGTGTTCCAGCTTGAGTTTCTCCGCGCGGCTCAACGGGACTTTCAGGCCGTAGGCCAGATCGTTGGAGATGTGGTCGCCGCCGACCGCGAGCACGCCGGTGTGTTTGATGACGCCATCGGTGTAAACGACGTAGTCGGTTGTGCCGCCGCCGATGTCAATGACCAGCGCACCGAGTTCCTTCTGTTCGTTCGTCAACAGGGCGAGCGACGACGCGAGGCCGTTGAAGACGATTTCATCCACTTCGAGTTGCATGCCCTTGACGAGGCGGATGGCGTTTTGGAGCCGGTTCGTGTTGCCGTGAACGACGTGCATGTCCACTTCGAGGCGCGAACCCAGCATGCCGACGGGGTTGGTCACGCCATCCTGCCCATCCACAAAAAAATGCTGGCGAATGGCGTGCACGACGCTGTTTTCCGTCGGCAAATTGATCGCCTTCGCGTTCTTGATCACGTCCTGCACATCGTCGTCCGTGATCTCGCGGTCGGCGGAGACCACCGGATGCACGCCACGGTTGTTGAAGCCGCGAATGTGCCCGCCGGTGACGCCGAGATAAACGCTGCGGATTTCCACGTCCGCCATCTGCTCGGCTTCGACAATCGCATTGCGCACGTCCTCCTCGGCCTGCTGCGTGTCCACCAGCTCGCCCTTGCGCACGCCGCGCGAGCGCGCCTGGCCAAGGCCGATGATGTTCAGTCCGGCCTTTGCGGGATCGGCGCTCTGTTCGCCGACCACGGCGCAGACTTTCGACGTGCCAATTTCAAGTCCGACGATGATGTTTGCGGTGTCAAACATTGTTTTTCATAGGGCGCGCGGGTTTGACCGGTTTCGGCGCCGAACCGGGCACAGCGCCGCCTTCCATCCAGCGCGCGGGAATATTGTTGGGCACCGCCAGGTTGAGCGAAGCGATGGCCTTGTTCATACTTTGTCCGACATCATAAATCTCCCGCCAGCGGCCCAATTGTCGGGGAAAATCTTTCAAACCGAAAGTAATTTCGCCGCCCTGCAACGTTGTCGCAACCAAAACTTCCGGCGCGGAAACGTCAATGCGCTGCAAATCCACCAGCCCGGCCATCGGCGAACGGTTGAAGGCCGTGATTAATTGCAACGCCGCCTGCACCTGTGGTAAATCCAGGCGGCGGCCCGGCTGCAGTTGAAAGAAATTCAAGCCGGTGATGACCGGCAATTGATCGCTCACCTGGGCGAGCGACATCACGCACAGGCGCGGGTCCAGCGGCTGCATTAAATAACCGTCCGCGTCGAGTTCGAACACGGTCACTTGGATTTTACCCGCGGCGTCCGCGCTGGGCACGTTCACTTGCGCCACCGGCTCGCGTTCGGTCACCTGAATCCGCAGCGTGCGCGGCAGCACGCGCTCCACCGACACCGAATCAATCATGGAAACCAGTTCGAGATTGCGTTTCACCGTCGCCAGGTCGAGCGCCAGCAGATTGTCACCGGGTTTCACGCCCGCCCAGCGGCGCAATTGGTCCGGCAAAATCACGCCGTCCGTCCGTACGTCAATGTGCCGGATGGCGAACTCGGGATTTTCATAAACAAAATGGTCGAGCGCCCATTCACCCGCCCGCCAGAACAAATAAAGGCCAAAGACCGTGCCGAAGAGGACGCCGAACGCCACCGCCGCCAGCCGTGTGCGCGTCGCGCGCACCTGGCCCGAACGCAGTTTCACGTCGAGCACGTGACCGCGGCTCAATCGCCGGTTTTTCTTTTCACGCCTGAACCACATTTTAAATTTCAGTTTCGCGGCACATCGAACATCCAACGCCCGACATCCAACATCGAATAACCCGCCCATCTGCAACTTTCGGCGTTCGATGTGCGGTGGTCAGCGTTCAATGTTCCCGACCATTCCGTTCCAACGCCAGATCAATCATGCGCTGGCAGAGTTGTTCGTAGCTGATTCCCGCCACCGCCGCCGCTTTGGGCAACAAACTCGTTTCCGTCATGCCCGGCAGCGTGTTGACTTCGAGCACGACCGGCGAGCCGTCCGTGCACACCATCACGTCCACGCGGGCGTAATCGCGTCCGCCTATCGCCTGGAATGCGCCGAGCGCGGCGTCCTGAATCCGTTTCGTCGTCACCGCGTCAAAATCCGCCGGGCAGAAATACTCCGTCGCCCCGGCGGTGTATTTGTTTTTGTAGTCGAGATGGCCGACCTTCGGACGGACCTCGACCACCGGCAGCGCCTTGCCGTCCAAAACACCGACGGTTGTCTCGCGTCCGGCGATTTTTTCCTCGACCAGGACCTCCGAATCAAATTTCAACGCTTCGGCCAGGGCCTTTTGCCAGTCTTGGATGCGTTCAACGAATTGCAAGCCGACGCTCGAACCCTGCCGCACCGGTTTCACGACCAGCGGTGGCTGCCAGTCCTGCGGCCAGGGCGTTTTTTCCGAATTCACCACCAAAAACTTCGCCGTGGGCACCCGCGCGGTGATGCAACACTGTTTCGTGAGCACCTTGTCGAAGGCAATGCGGCTCGCTTCGGCATCGCAGCCGGTGTAAAGCGCGCCGAGTTTTTCAAGCTGCTGCTGCACCGTGCCGTCTTCCCCATAAGTCCCGTGAAGCGGTGCGAGGCATACGACATCTGTCCCCGGCGGCAAAACCCAGTCCGGCGTTTTGGGATCAATTTCAAAAACCGTGTGCCCGAGCGAACGCAGCGCCTTCACGACACCGGCGCCGGAACGCAGCGACACTTCGCGCTCGGCGCTCGGCCCGCCCAGCATGACCGCGATGTTCAATTTTCGACTCATTCCTCGCCAATAATTTCGACTTCCGTCTGCAATTCGATGCCGCGCGCTTCTTTCGCCCGCGCCTTGAGAATCGCAATCAATTCGAGAACATCGCGCGCCGTCGCGTTGCCGTCGTTCACGATGAAATTCCCGTGCTCCAGGGAAACCACGGCGCCGCCGACGCGCGTGCCTTTCAATCCCAGTTCGTCAATCAATTTGCCGGCCGGTACGGTTTCGGGATTTTTGAACATGCAACCCGCGCTGGGCGCCGCCGGCTGCGAAGTCCAGCGTTTCCGGCTGAACGCACTCATCCGCTGCACGATGGATTCCTGGGAATCCGGCCGTCCTTTGAACACCGCACCCAGCGCGATGTGATTTTTCAAAGCGCCGCAGCCGCGATATTCCACCGACATTTCCTTCGGTGTGCGTTCGCGCGTAACGCCGTCAAAATCCATCAGGCGCACAGACTCCACGACCTCAAACGTCGCGCCGCCCATTGCCCCCGCGTTCATGCGCAACGCACCGCCGACGCTGCCTGGAATGCCTTCAAGAAATTCCAACCCGCTCAGCCCGTGGCGTCTGGCCTCGGCCGCGACATTTTTCAATTTCGCGCCCGCCCCACAAACCAAACGCTCACCCGCGACCTCGATGCGGCTGAAATTCGCTTGCGACAAACAAACGATGACACCGCGGAAGCCGCCGTCGCGCACGAGCAGATTCGAGCCGCGCCCAATCACGAAAAATGGCACGTCGTGCCCGGTGCAAAATCTCACGACTCTCGCCAAATCCTCTTCCGACGCCGGCTCGACATACACATCCGCCAGTCCGCCGACGCGGAGCGTGGTGTGTTTTGCCAGCGGTTCGTTGCGGCGAACGACCGTCGCGCGCGAAACAACGCGTTCCGCCAGTTCGTCGGCAATTTGTGCTCCGGCTTTCATCGGTTGTTCCAAAATGGTGCTCATGCGGCTGAAAGATTCTGTTGTTCAACGGGATTGGTGCGCGGGCAGGCTTGTCCACGGGTTCGTTGGAGTTCAGCCCCGCGGGGCGGGACTGTCCTTGCCGGCAAGCTGAAGCTTGAACTCCGACACGCGCTCAAAATGTTTTCCGCGATTTGTTCCGCGGCCCTGGGGGCGTGCCATCGCGCCAAAGCGGTTTGCATTCCTGTGCGCGCCTTTTCATTTTCGATCAACTCGCGCAACAGCGCCGCCACTTTTTCCGGCGTGGCGTCCTTTTGTTCAAGCAAACGCGCCGCACTGGTCGTCTCAAAAGCGCGGGCATTGAAAAATTGGTGATTGCCTGCCGCCGCCGGGAAGGGCACGAGCAGCGACGGCAATCGCATCGCAGCCAGTTCCGCCAATGACGAAGCACCGGCGCGGCTCACGGCAGCCGTCGCCGTGCCCAGCGCCAGATCCATTTCAGCCAGAAACGGTTTCACGATGGCACTGATTCCGCGCGCAGCGTAAGCGGCTTTCACCTTTTCAAAATCGTTGGCGCCGGTCAGATGCAGCCATTGCCAGTTCTTTTCAGCGAGCAGCGGCAAGGAGGATAGAATCATTTCATTGAGGCCACTCGCGCCCTGGCTGCCGCCCGTCACCAAGATGACCGGACGATCCGGTCCGAGTCCAAGTGCCGTACGGCATTGAGCAGTTTTGGCGGGGCGAGCGTCCCCGTGAGCCGGCTCGTCAGTAGCCTCGCCCCGCCAAAATTGCGGACGAACGGGAGTGCCGGTGGTCGTGACTTTGCGCACCTTCAATCGTGCGGCAGCTTCGGGAAAACCGACGAACGCCTCATCTGTGAACCGTGCGAGAAAACGGTTGGCGCGTCCGGGAATCGTGTTCGATTCGTGCAAAAAAGTTTTCGCGCCGAGCTTTCTGGCGGCCAGAACCGGCGGTGCGCTCGTAAATCCGCCCATGGCCAGCACGGCGTCGGGCCTTTCGGCTTTGAAAAGTATTCGCGCCATCCTGAACGATTTCCAAAAACTCAAAGCGAACGAATAGTAGTTGCGATTTTGCAGCCCCACTGCCGGCAAGTGCCACTTTACAAAGCCTTTTACAGATTGCATGGCGTGCCATTGCACGGCTTTCAGATCAATTTCTTTTGAAGAGAGGAGCAACAGTACCTTGCAGCCGCGCTTTCTCAATTCCTCGCCGACAGCAATTCCCGGAAAGAGATGCCCGCCCGTCCCGCCGCAGGCGATGGCGACGAAGGGCGTGTTGGCTCCGGGTTCAGTCATGTGGCATGAGCGGGTTTTCGCCGTGCGACAGTGGTTCTGGCCACGCGGACGGGTGAAAATTCATCGGTCTCGACCGGTTCGGAAGCAATGGCACCGCGCGGGCGCGCGTGCCGCGCAACGCTAAACAAGATGCCGACACACGTGAGCATGGCGAGCAGGTTTGAACCGCCGTAGCTGATGAATGGCAGCGGCAGGCCCTTGTTCGGCAACGCGCTGGTGACCACGCCAATGTTGATGGCCGCCTGCAGGCCGATTAAAAACGTGCTGCCCGTGGCGAGCAAAAAACCGAAGGTGTCGCGGGCGTTCAGCGCGATGTAAATACCGCAAACAGCGACGACGACAAAAGCGACGATGATGAGCAACGTTGCAATCAAACCCAATTCCTCGCCGATGATGGAAAAAATGAAATCGGTGTGATGTTCGGGCACGAAGCCGAGTTTCTGACGGCCGTTGCCGAGGCCAAGCCCGGTCCAGCCGCCGGAGCCAAGCGCAATCATCGCCTGATATGCCTGATAGCCGACACCGTCCTTGTGTTGTTCCAAATCCCACCAGCTAAAAATGCGATTCATGCGCATCGGGTCATGCAAAATGGAAACCGCGAGCCCAGCCGCGCCGACCGAGGCCGGAACGAGGATGTGTTTCCAGCGGACGCCGGCAACGAGCAACAGCGAACCGCTGACCGCGGCAAGGAGAATGGTTGTACCCCGATCCGGTTCAACGAAAATCAAGCCGAGCACCAGCGCGATGAGTATTCCCGGAAAAACGATCCCGCGTTTCCAATTTTGCATCTGCCGCTGATAGCGGTCGCCGCACCATGCCAGCATGATGACGAGCGCGAGTTTGGCGAATTCAGACGGTTGCAGACGCATCCCGGGAAGGATGAACCATCGGTGCGCACCGTTGATTTTTTTGGTAATGCCGTGCGGCAGGGGCAGCAGCACCAGCACGAGCAATACCAGGGCGAAAATGAAAACCGGCCACGCAATTTTTTTGAGCAATTGATAGTCGAGGACGGTCGCCGCCACACAGAGGACGAGGCCGAGCGCGCACCAGACCAGCTGCAACATCAGGTAGTGCGCACCCACTTGCGTCATGCTCGAGCTGTAGAGCATCACCAGCCCCAGCGCCAGCAGGGCGGCGACGCAAAATGCCAAAGTTGTGACGGCAACTTTCATTGCAACAGTTCAAAATGATGCCGGCCGCGGTTCAACCCGCGGTCATTGCTGGGGTGCCGCGCCCGGCGCGGGTGCGGAAGCCGGGGCTGCCGGAGCAGGCGCCGTCGAAACGGGGGCCGGCTCGGGAGCCGGAGTTGCGACTTCAGCCTTCGCCGGAATCTTCAGCTTGTCTCCGACCTTGATATGATTCGGATCCACGGTCGGATTGGCAGACTCAATTGCCTTGAGGGTTATCCCGTGAGCTTTGGCAATTTTGCCTAAATTGTCACCGGATTTGACGGTGTAGATTCCCTCGCCACCGCTTGCACCAGCGGGAGCCAGTCCGGTTGGCGTCGGAGCGGCCGCGTTGCCGGACGCAGCAGGAATTGAGAGCTTTTGTCCGAGTTTCAATTTGGTCGGCTCGACGCCGGGGTTCGCCGCCTCAACGGCCTTGACCGTCACGCCGAATTTCTTGGCGATTCCCGAGAACGTATCGCCTTTGACTACAACGTATTCGGTCGCTGCCCCTTCCGGGACCGCCGGCGGTGTGGGAGTAGCCATTGGTGGCGGTGTCACGGGTGGATTCGTTACCACTGCTGGCGGTAAATTGGTGTCCACCACCGGCGGCGCATTGGTGTCCACTGGCGGCGGGGTGTTTTCGGCCTCGGTCTGCTCACGTTTGCAGCCTTGCATGAGCAAAGCCGTCAAACCGAGCACGTTGATGGCAACCACGCAAAACACGGCGAGTTTCACGCGGGAGCGGGTTTTGTTTTTTTCCTCCAACAGGGAGCCTTGCGGAACGAACGGATTGGGATTATTCATCGGCTTGGCGCTGATTGCGTCCTTTCATTGAGGTTGGGTTGAGTTTTTGGCCGCGAGATTTTCCCTCTAAAAACATCGCGGCTTGTTAAAACCAGTTTATTCATGAGCCTGACTTGCACGGCACGCCGGCGGCGGTTTTGAAATTGGCCAAACTCCGAATTTGCGCGTGAAAATAAAAACATTCCGCCTGACGCGCACTGAGCCGTTGCCGCTGTTCGTTTTAACAACAAGCCCGCGCACGCGCAAGGGGTAAAGCGCGCTGGCACCATTCTTAAAACACGTCTGTCTGCCGGATCGAACATGGTCAAATGCCCCGTCGTCATCTCAGTTTCAATGTGCTCAACGCGATGAGCGCGAAGAGCACGCACAAAATGTAAAAGCGCATCACTACTTGCGATTCATACCAGCCCTTTTTCTCGAAGTGATGATGCAGCGGCGCCATCAAAAAAATCCGCCGACCCGTGCCGTAACGCATCCGCGTAAACCGAAACCAGCCGGTTTGGAGCAGCACCGAAACCGCCTCCATCACGAACACGCCGCCCGCAATCACCAGCACGAACGGCTGGTGGATCAGCACCGCGACGATGCCCAGCGAACCGCCGATGGCGAGCGATCCTGTGTCGCCCATGAACACCTGTGCCGGATGACAGTTGAACCATAGAAAACCCAGGCCCGCGCCTAGGAGCGCCGCGCAAAACACCGTCAATTCGCCCGCGCCGTTCACGTACGGAATCTGCAAATAGGCCGCCGCCTTGATGTTGCCGGCCACGTAGGTGAACACGAGAAACACAAACGCCACGATCAATGAACAGCCAATCGCCAAGCCGTCGAGACCGTCCGTCAGGTTCACGGCATTCGAAGCGCCGACAATCGCCAGCACCACGATTAAAATTCCGAGCCAGGCGGCATGTTTCGCCAACGGATATTTGTAAAACGGCACCGTGATTTCCGTGACAAGCTTGCTGATCGAGGGGGTCTCCCACAAATACACGCCGATGAACAAACTCACGGCCATTTGCGCCCACAATTTCACCCGCGGCGGCGTGCCACCCCCGCTCTGCTGGATGATTTTGGCGTAATCGTCGTAAAATCCCAAACCCGCCAGCACGATTACCGAGAGCAGGGTCAACAACACCAATTTGTTGTCCAATTGCGCCCATAGCATCGTCGAAAAAAACAACACCGCGACAATCAAAATACCGCCCATCGTCGGCGTGCCCTTTTTGCTCAGGACACGCGCCGCCAGACCGCCCGCGGCCTCGGCCTTGTCGGCGTAATCCTGGCCAAATTTCTGTTGCTTGAGCCAGTGGATGATCTTTGGCCCCAGCCACCAGCTTAACACCAGCGCCGTGATGGCCGCGCCGGCGCTGCGCACCGTGATGTAACGAAACAACCGCAACGCCGAAAAGTGTTCCGCCCAGGGCGTCCCTTTCGACCAATCGAGCAGTTGCTGGCTTAATAAATAAAACATTCGTCTTCGCTCACGATTTTCCGGCCTTCAACGTCTCGGTGATGCGTTCCAAACGCACCGCTCGCGACGCCTTCAACAAAACCACGTCGCCGGTTTTTAAAAAACTTTTCACCGCCGCCATCGCCGTTTCGACATCCGCAAACTCAATCACGCGATTCAATCCCGCGTCGCGCGCCGCACGCGCCGTGACCGGGGCCATTTTGCCGACGGCAAACAACTGGCCGATGCCCAATTCCGCCGCGCGCCGTCCCACTTCCGCATGCGCCGCCTCGCTATGCGCGCCCAACTCGTTCATGTCGCCCAGCACCGCCACCCGCCGGCCTTGCAACGGCAGATCGCAAAGCGTTTCAAGCGCCGCCAGCGCCGAATCGGCGTTGGCGTTGTAAGTGTCGTCCAGCACACGCACGCCGCCGGTTTCCCAAAACTGCAGCCGCATCTTCGCCGGCTTGCACCCGGCCAGGCCGTCCCGCACCGCGGGACGGCCCAAGCCCAGTTCCTCACTGACCGCCATCGCCAACAAGGCATTGGCCACCTGATGCCGGCCCAGCAAATTGATCCGGTACTCGCCGTTCCATTCCATCTTTGGCGCATCCACGCGGAACGTCACGCCATTTTTGTCGGGGCGAATTCCCTTCGCCCGCCAGTCATTCCGTTCGCCGAGGCCAACGCGCACGATGCCCGCGCGCGTGCGCTGGACAACTTTTTCCGTCCATTCGTTGTCGCCGTTGACAAAGAGTCTGCCGTCCGCCGGCAAAAGTTCCGCGAGCCGGCCTTCTTCCTCCGCGACGCCCGCAACGTCGCCAAAAAATTCCAGATGCTCCCGCCCGATGTTTGTGATCACCCCATATTTCGGCTGAATCATTTTCACAAGCGGCGCCAGTTCGCCCGGGTGGTTCGTACCCGCTTCGAGCACGGCCGCCTGATGCGATTTTCCCAGTCGCAACAACGTCAGCGGTACGCCGATGTCGTTGTTGAAACTCGCCTCGCTCCACAACGTCGCCAGTTTTTGCCGGAGCACCGAGGCGATTAATTCCTTCACCGTCGTCTTGCCGTTCGAGCCGCCGACACAAACAACCGGCAAATCAAATTCGCGCCGGTAAGCCGCGGCGAATCTTCCGAGCGCCGCGCGCGGGTCGTCCACCGCGAGCACGGCGCATTCCAGCAGGGGCGCGGGAATTTTTTTCCGTTCCACGACGACGGCCGCAACGCCTTTGCCCGCGACTTCAGTCAGAAAGTCGTGGCCGTCGAAATGTTCGCCTTTAATGGCGAAAAAAAGGTCGCCGGCCTGCGCCTGACGCGAATCGGTGCATGCGCGTTGAACGAGTGTGTTTCCGGAGCCGCGCTCGAGTTTGGCGGCGCAGGCTTCGGCAATAAATTTCGAAGAACGTGGTTCCACGGCAAATATCCCGTTACGTCACGGGGCCTGTAAATTGGCCGGCCTTCGCGGGCCTCCCGCGGCCACGAGCGGCGTTGAATTGGTCAGCCCCGAGGTCTTGTCCGGCGGAATGTTCAAATAACTGGCGCAGCGCTCGGCGATTTCCCGGAACACCGGACCGCAAACCTGGCCGCCGTAGTAGCCTTCCTTCGGCTCGTCCATGACAACGGAAATGCAGAGTTGCGGGTCGTCCGCCGGGAAAAATCCGATGAACGACGCAAAGTATTTGCCCCGTTCATAACCGTCCGGCCCGACTTTTTGGGCTGTGCCGGTCTTGCCGGCCACGGTGTAATCCTGCATCGCCGCGCCCGGCGCGGTGCCATCCGGCGAGACGACCGTTTTGAGCGCCTCGATCATCAATTTGTCCGTGGCGTCGTTGATGACCTGTCGCACGCGTTGCGGCGTGTACGGTTGCAACACGTCTCCGTTCTGGTCTTCAAGGCGGTTCACGAGCATCGGCCGCATGAGCCAGCCGCCGTTCGCAATAGCGCACATGGCCATGAGCATTTGCAGCCGTGTTACCGCCACGCCCTGCCCCATCGGGATTTGCGCGATGGAAACCTTGCTCCATTTTTTTACCGGATGCAAAATCCCGTTGACTTCGCCCGGCAACAGAATGCCGGTAGGCTGGCCAAACCCGTATTCAGTCGCATAATCGTAGAGCCGATTTTCGCCGAGGCGGATGCCGATTTTGGCCGCGCCGATATTCGACGACTTTGTGATGATGCCCTTGGTGGTAAGAATCCCAAACGGCTCGTGGTCATGCAAAACCCGCCCCGCATAGGCGAAATGACCTTCTTCGCAATCAAACGTATCCCCCAAATGCACCACGCCATCATTCAACGCGCCCGACACCACCACGATTTTGAACGTCGAACCCGGTTCCATCATATCGCAGATGACGCGGTCGCGGCGCGCGTCGACGGGCGAGGCGCCGGGATTGTTCGGATCAAAATCCGGCAGTGTCGCCATCGCCAGGATTTCACCCGTGCGCGGACGCATGACGATGCCGGTAATGCTGATGGGAGTGTGTTTCTGCATGGCGTCGGCCAGTGCGGTTTCGACAATATGCTGAATGGCCGAATCCAGGGTGAGCACGACATTGAGGCCATCGCGTGCCTGCACGTCCTGATCGCGTAACGCAACCAGTTCCCGCTTCTGCCGGTCCGTTTCCGTCACGCGCCAGCCCGCCACACCGCTCAACTTGGAATTCAAATCCCATTCGATGCCGTCGCGACCTGAAAGCTGCGAGATGCGGGTACCGCCCAATGTCACCTCATCCGAACCCACGAACCCGAGCACGTGGGCCGCCAGCGAGCCGTTGGGATAAACGCGCAACTGGTCTGCCTCGGCGAAAATTGCGCCCTGACGCAGGTTGCGGAAAAACGCGCGGTTGGTTCTGGACAGTTTGCTTTCATCCACACCAAACGAAAGATTGGTCATCGTCATCTGAATCTTCTGCCAGGTCTCATCCGGGACGTTTTTTTGGAGACGGACATGATAAAGGCCGTTGGTGACAGTTTCGCCTTTTTCATTTTTCCAGACCCGGGGAATCAGCCGTTGACAGAGACTGCCCTCGCTCATGCCCAGCAACGGCGCGAGCGCGTGCGCGACTACTGCCTGCTGGTTGCCAATCAACGATGGATTGGCACAAATCGTTTTCACCGAAATGCTCGTGGCCAACAGGTTGCCGTTCACGTCCAGAATGTTGCCCCGGCGCGGCGGCTTGAAAAAGTCATGCTCTGTGTTCAACTCCGCCATTTGAGCCAATTCATCATGTCGCAACACCTGCAAGTCCACAAGCCGATAACCCAGCCCGGTGAACGCCGCGCCCAGTAGCAGCAGCAGCAGCAACACGCGTCGCAGTTGCAGTTTGTTGCTCATTTCCAAAACGGCCGGCCGCCCGCGGCGATCGGTTCCTCACCCGACGGCGTCACGGGCGGCGGCCAAATTTTCACACGTTATTGAGTCATCGCGTCGGTTCGACGCACGGCCAGTTGTCGCGCTGCGTCCGGGTCCACTGACGACACCGGCGGAGGTTCGGGCAGCCGCCAGATTTGCGACGGTTTCGCAGGCCCGAGCCCGAGATTCAATTCCCGCGCGCGCTTGTCCAACATGGTTGGCGAACGCAGCATCGCCAGTTGGTCGCCGAGCTTTTGATTTGTGTCCCTCGCTTGCGCCACGCGGGTCTCCTGCTGCCGGATTTGCTGGCTCAACTGGTAAATCTGGCTTTTTTGCCAGACATAACCGACCGCCGAACCTGCAATCAACAGGCACAGAAAAGACGCCTTTAACGCCGCTCCAAATCGGATCACCGCTGACTGACTTCTTCGATTTTTCATCGCTTAAATTTTTTCCATCACCCGCAATTGCGCGCTGCGGCTGCGCGGATTTTCCGCAATTTCCGCTGCTCCTGGCTTGATGGCCTTGCGCGCCACCCATTTCAACTCCGGCACGCGCGGTTCGCGCAACTCCGGAACGTCCACTCCTCCCGCGAACGTGTAATCCCGCGACCGCGCGCGACCGAAATCTTTCACCATCCGGTCTTCCAGCGAATGAAACGTGATGACCGCCAGCCGTCCGCCGGGCTTCAACGTTTTCACCGCCGCGTCCAATCCCCGATTCAAAGAGCTAAGCTCGTCATTCACCGCGATTCGCAACGCCTGAAAAACTTTTGTCGCCGGATGCGCCTTTTTCCCGCGGCGCGGTGAAATTTTCTCAATCAATTCCGCCAGTTGCCGCGTCGTTTCAAACTTCTGCCTCACCCGGTCGCGCACAATCGTGTTCGCAAACCGCCGCGCGTCCCGTTCGCCGCCCAGTTCCTTGAAAATTCTGGCCAGTTCTTCGGCGCTCGCGCCATTAACCAAATCGGCCGCCTTCAGCAATTGCCGGGTGTCCATCCGCATATCCAGCGGCCCGTCGTGCTGGAAACTGAATCCGCGTTCGGCGTAATCCAGTTGCGGTGAACTCACGCCCAAATCCAGCAGCACACCGTCGCAACCCGCCGCCGGGATCCATCCGGCCAATTCCGCAAAATTGCCGTGGCGGATTTCAAATCGTCCGGCGAACTCCGCCAGCTGCACACGCGCCGCTTCAACCGCGTCGCCATCGCGATCGCATCCAAACAGCCATCCAGTCGGCGAACTCGCGGCCAATATAATTGCCGCGTGTCCAGCCCCACCGATGGTCCCGTCGGCGTATCGCCCGCCCGGCCGGGGCTTCAGTGCGTCCAGCACCTCCGCCGCCATCACCGGTTTGTGAACGAAATCTGGCACTGAACATGGGTTTTTCGCGTGTTCAACCCGCTTTCATCTTCAAAAACCGCTCACCCAACAGCCCCCACGTGTTTTTAGCCGGTCCCGGACCCGGCTCCCCCGTGTTGCCCGGTGGATGGGACTTGAGTGGTACAACTTCAACGTCCACATCGCTGAGGTCGTTCCGCAAAACTTTTACCGCGTCCAAAGAAAGTTCCGCTTGCACGGCGATTTTCGCATTCTTCCCCCTTGTCGCCGGGAACGCGGGTTCCGACGCAAATGGGTTCAACCGGCTCATCCATTTCAGCGAACGGCCCGGTTTCTGAACCGGCCCGGCCGGTTTTTGAACGGCCGCCGACCGGTTGTTAACCGCCTGCGGCGCCGGAGAAAACGTCGGCAGCTTTTGGGTTTTGGCTGCAACGACGGTGATTGGTGTTTTGACCGGCGCAGCGGCGGCTTCTTCCGGCGGGGTTGCCCCTCCGGGTTGGTTCGCAGACGCAAATGGATTCTTCGGCGAACCAAATTTAGGAAGATAAATCTGTTTGTCGGCGCGATACGGACTTTCTCCCCGGCGACCGAGCGCCAAACTTTTTCCGGCAGCCAGCAATGTTCCAAGTTTCATAATTATCCCATCAGTCTGAAGGCGTCCGGCGCCAACGCGGTGTCGGCGGCCTGAACCTTTTCGTAACGTTCGGGATTCCAAATCTCAAACCGGTCTAGCAACCCGATCAACATCGCTTCGTTCTTGAGTCCCGCCTCGCGGGCCATTTCCTCCGGCAGACAAATCCGTCCGGCCTTGTCCACGGTGGCCTGCGCCGAACCACTTCCGATAATGCGTTTCAAAACCACTTTTTTGGGGTCGCTGTTTGGCATCTCGTCAATGGATTGCATCAGTTTCGCCATCTGCGTCGGCGGCAGCACCCGCACACACGGCCCGACGCCTTCGCGCGGCCAGAGAATCAGCGTCAGTTCCAAATCCGCTTTTTGCGGCAGCCACTTGGCCGGGATTTGCACGCGCCGCTTCTCATCCACGCCATGCCGAAAGCGTGAATTGTAGTAAGTCGGTTCTTTGCTTGTCGTACTGCCCATTTGTTCACCGTGGGAACAGCGAACGGCCTTTCTCCCCACGACGCCCCATTTCTACCCACTTTAACCCACTACGTCAACAAAAAAATTGCATTTTTTTGGCGAATTATTCAGGAGTTATTCACAACCCAAAAATCCGGGCCAAAAGCCCGAATTTTAAATCTCTTTGTCTGACAACTTGCAACTTAAAACGCGAAACTTGAAACTCAGCCGGATGCGAACCGCCGATTTCGAATTCATACTGCCACTGGAATTGATCGCACAACATCCCGCGCCCCGGCGAGATGATTCGCGGCTTTTGGTTTTGAACCGCAATGACGGGCATATTGAACATCGCCGATTCCGCGATTTGCTGGAATTTATTCGTGCCGGCGACGTGCTGGTGATGAACAACTCGCGCGTCATCCCCGCACGGCTGCGTGGCGCAATCGCCCGCACCGGTGGCCGGCTCGAAATCCTGCTGGTCGAAGAAAACGCCACAAACGACTGGTGGGCAATGCTACGACCGGCCAGGCGCGCGCAGGTCGGCGTGCAAATTGGCCTGCATGACTCAAAGGGAAATCCGGCCGGCGTCCGGGCTGACGTCGTTGAAACAAATGACGAAGGCCACCGGCGGTTGAAATTTTCCGGCACGTCGGACATCCGCGACCAGCTCGGACGGCTCGGGGAAACCCCGTTGCCACCCTACATTCATCGCGACCACGAGCTGTTGGAGGACCGGGAGCGGTACCAGACGGTCTTTGCCGAAATTGGCGGTTCGGCCGCCGCGCCGACAGCGGGACTGCATTTCACCGCGGAATTACTGGGGCAAATCCGCGGGCGCGGTGTACAGGTTTGTTTCGTCACGCTGCACGTCGGTCCCGGCACCTTTTTGCCGGTGAAAACCGAAACCCTTGCCGCACACAAAATGCACGAAGAACGATTTGAGGTCGGTAAAGAAACGGTGCGCATCGTAAACGAAGCCAAAAGTTCGGGGCGGCGCGTGATGGTTGTTGGCACGACGACGGTGCGTGTGCTTGAAAGCATCGCTGCGCAGAACAACGGAAAAATGGTTGAAAACGCAGGAAAAACGCGCATTTTCATACATCCGCCATTCCAGTTTCAAATCGTGGACGCGCTGCTGACCAACTTTCATCTCCCCTGCTCCACGCTGTTAATGCTCGCGAGCGCGTTCGCCGCGCCGGGTGAAACACGCGGACGTGAAATGATTTTGGCGGCCTACACCGCAGCAATCCGGGAACGTTACCGCTTCTACAGCTATGGTGACGCGATGCTGTTGTTATGAGGTCAAAGTTCAAGGTTCAAAGTTCAAAGTTGCCGTTCGTGCTTGTGAACATGGCGATGACGGCGGACGGTAAAATTGCGACGGCGAACCGGGCGGTTTCGTCCTTCGGCAGCGCGCGTGACCACGGGCATTTGCTGGAATTGCGCGCCACGGCGGACGCAGTCATGGCCGGCGCGCGAACGGTGGCTTCGGCTCCAATCAACCTGGGGCCGGGACCGGCCAAATTCAGGCGATTGCGTTTAAAAAGGGGGCTGGCTGAGCACAATTTGCGCGTCGTCGTGAGCGGCAACGGTTCGGTTAATCCGCAGGCGGAGGTTTTCAGACATCGTTTCTCGCCTATCATCGTGTTTACTACGAGGCGCGCGTCACTGGCAAGGCTGCGCCAACTACGGGCCGTCGCAGATGAAGTGAAGGTTTTCGGAAGACAAAAGATCAATCTTCGCGCGGCACTCTGCTGGTTGCGCCGGAACCGGGGCGTCAAACGCCTGATCTGTGAAGGTGGCGGTGAATTGAACGCAGCTTTATTCCAAGCCGATCTGGTGGATGAGTTGCATTTGACAATTTGCCCGAAAATTTTTGGCGGCCGCGAGGCGCCGACGATTGCCGAGGGCAGAGGTTTCCGTCGGCTGGCCGAAGCCACGCCGCTGCAATTCAAATCATTCAAACACATTGGCAATGAGATATTTGCCGTGTTCACTGTCTGCGCGCATAAGTGACTGAACCTGATGTTATTCACAGGGCGGGAGTAACGCTTTTGGCACTTCGCCACCGGGGCCAACAGTGGATTTTGCCGATTCAGGGCGGTTCCAACGATAAAGAAGCAAGCAGGGCGGGCTTTTGCCCACCTTGGCTTGTGATCCAAATTCCCAACCTCAACTTATTATGGCTGGCGTAAGATGTAGAAGCGCGTTGAATTGGTCGCCGGGTTCGGGGCGGTGAATTGGTAATTGCCGAAGCCCGCACCATCGGCTGGCACCGCGGCGAAATCGCCCGGCATTGTCCGACGGATATCTACGCCGGACGCGTACTGGCCCAAGCCATTGTGCGACAAATGAAGAAGAGCGATACGTTTCAGAAAGATTTTGCCGAAGCCAAAGCCGAACTTGCCAGCGTACAAACCGCCGCTAAAAATTAATGGGCGACAGGAACCGCGGCGGCGGCGCACCCCGGTATAACTTGAAAACCGTTCCAGCAGCCGGCCGAAGTTAAAATCCGCCGGCACACGGCTTATGTTTTTACCAGGCCCGCCTTCGTCTCCACCCAACGCGCAAACAGCCACAGCAAATCGCTCAAACGATTGAGATAAATGATTATCTCGCCGTTTTTTATTTCGCCGGATTCCTTCAACGCGCACACGCGCCGTTCCGCGCGACGGCAAACCGTCCGCGCCACGTCCAACGTGGCGGAATTTTTCGTCGCGCCCGGCGTCGCCCACCCTTTGAAGCTGATGTTTTGCGCTTCAATTTCATGGACGAGCGCGTCCAGTTTTGCCGTCATGCCCGGTGTGACGAGCGAGTAACCATCTTTGACGTAGCGCTCCAGATCCTCCAGCGGAACGCACAACTCGCCCATCAATACGACAAGGTCCTTCTGAATCGTGAGCAGATTCTCCCGGACGAAATCATGTTCTGCCATCGCGCGCGCCAAACCGAGCGCGGCGTTGAGTTCATCCACCGTGCCGAAAGCTTCAACACGAGGATGCGATTTGGGGACGGGGCGGCCATACATGAGTGCCGTTGTGCCGTTGTCCCCGGTTTTGGTAGCAATGCTCACGGCGACCAGCTAATCCGCTAAATCCGCGCTTGCCAAGCAGAACTTCACGGCAACTCTTCGAAACTCCCGACGCGGTCGTCCATGGCCGGGTCGAGGCCATCAACGATTTCCTGGCGCAGAACGAAGCTGGTTGCCGCTTTGGCCGCGGGTTGGATGATGACTTCGATAAATCAAATTCTTCCAAGTCGCTTGTTTAATTTTGTCCTCACGTCGTGCTTGAGTTGGTCAATGAACCCGCAGACAAACTCTGCAATGTCCAGCGCTTCATCCTGAACCAACGGCGTCAAATCCATGCCGAAAATGAGCTGGTTGGTTTTGTCCGTCGCGTGCGATTCGAAGAACGTCGCGTTCGCAGCTCGCCGGCCCGATGTGGCGAGGTCGTAGCGTTTGCCGCCGGCGATCTGGGAATCGAAAATCCCGTTCAGCGCCGCCGCCAGATGGTCGTGGCCACTCACGTCCATCAACACTTTTCCCGCGTCCGGCAGCCAGTCCAGATTGCGCCACACTTCGCAGCCAGTGACGCGTTTCGGACGCTGGCCGCGCGGCAGCTCGAGCATCGCCTGCAACACCGCGATGACCACGCCGACGTGCGTGTCATGCTTGTCCGCCGGATTGTGCGTGTAAACGATCTGCGGCCGGGTGGCGGTGAGAATGTTCTTCAAATCGCTTTTGAGCGCCGTGCCCGTCGCGGATTTGATCTCGCTGCTCGGATAATCCAGTTGAATCATCACGCCGTAACGGCCGACCACTGCCGCCGCATTTTGCTCGCGCCGCCGCACCGCCATCATCTGCGCGTCGGTGAATTGTTCGTAAGCGCCAGTCCGCGCGCTGCCGGAGCCGTTGGTGCAGGTGACGCCGCCGAACCACTTTTCATCGCTGGCATAACATTCCAGGATGCCTTGGAACGCCATGAACTCCAAATCATCCTGATGGGCTCCGATGCCCAGGTGCGTGATGCGTTTGAGTGCCCGGGCAACCGGCAATCCGTCCGGCACAAAAATCTCAGTCGTGGAATTATGGAGCTTCATAGGGTATTTTTGATTTTTGGTTATTATGCGTCGCAGAAGCAAGCCGCAAAATGCCCCACTCCTGCTGACGGTGGAAATCCGCCTTCACATGGGGAGAGGTCGAGGAAATCACCGGATCGATTCGCCCGCGCGTGTAGTCATAGCGGCTGAATGAGAACCGCCATTCCAAACGGGGCAGCAACCGTGTTTTCCCGCACCCCGAGCAAACTGGTATTTGAGCCAGCACAAACCATTTTGCCTCCTTTAAGCGCACCCAGGTGTGAGAGCGGAATAGTCTTTCTCGAATCATGAAATCCTCCACCGAACCGAGTGCGCGCGCGCGCTCAACTGCTTCCGGGTTCGGATAACGCAATTGCAGCCGGCGATTGTTCGGCGCTACTTGAAGCTCGAGATATGACTCCTGCCCGGCTAATCGCAGGAAGATTTCGAAGGTGTCACCAAGCTCCCACAGACGTTGATTGTGCGCCCTAGCCCGCGTAAAGATGTCTGCATCGGTCAATTCCGCAAACACAAATAATTCGTCGAGGCGCCAGCCGGAACGGACGGCCATCGGGGCAAAATCAGGATCGGGTTTCGCCAGCCACCCTTGTTGCGATGACACTGGCGTTGCCGGATCGAATGCCAGGCGCACATCCGCAAGGTCGTCCGGATCAAACGCCCGCAATTCGGGACTGAAGGCGAGTGGTGGTTGAATGGGAACGATTTTCTTCGTCATGGCGGCTATTCATTTTTTGATTGCCGGCAGGCTCGCCGCGGCCACGGCCTGGCCGACCCGGCGGCTTTTCTCGTCGGGAACATGCAATTGGATTTTGTCCGCCAGTTCTGGAAATTCCGCCTTCAACACTTCGCGCGCTTTGGCGAGAATGATGTCTCCCCCCTTGCCGGTCGTGAGGCGACCAAGGATGAGCAGGTGTTCAAAATCGTAAAAGTCGGCGTAGTGCGGAATTGTGTAGCCGAAATATACTCCGATGGTCTCGTAGATTTTGGCCGCCCGCGCATCTCCCTTGGCCATGAGGTTTTGGACTTCCTTGAGACGCTCAGGCTGGCCCATTTCCTTCGGCAACTCGATTTTGGCCGCGGGCAAGAGCTTGTTGACCGCCTGCTGCGAAAAATAAAGCGCACCAACACCCCGGTCGCCCGACCATTCATCGGCGGCGGCTTTCGGGTTATAATCCACCGGGGCAAAGGCCAGTTCGGTCAACCAACCGGTCATGCCCCCTTTGGCATTGATGAAACCGGCCGCTTCGCTCGAACCCATCGCAATGCCCAACATTCCGTTGGTCGTGAGCGACATCGCTCCGGCCAGCGCAGTCACGTCGCCGTCGTTGGCTACTTCCAGCGGTACCTTCCATTCGTCACGGAGGCGCAGAAAAATGTTCTTGGCGGCGTCAAATTTTTCCGTCGAGACGGCGCGGAACAGCGACGCCACCATGATTTTGTTGTCCACAATCACACCCGCCGAACTGCCGCCAAGGGCATCCACACGCGGCAAATGGGCCGCGGCTTTCTTCAATCCACCATTCAAATGTTCGTAGTGGTAGTTCGGATCGGGTTGGTCTTTGGGATTCCACGGAAATTCGTCGCTGAAGACCGCTACGCCGTCCTTGACCGCGGCGACTTTGTAATCGCTCGCACCCAAATCAAACCCGATCCGGCAGCCTTCAAGGTGGCCGCCGCTTACGGCGGTCGTTTCCTTTTCAGTGGGAACAAGCTCCGGCTCCGTGATGATGATTTCAAACGGGCGCTCATAGACACGGCTCATCAATTGCACGTCAAAACTTCGCTCGCCCGTTTGGGAATAATTGAGAGCAATCTGTTCACCAATTTCCGGTGGCCCGCTGACATAAATCCGCCAGCCACCACGTGCCCAGAGCAGAAATTTCACCAGCCGTTCGGCATAACGCAGCGTGTCGGCGTCAACGGCAGACTTCACAACCGTCTCGAAACGCGAAAACAACCCGTTTTCCCGTTCCAAGCCAATGACGAGCGGTACGGATTTGCCGGAAGCTTTCGCGGCTGCAACGTAACGGCGGTTGAACAGCACTGCCGGTCGAAAACCAGGGTCGAGCGGGGGTATGAATCGGGATTTAGTCATCAGGCGATTGTGCAGGTTGAAGGTTTGATTTTGTTGTTCTCACGTTGTGACGAATGAAATTCATATCGGGATTTTACAGCAAAAGGCTGATTTCGGAAATGGCTGGACAGGCCCGGACTTGCGTGATGCACAAACGGACTTTGTCGTTCACAAGCACGGGGTTGATGTTTACCGTTCTTTATCACTGTCTTGTCTGACGGCAACGTTTTTGTAAAAGTCCAGTCAACGGGACAGAACAAGCCCATGTTGCGATCCGGCGGCCTCGGGTTCCAATCCACAAAGCCGTCGGCAAAATCACCGGGCTGGTGAGGCAAAACTTCCACCACCACGGCGTTCATTCCCGGCTTCAGGCAGCCCGTGACTTCCGGGTTGAAAACGTGGAACTCTCTGAAAGTTTCATCCGCGGTGACGATGCGCACGCCGTTCAGCCAGATGTTGGCGCGGCAATTGATGCCCCCAAAAATCGACCTGGCGGACCCACCCGCCTGCTCGGAAGTCACCTCAAACTCCTTGCGGAACCACCACGCGTTGCTGATTTGTGCGGGCGCGACTGCCGTCCTGGCGTCGTCGCCGGTCTTGGTAGCGATGCTCACGGCGACCAGCTAATCCGCTAAATCCGCGCTTGCCAAGCAGAACCTCATGGCAAATGCCGCGCGGAAAGTGGTATCGCTGCGTCGCCGCAGCGGTCTGTGATCGCCGAAAAGGGCGCTCGTAGAGCGCCGCTATGCCGGAAAATGTTGAAATCATGTCACCCGCCGCAAGATAGGAATTTACTTTTCCGTCGTGACCCGGTTTACTCAACAAACCAACAATTTTAATCTTTGATTGAGACAACAACGTGAGCACCAGGCAGAACATCTTTATCGGCACGGACAGCGGAGCAACCACGTCGAAAGTCGCGGGTGTCTGGGCCGACGGGACCACCATTTCCACCCAACTCCTTCAACGGCCCACCAACTCTCAGAAAGGCCCCGACGCGGTCGTCCATGGCTGGGTCGAGGCCATCAACGATTTCCTGGCGCGGAACGGCCTGACTTGGGACCGGGTGCTCGGCGTGGGCCTGGCCACCCCCGGGCCCTTCCGCCGCTACGGCGTGCTTGATCGTTCACCCAACCTGCCGGCCAGTTTCGAGGGTTGGGACGTCCACGCGGCCTATAGCAACGCGCTGGCAGCCCAAGCCGGGCGGCCTATTCCGCTGACCGTCGGAAATGACGGCACTTACGGCGGCGTGGCCGAAGCGCAACGCGCCCGCGGCACCAGTTCCAGCTCCGTGCTCATGCTCGCCCCCGGCTCCGGTCTGGGCTGCGCCTATGTGGACCGAAATGGTCGGCCGCTCGACGGCGACACTCTGGCCGGAATGGAAGCCGCGCACATGCCCGCGCCGCTGCACCTCTTGAACATCAAACCTTTTCCCTGCGGTTGCGGCAGGAACTGGGGCTGCGTCGAAGTCTACACCACCATCTCCGGTCTGCCGCATCTTCTGGCCGAAAAGCTGCCCAAGTATCCCAACCACGAGCTGGCTAAATCCCCGGCCTCTCCAAAGGAAAAAGCACTGGCCCTGCGCGGTCTGGCCCAGAAAGGCGATCCCCTCGCCATCGAAATTTTTGATTTTCAAGCCCGGGCCTTGGGCCTGCACGTGGCCAACCTCGCCATGGCCCTCGACCCGCATTTCGTCGTCATCGGCGGCGGCCTGATGGATCCGGAAGCCACCACCGGGGAATTCCGCGCCCGTTACCTTCGGATCATCCGCGAAACGGCCCACCCTTACCTCTGGCCGACGCAACGGGCCCAGATGACCATCGTCCCGGCGGCATTGGGTGAACTGTCCCAAGCCATCGGCGCGGCCTTGGTCGCCCTCTACCAGAGCCGCTCCTGATTGACCGGCTCCATTCGGTGCAAAGGTGGGCAAGGCTGCCGTCGTGCCGCCGTCTGCGACCTGGGCGGCTGGAAAATATCGAAAGTGCAAGTCAGCGAAGCAGGCCTCACAAATGACGCGACCGAGCCTGCCCCCACGAACGGGTCCTGAGTGTGTTATCCCGCACAGCTAACACCGCATGCGGCTGCGACTTATCATTAGAAATATCGCACCACCCATTATGGAAAGTGCAACCGAACTCGGCTCAGGAACTGGAACGACGAACAAGTCCGCCGATGAAAAGTTGTAATTATTCGGGAAGTTGGCGGTCAATAAATTATAACTGACATCCAGCGGTGAACCATCGCTGTTTGTTCCACCGGGACTGAGGCTGCTCAGATCAATTCCCACCAGGTCCTGAAACAGGGAAGAGGCCGAACCCAGTTGAATGCCAACACCGTACATTTGCGATCCGGAGTTTTCCAGGCACAACCCCGGAAAGTTGGTGACCACACCCATCAATGTCGCCTGCCCGTTGACCGTGCTGATCTGAAACAAATCCGTATTGTTGGCACTGACTCCGCCATCGGTGTCATAAAGGTTGCCGTCGGCACCAAAGCGGATGTTTTGTCCCGAATTGCCAATGGCGCTGTTGTTGAAGGAACCCACCAGGGTCGCCAAACCGGTGAGAGGGTCGATCGTGTAAAGCGCGCCTTGAGTCGCTCCGTAAAGCGTCCCGTCGGAAGCAATTGCCAGGGACTCAATGCCGCCGACGCTGAAATTAACACTGGTCAGCACCGCGCCAGTATTTGTGTTCAACGTCACCAGTGAAGTCGTATTGACGATGCCATAGAGATTGCCATTGGGTGAGGCGGCAATGTCGTTGAAAAGGGTTGACCCCTCGCTGCCCAATTGCGTGAAGCCGCCGTTCAGCAGATTGATAATTCCGAAAAGGTTGTTGCCCTGGTTAAACTCAACGGCATACGCCGTCTGGCCAAAAGCAGTAGTGGACGAAAACAATGCCAGCCCCGACAAAATGAAAAATACCGCTCTGAGCGATGGCCCGACCAAGTCCGCCCACACGCGCCGAACCAGTACCGCCTGATATTCATTTCTCATAAATTCTTCATCTTGAGTTGGTGCATCACCAAACCCTATAATTAAAAAATGCGCTGATGCAGCCTCTGCCTACAGCAAGCGCAGTTCGGGCCAAACGGGATTCCCTCCCATTTTCTCAAGTTCGCCGGTTAAGCAGCCACAATGCCATTCAGGCGTAAGTTGCTGTAACACATTGAAAGGAAACATCTAATCTAGCAGAAATTGGAAAAACCGTCCTTTTTGCATAAACCCTGTCTCAAAACACGGCACGGTCGGCGGGATTTGGTTATTGGTCGGGCAGCGCTGCGCGCCGCTGCGGACGACCGGCAGGTCGTTCCGATCAACCAAAAGCCACCCGCCCTATCTCCCGTTATCCAACGAATATTGTCCGGCAGAATCGTAGGCCCCCTTCGGCGGCGGACGATTGGTTGCCGACACCGGCGACAAAACCGGCGGCGAAGTCAGTTTTTGGCAGGCCAGGATGCCCTTCACAATCGCCAGCGCCATCTGGTGACGGTAGGCATCGCTGAAAATTTTCCGGCCCTCAATCGGATGCGTCATGTAGCCGCCTTCAATCAAAATGGCCGGCATGGTCGTTTCGCGCAACACGGCGAAACGTGCCCGCCGCACGCCGCGGTCTTCGGCGCCGAGATTCCGCACAAGCGATTTCTGGATTTGATACGCGAGCAGCAGACTTTTCTGTTCATTGCGATTGGCAATCGTCGTGCCGGTGCCAACGGCAGAGCCAAATTCACCGCCTTCGCCGCGCGCATTCGTTGAACTCGCCCCGACGGGTGTGATGCAATAAGTCTCCGGTCCTTCGACTTCGTTTTTCCCGGTCGGCGTCGCGTTGAAATGCAAACTCACGAACAAATCCGCCCCGCGCCGGTTCGCCAGCGCCGGACGAAGTGGCAGATCAACATAGGTGTCCCTGGTCCGCGTCATGATGACGTTGAAGCCGGCCTGTTTGAGCTGGTCGCGCACTTCCGCCGCCAGCGCCAGCGTGTAAATTTTCTCATAATGCCAGCCCACGCGATTGCCGGTGTCCTTGCCGCCGTGACCGGGATCGAGGCAAATTGTCGTGATTCTTTTTGTGGACCATCTTTGCGGATAAACCAGCGGGCGAACCGCCGTGTCGAGATCCAGTTGGGCGATGAGCAATGCTCCCTTGTTGTTCGCGATGGGAAAGGAAAGTGCGACCCGGACGCCGTTGATGTCCGCGTAGCGCGCGTCCGCGTCAAACACCAGCCGCGTCGTCTGGTTGGCGAGAACCATTTCGTCACCGCGACTCGTCCTCGACGCGTTCAAGCCGTTCGCACGCGCCCAATCCGTCAGCGACACGTAGCTCTGGCCGTTGATGAAGGCGGCATCCACCGGCGCAATGCAAAACACCAGGCACAACACCATCCACCACGTGAATTTTTTCAGCCAGGCGACCGGTTTGTTCATGAGCCGGTCAACTTGCCCGCGCCCCGCCACAGATTCAAGGGAAATGGTTGCCGGGAGAAGCCCACGAATTGACTCAAAAAGATTGTTACCGGGAGTGGGGTGAAATGGTTTGAGGAAAGCATACGTTGACTCAAAAAGGGTGTTACCGAGCCATGAACCCCCAAATGAGTCAAATCACACGTCAGGAAGTTCTGGCCGCCCAGCGTGATCGTTACGCTCGGGCGGGCAAGGAACATAAAACCAAAATCATCAACGAACTGGTCGAACTCTTCGGCTACCACCGCAAGGCGGCCATCCGCGCGCTGCCATTACGGCCCGTGATCGCCGCGCCGTTCGTCCTGGGTCGGCCCAGGGAATACGATCCGGATCAATTGCGCCCGCCGCTCAAAGCCATCTGGCTGGCCGCACTGCAACCCTGCGGGGTGCGGCTCAAGGCGTGTCTGCCCGACTGGCTGCCTGCTTACGAGGCGGATCATCGCCGCCTGAACGCCGACGTGCGCCAGGCGTTGTTGGAAGCCAGCCGTGCTACGCTGGACCGGCTGCTGATCCCGGCACGGATTGAGCATCGGCGGCGGGCCACCACGCCTCCGGGCACGCTCTTGCGCCACCAGATTCCGATCCGCACTGAGTGGGCGGAGAACCAAGCGGGCTTTCTGGAAATGGACACGGTGGCGTTGTGCGGCGGCACGCTGGACGACCGGCATGGCTGGATGTTCGACGCGGTGGACATTCACACTACTTGGAACGAAATGCGCGCCCTGCCCAACCGCAGCGAAGCCGCGACGTTATTGCAGATTCGGGATGTCGAGGCGAGCCTGCCCTTCCCGTTGTGCAGGCTGGACAGCGACAACGGTGGAGAATTCATCAACCATCATCTGATCAAACATCTGCACGGGCGCCAAAAGCCCGTGGCCTTCACCCGCTCGCGACCGTATCGCAAGAACGACCAGGCGCACATCGAGCAGAAGAACTACACGCAGGTGCGTTTGTGGTTCGGGTATGAACGCTACGACAACCCGGCGGTGGTGCCGCTGATCAACGCGCTGTGCAAAGGGGAGTTGAATCAGTTGCTCAATTATTTCCTGCCCACGATGAAGCTGGAAAACAAAGAGCGCGTGGGCAGCAAAGTGGTGCGGAAGTATGGCCCGACGATGACGCCCTTGAGCCGGGTGCTGGCCTGCCCGGAAGTCACCGCCGAGACGAAACAACCCCTGCGCGCCCAAAAGCAAACCCTCAATCCGTTCGCCTTGACGCGGGAGGTGGAGCGGCAGATCAAAGTGATTGAACAGAACCGGCGGCGAACGGCAGCTTGACTGGTGCGCCGGAGCGGATAAAAAAAAGCCCCCCAAGAAACGGGAACGAGGGACGCCGGACTGCCACCGTGCCCCGGCTTCCTTCGGTTCCATTTTCAAGCGGCTTTGGGTAACACCACTTTTGAGTCAACCGGAGCACTTTCCGGCCTCTCTTGGGTAACACCCTCTTTTGAGTTACGGCG
>Ga0181538_10001371_pt1 | contig 27459 bp, 26 predicted proteins | sample PEATcosm2014_Bin_40_FD_119773 | JGI IMG/M metagenome (GOLD analysis project Ga0181538, IMG submission 119773) | Peatland microbial communities from MTU Mesocosm Facility, Houghton, MI, USA - PEATcosm2014_Bin23_30_metaG | ecosystem: Environmental > Terrestrial > Soil > Wetlands > Peat | place... | reverse complement strand
CTCCGGGAATTCCTTCTCAGCATTCTTGGGCCGGTCACCACCACGAAAGCCAAAGTATAACCGCATGATGGCCGGGCGAACCTCGTAGCCGGCTTCAGCCATCGCTCCCTGGACGTGATGCTGGAGGATGGGATGGCCAGCGATACAAACTTGAGCGCCCGGAACGAGCGCATTAAGAAGCAACTTTCCCCAGTCGCAGAAGAAAGCACGGAGGTTCAACTTCTCCTCGTCGGTCAGGACAGTGAATCGAGGCAGGGGGTCGCGTTTGTGTCCGCCGATGTTGGGCGGCAACCGCCAGACGCCGCCTCGCCCGTTGCGGAGCTTGGACAGTTCCTTTTCAGAGAATTCGATAAGGCCGTAAGGCGGGTCAGTGCAGACCGCGTGAATGGTCTGCGGCGGACAGTCGCGCAGCCAGTCAAAACAGTCTGCCTGGTGTATCTGGTACTTCTGCATCGCGCGACAAGTTTCAACTATAGTCGAAAGACAATCAAGGTTCTTCTTGGTATCAACTATAGCTGAAATGGATGCCAAGTCGATCATTGGGAGTTTCGTGCGCCGCCTGCGCGAGCAGAAACGCCTGACCCAGGATGAACTGGCCGCGCGTACTGGCATCACCTACCAGTACTTGTCCGGTCTGGAGAACGGGCGCGAGAACTTCTCTATCGGCATCCTCGAATCGTTGGGCAAAGCGCTGGAGTGCCCGCTGCCACACCTTGTGGCGGGCGCGTTCGCCAGCCCATCGGTGACCGTGCTGGTCGAAGTCAACCCCGACTATTTTCGCCCACAAGTGCCGCTTCCCCCAGGCCTCAAGGCCGTTCATCTGCAACGCGCGATGAATGGTGCACAGCGGATTGTCTCGCTGATTAACGCAAACCTGTTGGCCAGCGGCGGGAAGCCATTGCCGGAATACGTTCAGGGCAGTAACTTCAGTGGTCTGGTCTCCAACATCCTCTGCGACGCGATTGACGGGAATTCGCCGTACAAACACAATTCCGACCAAGCATACCCGGACCTGATCAATCCCAAAGTTGACGAAGATGGCAAGCCCGCTGGTTTAGAGGTCAAGTCCACTATTCAAATCGGCAAGGGTGGGGAAAGCCACAATGGGCACTCCGGTTGGCATCTAGTGGCGTGCTTCGCGATTGATCAAAAGACCGGCAATATTCGCTTCGTGCATGTCATGCTTGCCGTGCTCAACGGCCACACCCAACCGGAGCCGGATTGGGTGTACGTCGGCAGCAAGGTGAACGCTGATACCGGCAGCCGACGAACCGAGACGTACAACACGACCTTGATCGGGACGACGAAGCTGAGGGATGGCTCGGTTTATCTCGACCCCACTGCGATCAACTTCAAGCGCTGGCGACAGAGCCGGCGCGGCCCGACGCCGTCGTTTTCGATTTTTGCTCAACCGTAAGCCGGGTCATTTTCCACTCGCTGCCTCAATCTGGGCGCTCCCCGCCTTCGTCGCCGGAGCACGTTTCCGATGATCCCCTCGGGCTTGGTTTCCTCCCAGAACCGGCAGTCCAGCTCACGAAATACTGGCAGGCGTCAGTCCTCACTATCTCCACATGGGGTGAAGTTAACTTACGGGCGGCGGGATGAGCATGCGCAGCGGGGCGGTTTGCCCAAACCCCGGAGGGGTGGCCTGTGTACAGATTCGCCGGCACCCAACACCCCTCTTTTTGTTTTTGGGCGGCGCGGCCAGACGGCCTTTGGACTTATGACGGCGTCTTCCGATGGCCGCGCCGCCAAAAAACAAGAAGAAGATTTGGACGTGTGCTCGTCTATACACAGGCCACCCCTCCGGGGTTTGATCCCCCAAAGCCTGTGATCGCCGCAGAGATTCATATAAGGTGCCGCCAGGGTCAGGGTTTCGGCGGCGAGGGCAGGGGCGGGCCAATTAGCTGAAATTGGGAAAGTCCGCCCTCCGCAGTCGGACTGCTACGGCGGGCAGGCAGGAAGCAGCAATCCGGAGGCGGGTCACCCGGTGGTCAATCGTTTTATTCTCTGCCACCAACTGCCATGAGCGGGGGATTTCTCGGCTTCCAGGCAATCACGGTAGTACTCCGTTTCCGCGATCGCCACTGGTTGATGCGGTTGGCCCTCTTTCATGCTCTTGATGATCTTCCGGTTCTGAATGGCGGGTTCGTAAGTGGGGTCCACGGCGAGAGCCTTATCCAGGTGTTCGAGGGCGAGGGCCTTCCGGCCCAGCCCAGCATAAGCCAGGGCCAGATTGCCGTGGGACTGAACATGGTCGGGGTTTTGCGCCAAGACCCGGGTAAACAGCTCCGCGGCGGCATCATAGCGCCGCGCAGTTAGGTTTTCGAACGCGAGATCAAACAGTTCCTGGTTCTCGACGTAGGCATCCAGCGTTTGAAACGGGGTGGTGTCCTTCACGAGTTTTTCCAGGAACTGGAGTTCGTCGCGGGCTTTCCGGGCGATGTCATCATCGCCGGCTGAGTACCGAATCGCCTGGCGGAGGGCTGCAACCGCTCTTGGAATCCGACCGGCCTTCGTATAGCAGAGGCCGAGATTGCAGTGCGCCTCGGCCATGGGCGGGAAGATGCTGACTGCTTTCTCGAAGAATGGAATGGCCTTGTCGGGCTCCCCCACCACCATCGCCAAGTATACTCCCAAGGCGTAATTCGTGGTGTGATAATTGGGGTGCTCGCGCAGCAGGGCTTCAAGACCAGACTCGACGTTTTCCAACTGCCCCTTTTCCAAACGGATCAGCAGCCGATCGACTGCCTCGTCCACCTTGGGCAGTAGTTCGGCCGTGAAATCGTCTTCATTGCGGACCGGCAAATCTGCCGGCCGGTTTTGCCGTGCCAACGCCTCATGCCGGGCGAGGCAACATCTCTTGTATTTCTTTCCGCTGCCGCAGGGGCATGGGTCATTTCGTCCAATCGCGTTCATGCTCTGACTTGCTTCCTCAGCGAGTCCGGTTCTCTGAATCTCTCATTTTAATGGGAAGGATAGGACGGATAGGACAGATGGGAAAGGGGCTGCGCGTCCTAATTGGTCGGGTGTGGCGGCGGCATCGGGGGGCGGGCTCAGGAGTGCGGAATGCGGAGTGGGGATTGCGGAGTTGGGAGCGATGACGGTATTGGGTGGTGTCGCCACTAGGGGGTCTTGCTCGTTGCTTGCTTGAGTATCTGGCGCTGATGGCGGATTGATTGCTTGCGCACCCCTTGTGCATCCCTTGTGCATATAGACCTTCAACGTTGAAGCTTGGGTGGCGAAGGCGGGGTGGGCCGAAGGCGGTTCTGGGACGATCTCGCTGGTTTCCTGGTCAAAGTCCTCCCAGCCATCCTTCTGCTGGCGGGTGACGATGAAGAGCTTTTCGCCGGGGCGCGGGGTGCCATACCTGGCGACATAGAGGGCCGTGATGTCGCAGAGGCCATCTACCGCTGGTAGCAACAGGCCAATATAGGACACGTTACGGCGCTTGGATCGGCCGGCGCTGCAGGGGGCCTGAGCGAAGACCATGATGTGTTCGGTGACGGGGCCGGTCAGCTTCAGGAGCAACCGGAGGCCGCTTTGGTCGTTGGTGATGATAAGTGGGCCGATGGGGTTGCGGTCAAACACGACCGGGGCGGGGGGCTCCCAGAGGGGCGGCAGGCCGATGCAGGATCGGGCGCTGTTGATACCCTGGAAGTGCAGTTGGCCGGTCAGGGGACCGGATTCGAGCCGTTTGGCGCTCCGGACTTTGGGACCGGCAGCGTTCCAGCGGTCGCGCTGGGTCTGGGTCAGGACGCGGCTCCAGGCGCGGGCGAAGTTGCCGAAGGCGCGGCGCATGTGCTGGCGGGCAGGGGTTTGGGTATTGGCCGGAACGATCAGTGCGCGGTGGCATAAGCCAAAAGGACTGAGGTAAGCCACGATGGTCCCGCGTTTACCGCTGCTGGGAATATCAAGAACTTTCATAAGATTGTCATCACAGTGTTGCGGGCTGGGAGGCAAACTGGGCTGCTGGCCCTCATGGTTCTCGGCGCCCTAAGCTCCTGGCCTCCCATGCCACGAACTGCAGGATAGCCCGAGTGGAGGGAAGGGGCAACACTTTCAGCAGTTCCCATTTGCGCGGCTTGACAGGGGCGGGTTCGCTGGTATGCTCCCGCGCTCTGGTGACGGAGTGGTTCCTGGCGCAGCGTGAATCAGGATGCATGCTCGCGGGTTATGAATTGAACTGAGTTATGAAACGACAATATCAGCCATCGAAGATTCGACGGGTGCGGCAGCACGGCTTTCTTGCCCGCAACTCGAGCAAGAGCGGGCGCGGCATTCTGCGGAATCGCCGCCGGGTCGGGCGGAAGCGCTTAACCCCGGTATAAAACGCCGGCCTATGGCCGACAGGGATTCACAGCGCTTGGGGTTCAACCGTGCGGCGCGCATTAAACAGGGGCGGGATTTCGCCCGCGTGCGCCGGATTGGGGAGCGGATGGTCGTCGGTTGCCTGATCGCGAACTGGCAGCGGCTGCCGGCAGCCTCGGCGTCGCGTCTGGGCGTGATTACCGCGGGCAAGATCGGCGGGGCCGTGGTGCGCAATCGCGCGCGGCGGTTGATGCGGGAGACTTTCCGCCTCCATCAACGGGAGCTCGCGGGGCCGGTGGACCTGGTCCTCGTGGCGCGCCCATCGATCGTTGGCAAAGGGTTTGCCGAGGTGGAGCGGGACTTCCTGACCACGCTGCGCCGAGCTAGGCTGTTGAAAACAGCAAGTAGACGAATCGAGTGAACGCGGCTCAGCACATTCTAATCTTCGGGGTGCGCCTTTATCGCTGGGTGTTGTCCCCGGCCAAGACGTTCCTATTCGGGCCGTTGGGGCGCTGCCGGTTCACGCCGAGCTGCTCGGAATACGCGCTCGACGCCCTGCGCGACCACGGCGCGCTGGCCGGAACCTGGCTGGCAGTGAAGCGCATCGGCCGCTGCCATCCGTGGGGCGGCTGCGGCGATGATCCGGTGCCAGCGAATACTCGACCGCGTTAATAATCAGCATGGATCGCAAATCAATTATTGCCCTGGTGGTTTGTTTCATCGTGCTGATGTGCTGGTATCCGCTGGTCAATAAGATCTACCCGCCCAAGCCCCTGCCGCCCGGTGCCACAAATGCCTACCCGGCGGCGCTGTCTTCGACCAACCCCGCCGCAAGCCCCCAGGCACCGCCGGCGGTCGCCGAGGAACCGAGCACCACGCCGAAGCTAGTCGTCACCGCCAACGTGCCGGAGGAGTTGCGGGTGCTGACGAACAGCAACGCGCGTTACACCTTCACCTCGCATGGCGGCGGCCTGAAGCTGGTCGAACTGGTCCGTTACCCGGAAACGGTCACGAAGCGCCACGAGAAGGAGCCGCAGACCAATAACGTCGCCACGCTCAACAGTTTCTCTGCCGCACCCACCTTGGCATTGCTCGATGGCGAGGCGGTGCAGGGCGATGGGGTCTTCACCTTGGCAAACATCGACAACGGGGTGCGCGCGGAGAAGACGCTCACCAACGGTTTGACCATTGTTAAGGACTTCCAGCTCAGCACGAATTACCTGGTGATGGCGACGGTGCGGCTGGAAAACCATTCGACGCAGCCGCTCGCGTTGCCGGCCCAGGAGTGGGTCGTCGGCACGGCTTCGCCCCTCGGCCCTCGCGACCAGGGCCGCGCCGTAGGGGTGATGTGGTACAACGGCACGAAGACCGAAGACCTCGGCGGCACTTCCTATTTCTCGGGTGGCTGCCGGCAGCCGGTGCCGCCGCGCGAGTATCGCGGCGGGGCCAGCAACGTGGTTTGGGTGACGACGCACAACCAGTTCTTTGCGCTGGCGGCGATGCCTCAGGAGCCAGCCCAGGGGCTGGTGATCCGCCGAATCGATTTGCCCCGCCCCACGGGCGAGGCGGCGCGCATGGTGGCCACCAACGCGCCGACGCCGCAAGGCTACGCCGCGGCGATGATTTATCCCGCGCTGACGCTCGCGCCCAACCAGACCTTCGAGCGCAAGATCTCCTTGTACACCGGACCAAAGGAATACAGCACTCTCGCGCGCATTGCCTTCCGCTTTAATAACAACCTCGATCTGCTGATGAACTTCGGCTGGGCGGGGTTCGTTTCGAAGGCGCTGTTGCTCGGAATGAACTGGCTGCACGGCGTGCTGAAAATCTCCTACGGCTGGGCTATCATCGCCATCACGATCATCATCAAGGCGGTCTTCTGGCCGCTGACGCAGGCGAGCACGCGCTCCATGAAACGCTTGCAGGCCTTGCAGCCCCAGATGAACGCCATCAAGGAGAAGTATAAAGATGACCCGGTGAAGATGAACAAGAAGACGATGGAGTTCATGAAGGAGAACAAGGTCAGCCCGCTGGGCGGCTGCCTGCCCATGCTCCTCCAGATTCCCGTCTTCTTCGGCTTCTACTCGATGATTCAAAGCGCCGTCGAGCTGCGTGGCGCCAGCTTCCTGTGGATCGGGGACTTGTCCCAGACCGACACCCTGTTCGTGATTCCCGGCTTGGGCTTTATACCCTTCTTCGGCATCGTGGGCGTCGGGCTGCCCTTCAACCTCCTGCCGCTGATCATGGGCGCGACGATGCTCTGGCAGGCGCACCTGACGCCTCCCTCGCCCGGCATGGACCCGACACAGCAGAAGGTCATGCGCTACATGCCGCTGATGTTCCTGGCGTTCCTTTACAATTACTCTGCCGGGCTAACGCTTTATTGGACGGTGCAAAACCTCCTGACCATCCTGCAGACCAAGCTGACCCGAACCGCTCAGGGAGCTAATGGCCCCCCCAAAGGTCCAGTCTTGACGCCGCCCGCGAAAAAGAGGAAATAGAGGGTCAATGGAATTGGCCACTGCCAGCTATCAGCTATCGATTGTCAACTAGCAACCATCAACTCTGCCCACGCCACTATGCCCGCTGATCCCCAAGCCACGCTGCACAGAATACTGGAACTCCTCGGCTTCCCCGCGACGGTCGAGGAGCATCGCATGGAAGAAGGCATCCTGCTCGACGTGATGACAGAGGATTCGGGCCGCCTTATCGGGCGTCAGGGTCAGACCCTGGCCGACCTCCAATACATCACCAACCGGATCCTATTCCAGCAGGACCCGTCGGTGCCCAAGGCGTTGGTGGATATCGGTGGCTACCGCGCGCAGGCCCGCGAGGCGTTGGTCAAAAAGGCACAGGAAGCCGCCGAGAAAGTTCGGCGCTGGGGCGATGTGGTGGAACTGGAGCCCCTGAGCGCGTTCGACCGCCGTATTATCCACCAGGCGCTCAAAGACGACCCTGGCATCGAAACCCACAGCGTCGAGGTCGAAGGCACGGACAAGAAAGTGATTTTGCTCCGCCCGAAGCACTAAGGCGGGCGGCGGGTTGCCCTAAAACCTCAGGTGCTTCACTGTCAGTCCCTGATTGATGAGTTGGCAAAGCGAGTCAATCCCCATGCGCAGGTGCATTTCCGTGAAATCCGCCGTCACCTTCTGGTCGCTCTCGGTGGTCTTGATGCCTTCGGGCGCCATCGGCTGATCGGATACCAGCAGCAGAGCGCCGCTGGGAATCTCGTTGTGGAACCCCGTGATGAATATGGTCGCGGTTTCCATGTCAATGGCCATGCATCGGATCTGACGCAGATACCTCTTCAGGTCCTCATCGTGCTCCCATACGCGGCGGTTGGTGGTATAGACCGTGCCGGTCCAATAGTCGCGCCGAGCGTTGCGGATGGTTGTGGAGATGGCCTTCTGCAGGCTGAAGGCGGGCAGCGCCGGGACTTCCGGTGGAAAATAATCATTCGAGGTGCCCTCCCCGCGAATCGCCGCAATCGGCAGGATGAGATCGCCCAGCTTGTTCTTGCGTTTCAACCCGCCGCATTTGCCGAGGAACAGGCAGGCCTTGGGCTGGACGGCGCACAGCAAGTCCATGATGGTCGCCGCGCTGGCGCTGCCCATGCCAAAGTTGATGATGGTGATGCCGTTGGCCGTCGCGTTGAGCATGGGCCGGTCTTCGCCCCGCACCGGCACCTTATGCCACGCGGCGAACATGCGCACATAGTTGCTGAAGTTGACCAGCAGGATGTACTTCCCAAATTCCTCCAGCGGCGTGCCGGTGTAGCGCGGCAGCCAGTTGGCAACGATGTCAGCTTTGTTGTTCATGGCGGTTGAATCAGCCCTCTGTGTCTTCCGAGGCCGCATCCTGCATGCTGCGGGCCGCAGTCAGAAAGCGCATCACGCTGTCGCCGTGCTTGAGCAGCTTCTGCTCCCGCCAAGATTCCGGCACACTCAGGGTGTCTCGTTTGGTGTGGCCCAGCACGAGCAAGCCGCCGGGCTCAAGGAGTCGCGGGAGATTCACTTCGTCGAGCAATTGCTGGGCAAAGGAAGTTGAGCGGCGGCCAATATTCTTCTCCCCGTACGGCGGGTCGGCGAGGACGAGACCAAACCGCTCGCCCGCGGCAGCCAGTTGCACCAGTGCGGCAAACACATCCTGCACCCGCACTTGCAAGGTTTCAGGAGGAAAGCCGGCGAGCTGAAAGTTCTGGCGCAGCGTCTCCGCGTGGCGCGAGGACTTCTCCACGCACACCGAGGAGGCCGCTCCGCGGCTGAGGCATTCAAGGCTAAGCGCGCCCGTGCCGGCAAACAGTTCCAGCACCCGCGCGCCCACCACGCGGCCGCCAAGGCTGTTGAACACGGCCTGCTTGACCAGGTCCGGCGTTGGACGCACAGCCAGGCCCTTCGGCACCTTTAGAATCCGGCGCGCCGCTTTTCCGCCCGTGATACGCATGAAGCACTTTAGTCAGCAGTTTCACCAATGGCACGAATGAAAATGCCCACTCGGGAGGGCGAGCGTCCCCGCGAGTCCTGACTCCCGGCTCTTCCTCGCAGAATAATGGGCTCGCGGGGACGCTAGCCCTCCCGCCGCAAGCCCTACTTGAGAATCTCTCCGAAGAACTCCTTCATAGCCTCCCACGACCGCCGGTCGGCCTTCTCGTTGTAAGCGGCGCCCGCCTTAGGATTGTCGCCCGCCTCCTTCTCGGTAAAGCTATGGACTGCGCCCCCATATTTCACCAGTTGCCAGTCCACTTTGGCCTGGCGCATCTCCTCCTCGAAGGCCGCCAAATCTTTGGCTGGCACGAACGGATCATCGGCGCCCTGCAACGCCAGCACCTTGCACTTGATGTTCTTCCCGTCTTCCGGATGCGGCGAATCCAGCCCGCCATGAAAGCTCACCACCCCGGCGATGTCCGCCCCACTCCGCGCCAGTTCGATCACGGTGGTGCCGCCAAAGCAATAGCCGATGGCCGCGACCCGCTTCGGGTCCGTCAGCTCGTGCTTCTGCAACACCGCCAGGCCAGCCTGGACCCGGGCACGCAGCAAGTCCCGGTTGCTCTTATATTTGCCCGCCTGGACGCCGGCCTCCTGGTTTGACTGCGGGCGAATCCCCTTGCCATAAATGTCCACCGCAAAGGCGTTGTAGCCAAGCCCCGCCAGCATCTCCGCGCGTTTCTTCTCATAATCCGTCAGCCCCTTCCACTGGTGCACGATCAGCACGCCCGGCCTCTGGCCTTTGACTGCGCTGTCATAGGCCAGGTAGCCTTCCAGGACGGTGTCGCCCTGTTTGTACTCGATCGCCTCTGTGTGAATCTGCGCCGGTGCCGTGAGTGCGGCCCCCATAACCAGCAGTGTCGGAATAAGTGATCTCATACCTGCACAAATAAGCCTAAATTGGATAAAACGCCAACCGGAACCAGCCAGCGCGCCCTTGACACCGCGTCAATGGTGCTAAGCTATTATCGCACAATGCAAAAGCTTGAACCTCCTGACACGCACTACTTCCTTGCCGCCATCGGCTGGTTGGAACTGGGCAACCTTGTTGAGGCCAAGGCGGAACTCGCTCAGGTCAGCCGGGCTCGGCAAGAGCACCCGGACGTGCTGGAATTGCGCTGGTCGCTGTCGGCTGAACAAGGGCATTGGCAGGAAGCCTTGCTGGTCGCCCAGGTCCAGTTGCGCCGCGCTCCGAAGCGCTCATCCGGTTGGCTGCACCAGGCATATGCGCTGCGCCGCATCCCGGACGAGGGTATTCAGAAAGCCTGGGAAGCGCTGCTCCCGGCCTACGACAAGTTTCCAAAAGACCCGACCGTTTCCTTCAACCTCGCCTGTTACGCTTGCCAGATGCGCCGACTGAACGCTGCCCGGGATTGGCTCCAGCGCGCCATCGCAATCGGCGGTAAAGCGAAGATCCAGCAGATGGCGCTGCAAGACTCCGACCTCGAGCCGCTTTGGGATGTGATCCGGCAGCTCTGATTCCTTACAACTCCCTAATCCATATATTCCGATAACGGACCGGGTTACCGTGGTCCTGCAGCGCCAGCGGCTGCTTCAGCGGATGGGGTTCGTATTTGGGATTATCGGGGTTGCCGGTCGGTCCCAGGATCTCAGCGTGGTCCTGGATCAAAATCCCATTCTGCAATACGGTGACAATCCCCGGTTTCAGCACTTTGCCGGCGCCGTCGAAGCGCGGGGCGTGGTAGATGACGTCGTAAACCTGCCACTCTCCCGGTTTGCGGCTGGCGTTGACGAGCGGGGGGTATTGGCTGTAAATCGCGCCGGCCTGGCCGTTGAAATACGTCTTATTGTTGTAGGAATCGAGAACTTGTATCTCGTAGCGCCCGGAAAGAAAGACCCCGCTGTTGCCCCGGCCCTGGCCTTCGCCTTTCACCTCCGCCGGCGTCGCCCACTCGATGTGCAACTGGCAGTCCCCAAAACCCTGCTTCGTGGAAATGCCCCCCGTCCCATTCACCGTGGCGACACCGTCCTTTACTTCCCACTTCGCCGGACCGCCCCCGTCGTCGCACTTCCACTGGGACAGGTTCTTGCCGTCGAACAGCACGATGGCATCCGAGGGCGGTGGCCCGGGGTCCATGACACGCGGTTCCCCTGTGGGCGGCGGAGTATCGCTGCCCGGGGCGGCGGAGCTGGTCGCCGCGGCGAGGCTCAGGGTTGCCAAACAGAGCGAGGTTCGGAAGATCGAGCGTTTCATATTTATAGCGAGTGGCTGAATATCAGAGCCCCGGCGGCGGTTCGCAACGAAAAATGTTGCACGACAAGAATTCCCGGACGCACGGCCCGCTGGTGATTGAGGCCAAGCCCTACGCGCCAAATGCCGATGCGCTCGTGGGTGGCGCAGTCATCAAAGGACGATTCGTCGGGAAGCTTCTGGCGGAGGGCAGGCTTGAAAAGTGCTACGCGGAGGCGCGGGCTACCGGCTCCAGGCTCCCCCGGTACCCGAACAACTTGTCGCGCTTGATGATCTCGGCGATAACCAGCGGGACGAGCTGCTCCCATGAGGAGTCGCCAGTCCGGATTCGCGCCAGCACGTCCGCCGAGCGGATGGCCAGCAGCTCGGCGCTGGAGTTCTCGATGCCCTGGATGAAACGATTCTCCCGCAGATAGGTGTAGAGGTGGGCCAGTTGAGGCGGGATCGGGAAGTTCTCCACCGTCAGCTTATGGCCGGAAGCCAGGTCGAGGTGCGGATACACGTAAAGCCGGGCCGGGTTTTTGAAAAGCTGGCCCAAGCCGCCCAGCAGCCCCCCTTCGTCCTCGTTGTAGAAGCTCACGTCGAATATCTCCGCCAGCTTGGAGGCGCCCACCGCCAGACCGATGGACTGCTTGGTGTAGCGGGACAAATAGGCTGCGAGCCGGTGGAAGCGGCGGAAGTTTGAGACCAGCACCGTCTTGCCCAGCGCGCTAAGCATGTCGGCGCGATTCAGGAAGTCCGTCTCGTCGATCCGCTCGCCGGTTGTAAGCTGGCGCAAGGTCATCTCCAACAGCACCACCGGCGGCTCGCCTTTGAGATCGGGCTCACGCACAAACTGCTCCAGTGCGCGCTCCAAGACATCCATCGTGGCCCGGGTCATCGGCAGAAAGCTGCCGCGCAGCACCAGCACCGGCTTGTGGTAGAGCACTTCGGCCCATTGCACCGCTTCACCCTTAGCCGTGAACATCGCCGCCTCGGTCAGGTCCTGCTGGACGAGTTGCAAGGCCATCAGCCGGTTATCGACGTGCACGAACGCCGGCCCGGCGAAGCTGATCATGTCCACCTCCACGCGCTCCCACGTCAGGTTGTCCAGCAACGACCGGACGAGCGTTTCGGGTTCATGATGCGAATAAAACGCCCCGTGCAACAAATTCACGCCGATGAGGCCCAGGGCCTCTTGCTGGCGAATGCTCTCTTTGTCGAGCATCCGCAAGTGGATGAAGATGTCTGACGGGTCGGAGCCCGACTCAGCCTGAAAGCGCACCCCCATCCAGCCGTTTCCACCCTCGCGGTGCGTGGCCACGGTGTTCGCGAAGGCAAAGAACGCGTTTTTGCCACCGCGCGTCTTATCCAGCCGTTCCAGCAGCAGATCATATTCGTAGTCGAGCATGGCCTGCAGACGATGCCGGCTCACGTAATAGTCCGTCGGGCCGTAAATCGCGTCGCTGACCGCCATGTCGTAGGCCGAGATGGTCTTGGCCACCGTGCTGGCCGCGCCGCCCGCCCGGAAGAACCAGCGCACGACCTCCTGACCCGCCCCGATTTCCGCGAACGTGCCATACCGCTTCGCGTCCAGGTTGATTTGCCGGGCCTTCTGATTAGTGTCTAAAAGCTCGTTGGCCGTTACGCGCCGCTGTTCCGCCAGACTCATTGTGAGCACACCTTCCCACCGAACGACCCTGATTTCAAGGGAATCAGCCGGGCGTTCGATCCCCCTCCACCCAATCTCCCTTGTTCCTTGCGCCGTTGCCTCCTGGCGTCTTTGCGTTAACTACCCTTTTTGGGATAAGTCCGTTGTGGGCATTAAGTCCATATTGCGGACCCCCATTGAGCCGTTCATTTTGGGCGACCGCGCTCGCGTTCTGGCCGAATTATCCGACCGTGCCGTCGGGCCGAGTGCGTGAGCCTCACGCAAAATGCGTGAAAATCTCGCGCGCCAGGCAGGCGGCACTTGCGTATTCCTTAGGCTTTCCGTGAATTGGCACTCTGGCACTGCCATTGCTAAGCATCGAGGTGATTAGGGTTGACAGCGTGGACGCCTTAAGCGAAGTTCGCGGTCTGTTTGCCAAAACTAAAACAAAACAACCAGCATAGTTTATGAAGAATCAACGCAAAAAGATCGGGGCTTTCACTCTCATCGAGTTGTTAGTCGTCATTGCCATCATCGCCATTTTGGCAGCTCTTTTGCTGCCCGCCTTGGCTCGCGCCAAAGCCAAAGCGCAACGCATCAGTTGCACCAACAACCTCAAGCAGGTCGGCCTCTCCTTCCGGACCTTCGCCATTGACAACAGCGGCAACAATCCGCAGACGCTGGCTTCCGCTTCCGGCGGGAATTCAGACACGGATGTCGGTGTTAGGACCGTGAGCACTGTTCAGAGCACAAGCAGAGGCGTCTCGAAGATGTTCCTCACGATGTCGAATGAACTCAGCACGCCGAAGATTTTGTTCTGCCCGGCGGAAGCGGACGGTTCGGTCCGCCAGGCTTCAACCAGCTTTGCGCCCTTAAACGTGGGTACCGCCAACTCGGTTCCGTACACCAACGATCTGAATTGCAGCTACTTCGTGGGTGTTGACTCCCAGGAGACCTTCCCGGGGATGTTCCTCACCGGCGACCACAACATGGGCGGTAATGCGAACCCTCCGACCATTCAATACCAAATCGGTCAAGCGGCGAACACAACTCCGTTCATCTCCCTTGGCACTAACTTCACTGCCAATATGGGACCCGCGTTCCTGAACACCGGGCACTCGCTGCAAGGCAACATCGGGCTGGCCGACGGCAGCGTGCAGGGCTGGACTCGCTCCAGGCTGCAAGACGGGCTCAGGGGTTCGGGTGATAGTGGCCGCACGGCGGGAGTCTTCCAGTCTTCTCCAGGCTCCACCCTCGGAACAGGCTGTAACCGCGTCCAGTTCCCTTAACGCGAACAAACTAGCTTAGTTTAAAGAACCGAAAAGGCACCCGCGAGGGTGCCTTTTTCGTTGTTGAGAGCAGCTCACCCCATCGCCGCCGCTGTCAGTTCAATAATCGTCTGCAAGCCCGTGCGCGGGCGAAAGCCAACGGTCGCCGCCAGTTTCTCCACCACCGGCTTGCGCCGGCGCATGTCGTCGAACCCAGGCTCATAGGCCTCGCTGTAAGGGACAAACTCGATCGCCGACTTCGATTCCAGGGTCTCGATCACCCTGTGGGCCAGGTCCCGCATGGTGATTTCCTCCGTGCTGCCCACGTTGAACACCTGTCCGCGCGCCGCCGCGCAGCCCTGCAAGCGCACCAGCGCTTCGACTGTGTCGCTCACATAACAGAAGCAGCGCGTTTGCTGCCCATCGCCATACACGCGGAGCGGCTGCCCGCTCCGGGCCGCCGCGATGAACCGGGGCAAAACCATGCCATACTGCCCCGTCTGCCGCGGGCCCACCGTGTTGAATAAGCGCGTGATGATCACTGGCAAGGCCCGTTCCTTCGCGTAAGCCAGCGCCAGGAACTCATCCATCAGCTTCGAGCAGGCATAGCTCCACCGCGATTGGTGCGGCGGGCCGATCAGCAGGTCGTCTCCTTCCCCAAACCCCTCTTTCTGGCTCTTGCCATACACCTCCGAAGTTGAGGCCGCCAGCACGGGCGCGCCCTGTCCCGCCGCCGCTTCCAACAAGACCTCCGTCTCATGCAGATTTGTCTTCACCACATGTATCGGCGACCGCACCACCAGCTCCACGCCGACCGCCGCCGCCAGATGATAGATTGATTCCGCCTGGGCGACGAGTTGCCCAAGCTCCCGGCAGCTCGAAACCCGGGATTCAATGACGCGCAGCCTGGGATGCTCCCGCACGGCCCGCAAATTCTCCAGCCTTCCAGTCGAAAGATCGTCCACGACAACCACGGATTTGCCGTCGGCCAGCAGCCGCTCCACCAGGTGCGACCCGATGAACCCGGCGCCACCGGTCACGAGGACGTGGCGCGTGAAACGTGAAACGTGATGCATGATGGGTGAAGTGCGAGGCGTGGTTGAGACAACCGGAGATACTGGAGTAATACCCTTCTTCATACTTCACAATCCATAGCTCACGATTCACGTTTCACGCATCACGTTTCACGTATCACGTTTCACGTATCACGCATCACGTTCATTCCAGCGCCTTTGCCACCGCTTCCGCCAGCTTCTGCCGATACGCCGGATCAGCAATCAGCCGCGCCTCGTGCGGGTTCGACAGGTAGCCACCCTCGACAAGGATGGCCGGGCGGTTTTGGCCGCGCAGCACACCAAGGTACCGCGCTCGCCGCAGGCCGCGATCGTGCTGGCCATTAACTTGCAGCAGCCCCCGGTGTATCAGCGAGGCCAACTGCAAGTTCTGCGCGTCGAACGCGTTGTTCGGGAAGGCCAGCGCGGCGTCGTCATTGTATCCACGGGTTACGGTCGAAGGCATGCCGGTCGGCGTGAGGCAATACGTTTCCAGGCCCGCCTGCTGATCGTTAGGCGCGGAAGAGTTGAAATGCAAACTCAGGAATATGTCGGCCTTGTGCGCCTCGGCAAAGGCGATCCGGTGCGCGACCGACAGGTCCACGTCGCTGTCACGGGTTAAGAATACCTGCCACCCGTTGGTGGCGAGCAAAGCACCCAGCCGCTGCGCCCAGTCGAGCGTGAAGTCCTTCTCGTGCGGGTAGCCTAGTACGCTGCGGGTGCCGGAATCCTGGCCGCCGTGTCCCGGATCAATGACAATCGTCGGGTTGGTCTTGAGCCAGCTCAAGCCTACACCCCCGACCAGCGGCTCCAGGGTCTTCTTGACGTCGAGCGTGTGTACATACGGCTGCCCGTTCAGGATCTGCGGCGCGAACCCCAGTCGGACTTCCAGACCGTCCCAGTGCGCCACCAGGCTGCCGACGCGCAACGCAAACACTCCGCCGGTCGCGCTCAGCGTGTAAGCCGGCCCAGGCGCTTGCCCCACCAAACACGGCGCGGCCAGGCCATTCGCCTTGCACCAACGGTTGAGTGAGACCCACGTCTCCGCCGGTTGGTTCGATGGAGCGGCTCGGGTTGGCGGGGCGATCACAGGGGCGGGAGCCGGCAGGGGGGCCGGGACCTCCACTGCCATAGGCGCAGTCACCACTCCCTCTCCTTCCCAATTCGGCGCCTGCGCCGAGTTCTCCCTCGGACCGGTCGCGCAGCCCGCCAGCACAACCGCCAGCACGCAGAATATCCAGGCAATCGGGCCGCGCGCGGTTTGAACATCCAACATCAAACATCCAACATCCAACATCCAACATGCGACAGCCCCCATTGGGACGGTCTTTGGATGTTGGATGTTCCCTGGATTCATAGGGAGGGCAGGGATGCGGGGCTCCTAGACCAGTCTGGGGAGTTGCTGCGCGCTAATGACCCAGGGCGGTCGCTGCCGTCCCCGGCAACGCCGGGCAAGCAGGCCGAAGCTCTTCCTGATCCTAACACCGGGGCATTGTGCAAATGAGCGGATTTTAAACAAGCCGTTTCGCATAAGCCTGCAAACCCGCTTGCCCAATCCCCCGGCCATCGCCATATTCCACCCGTCTGAGACTCAACCATTCGTCACCCTTGAGAATACTCGTCGCCATCACCGGAGCCAGCGGCTCGCTCTATGCCCAGCGCCTGCTCGATAATCTAGATCCCGGCCAACACCAAATCGATGTCGTGCTCAGCCGCTACGCGCCAGCGGTGATCGCCGAGGAACTGCCCGGCGGCTTGCGTCTGCCGGCCGGGGCCGTCTCGCACAACCTCAAGAGCATGAACGCCCCCTTCGCCAGCGGGTCCAACGCCCCTGACGCGATGGTCGTCATCCCATGCAGCATGGGCACTCTGGGCCGGATCGCCCACGGCTCCAGCGATGACCTGCTTCTGCGCGCCGCCGACGTCGTGCTGAAGGAACGCAAGAAGCTCATACTCGTCCCCCGGGAAACGCCACTTAACCTGATCCACGTGAAGAACTTCGAGCTCCTCATCCAGGCCGGCGCGACCATCCTCCCGGCCAACCCGTCCTTCTACACCCGCCCCCAGAGCATCGAACAAGTGGTGGACACCGTCGTAGCCCGCGTCCTAGATCACCTGGGTGTCGCGCACAGGCTGGTGGCGCGGTGGAAAGAAGAAAAGTAATGAAGAAAGCAGAACATCCAACATCCAACATCCAACATCCAACATCCAGCGTGCAGCATCCTGCGCCTGTTGAAGCGGCAAACGGGGTGTGGGAATTCCAGGAAGGCGAGGCTGGCAGACGGAGGTTTGACCTTGAAGAACGGCTGCTGGAGTTTGCTTCGGCGGTGATTGACCTGTCGGAAAAGCTGCCAAACACAAGGGCCGGAAATCACGAAGCCGGGCAGATACTGCGTTGCGGCACGTCGCCTTACCCAAATCACGGCGAAGCCGAGGACGCCGAATCGCGAGATGATTTCATTCACAAGCTTAAGGTCTGTCTAAAGGAGCTGCGCGAGACGCGTCGCTGGGCGCGTCTTGTTCGGCGCAAGGGCTGGGCCGCAGACGATCCGACTCTCGTTTTCCTCTTGAGCGAAGTCGAGGAGTTGATCCGTATTTTCTACTCGAGCATCCAAACCGCGAGGCGAAATGCCCTGGCCGAGAAGCGTTCGCTGTCGGAGCCGACCTGTCATTTGCCCCCCAAAGCCAGCTAACGCTTGGATATGGTTTGTTCTACAAGGGATTTTGGAAGTCCGCCGTTGATCATTCGCGATCGTTTGATCGCTATCGGCTATTGGATGTTGGATGTTCCCCGTTCGCCGTTCGATGTTATCTACCCTTAACAAATGGGCCTCGTTCGTGCGGTTCTCCCACACCGCCTTCGCTTTGCCCTTCGCGTTGGCTGCGATGGCCGTCGCTGCCCGCGCCAACCGCGGCTGGCCCGGCTGGCGCACGTTCGGCTTGATCCTGGCCGCCATGGTCTGCGCCCGCACCTGTGCCATGGCCTTCAACCGCATCGTGGACCGCAAACTCGACGCAATGAACCCGCGCACTGCCGGCCGCCACCTGCCCACGGGCCAGATCAGCCTGTTCAGTGCCGGGACCCTCTGCGCTTTGTCTGGCGCCGGGTTGGTCGGTGCGAGCTTTCTTCTGAATCCCCTCTGCTTCTACCTTTCGCCCGTGGCGCTCATCGTGATTTGCTTCTACTCGTTGACCAAGCGCTTCACCGATTACACGCATGTCTATCTGGGACTCGCGTTGGCCCTGGCGCCGGTCGGCGCGTGGCTGGCGGTCAAGGGAACAAATGTCTCCGTATGGGAAATCGTCCAGATGGTGGTGCTGGCGGCAGTGGTCGTGCTTTGGCTCGTCGGTTTCGACATCATCTACGCGCTCCAGGACTATGAATTCGACCGCGCGCACGGCCTGCACTCGCTGGTCGTCGCCTGGGGACCGAAGAACGCCCTGCAAGCCGCTTTCCTGGCGCACATGCTAATGTGCGGGCTCCTGCTCGCTTTTGGGCTGCTCTGCAAATTCCGTATCGCCTACCTCGTTGGCTGGCTGCTCATCGTCCTCTGCCTGGCGTTGGAGCATTGGATTGCGCGCCGCCGCAGCCTCAACTGGATCAACCTCGCCTTCTTCCGGCTCAACGCCGTCGTGAGCGTCATCTTTCTGGCGGTGACTCTGGCCGAGGTCGTCTTCCTGGGCGGCTTCCGCCTGCGTTGAACCCCAGTCCGTATCCGATGCCAAGCTAACTGACGCATCTGACGGAGGTTAGCGACGGCGTGGTGAAGGCCATCTGCGGGCCAGGCGCAAGCCAAGAGCTCGCGAGACACTCCGGAAGGTATCCGGAGGGTATCCGGAGGGCATCCGGTGGGTATCCGGTGGGTATCCGGTGGGTATCCGGTGGGTATCCGGAGGGGCTATCTCGCGTACAGGTGGAAGCAATGGCGGAATCACGGTGCATCCATTGAGCTGCAGCTCAGGATTGACACTCATCGTCGGACGATTATTCGAATGAAATTGCGCCTTCCCATGAATCCCTTCCCCGCAGCAGTCCGGCCCCCTCGCGAACACGGGGCGTGGCGCTGCGCTTCGCTGGCCGAGACCCGTTGCAGTCGCCAGATGGCGGCGCTTGACGAGGTGTCGTTAATGCGTCCAAGTTTCCCGCTGACTAAATATGAAATTGAGCACGAGCCAGTCTTTGGCCGGCATACTGGAGCCGGTGTTTGCCATGCGCACTGAGGAGGATCTCGGCATCGGCGACACTGAGGGCGTGCGCCAGATGATCGAGTGGTGCCACCGGCACCGGCTGAACATCCTCCAAACCCTGCCTATCAACGAGATCAGCGATGACAACAGCCCCTACAACGCCCTGAGCTCATTGGCCATCGAACCGGCCACGATCGCCATTACACCGCGCCACATCCCTGACTTGCCGGCCGCAAGGTTTAAGGAACTGGCCCGGCCGGATTTGCTGGTTACGCTGCGTGAAGGGCCGGTCAACTATCCCGGCGTCAAGGTCCTTAAGCGCAAGCTGCTCGAGGCGGCATTCGAGAACTTCCTAGAGCGGCATTTCAAACTGGAGACTGAGCGCGCCCAGCAATTCCGCTCGTTCCTGAAAGAGAACGCGGGCTGGCTGTCTGACTACTCCTTATTTCGCGCGCTGATGGAGGAGAACGGCAACGTCCCGACTTGGGACCGCTGGGCGCCGCAGCACCGCTCGCCAGGCACCGCTCGCACGTGGCTGCTGTCACTGCCCGAGAAGCGCCAGGAAGAGCTAACGCGCAAAGAGCTGTTCTTCAAGTACGTGCAATGGCTGGCTTTTGGCCAATGGCAGGAGCTCAAGGCTTACGGCACGGCGCAAAGGGTCTATCTGATGGGCGACATCCCGTTTGGCGTGGGGCGCTTCAGCGCCGACGTCTGGGCCAACCGCGCCATCTTCGACCTCGACTGGAGCGGCGGTGCGCCGCCGGAGAAGGTATTCAAGGTCGATCCCTTCACCGAGAAGTGGGGACAGAATTGGGGCATCCCCAATTACCGCTGGGACGAGTTGCGCCGGCGCGACTTCGACTGGTGGCGCACCCGCGTGGGCAACATCCAGAAAGTGTTCCACCTTTATCGCATTGACCACGTGCTCGGCTTCTTCCGCATATACTCGTTCCCGTGGACACCGGACCGGAACGCGGAGTTCCTGCCATTGACCGAAGCGCAAGCAGCGGCCAAGACCGGCGGCCGCCTGCCCGGGTTCAAGCAGTTCCCGGACGACACTGCCGAACACAAGGCCACCAACCAGGCCCAGGGCGAGGGAATCATGCGCGTTGTGCTGGAGGCTTCCGGTGAGACTACGGTGGTGGCCGAGGACCTCGGTGTCGTGCCCGAGTATGTGCCGCCCACCTTGCTGAAGCTCAGCACCCCAGGCTTCCGCATCCCCACGCTCTTCCGCGACCCGGATGGCCGCTACTCCGACCCGAAGAAGTATCCGCGCCTTTCACTCGTGCAACCCGCCACCCACGACCACCCGCCGTTGGCGGCAGCTTGGGCCGAGTGCTGGCGAAACATCGACGCCGGGAAGGACGTGGAAACCAACCGGCGCGAATTGCGCCTGATGATGGAGTTTGCCGGATTGAAGAGCGCGGAGCCGCCGCGCGAGTTCACCGACCAGCTACACGAGGCGTTTACGCGGGTGGTCCTGCAATCACCGTCGTGGCTGGCGGTGTTCCAGATCACCGACGTGTTCGGCATGACGGCGCGCTTCAACACGCCCGGCTCGGTGGCCGCGACCAACTGGTCCTACCGCCTGCCGCAGACGGTCAAAGAGCTGGACGAGGACCCGGTGCTGCTGGCGCAGACGCAGATGTTCTCACGCCTGGCGCAGGAAACCGGGCGCGTGAGTTAGGCCCTACTGCCCCGAACAGCCGTATGATTGACCGCTGACGATGGGAGCTGGCAGTTCCTGGAGCTTCGTAAGCTTGACGCGAAAGTCCACTGGCCCGCGCTCGCGGTAGTCCCACAGAAAGGCGCCGGGGAACTCGGCCTCGAACTGGGAGCGCAGGGGCGCGGGATCGTGGTCGTTCAGCAAGATGAAGTGATCGCCGACTGGAAGTTCGCGCCAGGTCTTTAGGACGAGGCCGTGCTTGACGGAGCAGGGGACGGTGCGGACGTCCATGACTTTGTCTGCGCTGAGAACGGAGGGGAGGGGTGTGTTCATGATTGGATTGGTAACGGGCTCACGGTGGCGAGTGAGCGGTGCTTGGGCAGGCGATGACGCCGGTTTGGCCTAAGCCGGCTTGAGGAGTGTTAGCAGCATCGAAAACGGCATCGTGGCCTTGACCGCGTGCGCCAAGTTCGGCGGCATGTTCAGGAAATCGCCCGCCTTCAGGTTGTGCGGTTTGCCGGCCAGGGAGAACTCGCACTCGCCCGACAGGATTTCGACTAGCGCGTGCTGGGTGGAGGTATGTTCGGTCAGCTCCTGACCCTCGGAGAACCCGAAGAGCACGACGCGCGCCGTTGGCGTCCGCAGCAGGGTACGGCTGACAATGCCGTTCGGCGCAAACCGTGTTTCCTGTGCCAGCGAGATAACTTTCTCGCTCTTGGCATCCAATAACGGTTGCTCACTCATGCCTATAACCTACGCCAAGTTGCTGGTGCGCGCCTTGACGCAAATCAAGGATCTGCGAAAAGCTTCAGAAGGGAATCACTATCGCGAGGCGGAACGAATCGGCAGGGGCGGAGGCGCAGGTGGAAGCGCCGGATTCTGCGGCGCGGACTTCTCGTTTTCCAGCGTCAGCAGCATAAGCGTGCCGGAATTCCTGACCGTGACCCTGCGTGCGAGTACATCCACCTCCAGGACTTCGATAGGCCCTTCACGCTGACCGACGCCCAGGATACAGGGAAGTTCCTTGGCTGGCTCGGGCGGCGCGGCGGGCAGATACACCTTTAGCAGCACGCGCGTTTTACCAAAGGTCGTGAGGCCAACCAGTTTGACCCTGGGCAATGGCACGACTGGCAGGTCGGTCGGCTGGGTCTGTGGCGGCTTCAGGTGGAAGACATTGCTGCCGGTGATTCCAAGATAGGGATGCCCCGAAGTGTCCGCGACGAGAGTTCTTGCCCCCAGGATCAACACCAGGGCAATCAATTTCGAGGCCGGTAGTTTGATCAAGTGTCTCATGCCATAAGGCAAACACCGGCGAGTGATTTTGGTTGCTCTTCCCGGTGTTTCCCAGTTGCCAGAATGCGAGTGGGTGCTAGACTGCGGCTGACCGTGTGTATTTGGGCGCACCCTGTTTGGTGCGCCTTTTTGATCAACCACAGACCAGGATTTTGCATGGGCCGGTCCTATTGGTTTGAGTGTCCCAGATGCGGCTACCGGGCCAGAGTCTCCGGGGGCGCGGACAGCGGGCTGACCTTCCTCATCCAGACCATGCTCTGTCAGGATTGCATGGAGCTGTCTGATGCCGTCACGCGGCTAAGAGTGCCTGACGACATCATTGGGTTGGGGGAGCTTGCTGGATGGCGCAGTGCCAGGTTGACCTCGCGACGAACCTTGAGCGCGCCCCCCTCTTTCCAAGCCATGCTCAACCGGTTCCCCCAAACGGGAGTGAAGCGGTTCAAGTGGGTTCCTTTCGAACTTCAATGCCTGGTTTCGGCGAATCACCGGGTGCGGAGTTGGAACGATCCAGACAAATGCCCGAAGTGCGGCGTCTTCCTGGAAAAGAGCGCGCTGCCGTATCGGCTTTGGGAATGACGCGCAGCCGCTGAGCCTTGCCCCCAGCGGGGGCTGGACCGCTGGTCACTTTTGCGCGTAATACACGACGGCGGGAGGAATGTTCAGGAATACAGGAACGGTGTGAAGGGTCTGGAAGCGCGTTCGTATCCGCTTGCGGTCCATCAATGAATACTGGAATTGAATATACATTCCGCCCGGGACCAGAGCCCGGCTGACGGCATCTATGATAGCGGTAACCCGATCCCTGTGGAGATTTCCCAGAGGAATGCCTGAAAGGACGAAATCCACCTTGCCCATGCCTCTCCGGTCCATTTCCGAGAGAAGGTGCTCGGCGGAATCAGGAATCATCTGCACTCGGCCATTGATGCCAGCCATGTCCAGGTTGTGCCGGCTGACGCGCGCCAGGGCCGGGTTGATCTCGCAAGCCAGGATCTTGGCCTCCGGACACTTGGCGGCCAGCCGCAAGGTGAGTGCCCCATTGCCGGCACCCAGTTCGATGATCCGCCCGGAATAGCTCTCCGGCACGGGAGCAATCATTCTGTCAATCAGGAACCGTTGTGAGGGCACAATGGCGCCTGTTTGTCTGAACTTCACCAAAGCGGTGCACATGAAGTGCACATAATTTGCCACCGCGTTATGCATAGCCATTCTCTTGCAATCCGAACTTCGCTCAGGCACGGCGACCAAAGGGCACAATGCTCCGAAACGGTCTAGACTTTCGATCCCACACAGAGGCGGGCCCTGGTCAGGCCCGGTCTCCCGGTTCGCCGGTTGCGGCGATAACATGGCAAGGGTAATATACTGCCGAGAAGTTTCCAACGCCTAATTTCTTTGAATTGCACGGAAGCGATTCTTGTGGTAATTGCCTGTCCTTGCTCAGAACGGCTGCAAGAGGAGGGTGCTAGACGTGAGAAGGCGGGGGGGGTAGAATCCTGACCGGCCAATAGGGAGTCCAGGAGTCGGTCCGTGTCCGCAGGGTTCCAGCCTAAGGCTTCCAGGCGAAAAGGAGGCGATTGGTGTCGTTCACCGCCCAGAGATTCAATGGCCAAACCGTAGTTCCATACTTCTTAAAGCGCACGCTTCCGTCCACAAAGGCGAAGTTGGAGCCGCCAGCGTTTATCTGTCTGTGGTTGGCAGAATGGCAGCCCTGCTCAACTCTGTCAAAATCATTGCCCACCCCCTCGTCCAAGTCCATGAAGTAGTCCATTGCAAGGCCAAGGTCTGGACGATTCTTCTTCTCGCCGAACATGATAGTATCCGATGGATAGATGATGGCCAACTCCTTCATGGAGCGCACGACATTCAACGCGTCGGCGAAGAAGTCGTTCCAGCCATTGATCAGGTAACTTCGGTTGGCGCGGTCGGGAAGCGTGGGCGAGCTGAAGTCGGTCATGGGCGGTCCGCGGAGCAGGTCGGTCGGGCAGAGCAGCATATTGGTGGTGCGGTAATATTCCAACAAAAGCGTAGGCCAGCGCCATTGGTTGGTGCGCGGGGGAAACAAACCGTCGTTGTCGTCGCCATACATCTTGAGCGACAACTCAAGTTGCTTGAGGTTGTTGGCGCACTTGATGCGGTTGGCGGCCTCTTTGGCCCGCGCCAGCGCGGGCAGGAGCATGCTGGCCAAAATCGCGATAATCGCTATGACGACCAGCAGTTCAATAAGCGTGAAGCCAAAGGCCGTCACTCGCCGCCCCGGATCGGTCGGCGAGGTTCTCGACTGGTCACTTGGACGGTTTGACCGCGAGAGGTGTAGAATCCGATTCATAATCTTTCTGCCAATCTTCTAAGCGACCTAACCAGACATTCAGGCCAATCCCACAAGGACATTCGACCAACGCAGCGGAGCCTATTCCAGCTTTTCCACTTCAGGCTCGAATAATCACGCTCAAATCAGCGTCAATTCCTGACATATATGACCAGTAAACAACTGATGCTGATTGCGTTGGCCGTCATATTGGGCGGCATATCGCTGTATCTGAACAAAGACTGGTTTGCCGGCGACATTATTCAAATCCATCATCGTTCACTTCCTGCGCGAGGCCGTTTCTTCCGCCGAAACAGGCCTGCTGACGCGTCGGACACCGAGCCCGTCGTTTTCGGTTTCGACCGGAAAATCAAGCTCAAGTCGCTTAAAGTCATCCCCGTCAGTGACATTGAGACCAACAAGTATCCCCACCCTGTCTGGGATCTTGTTGCCGCGACCAATTCCGTCGCTATCACGGAGTTTGCCTATGGCATGCGTGTTCCGGGCATGCAGCCCAGAGTGCAGGGCGCCACCGCAGATCCACTGGTGCCCGGCATCAGCTACCGACTGCTAATCGACGCCGGCGGTCTCAAGGCTGAACACGACTTCGTTCCCGTGCCCCTTACCCCGTAAACGCTGCGATTTCCCCTTCAATATGGGACTTCGCGTACACGCAATCCATTTGGACGCGCCGGAAATGCCAACCGGCTCGTAAGCAACTATTCACCTGCCGTTCTTAATGCCCGCAGTTGTCTTGCTTATTGAGACGCGTTAGAGGCTTGGTTGGTTACAACTAGCTGAAGCGCGAAGCGGCATGGTGTGCGACTCGACCACGCGACCCCCCTCAGATTGAGGGGCAGTTCCGGAGCGCGGCTGAGGACAGCCGCGCTCCGGCGGTGGTGCCAAGATACCCAGTCCGTCGATTTCGCTCAGATCGTCCTTTACCGGTCACTAAGGCAGGCGCTAGAGTTACAGCTCATAATGACGAGCAGCCACTGACAGCCGGCGGAGATGCGTTGCTCTACCGCCAATCTCCCCATGATTGGGCTCTCGGCCAGGCTCCGCGGTGGTTCAGTACCGGCTTGGGCCAGGAGCTCGGGTGCCACTCCCGGACGGACTAGCCATGGCTGACCCAAAGAACCCTGCGCCGGCAGCCCCCGAGAGCTTTCTGGCCAAATTCACCGTGCTGTTGGGCGCGGTGCGCGAACTCTGGATTGTTTTCGCCCTGGTCATCCTCACCAACCTGGCTTACCGGCTGGTCAACTTCACCTTGTCGCTATGGCTCACCTCGGATCTCGGCTTCAGCGACGCGAAGACCGGCCTTGTCGTCATGATCTGGTCGGCGGGGTTGACGCTGGCCATCGTGCTGGTCGGTTCGCTGACCGACGCTCTTGGATTGCGCAAGACGTTTCTACTGGGCTTTGCCCTCTGCATCATCTCGCGCGTATTCCTGACGTTTACGACCGTCAAATGGCTGGCGCTGGGCGGCGGCATGGCCGTGCTCGCTGTCGGCGAAGGGATGGGGTCCCCGGTGACTGTTGCCGCCCTGCGGCGCTACACCACAACGGCTCAGCGATCCATCGCCTACTCCGTCTTTTACGCCATCATGAACGGCGGCTTTTTCATCGCGCTTTACATTTCGGATGCCCTGCGTGCCGGCATGGGTGAGCATGGACGTTTGGAAGTCCCCGGGTTGGGAATGGAGTTGAGCACTTACCGCACGCTCTTCCTCGTCAGCCTGGCGCTGTCGGTGCCAAGCTTCGTTCTGGCTTACTTCTGGTTGCGGGAGGGCGTCGAGGCGACTGACCAGGGTGTGGTCATTACTCCCGAGCAGCCCAAGTACCCCGGCTTGAATATGTTTCAAGCCTTGGGCTGTACCGTCCGCGACACCCTGCGTGAGACGGGCCGCATCTTCCTCGGGCTGTGGCAGCAGCCCGGCTTTTACAAGTTCATTGCCTTCCTCTCGTTCGCTGCCTTCATCAAGATGATCTTCCTGCACATGGATTACACCTACCCAAAGTTCGGTATTCGTGAGCTGGGAGAAGGCTCCCCCATCGGGCATCTCTATGCGCTGAACAGCATCCTTATCGTCTTCCTTGCCCCGTTAGTCGGCGTGCTGACCCAGAGAATTCCCGCCTACCGCATGGTTATTTTCGGGAGCTTTGTCGCCGCCTCTTCGGTCTTCATCATGACCATCCCGCCACAGCGTTTTCAGCGCCTGGCCGACGGCAAACTGGGGCACGCTATTGCCAATTCCTGGCTGGGGGGCTACTCGCGGGTCTCACCCGACGATTTCCGCAACTTGCCCGCTTTTGCCAAGCAACTCCAATACGGCTCCAACTCGGTCAGCCTCTCCCTGAAGGAATCTCTTTCGCCCATAACCCGGGCGCTGCTCAGCCGGCAGCCCGCGAACGGCTTTCTCGACGAGAGCCTGCGCCCGCACCCGACGACCGCCCTGGTTTCCGCGGCGGAGCTAAAAGATATTCCCTCCTTCCTGAAGCGGCTACAAGACGACTCGAACCCGGCCACTCGTCCAGCTTCGCAAATCCTCTGGGACGGATTCTCTACCAAGGGGAAATCCATCCTGAGGCGGGCCGATCCGGCCGCCGAGGGCCTTCGTTCAGCGACATTGGCCCGTGAACTGAACCGGGTGCTTCAAGGCGCTCCAATGTATGACAAGAAGCAGCGGGCTCGCTTTGCCGGCGTTGCGCTGTCCGATGCGACGCGGCTGGCCGTCGAATCCGACTCTGTGAGGGCCAACGACAGCCGAGCCACCCAATCGCAGCTTCTCAACCGGTTGCTGCTGGAGGATGCCTACCCTGAATTCATCGTTAAGAGCGATTGCCCATTGCGGGTGGCCTTGGCGGAGGACATTACCAAACTCATAAAGGGCTCCTCCTTTTTCGAGGCGCAGCGGTTTGCCGGCGTTTCCTTATCCGACGATACGAAGCAATTGCTAGCGAAGGCTCCCCAGGGCGGCGAGTTGGTTCGCCTTAACCGCTGCCTGCTGGAAGATGCCTATGCTGCCGAACTATTGCGGAACCGGGTTGGCG
>Ga0181538_10001367_pt1 | contig 27516 bp, 21 predicted proteins | sample PEATcosm2014_Bin_40_FD_119773 | JGI IMG/M metagenome (GOLD analysis project Ga0181538, IMG submission 119773) | Peatland microbial communities from MTU Mesocosm Facility, Houghton, MI, USA - PEATcosm2014_Bin23_30_metaG | ecosystem: Environmental > Terrestrial > Soil > Wetlands > Peat | place... | reverse complement strand
GCCGAGCGCTTGGCCAGCCGCCGCGCGTCCGCCTGGTCGTAGATCGTGAACTGGCGCGTGTAGCCCAGGCGGTCGGCCTCCGCCCGGAGGATCCGCGCGCACGCCGAGTGGAACGTCATCACCCACATGCCGCGGGTGCTGCGTGCGAGCAGTCGCTCGACCCGCTCGCGCATCTCGCTGGCGGCCTTGTTCGTGAACGTGATCGCCAGGATCTCGCCAGCCTGCGCCTGATCGGTGTAGATCAGGAACGCGATCCGGTGCGTGAGCACGCGCGTCTTGCCGCTGCCCGCCCCCGCGAGGATCAGCAGCGGCCCCTCGCCATGCGTGACCGCCTCGCGCTGCGGCTCGTTCAGGCCCTCGAGCAGCTCCTCGATATGCCCAGCATGGGGGTTTGCGGCCATCCAACTGAGGATAGATGCGCGCCCGGCCGGGACCGCGCACCGGGCGCTGTGGGCGCCGCCGGATCAGCCCCCGGCGGGGTTGGGTCCCGTTACCGTGCGCAGCGGCCTGACCTCGGCCACCGGCTCGGGGGCGGTGTCCGAGACTTCGGCGAGTTGGCGTTCCAGCGTCGCGACGCGGCTGGACAGCGCCTGCATCGCCTCCGCGATCGGGTCGGGCAGGTGGATCCAGTCGGCGTCCGGGCCCTCCACGCGCCGCCCGTCCACGCGCACCGGGTGCCCGGGGTTGCCGACGACCGTCGAGTTCGCCGGCACGTCGGTGATCACGACGCTGTTCGCGCCGATCTTCGCGCCGTGTCCGATCGTGATCGGCCCGAGCAGCTTCGCCCCCGAGCCGATCGTCACGTTGTCCTGCACCGTCGGATGGCGCTTGCCGGTCGCGAAGCCCGTGCCCCCCAGCGTCACGCCCTGGTAGAGGGTCACGTCGTTGCCGATGTCCGCCGTCTCGCCGACCACCACGCCCATGCCGTGATCGATGAACAGCCCCTGGCCGATGCGCGCGGCCGGATGGATCTCGATCCCCGTGAGCGCGCGCGTCAGCATCGAGATCGCGCGCGGCAGCAGCGGCACGCCCGCCAGATGCAGCGCGTGCGCGACCCTGTAGGCCAGCAGCGCGTGGATGCCAGGCCACGTCGCCAGGATCTCCGCCGGGGAAACCCCGCGCGCGGCCGGATCGCGGTCGCGCGCCGCGAGCACGTCGCGCCGCACCTCCTTGGCCACCCGTGCGAACTTGCCCAAACCGGCCATGGCAACAGCGTAGCGGGCAGCGGCGCAAATAGTTGACCACGCAACCGGATCGTCACCAGCCCGAACCCCGAGAGCGCCCCCCTGAGGGGCGCCCCTAAAAAACAAAACCTGGGCCGTGTGTCTGAGGCCGCACGGTGGTTGGCCGCGTGCTGGTGGCACGTGGACAGACGGCGGGTCGACTCAGGGCGCGAAGAAGGCCTGCGAGACGTAGCGCTCGCCGGAGTCGGGCATCATCACCACTATCCGCTTGTTCTTGCACTCCGGGCGCGCGGCGACCTGCAGGGCGGCCCACAGCGCGGCTCCGCAGGAGATCCCTGCCAGCAGGCCGACGCGTTTGGCGCAGCTCCACGCGGTCTGGATCGCGTCGTCGTCGCTCACCGCGATCACCTCGTCGATCAGCTCGCGGTTGAGCACCGGTGGCACGAAGCCCGCGCCGATGCCCTGGATGCGGTGCGGCCCCGGGCGCCCGCCCGACAGGACCGCCGAGCCGCGCGGCTCGACCGCCACCACGCGCAGCCGCGGGTTGGCGTGCTCGCGCAGGTACTCGCCCACGCCGGTGATCGTGCCGCCCGTGCCCACGCCGGCCACGAGCACGTCGACGCGGCCCTCCAGCGCCCGCTCGATCTCCGGCCCGGTCGTGCGCCTGTGGATCTCCGGGTTCGCCGGGTTCGAGAACTGGTCGGGCAGGAACACGTCCGGGTCCAGAGCCATCGCGCGCGCCGCCTCCACCGCCTCGTTCATCCCTCCCAGCGACTCGGTGATCTCCACGCGCGCCCCGTACAGCCGCAGCAGGCTCTCGCGCTCGCGGCTCATGCCCTGCGGAAGCGTCAGCACCAGCTCGTAGCCCTTCGCCGCGCACACGAACGCCAGCGCGATCCCCGTGTTGCCGCTCGTCGCCTCCACGATCAGCGTGCGCCCCGGCTCGATCCTGCCCTCCGCCTCCGCCGCCTCGATCATCGCCACGCCGATGCGGTCCTTGACGCTCCCGCCCGGGTTGAACGCCTCGAGCTTCGCGAACAGCTCGACGCCGCGCTCCGCCGCCGGTGTCCCCTCGAGCATCCGCGGGATGCCGACCAGCGGAGTGTCGCCGACCAAGTCCGCAATGTTGATCGGGATTCGTGGCATGAGCCACGACAATAGTGCAGCCGGCCCCGCGGCCGGCCTGCTCGAACCCCTCGCGCTCACCGCCCGCCGGCGCGCAGGCGCTCAGCTCTTCGGCTTGGGCTCCGGGCGCTGGCGCGCCAGGCGCACGCTCGCCGTGTGCGACACGAACGGCTTCGGCGACTGCCTGACGAGCAGCAGGCTCGCGTTGAGCGCACCGTGACCCGCGTTCAGCAGCGCGCGCCCGGCCGCGTTCAGCTTGACGATCACCGACACCCGCTTGCCCGAGGCGATCGAGAACACCGCCGTGCCGATCGTCTTCAGCTTGAAGCGCCCGCCCGCGAGCTTGATCTTGACGCGCAGCCTGAGCTTGCCCGCGCACCTGCCCGCGCCCGTCCCCAAAAGCTTGAACAGCGCGCTGTTGTGCGGCTGCACCGCAATGTGCTTGCTCAGCAGGCTCGCGCTGCACACGCTGGCGGTGGGCCCGAAGGCGAGCACCGCCTGCGCCGCGGCCGTGCCGCTGTCACCGGACGTTCCCACGTTGGGCGTGCCGGCGGGCGGCTGTCCGTTGCCGTTTCCGTTGCCGCCCTGGTGTTCTTCCGGGCCTTTGCCCTTTTTTTTCGCCGGGGGCACGTAGGTGAACTGATCGTGTTCGCTCGTCGCGCTCACGCCGAACGGGGTTTCGACGGTGACGTCGACCGGGCCCGACCCCGCAGGGGAGACGGCTTTGATCTCACCTTCGGAGATCACTTTGAAGCTCGCCGCTTCGCTGGAGCCGAAGCGAACCGCCGTCGCCCTCCCCAGTTGTCCTCCCCTGATGATGACTTCGGTTCCACCACCCGGTTCGCCAGACGCGGGACTGACCGATTCGACCGACGGCCCCGGCCCGAACACCCACGCCGCTCCGCCTTTGCCGCCTTCGTTCGGACCCCCGACGAGCACCGTTTCGCCGTCGTCGGGAGACATCGCGACGCTGGTGCCGAACCGCGCCCTGCCGGACTCCATGACCCCGCCTTCGAACTGCCTCGCCGCGCTCCAGCTCGTCCCGGAGCGTTCGAACAGCCACGCCGATCCACGCCCCTGGATGGGATGGTTCGCCCCGGTCGGCGTCGTCGCTGCATGCGGGGCGCCCACGATCGCGCTGTCGCCGCTGACAGACAGCGCCACGCTGTAGCCAAATTCTTCGTCTTCTTCACCGTCGCCCACGAGCTTCGGTCCCTGTTCGAGCCACGTCCACGCCGAGCGCGCGAACACCCACGCCGCCCCCCTCCTTTCTTCGTCGGCGCGCGCGCCGACGAGCGCGGTGCTGCCATCTTCGGAGAGCGCGACGCTGTAACCGAAGCGCCCGTCGGAGACCTCGCCGCCACCCGTCAGCTTGGGGCCCCGTTCCTGCCAAACGGACCCCGTGTATTCGAACACCCACGCCGCCCCGATGTAACCGCTGTCGCCGGGCGCGCCGACCAGCGCGACCCTGCCGTCGCCGGACAGCGCGACGCTGCGCCCGAAGTGCCCTTCACCCTGCTCCCCCGCTCCCGCGAGCGCCCCTCCCTGCGCCGCCCAGCTCGAGCCTGAGCCCGTGAACACCCATGCCCTGCCATGCCCCGCATGTTGCGCGGGCGCGCCGATCAGCGCCGTTTCGCCGTCGCCCGACAGCGCGACGCTGCGTCCGAAATGATCTTTCGCGGCGGCTTCGGGATTGGTCAGCTCGGCGGCCGCCGTCCAGCCCGCTTCAGAGCGGGTGAACACCCACACCGCGCCCGCCTGCGAGATATCTTCGGTTTCCCCCGGGACTTCAGGATGCCGCGCGGGCACTTCTGCGCCCTGTCGAGGAGCGCCGATCAAGGCCGTGTCGCCGTTGGCCGAGAGCGCCAGGCTGCTCCCGAAGCCGCATTCGTTGCTTCCTTCGAGCGGTTCGTCTTCAGAGCCTTCGGCGCATTCGCCCGCTTCGCTTTCCGCGGCGGGCATCGTCAGCTCCCCGCTCTTCTGCCAGGTCGAGCCCGAGCGGCTGAACACCCACACGATGCCGCCCGCGACTTCCCCATCGGGCGCACCGACCAGTGCCGTGTTCCCGTCAGCCGACAGCGCGACGCTCAGACCCGCGGCTTCGCCTTCCTTGCCGCCAGGCGAGAGCTTTGCTTTCGGCCCTTCGACCATCGGATCGACCCGCAGCGGGAAGCGCGCGCCGCGCGCGTCGACGCGCAGCAGCAGCTCGCCGCCGTCGAGTTCCAGCCAGCTGCGCAGGGCGCGCCCGCGCGCGTCGCTGACGCTCAGTCCCCCGTATCGCAGCGATTCCCCGCGAGCGCCCGTGAACGTGACGCTCTGCCCGCCGGCTGCGAGCGATGCGCGCGCGTTGCCCGACATGGCGATCGCCAGCGTCAGCGGCCCCGCCTCGCCGTTCGCCGGAGCGCGTGTGAGCGTGAAGCCCTGCTCGAGGCCCAGCGGGCCGTTCACGTACCACTCGCCGATCCCCGCATGCGTGTAGGTGACACGGTTGCCCGCGCCGCTCGGCGTGGCTGCGCCGAGCGCGTGCAGCGCGCGTCCATAGCCGACCGCCCGCAGGCTCAGGCCGAGCTGCAGACCGCGCGCGTGCAGCAGCACGCCCGCTCCGTTGGCGCCGATGTCCAGATGCTGGATCGGGTTGGCTGCCCGGAAGCCGCCCGCGGATGCCTGGAAACGATATGCGGGCTCCCCCGCCCCGAGCGTCGCCGAGATCGACGCCCGCGCCGCCGGCGAGAGACCGGCGAGACCGTCGCGCGAGGCGCCCGCCGCGCCAGCCGCCGCGGACGCCGAGGAGGCCCCCGCGAGCGCCCGCAGGCCGGTGCTCAGCGCGAGCGCGAGCAGCAGCGACACGAGCGCGCCCAGCGCCAGCGCCCGCCATGAGAGACCTCGCGCAACGAGCGCCACGCGCGCCGTCATCGAAAACCCACTCCCGTCACTCCAAGTTCGCCGGTCCGCCCGAGCACTCGCAACCCTCCGTAGTCGCCACCGATCAGCTCGGCCGCGTGCAGCGCACACGCACCGACTGCCTTATCTCCTCCATCACATTACCTTGACCAAGGCTACACATGCGCCACAGCAAGTCAATAGTGGAGCCAAATCTTGGCCGGCTGACCAGCCAGACACAGCGACCGTTTAGTCAACTGTCTGACTGATCACCGTACGGGATCGTACTATCAAATGTGGTACATGCTCGCGCCCGCCTCGCGCATCTCGCGCTCGAGCACATCCGCGATCGTCGTCTGCGCCAGCACCGTGCGCGCGGCCTCCGCGGCGTCGGCGAACACACCCTGCGCGTCGCGGCCGAGCGGGCCATCGAGCAGTTCGACGACCTCCAGCACCGTGATCGTCGCAGGCTCCCGCGCGAACCGGTACCCACCCTTGACGCCGCGCTGCGAGCTGACGACCCCGCCCCGGCGCAGCACCGCGAACAGCTGCTCCAGGAACTGCACGGGCACGTCGCGCTTGCGCGCCAGCTCGCCGATCGGCACCGGCTCCGTGCCCGGGTTGCGCGCGAGCTCGGCGAGCGCCAGCACGGCATATGGGGACTTGCTGGTGATCGAGATCATCGGTCCCCGATGCTACGCAACCCAGCGCCTGGGACGCCCGCCGGGTGTCAGAGCCAGCCGCGCTCGGTTGCGATCAGAACGGCCTGCGCTCGATCGACGGCGCCGAGCTTGCCGTAGATGTTGTGCAGATGGGTGCGCACCGTGCTCGTCGACAGCGTCAGCTCGTGGGCGATCTGCTTGTAGACCTTGCCCTCGGCAAGCCGCTGCAGCACGCCGAGCTCCCTGCCTGACAGCGGGCACGGGTCGACGTGGCGCTGACGCTGGCTGGTGGGGCTCGGCAGTTCGTACATCACCCGCCTGAGCTCGTCCGGCCCGAGGCCGATGCTGCGCGCGGTGTGGAGCATCTCCGACGGAGACACGCGCCCGCCCTGAGCGTAGTGGGCGAGCATGTCCGCCAGGCGGATGAACGCCGCCTCGCCTTCGGCGTCGGGGTTGTGGTGGCGCTCGATCGGCGTCGCCAGCGAGCCGGGCAGGCCCCAGCGGCGAATCAGCACGCCGCCGACCAGCGCGTGGTCGACGCCCAGCTCGCGGCGCTCCTGGTGGATGCGCTCCTCGGGCGTCCGCGCACCGCGGTGGACCTGTGCGGGGTAGCCGGGATAGGCGTGCAGCAGCACCAGCTTGCCGACGTCGTGCAGCAGGCTCGTGACCGTCAGGCGGTCGCGATTCTCATAGCCCACCTCCGTCGCGATGCGGTCGGCGGCGTGCTGGGTGGCAAGCGCGTGCAGCCGGAAGCGCTCGGGGGCGGCGTCCCACACGCTCGCGCGCTCGAAGAAGTCGAACGTGCGCATGCGGTTGGCGACCGCCTGGACCGTGTTCGGGCTGAGGACCTCCACCGCGGTGACCGCCGTGTCCACGCGCGCGCGGCCGTCCTGGGCGCGGTTGGCCAGGCGCAGCACGGCGATGATCAGGGCGACGTCGGACTCGACCGCGGCGACCACGTCGGCGGTGGCCACGTGGTCCTTGGAGACGACCGCGAGCAGGCGGTCGCGCGACTCCGCCAGCGCGGGAAAGGCCTCGAGCGCCTCGAACGCCAGCGTCAGGCGCCGGCCGTGGCCCTCGTTCTGGTGGCGCTCGCCGGAGCCCGCGCCGGGAGCGTTCGGGCGGCGTGTGGCCGGTGAGGATGGGCGCTGGCTCTGGTTGCCCAACTTCTTCGCCGGCGACGGCGTCTTCGCTGCGGTTCCCTGCTTGGCTGTCGTCAGCTTCTTGGCTGCGGTCAGCTTCTTCGCTGCGGCGGTTGCCTGCATGCCTACTTGACCCCTTCCTTGGGTTCGCCGGCCACTTGAGCCGTGATTCCACTTGAGGTCCTATCGGCATCCGCCGGACAAATATTTACGTGGAATCCACCGACCGGCGATCAACCGCCGGCAAGCGCCCGGTCGATGCGCCGCAACGTCTCCTCGCGCCCGAGCAGCGCGACGCTCTCGAAGATGCCCGGCGAGACGGTGCTGCCGGTGAGCGCGACGCGCAGCGGCTGGTAGACATCGCGCGGCTTGGCGGCGCGCCGCGCGATCACCCCCGCCAGCGCCTGCTCCAGCGACGCCTCGTCGAAGCTGGCAGTCCGCGCGAGCTCATCGCGGGTCTCGGCGAGCGCCGCGCGACCATCCTCATCTAGCCAGCGCGCACGTGCCTTGGCATCCTCGACGGGGCCGTCGAGCAGCGAGCCCGCGAGCGGCAGGAAGTCGGCGAGCGTCTGGATCTTCTCCTGGCTGATGCGCGCCGCCTGCAGCAGATCCGTGCGCCCGGTGAACGCTTCCAGGCGCTGTGCGAGCTCCTCCGGCGAGAGTTTGCGGATGTACAGGCCGTTCAGCCAGCGCAGCTTGACCTCGTCGAAGCGCGCCGGGTTGCGGCTGACGCGCTCGAGCGTGAAGCGCTCGATCAGCTCCTGCGTCGAGAGCACCGTCTCGTCGTCGCCCGCCTGTGCCCCGCTACGGGGTGCGCCCCAGCCGAGCAGCGCCAGGTAGTTGCGCACCGCCTCGGGCAGGTAGCCCGCGTCGCGCAGCTCCTGCACCGAGGCCGCGCCGTGGCGCTTGGACAGCTTCTTGCCGTCGGGCCCGTGCAGCAGCGGCAGATGCGCGTACACGGGGATCGGCGAGTCGCGGTCGAAGCCGGCGGCGCGCGCGGCCTCGAGCACGAGCAGCTGCTTGGGCGTGTTCGAGAGGTGATCCTCGCCGCGCACGACATGCGTGATGCCCGCGTCGAGGTCGTCGATCGCGACCGCGAAGTTGTAGAGCACCGACCCGTCGGCGCGGGCGATCACCGGGTCGTCGAGGTGGACGTGCTCGAAGCGGGTGTCGCCGCGGATCACGTCGTGCACCACGGTCGCGCCCTCGTCGGGCACGCGCAGGCGCACCGCGCCATCGCCTTCGGCCTCGCCGCGGAAGCCGCGCTCGGCGCCGTGGCGCTGCTTGAACGCCTTGACGTCCTCGGCGGTGGCGTTCGAGCGGTAGGCGTGGCCGGACTCCAGCAGCGCCTGCAGCGCCTGCTGATGGCGCTCGGAGCGCGCCGTCTGCAGGATCGGCCCCTCGTCCCAGTCGAGCTCCAGCCAGCGCAGCGCGTCGAGGATCTGCTCGATGTTCTCGGGGGTGGAGCGCTCGCGGTCGGTGTCCTCGATGCGCAGCACGAGCGTGCCGGCGGCGTGCCGCGCGAGCAGCCAGTTGAACAGCGCCGTGCGCGCGCCGCCGATGTGCAGCGCACCGGTCGGCGATGGCGCGAACCTGACTCTCAGCTCATCCATAGGATCCGCGCATGCTAATCGGAGCGCATGTCTCGCCCGCGGGCGGCCTGCCGAAGGCGATCGCGCGCGGCACCGAGCGCGGCTGCCGGGCGATCCAGATCTTCAACCAGTCGCCGCGGATGTGGAAGCCGACGGTCTACCGCGACGAGGACGTCGCCGCGTTCAGGGAGGCGATGGCGGCGAGCCAGATCGACGCGGTCCTGATCCATGCGGTGTACCTGATCAACTGCGCCAGCGAGGATCCCGACATCCGCGCGAAATCGCTCGCGTCGCTGACGCACTCGCTGCGCGTCGGGCAGGCGATCGGCGCCGCTGCGGTGGTGCTGCACCCCGGCTCCGCCAAGACCGGGGACGTCGGCGAGGCGATCGCCCGCGCGGGCGCGGCGATCGGCGAGGCGCTGGCGGAGAGCGAGGGCTGCGAGCTGCACCTGGAGAACACCGCCGGCGCGGGCGGCACGCTCGGACGCTCCTTCGATGAGCTCGCGCGGCTGCTGGAGGGCGCGGGCGCCGGCGCGCGCCTCGGCGTGTGCCTGGACTCCTGCCACCTGTTCGCCTCCGGCTATGACATCCGCACCGTCAAGGGCGTGACCGGCGTGCTGCGCGAGGCGACGCGCAAGCTCGGCCGCGGACGCGTGCGCTCGCTGCATCTCAACGACTCCCAGACCCCGCTCGGATCGAACCGCGACCGCCACGCGAACATCGGCGCCGGCGAGCTCGGCGAGGAAGGCTGCGCCGCGTTCCTCTCCGCGCCCGGCCTGCAGCGTCTTCCATGTGTGCTGGAGACCCCCGGGGTCAATCGCGAAGGCCCCCAGCGCGAGGAAGTGCTGCTGGCGATGGAGCTGCGCGAGCGCGGAATCGCCGCACGGGCCGCACGCTGAGGCCCTGTTTGAGCCAGACGGCTCAGCCGGCCGCCGCCGAGACCGCCGGGGCGGTCGCGCTCGCGGCGGCGGGCTCGGGACCAGCATGGGCGCTCGACCGCGGCAGCGCGCTTTCGAGCTCGGCCAGCAGCGTCGGGGTGTGGCGCACCCGATACTCCTCGCCCAGGCGCAGGCGCCTGGTGCTGCCGTCGCTGTGATCGATGTCGATGAAGACCTCCGCCGTCCCCCGGCATTCCTCGATCATCAGCTTGAGCTCGTCGATCGCGCTCTCCGAGAGATCCGCCGCGGCGACGCGCAGACGCACCGGCTGGGCGAGCGCGGTCGCGGTGCGCGCCGCCGCGCGCGCCTGCGCCTGCGCGCGCTCGATCTCCTCCTGCGTGGGCGCGAACGCCTCGACGCTCTGCACGACCAGGCACGTCTTGCCCGCTTCCTTGTGGTCGACACGGCCCTTGACGAGCACGACCTCGTCGACCGCGAGCGCAGTCTCGTGCTCTGCGAGCGCCTTGCCGAACACCAGCAGCTCCACCGAGCCGGCGAGATCGTCGAGCGTGGCGAACATCATGTGATCGCCGTTGCGGGTGCGGATGCGCTTGGCCTCGGTGATGATCCCGCCGACCGTCACCCAGTCCTTGTCGCGGCGGTCCTCGAGCGAGGAGATCGGGCAGTCCACGCGCGCGCGCAGGGCGTCGCGCAACGGCTTCAGCGGGTGCGCGGAGACGAACAGCCCGATCGCTTCCTTCTCCGCGGCCAGCAGCTCCGGCTGCTCGAACTCCTCGGGCGGGATCGGCGGATGCACGGGCTGGCCCAGGCCGGCGCCGGCGAAGGCGCCGCCCGCCGAGGCTCCGGCTGACGTCGAGCCGCCGTCCGCGGCGGGCTGGTCGTCCTGCAGGTCGAAGATCGACCCCTGGCCGATGAGCGCGTCCTGCTGGATTTTCTGCCCTTTGGCCTGCGCCTGCTCGAGCACCGACAGCATGCCCTTGCGGCTGGCGCCGGTCGAGCCGAACGCGCCGCACTTGACCAGCGCCTCGATCGCCTTCTTGTTGACCGTGCGGCTGTCCACGCGCTCGCAGAAGTCCCACAGAGAGGTGAACGGGTGGGTGGGACCTTCATCCCCGCGCGCCCGCTTGATCGCCTCCACCGCCTGGTAGCCGACGCCCTTGACGGCGTCCAGCCCGAAGCGAATGTTGCCGAGCCCGCCCTCCTGGCTCGGCGGTCCAACCGTGAACTCGTGGTCTGAGAGGTTGACGTCGGGCGGCAGGATCTCGATGCCCATCTCCTCGCAGCGGGCGACGAAGAACGGCACCTTGTCCTTGGTCGACATCACCGAGGAGATCAGCGCCGCCATGTACTCGGCCGTGTGGTTTGCCTTCAGCCAGGCGGTGCGGTAGGCGATCAGCCCGTAGCACGCGGCGTGGGACTTGTTGAACGAGTAGTCGGCCGACTTTTCGTTGGTCTGCCACAGGAACTCGATCACCTCGGAGGAGGTGCCGGACGCGCGGCAGCCCTCGACGAACTCGGGCTTCAGCGCGGCCATCGCGGCCCGGTTCTTCTTGCCGATCGCCTTGCGCAGGTCGTCGGCCTTCGCGCCCGAGAAGCCGGCGAGCTCCTTGGAGATCTGCATCGCCTGCTCCTGGTAGAGGATCACGCCCTTGGAGGACTCGAGGATCGGCCGCAGGCGCTCGTCGGGGTAGGAGATCGCCTGGGGGTTGTGCTTGCCCTTCGCGTACACCGGTATCTGGTCCATCGCGCCGGGGCGGTAGAGCGCGTTGAGCGCGACGAGGTCGTTGAACTCGTCCGGGCGCACCTTCTTCAGCGCCTCGCGCATGCCCTCGGACTCGAACTGGAACACGCCGGTGGAGTCCCCGCGCGCGAGCATCTCATATGTGCGCTGGTCGTCGAGGGGGACCTCGTTCCAGTCGGGACGCTCGCCGGTGGAGCGCTCGATGATGTCCAGCGCGTCCTCGATCACGTCGAGGTTGCGCAGCCCGAGGAAGTCCATCTTCAGCAGGCCGATCTCCTCGATCGGCTTCATCGAGAACTGCGTGACGACGCGGAAGCTGCGCTCGCCGTTCTCGTCGGTGCCGGCGTCGGCCAGCTGCAGCGGCACGATGTCGGTCAGCGGGCGGTCGGCGATCACGACGGCGGCGGCGTGGATCGAGGAGTTGCGCACGATTCCCTCCAGCCCCTGCGCGACGTCGATGATCTGCTTGGCCGCGGGGTCCTCGTCGCAGGCCTTGCGCAGCGGCTGCCCTGACTTCAGGCATTCCTCGAAGGAGGGCGAGCGGCCCATGATCGGGTCGGGGATCAGCTTCGCGAGGCGATCGCCCGCGCCGTAGTCGAAGCCCAGCACCCGCGCCGCGTCGCGCGTGGCGGCGCGCGGGAACATCTTGCCGAAGGTGACGATCTGCGCGACCGACTCGCGCCCGTACTTCTCGCTCACGTACTTCATCACCCGCTCGCGCCCGCGCACCGAGAAGTCGATGTCGATGTCCGGCATCGACACGCGCTCGGGGTTCAGGAAGCGCTCGAACAGCAGGTCGTAGCGCAGCGGGTCGATGTCGGTGATCGCCAGGCAGTAGGAGACGAGCGAGCCCGCCGCCGAGCCGCGGCCCGGCCCGACCGCGACGCCGTTGTCCTTGGCGAAGGCGACGAAGTCCCACACGATCAGGAAGTACGCGTTGAAGCCCATGCGGTCGATCACGTCGAGCTCCATCTCCATGCGCTCGACCGCGGCCGCCGGCGGTGGATCGCCGTAGCGCGCGCGCAGGCCCTCCTGCACGCGCGCGCGCAGGAACTCGCGCTCGTCGCTGCCGTCGGGCGTCGGGTAGCGCGGGATCAGCTGCTTGCCGAGCTCGATCTCCACCGAGCAGCGCTCGGCGATCTCGAGCGTGCTGGCGATCGCCTCGGGCCACTCGGCGAACGCGCGCGCCATCTCCTCGCTGTCGCGCAGGTAGAACTCGTTGGTGTCGAACGTCAGCTTCGGCGCCGCGATCGTGCTCTTGGTCTGCACGCACAAGAGCGCCGTGTGGTGCTCGTAGTCCTCGCGGCCGAGATAGTGCACGTCGCCGGTGCCCACGAGGCTGCCGCCCACCTCCCGGGCGATCCGCACGATGCCCTCGTTGCACTTGTCCTGCGCTGCCAGGCCGTTCTTCTGGACCTCGAAGTAGACGTTCTCGGCGCCGAACACGCGCAGCAGATCGTCGGCGTGAGCGCGAGCCTCCTGCTCGCGATCCTCCAGCAGGCGCTGGCAGAAGCGCGAGGCCAGGCAGCCCGTGAGCGCGATCACCCCCTCGGCGTGGCGCTCGACCTGGGCGAGGTCGACCGTCGGCTTGCCTCGCTGCAGGCCCTCCAGGAAGCCCGCGGAGGAGAGCTTGACGAGGTTGCGGTAGCCCCTGTCGTCGGCGGCGAGCAGGGTCAGGTGGTTGCGCTCGGTCTTGCCGGTCGCCGTGTGGTCGTCGACCAGGTAGATCTCACAGCCGACGATCGGCTTGACGCCGTGCTTGGCGCATGCCTTGTAGAGCTCGACGGCGCCGTTCATCACGCCGTGGTCGGTGAGCCCGAGGGCCGGCTGGCCGAACCGCGCCGCGCGCTCGGCCAGCGCGTCGATCTTGCAGGCGCCGTCCAGCAGCGAGTACTCGGAGTGGACGTGGAGATGGGCGCAGGTGCTGCTGCTCACTGGCACTGCATGCTAGGCGTCCGCCCGGCGGAGGAGATCACTGGCCGCGACGTTCGCGCCGCTGTTTGCGCTTGATCCTGCGGCGCTGCAACCAGGACATGCTGTGCTTGTGCGGCGGACGCTCGGCGACCGGCAGACGATGCACGACGCGCGCGCCCTCGACGGTCTCCGCACGGGCGCGCAGGCGCTCGACCGCGGCGGCCAGCGCGTCGGCCATCTCGGCCCCGCGCGCCTCCTCGACGACGGCCTCGGCGGGCTGGCGGGCGGGCCGCGTGCGCTCCTCGGCGGCGAGCGCGGCGCTCACGCGGGCGACGATGCCCTTCATCTCCCCCACCAGCAGCTCGATGCGGCGGTGACCCTCGCGCATGCCCTCGAGCAGCCGCTCGGAGCGCTCGCGCGCGCCGCGCTCGGCGTCGAGCCCCTGCTGGATCTCGAGCGCCCGTCGCTCCAGATCGTCCATGCGCGCCTGCAGGTCCTGCTCGGACCGCCGCACCGCCGCGCGCTCGGCGCCGGCCTGCTGCTCGGCCTCGGCGAGCTGGCGCTGCAGGCCCTCCAGGCGCCGCGCCAGCTCGCGCGCCTCGTCCTCGCTCGCGCTCAGGCGCGCGCTCAGCTGCTCGATCTCCGCGCGGCTTTCGCGCTCGAGCTGGACGCCGGCGGCGGAGACGTGGCTCAACCTGTCCTCGGCCTCGACCCGCAGCTGCTGCTCGGCGTACTCGCGCTGCTTGACGCGCCGCAGCTCGTGCTCGCGCTCGTGCGCGGCCGCCCGCTCGGCCTCCAGCAGCTCGTCCAGCCGCACGTGTTCGTCCTCGGCCTCGCGCAGGCGCTGCTGCAGGCTCGCGACATGCCGTTCGAGCGTCTGCAGCGTGGCTTCCGCAGCCTCGGCGCGGCGCGTGAGCGCGACCTCGCCGCTCTCGGCCGCCCGTCGTGCGCGGCGTTCGGCGAACAGGTCGCCCTCGCTGCGGCGCGGCGGGCCGGGACCCTGTTCCCCGTTCGGCGTCTCGCTTCCCTCTGCCATCACGTTGACGGCCAACCTAGAGGGAGGGCCGGACGGCCCGGGCGTGCGCGCGCCCGCCGCACCGGTCAGGAGTTGCGCAGGCGCCAGGCCATGCGCGACTGCAGCGACCACAGCTCGATGAAGCCGGGCGAGGCGGACTGGGAGAAGAGCCCGCCGGACTCCGAGAACGACGCCAGGCTGGCGTCGTAGACGGCGTTGGGCGAAGAGCGCGTGACCACGCGGACGTGGCCCTTGTAGAGCTTGACGCCGATCGTCCCGGTGACGCGCTCGTTTACGCGCTCCATGTACGCGTCGAGGTCGCCGCGCAGCGGCTCCCACCACAGCCCGGCGTAGACGAGGTAGGCCCACTGCCGGTCGAGCTCGGGCTTGAACTGGTTCTGGTGGATCGTGCAGACGAGGTGCTCGAGGTCCTGGTGGGCGGGCAGGATGATGGCCGCGGCGGGGACCTCGTAGATGTCGCGCACCTTCAGCCCGACGATGCGATCCTCGATGTGGTCGACGATGCCGACGCCGTGGCGCGCGCCGATCTCGGCGACCCGTTCGATCATCTCGACCGCCTCCAGGCGCTCGCCGTTCAGCGCAACCGGCACCCCGCGCTCGAATGCCAGCTCGAGGAGCTCGGGCTCGTCCGGCGCGTCCTCGGGGCGGGTGACGAGCTGGAAGACGTCGTCGTCGGGAGCGTGCTCGAGATCCTCTATCCAGCGCCCCTCCGAGGAGCGACCCCAGAGGTTGTCGTCGATCGAGTACGGCGCGCCGGGTGGGTGGGTTCCCGTCTCCTGCGAGCTCTTGATCGGGATGTCGTGCTCGCGCGCGTAGGCGATCTCCTCCTCGCGGCCCATCTGCCATGAGCGCACCGGCGCGATCACCTTCAGCTCGGGCGCGAGCGTCGCGATCGTCGCCTCGATCCGCACCTGGTCGTTGCCCTTGCCGGTGCAGCCGTGGGCGATCGTGTCGCAGCCGCTCCTGCGCGCGTACTCGACCGCGAGCTTGGCGATCAGCGGGCGCCCGAGCGCGGTGAACAGCGGGTAGCCGCCGCCGTAGAGCGCGTTGGCCCTGATCGCCGGCAGCACGAAGTCGCGCGCGAACTCCTCGCGGGCGTCGACGACATGGCACTCGAGCGCCCCCAGCCGCAGCGCCTTGCCCTCGATCACCGCGTAGTCCTCGCCCGGCTGTCCGAGGTTGACGGTCAGGCACACGACCTCGGCGCCGTAGGAGTCCTGGATCCACTTGAGCATCACGCTCGTGTCCAGGCCGCCGGAGTACAGCAGCAGGACGCGGTGGACGTGCTCGGGATCGGCCTCGTATGAGGCGGTGCGGACGGTGGGGATGTCGTGCTCGCGGCTCACGGTCGGCGAAGGCTACCCGGGCGGCGCCACGGTCGCACGGTCCCCGGCGCCGGGGACGCGCCCGCGTTCCATCAGCGCGTACGTGGGCGGGTCGGTGCTGAAGCCGAGCTTCGCGTACAGGCCCTGGGCGTCGGCGGTGTGCAGCAGCCAGCGAGCGTTCGGGGAGATCTCATCGGCCGGAGCGCCGTCGACGATCTCGCGCACCATCTCGAGCCCGAGGCCGCGACCGCGGTAGGCGCCCAGCACGTACACGTCGGCCAGGTACGCGAGGATCACGCCGTCGGAGATCGCCCTGGCGAAGCCCACCTGCTCGCCGCCGCGGTAAAGCCCGACCACCCTGCGCGAGCCGCGGATCGCGAGCTCGACGCGCTCGCGCGAGCGGCCCTGGCCCCAGTAGGACTCGCCGCTGATGAACGCGTGCACGGCATCCACGTCGATCCGCTGCGGATCGTCGTCCAGCTCGAAGCCGTCGGCGAGCTCGCGCCGCATCCGCTCAGCCCTCCAGCGCGAGCGCGAGCCGCGCGAGCGCCTCATCGACGTCGGCCTCGGCGACGATCAGCGGCGGCAGCAGCCGCAGCGTCGTCGCTCCCGTGGCGTTGAGCACGAGCCGCTGCGCCAGCAGCGCGCGGCGCACGACCGCGGGCGCCGGCACGTCGAGCTCGCACGCGAGCATCAGCCCGCGTCCGCGCACGGCGCTGACGTGCGGCAGCTCCTGCAGGCCGGCGGCCAGCCGCTGGCCGAGCTCGCGCACGCGCGCCAGCAGCGCCGGATCGTCGGTCACCTCCAGCGCGGCCAGCGCGGCGCTTGCGATCACGGGCCCCCCGGCGAAGGTCGAGCCATGCTCGCCCGCCACCAGCACGTCGGCCAGGCGCTCGCCGGTGATCAGCGCGCCCATCGGCAGGCCGCCGCCGAGCGCCTTGGCGACGGTCATCGCGTCGGGCTTCACGCCGGTCTGCTCGTAGGCCCACAGCGTGCCGGTGCGCCCCATGCCGCACTGCACTTCGTCGAAGACGAGCGCCGCGCCGTGCTCGTCGCACACCTCGCGCGCGGTCTGCAGCAGCTCGTCGGAGAGCACGTTGACGCCGCTCTCGCCCTGGATCGGCTCGAGCATCACCGCCGCGGTGTTCGCGTCGACCGCCGCGCGCAGCGCCTGAGGGTCGGGCGCGACGGCACGGAAGCCGGGGACGAGCGGCGCGAACGGAGCCTGCTTGGCCTCCTGCGGCGTCGCCGACAGGGCGCCGTAGGTGCGCCCGTGGAAGGCGCCGTGGACGACCACGATGTCGCCGCCGGAGCGCGCCTTGCGCACGAGCTTCAGCGCCGCCTCGCTGGCCTCGGCGCCGGAGTTGCAGAAGAAGACCTTGCCGCCGAGGCTCGAGTCGGACAGGCGCTTGGCCAGGCGCATCGCCGGCTCTGTGTAGAAGAGGTTGCTCGCGTGCATCAGCCGCCCGACCTGCTCGCGCACGGCCGCCACCACGCGCGGATGGCAGTGGCCGATGTTCGTCACCGAGATGCCGCACAGGAAGTCCAGGTACTCGTTGCCCTCGTCGTCCCACAGGCGCGCTCCCTCGCCGCGCACGAACTCGACGGGCATACGCGCGTAGGAGCCGATCACGCTCGTGCGCTCGAGCTCCTGCAACTCCGCGAGGCTCATGAGCTGCGCCCTCCCCTGAGCGGGCTCATGGGGCCGCCTCTATCTTCGTGCCGATTCCGGCATCCGTGAACAGCTCGAGCAGCAGCGAGTGCGCGACGCGGCCGTCGAGGATGTGCGCGGCGCTGACGCCGTCCTCGATCGCCTCCAGGCACGCCTGGAGCTTCGGGCGCATGCCGCCGTCGAGCTCTGGCAGCGACGCGCGCACGTGCTCGGCGGTGGCCTGGCCGATCAGGCTCGCGGGGTCGGCGGGGTCGCTGAGCCAGCCGGGGACGTCGGTCAGGAAGATCACCTTGTAGGCGCCGAGCGCGCCGGCGACCGCGCCGGCGGCCTCGTCGGCGTTGACGTTGTAGGACTGGCCGTCGCGGTCGGCGCCGACGGAGGCGATCACGGGGATGTAGTCGCTTGCGACGTGCTCGATCACGCCGACGTTGACGCGCTCGATGCGCCCGACGAAGCCGATGTCCTCGCCCCCGGGCGCGGCGCGGCGCGCGACGCGAAACAGCGAGCCGTCGTCGCCGCACAGCCCGACCGCCGGCTGGCCGTGACGGCTCAGGCGCAGCACGATCTCCTTGTTGACCTTGCCGACGAGCACCATCTTGGCGACCTCGACGGTGCTCTCGTCGGACACGCGCAGGCCGCCGACGAACTGCACGGGCAGCCCCAGCCGCTCCATGTAGCCGGTGATCTCCGGGCCGCCGCCGTGGACGACGATCGGGTTCAGCCCGACGTACTTGAGCAGCACGACGTCGCGCGCGAACTCCTCGCGCAGGGCGGGGTCCTCCATCGCGGCGCCGCCGTACTTGATGACCACCGTCCTGCCGTGGAACTCCCTGATGTAAGGGAGCGCCTCCAGCAGCGTGCCTACGTCGCGCATCCGAGCTCCGTTCTCCTGGCCTGGATCATGTGTGGTAGTCCGCGTTCACTGTCACGTACTCATGGGACAGATCGGAGAAGAACACCTCGGTCTCGGCCCCGTCGCCAGGCAGCCCAACCTCGTATTCGACCTCGCCGGCCTGCACGGCGCGCGCGAGCGCGGGCTCGTCGTAGGCGATCGCGGCGCCGGCCGAGCAGACCTGGATCCCCTCGATCGTGACGTCCACGGCGAGCGGCGCAGCGAAGCCGGCCCTCCCGCCGAGCGCGCCGCCGACGGCCTGCACGATCCGCCCCCAGTTGGGGTCGCCGCCGTGCAGCGCGGCCTTCACGAGCGGCGAGTTGGCCACCGCGCGGGCGGCCGCCTCGGCGCCGTCTAGATCGCCGCCGCGCACGACCACGCGCGCGATCCGCCCGGCGCCCTCGCCGTCGGCGACCATCATGATCGCGAGCGCGCGCAGCAACGCGTCGAGCGCCTCGCCGAAGCGCAGCTCGTCCTCGCTCTCGGGGGCGATGGCGACGCCGCTCGCGCCGGAGCACATGAGGATGGCGGTGTCGTTGGTCGAGAGCTGCCCGTCGACGGAGGCGCGGTCGAACGAGCGCTTGACGCACACGCCCAGCAGCAGGTCGGCCGTCTCGGGCGCGAGCGCGGCGTCGGTCTCGACGAAGCACAGCATCGTCGCGAAGCGCGGCGAGATCATGCCGGCGCCCTTGCACTGGGCGTTGAGGCGCACGGTCCCGGACGGCAGCCGAAGCTCGAGGTTGGCGCGCTTCTCGAACAGGTCGGTCGTCTGGATCGCCTGCTGGAAGTCGCTGTCGCCCTCGCGGCGCAGGCGCTCGCGCGCGCCGAGGATGCCCTGGAGCATCGCGTCCACGGGGAGCTCGTGGCTGATGCCGCCGGTCGAGGCGAGCGCGACCTCGGCCGGGTCGACGCCGACGGCCAGCGCGGCGGCGCCCTGCGTCTTGGCGGCGTCTTCGAGCCCGCGCCGGCCGGTGGCGGCGTTCGCGCAGCCGGAGTTGGCGAGCACCGCGCGCAGCGCGCCGAGGCGGCAGCGTTCGCGGCTGAGGAGCACCGGCGCGGCGGGCGCGGCGGTGGCGGTGAAGCGCGCCGCGCTGACGGGGCTCTGCGAGTCGCACACGAGCAGGCCGACGTCGGGGCGGCCGCTGACCTTGATGCCCGCGGCCACGCCGGCGGCGCGAAAGCCGCCGGGCAGCCCGGCGTCGAGCCCCAGTTCGCGCACATGCGCGGGGGCGGGCACCCAGCGCGAGCGGAAGAACGGCAGCGGCGTCACGATCCAACCTCTCCATGGCGGAGGTATGCGCCCGCAGGGCAAGCTGGGCAAGGACGCAGGGAGCGTGGCGTGCTTGGCACGCGAGCGACCGAGGACGCCGATCCAGCGCAGCCATGCGCGCTCACAGCAGACCCCTCGTCTCGGGTAGCCCGAACATCAGGTTGAGGTTCTGCACGGCCTGCGAGGAGGTTCCCTTCCAGAGGTTGTCGATCGCGCCGAAGGCGATCACCTTGCCGGTGTGCTGGTCGGCGGCGGCGAACACGCGGCAGTAGTTGGTCTCGCGCACCTCCAGGACGCCGGGGGGACCGTCGAGGAGCTCCACGAACGGCTCCTCGGCGTAGGCGGCCGTGTACATGTCGCGAAGCTCCTCGGCGGCGACGGGTCGGGTGGTGGTGACATAGCAGCTGGCCATCTCGCCCTGGTCGAGCGGCACGAGGTGCGCCTGGAACTGGACCTTCATCTCGCCGGCGCCGAGCAATGCGAGCTGCTCCTCGATCTCGGGCGTGTGGCGGTGCGCGGCGACCTTGTAGGGGACGATGTTCTCGCCGGCCATCGACAGGTGCGTGGTCTCGTCGAACACGCGCCCGGCGCCGGAGATGCCCTGCTTGGCGTCGATCACGACGTCGGCGATCAGGCCGGCGCGGGCGAGCGGCGCGAGCGCGAGCAGCGACGCGGTCGGGTAGCAGCCGGGGTTGGCGACGATCGCGGCGCCGGCGATGCGCTCGCGGTGCAGCTCGGTGAGCCCGTAGACGGCCTCGTCGAGCAGGTCCGGGCGCGGATGCTCGCCGTACCAGCGCTCGTAGGCGGCGAGCGAGCGCAGGCGGAAGTCGGCGCTGAGGTCGACGACGCGGATGCCGCGCTCGCGCAGCGCCCCGACGGTGGGAGCGGCGGCGGCGTGCGGATAGGCGACGACGGCCGCGTCGATGCCCGCCAGCCGCTCGACCTCCAGCGGCTCGATCTCGAGCGGCACGCGGTAGCGCGGATAGACCTCCCGCAGCGGCCTGCCGAGCTCCGAGCGCCCGGTGACGGCCGTGAGCTCGAAGTCGGGGTGGCGCCAGAGCAGGTACGCGGCGAGCGCGCCGGTGAAGCCTGTCGCGCCGGCGACGATCACCCGCGGCCCGCCGTCGGCGAAGCGCTGAGCGGCAGGACTAGCCACGCAGCTCACCTCCGAGCTCCCGCAGCGCCGCGACGATCTTCCCGCGCACGGGCTCGATGTCCTCGTCGGTGAGCGTGCGCTCGAGCGCGCGGAAGGACAGCGCGAGCGCGAGCGAGCGTCGCCCCTCCCCCACCTGCTCGCCGCTGTAGACGTCGAACACGCGCGCCTCCTCCAGCAGCTCGCCGGCGGCGGCGCGCACGGCGGCGAGCACGTCGGCCGCGGCGACCGAATCGGGCAGCGTCACGGCGAGGTCCTGGCGCAGCGGCGGGAACGGCCCGAATGCCGTGAACTCGACCAGCGGCGAGGCCAGCGCGGCGAGCTTGCCGAGGTCGATCGCGAACGCGGCCGACCGCGGCAGGTCCCACGTCTCGGCGACGAGCGGATGCAGCTCGCCGATGAAGCCCAGCCGCACGGCCTCGCCCCCGCCACCGGCCGCGGCGAGCGCGGAGCCGGCTCCGGGCGCGGCGATCACGGCGGCGCTGCGCCCGGGATGCAGGAACGGCCAGGTGGCGGGCGTCACCGACCAGTCCAGGCCAAAGCGCTCGAGCAGCGCCCCGAGCAGCGCCTTGGCGGCGAAGAAGTCGGCCCCGAGGCGCTCGCCGCGCCAGGATTTGGATCCCCACCCACCCAGGTCGCCGCTGAGCAACGCGCCGAGGGCGTGGTGTTCATCTGCCGGCAGCTCGTCTCGCTTTCGCGCCCCACCGCGGCGATAGACGGTGCCGGACTCGAAGATCGCGATGTCGGGGCCGTTGCGCGAGACGTTGTGACGGGCGGCGTCGAGCAGCGAGCCGATGAGCGTCGGGCGCATGATCGACTGCCCCTCCGACAGCGGGTTCTCGAGCGCGACGACGCGCCGCAGCTCGTGATGGGCCGGCAGCAGCAGCCGGTCGAGCAGCTCGGGCTCGGTGAAGCTCCAGCCGACGATCTCGTGCAGGCCGCGGCCGACGAGCGCGTCCTCGGCGGCGCGCCGCACGCGCTGGGCGTGCGTGAGCTTGCCGGCGGCGCCGCGCCGCGCGGGCAGCGTCGCGGGCAGCCGCTCGAGGCCGTCGATGCGCGCGACCTCCTCGATCAGGTCGACCTCGCGCGTGACGTCGTCGCGCCGCAGCGCCGGCACGGTCACCTCGAGCCCGTCCTCGCACTCCTCGGTGGCGAAGTCCAGCGCGTTCAGGATCTCCACCTGGCGCGCGCGTGCGACGGGCACGCCGAGGATCGCCTGCGCGCGCGCCTCGCGCAACCGGATCTTCGGCCTCGAGGCGACCCAGTCGGCGGACTCCAGGCCGACGTCGATCGTGCCGGGGGCGATGCGCGCGCCGCACAGGTCGATCATCAGCTGCGCGGCGATCGCCTGCGCGTGCATGCACTGCTCGGGCTGCAGGCCCTTCTCGAAGCGCCCGGAGGCCTCGCTGCGCAGACCGAGCGCCCGTGAGCTGCGGTGGATGTTGGGGCCGTTCCAGGTGGCGACCTCCATCAGCACGCGCGTCGTGTCAGGCTCGACCTCCGAGCGCGCGCCGCCCATCAGCCCGGCGATCGAGGTGGGGCCGTCGGCGTCCTCGATCACGACCATCTCCCGGTCGAGCGTGCGCGTCTGGGAGTCGAGCGTCCGCACCTGCTCGCCGTCGTGCGCGCGGCGCACGGTCAGCCGCGCGCCGGCGACGCGGTCGAGGTCGAACGCGTGCAGCGGCTGTCCGGAGAGCAGCATCGCGTAGTTGGTGATGTCGACGACGTTGTTGATCGGCCGCTGCCCGGCCGCCGTCAGCCTGGCCTTCAGCCAGGGCGGTGAGGGCGCGATCGTGACGTCCTCGAACACGCGCGCGGTGAAGCGCGGGCACAGATCGGGGCACTCGACGAGCACCTCCGCGCCCGCGACGGGCCCGTCGGAGCCTGGGTCCTCGCTCCAGGGCGCGTCCGCCAGCGGCGCGCCGGTGGCCGCGTGCAGCTCGCGCGCGACCCCATAGACGCCGAGGCAGTCGGGCCGGTTGGGCGTGATCTCGAGCTCGAGCACGTCCATCGAGATCGCGAGCACCTCCGCGAGCGACGTGCCGGGCGCGAGCTCGGCGTCGAGCAGCTGGCCATCGAGCACGAGGATGCCCTGTGCGCCAGCGCCGATCTCCAGCTCGGACTCCGACAGGATCATGCCTTCGGAGACGACGCCGCGCAGCTTCGCCTGCCCCAGCTTGGTGCCGTCGGGCATCACCGCCCCCGGCCGCGCGACCGCCACGGTCTGGCCGCCCGCCACGTTGGGCGCGCCGCAGACGATCGTCGCGGGGGCAGCCTCGCCGTCCTCGCCCGTGTCGCCGAGGTCGACCGTGCACACCTTCAGCCGATCGGCGCCGGGGTGGCGCTCGGCGCTTAGCACGCGCCCGACGACGAAGCCGTCCGTGGAGGGCACGCCGTGATGGTGGATCGCCTCGACCTTGGTGCCGGTCATCGTCAGGCGCTCCTCGATCTGGTGCACGTCGAGCGCCGGATCGCAGTATTCGCGCAGCCATGGCAGCGGCACCCTCATACAAACTGCTCCAGGAAGCGCAGGTCGTTTTCGTAGTAGAGGCGCAGGTCGGGGATGCCGTGCTTGAGCATGGCGATCCGCTCGATGCCCATCCCCCACGCGAAGCCCTGCACCTTCTCGGGGTCATAGCCGGGGGAGTTGGCGTCGGTGGTGGGCACGTGGGCGTAGACGTTGGGGTCGACCTCGCCGGCGCCGAGCACCTCCAGCCAGCCCTCTCCCTTGCACAGGTAGCAGCGCGAGCCGTCCTTGATGAAGCCCTTGCCATCGCAGTGGAAGCAGGAGACGTCGACCTCGACGCTGGGCTCGGTGAAGGGGAAGAAGTGCGGGCGCAGCCTGACGTCGCGCTCCCCGCCGAACACGGCGCGCGCGAACTCCAGCAGCGTCCCCTTGAGGTCGGCGAGCGTGATGTCCTCGTCGACGGCGAGGCCCTCGATCTGGTGGAACTGGGGCGTGTGCGTGGCGTCGGAGTCGGGCCTGTAGACGCGTCCGGGGATGACGACGTACAGCGGCGGCGGGTGCGCCTCCATCGCGCGCACCTGCATGGGCGAGGTGTGCGTGCGCAGCACGAGCTCCTCGGCGAGGAGCGGCGAGGGCGGCTGTCCGGGGCGCTGCTCGGGTGGTTCGAGCAGGTCCGGCCGGGCGATGTAGAACGTGTCGGTGCGCGCCCGCGCGGGGTGCGTGGGGGCGTGGTTGAGCGCGTCGAAGTTGTAGTGGACGGTCTCGATCTCGGGGCCCTCCATGACGGTGAAGCCGAGGCCGAGGAAGATGTCTTCGAGCTCCCTGCGCGTGGCGGTGAGCACGTGCAGGCGCCCGATCGGCTGCGGCGGAGCGCCGGGCAGCGTGACGTCGATGCGGTCGGCGAGCAGCCGCTGCTGGAGCTCGCCGGCGGCGAGCTCCACGGTGCGCGCGGCGATCAGCGCCTCGAGCGCCTGGCGCGCCTGGTTGGCGGCCTTGCCGACGGCGCCGCGCTGCTCGGGTGCGAGCTGGGCGACCCCGCGCAACAGCTGCGGCAGCTCGGCCTTGCGCCCGAGGTAGCGCACGCGCAGCTCCTCGAGCTGAACGCTGGAGGCGGCAGCGGCGATCGCGCTCTCGGCCTCGCCCTGCAGCTCGTGGATGCGATCGATCATGACGTCGAGACCGTATCGATGGGGCGGGCGGGACGCCGATACGGCCGGCGGGTCATCTCGTACAGCGCCACGGTGGCGGCCATGGCGGCGTTGAGCGAATGAGACACGATCGGGATGCGGGCGACGCGCTCGCAGGCGGCGACGATCTCCTGCGGCAGCCCGTCGCGCTCGGCGCCGATGAGCAGCGTGACCCCGTCCACGCTCGCCTCAGCGCTTGCCCCGGCGCCAACAGCCGCTCCGTTCTGCCGCTCGCCGTTGTCGTAAGGCCCGCGCAGGGGCTCGCCGGCGTCGGCGACGAGCGCGACCCGTTCGCCGGGGAGCTCGGAGACGTCGCGGACGTGCGCGAGCTCGACGGTGAAGATCGCGCCCATGCTGGCGCGCACGGCCTTGTCGCCGTGGGGATCGGCGCAGCGGGGGCCGAGCGCGACGCAGGAGGCGCCGAACGCCTCGGCGGAGCGCAGCACGGTGCCGACGTTGCCGGGATCGCCGACGCCGTGCAGGTAAACGCACAGCGGCCCCCGCGGGGCTCCCCAGCGCTGCGCGTAGACGGCCATCACGCGCGTGCTTGAGCCGAGCGCGGAGACGCTCGCGAGCGCGTCGCGCTCGACGTCGTGGAAATCCTCGCCGCCGAGGCCGGAGCCGGCGAGCCGGTAGCCCTCCAGGGCCGGGCGTCCGGCGCGCTGGGCGGCGGCGATCAGGTCCTCGCCTTCGGCCAGGAAGGTGGCGCTGCGCGCGCGCCCGCGCTTGGTGTGCAGGTGGCGCACGCTCTTCAGGCGGGGGTTTTGTGGGGATTGGATCTGGGTCATGTCACAAAAAAAGCGCCGTCCTTTTCAGGAGCGACGCCCGGGAGGCTGTCTGTCGGTGTGCCGGGTCCCCGGCCGATCCGGGTCAGGCAGCCGACGCCTCGCGGGCGACCTCGGCAAAACGTCGGAACGTGTCGGCGTCGCGGACGGCGATGTCGGCGAGCACCTTGCGGTCGAGCTCGACGCCGGCCAGCTTGAGGCCGTGCATCAGCTGCGAGTAGCTCATGCCGTTGACGCGCGCGGCGGCGTTGATGCGGGTGATCCACAGCCTGCGGAAGTCGCGCTTGCGGTTGCGCCGGTCGCGGTAGGCGTACGCGTCGGCCTTGAGCAGGGCCTCCTTGGCGCGCCTGTAGTTGGAGTGCGCCTCGCCGCGAAAGCCCTTGGTCTGCTCGAGCACGGCGCGGCGCTTCTTGCGCGCGCCGACGGAGCGCTTGACGCGCGTCACTTGCCCGCACCCAGCATGCGCTTGATCCGCGGCGCGTCGTCCTTTGAGACGATCATCGCCTCGCCGAGCTGGCGCTTGTGTTTGGGCGACTTCTTCTCGAGGATGTGGCTCGTGAAGGCGTGCCGGCCGCGCACCTTGCCGGTGGCGGTGACTTTGAAGCGCTTCTTGGCGCCGGAGTGTGTCTTCATCTTTGGCATGGGATCAGGGATCGAGGGGCCCGGCTCGTCGACCTACGGTCGTCTTCGCCACCCGCGAAGCGCTGATTATGACACGGGCGTGCCCGCGGCCGCTGTTCCGCCGTTCTCGGCGGGCGGCTCGGGGGCGGCGACGGCCTCTGCGGCCGCCTCGGCGCCGCCGTTGTCGACGGGCGCGGGCGCCTCGACGGCGGCCTCGGCGCCACCGTTCTCGGCGGGCGCGGGCGCCTGCGCGGCGGCCTCGGCGCCGCCATTCCCAGCGGGCGGCTCGGGCGCGACGGCGGCCTCGCCGGCATCGACGACGGCGTGCTCGTCGGTTGCCGCGGTGACGGTGCCGTCGGCTGCGATGCGCCCGGCCAGCACGGCTTTGGAGGGGGCCATCATCATCGTCATGTTGCGCCCTTCCTGCATGGGGCGCTGCTCGACGACGCCGAGGTCGGAGAGCTCCTCGGCGAGCCGGTCGAGGATCGCGGTGCCGCGCTCGGGGTGGGTGACCTCGCGTCCGCGGAACATGATCGTGACCTTGACCTTGTCCTTGTGCTTGAGGAAGCGCTCGACGTGGTGCTTCTTGGTGTCGTAGTCGTGCTCGGCGATCTTGGGGCGGAACTTGATCTCGCGCACGGTGATCTGCTGCTGGTGCTTGCGCGCCTGCTTGACCTTCTGCGCCTGCTCGTACTTGTACTTGGAGTAGTCGAGCACGCGGCAGACGGGCGGGCGCGCCTCGGGCGCGACCTCGACGAGGTCGAGTTCGCGTTCCTGGGCGAAGGCGAGCGCGTCGGCGGTCTTGAGCACGCCGACCTGCTGGCCCTGATCGTCGATCAGGCGCACCTCGGGCACGCGAATACGCTCGTTGATCCTCGTCGTGTCCCGCTCAGGCGGGCGCCGGTCAAACCTGCGGGGAACCGGCACTAGGTGTGATTGCTGCGCGTCAAGCGAACGCTACGCGCGGCGTTCTGAGGATTTCTCGGGCTTCAACGGCGGGGATTATAGCTCTCCCTGCACCCGCTGGGCGAAGTCCGCGATCGCCAGGGCGCCGAGATCGCCGCCGCGCTGCCCGTCGGGGCCCCCGCCGGCGCCGCCGTGGGTACGCACCGAAACGGTCCCGTCCCCCTGCTCGCGCTCGCCGACGACCAGCATGTATGGGATCTTGCGCAGCTCGGCCTCGCGGATCTTGCGCCCGATCGACTCGCTGCGCTCGTCGAGCTCCACGCGGACCTTCTCGCCGCGCAGGGTGTCTCTGACCGAGGCGGCGTAGTCGTTGAAGCGATCGGAGACCGGCAGCACGATCGCCTGCACGGGCGCCAGCCACAGCGGGAACTCGCCGGCGTAGTGCTCGATGAGGATGCCGATGAAGCGCTCGAAGGAGCCGAGCAGCGCGCGGTGGATCATCACGGGCCGGTGCTCGGCGTTGTCGGCGCCGGTGTAGTGCAGGTCGAAGCGCTCGGGCATCGAGTAGTCCAGCTGCACGGTGCCGAGCTGCCAGGAGCGCCCGATCGAGTCGGTCATGTGCAGGTCGATCTTCGGGCCGTAGAAGGCTCCGTCGCCGGGGTTCAGCTCGTAGGCGAGCCCCTCGGCGTCGAGCGCGCCCGCGAGCGCGCCCTCGGCGCGATCCCACATCTCGTCGCTGCCGATGCGCTGCTCGGGGCGCGTGGAGAGCTCCAGGCGCGGCTCGATGCCGAAGCGCTTGTAGAGGTCGAAGCCGAAGCGCAGGCACTGCACGACCTCCTCCTGGACCTGCTCCTCGGTGCAGAAGATGTGCGCGTCGTCCTGGGTGATGTGGCGGACGCGCAGCAGGCCGTGCAGCACGCCGCTGGCCTCGTGGCGGTGGACGAGGCCGGCCTCGCTGTAGCGCACGGGCAGGTCGCGGTAGGAGCGCCGCTCGTCGGAGTAGATCTGGATGTGGGCCGGGCAGTTCATCGGCTTCAGGCCCATCGGGCGGCCCTCGACGTCG
>Ga0181538_10001364_pt1 | contig 27561 bp, 23 predicted proteins | sample PEATcosm2014_Bin_40_FD_119773 | JGI IMG/M metagenome (GOLD analysis project Ga0181538, IMG submission 119773) | Peatland microbial communities from MTU Mesocosm Facility, Houghton, MI, USA - PEATcosm2014_Bin23_30_metaG | ecosystem: Environmental > Terrestrial > Soil > Wetlands > Peat | place... | reverse complement strand
TGATTTGCTGCGGCTCGGGCTCACGAATTAGTGCTCCCAGCCCCTTTCCCAAAGCGTTTCTCGCCATTGCTGATTACCTCCTTTGCGAGTTGGATGTAGGCCTCGGCGCCTTTACTACTAATGTCGTAGAACATGATGGGCTTGCCGTGACTTGGAGCCTCGGCCAATCTTACGTTGCGCGGAATCACGGTCGTGAAAACTTGAGATCCAAAGAAGCTCCTGAGATCAGTCGAAACCTGGCGCGAGAGTGTCGTGCGTTCGTCGTACATTGTCAGGAGGATGCCCTCGATGGCCAGGCTGGGGTTGAGGGTGCGGCGAATTCTCATCAGGGTGTCGAGGAGCTCGGCCACGCCTTCCAGGGCGAGGAATTCGCATTGGATCGGAACTAGGACGGAATCGCAAGCCACCAAGGCGTTGAGCGTGATTAGATCCAGCGAAGGAGGGCAGTCGAGGATGATGAAGTCGTACCGGTCACGGACTGAGTCAACCAGAGACTTCAAGCGGTATTCACGCCCCTCGGAGGAGACTAGCTCGACCGCGGCCCCAACCAAATTCTTGTCGGAAGGCAAGAGATCTAGTCTGTCCACCTGAGTTTTGAGGAGTACCTTCTCCAGCGGCTCATTCAGGATTAGCGCATGATAAAGCGTCTTCCGAGCCGGATCCTTCGCAAATCCAAGGCCAGTTGTTGTATTGCCTTGAGCGTCGGAGTCGATTAGAAGTACCCGCTGCTCCGCAGCGCAAAGGGAGGCACTTAGATTAATCGCAGTGGTCGTCTTTCCGACTCCACCCTTTTGATTGGCAATAGCTATGGCTTTAGCCAAACGGAACCCCTAACTCGGGTAAATTAGTACCTAAATTTGATAAAGTCAATCTAAACTAAAATGTTTCACGTGAAACACTCTGGGATGGGAATCCGCTTGGTGAACTGTTTCACGTGAAACAATTCGTGGGCGGCAATCAGAATGTTTCGCGTGAAACATCCTGGGGGCGGCAGAAGGACGTCAGGGAGGACCAGAGCTATGCGTGCACTCAAGGGCGTTTGCCGCGCAGCAACTCCGCCACATCCGGGGTAACGGGCGAACCGACCAGGACCTGCCGACGAAGGCTCCCCGGCACCCTCTCCGGCAGTTTCCAAGACCACCCGGGCTTGGATTGAAGGTGATTCGATTCTTCGTCGCCAAGCAGGAGAATTATTCGCCCAGTTGGCTTCAAGGCGGGCGATGCCCATTTTAACAGGCGGGGATATTGCCCGAGGGCCCTGGCCGTGACGAAATCAAGCGTGGCCGAAGGAATAGGCCAGTCTTCGTAGGCAGCTGAGATGATCGAAACGCCTCCCAAAGATAGAGCGCGAACCATTTCAGCTAGGAACGCCGATTTCTTCTTGTTTTGTTCAATTAGCGTGATATCAAGTTCGGGCTGCAACAACTTCAAGGCAAGACCTGGAAATCCAGCTCCAGAACCAATGTCGGCTAGCCGACCTGCTTCCAGATCGAGAAGTTTGGTCAAATACCAGCTCTCACCGAAGTGTCGCGAGACGATTTCGACCGGATCGGAGAGCCCCGTGAGGTTAATTTTTAAATTCCACTCCAGCAAGAGCGCAGCATAACTCCGAATCGACTCAGATTCAGAAGCAGTCGGCAAGATGCCGAAGGGCTTCAGTGCGCCGGCAATCTCGTCGTTGGTCAGATCACGTCTATTACTCATAGTTATTTACATTTAAAATTGATTATCTTTTAGAAAACTACCGTGCTGAAAACCTTCTCCGCGGGGGCGGCTTCCGCCCTCACTGCGCGCGGAATCAGCAAGCCTGCCAGCAAGTCCACAACGAGGTGCGCCAGCATCGCGGGAAGCAAACTCATCGTCCAGACGCGGCACCCGGCAAAGAGCAATCCAAGCAGAAACGTGTTCAGCAAGCCGGCCCGGCCCTGATACGAATGGGCCAGCGCGAACAGTACGGAAGAACCGATGAGCGCGATTGTCGTGGAGTCACCGGACGCCCGATAAATTGCGGCGAAGGCGAAGCCGCGGTACAAAAATTCCTCGCAGACGGCAACGGTACAAGCGAGCGCGACGAACACCAGCGAATCGCTGCGAGCCTCGGGCATCAGCTTGGTTATAACCTGCCGAATGCGCGAGTCGGCGGGCAAAGACTGCTTGCGCAGGCGGCGAAAACCCACCAGCTGCGTCGCGGCAAGCAAAGAGGTGACGCCGAGGCCCACCGCAACGGTGCGGCTGAGATCGCCATGAAAAAGATGGGCAATGCCAAGATCCGCGCGAGAAAGGCCGCGTTCCGCGCACCGCCATGCAACCACGGCTACTGCGATCCACTGAAACGCAATCGTCGACGCGTATAGTGTGATTCGATCTGCGGGCGTGAGTTGTGGCCGCGAAAGCAGTTGTCGAACGCGCATGGCGCCGCGCCAGGGTACGAGCGCACCCAGCACGGCAAGAATCAGCACAAAATCCCAAGGCATCCCGAAATCACGCAGCACCCCATGATGTAATCACCTCTAGGGCACCACTGCAAGCGATGCCAGAGGATTTGGGTTGTGCGACGGCGGTTGACAGCTTCGCTGCGTCAATCTATCGTGCTGACGAGGGCATTCTGCGCAATGAAAATTTTGGTGCTGGGCAGCGGAGGGCGTGAGCACGCGCTGGTGTGGAAACTGCGACAGTCGCCCGCCGTAGAACATGTGTGGTGCGCGCCAGGCAACGGCGGAATATGCGCGGAAGCCGAATGTGTGCCGGCGGCCGATCCCTCGGATGTCGGCGCAGTGGCAAACCTTGCGGCGCAGCTTGGAGCGGATTTGACGGTAGTCGGCCCGGAGGTGCCACTGGTATTGGGTGTCGCCGACGAATTTGCGCGCCGCGGCATGGCGCTACTCGGGCCAACGAAAGAAGGTGCAAAGCTAGAGGGGAGCAAAGTGTTCGCTAAGGAGTTCATGGCGCGGCACAAAATTCCCGCGGCTGAGACGTACGGCGTCTTCGATCGCGCCGAGACCGCGTGCGCGGCACTACAAAATATTGCCGGACCCGTCGTTTTGAAGGCCGATGGACTTTGCGCCGGGAAAGGCGTCTTGGTGACGTCGGATCGCCAAGATGCTGCGGCGTTTATCGCCCGCTCGTTAGAACAGAAAGAATTCGGTGATGGCGGAAGCTTGCTGTTGATGGAGGAGGCGTTACGTGGGACTGAGCTATCCTACATCGTGCTGACAGATGGCGAGCACATCGCGCCACTGGCCCCCACGCGAGATCACAAACGGGCGCTCGATGGAGACAAGGGCCCGAATACCGGCGGCATGGGCGCTTATTCCGCTGACGGAATGCTTTCCCCATCGCTGGAGGAACAGATTCTCCAGACGATCGTTCGCCCCACCCTGGCTGGCCTCGCCACCGAAGGCCGTCGGTACAATGGCTTTCTCTATTGCGGCTTGATGCTCACAGCCTCGGGCCCGAAAGTTCTCGAATTCAATTGCCGGCTCGGAGATCCCGAAACCCAGCCGCTCATGCTGCGCTTCGAGTCCGACCTGGCTCAGGCCCTCCAAGCGGCCGCGCAAGGCCAGCTCGACAAGGTTGATGTGCATTGGAAACCGGGGGCGAGCACCTGCATCGTGCTGGCATCTGGTGGATATCCCGGAGCATTTGAGATCGAGAAGCGAATCGACGGGTTGGGCGAAGCTGGTCAAATCGCGGGGACAAAGGTCTTTCATGCGGGCACACGGCGCGAGGCCGACAACTACTACACACGTAGTGGGAGGGTGCTCGGCGTCACGGCTGCTGGCCCAACCCTTCGCGCTGCGACCGATCTTGCCTATGAGACGGCGGAAAGAATTCGGTTCGAGGGCATTCATTACCGCAAAGATATAGCCCGGTCCTCCCGGCAAAGCCCTGCCGCAGGGAGCGATCGGGCGAGTTGAAACCAAGCTAATCAAATAAGAGAGGGAGGTACGGACGGGTGGATAAAGAGACGCGCTCCACGCAAGCTACAGGTCCTCTGGTAGGAATCATCATGGGCTCGGACACCGATCTGCCGGTGATGAGTGAATCCGCGAAGATGCTGGACAAATTCGGCATCCCGTTCGAGATTGAGGTCGTATCCGCGCATCGTTCTCCAGCGCGGACGCACGATTATGCCTCGACCGCCATTGCGCGCGGCTTGAAAGTGGTGATCGTCGCCGCGGGTGGCGCCGCGCATCTCGCAGGAGTGGTGGCCGCGCTGACAACGATTCCGGTGATCGCCGTTCCGATGGCCACGACGGTGCTTTCCGGTATCGACGCTTTGCTGTCCAGTGTGCAGATGCCTGCCGGTGTGCCGGTGGCCGCGATGGCCATTGATAAGCCCGGCGCGATCAATGCAGCCATTTACGCGGCGGAAATTCTCTCGACCTCCGATGCCGCTATCGGGAAGCGCCTCGTGGAATACAAAGAGGAACTAGCCAGGTCTGTAGCAGAGAAGAGCGCCCGCGTGAAGCTGCAGTACGCTTCGAAGAAAAGCTGAGCAACTATGTTCGGGCCGCCGCAACGGAAGTGTTCAAGGAAGCGGCGTTAACGGGGCGCGGAAAGGCCCATTTTGGGGAGCTTTTCAGCCATCCCCAAACCCAGCGTGCTCGTCAATGACGCAGTAAATTCCAGTACTTTCGCCTGCGATGAAAATGGCAGGTGACCGCTGATGGCCAACTTGGACACGCCATGCACCAGCGACCACGCCATCAGCGCGAACGGGGTCGCGTCGCCGCCCGGCAGATTGCCTGCATACTGGCAGTCCTTCACAAATCCCAGGAGCGTAGCAAACGCTTTCTCGCTTGCTTCCGCACAGCGGGCGCTGCGCTTGAGCACTTCGGGCCTGTCGAACATGACCGTAAAATGCTCCGGATACCGCAGCGCAAATTGAACGTAGCCTGAGCCGCTCAGCTGAAAGCGTTCGACCGGGCTCGCGCCCCGTGCCGCAGCGTCATTCATGGATTGCGTCAGCCGCTCGAAGCCCTCCGCCGCGACTTCGGCCAGCAGGTCATCCCGATGCCGAAAATGGCGATACGGAGCGTTGTGGGAGACGCCCGCGCGCCGCGCGGCCTCGCGAAGGGTGAAACCGTGCGGGCCTTCTTTGCGAATCAGCTCGATGGCGGCGCGGATCAGCGCCTGTTTGAGGTTGCCGTGGTGGTAGGAGCGCGCGCGAGGCATGGCGAACCGATTTTAGCAAAACATGTTGACAACGCCAACATCTTAGGTCAAGATGCGCCTAGCATGTGGGCAGTGTCCACATAGGAGCGCTCATGACCAACCGAACCATCGGATCTCCGTACAAGACATCTGACCCCGGCAAAGAATCCTGGGACGCGATTGTCATCGGCTCAGGAATAGGCGGGCTCACCGCGGCGGCTCTGCTCGCGCGTCACGCCGGAATGCGCGTACTAGTGCTCGAGCAGCACTACGTGGCAGGCGGCTTCACCCACGTTTTTCACCGCCCCGGCTACGAATGGGATGTGGGTGTGCACTATATCGGCGAAGTGCGAAGCTCCAGCTCGCCCGTGCGCGCGATGTTCGATCATCTTTCCGAAGGGCGTCTCGAATGGAATCCGATGCCCGAGGTTTACGACCGCATCCGAATCGCGGGGAACGAGTATGAATTCGTGGCCGGACTTGCGAATTTTCGCGAGCGTTTGAAGTCCTATTTTCCTGGGGACGCAGCGGGGATTGATCGCTACATCGCCGCGGTACTTGCCTGCACTAAGGCAACGGGGCGTTTCTTCGCGGAGAAGGCAGTTCCCCCTGCCATCGCCCGCCTGGTGGGAGGTTTTCTGCGCGCGCCGTTTCTGCAGTGGTCGGATCGGACCACAAGGGAAGTGCTCGCCGAACTCACACCCAACCCCGAACTTGCAGGAGTTCTCGCGGCACAATGGGGGAATTACGGATTGCCTCCATCGCAGAGCAGCTTCGCTGCACACGCCACGATTGCGGCGCACTACTTTGAAGGCGGGAGTTACCCCGTGGGCGGTGCGGCGACTATTGCCGCCTCGATTGCGCCCGTAATTGAAAAGCTAGGCGGCAAAATCCTGGTCAGCGCCGCGGTGGAGGAAATTCTTCTGGATCGCGCGGGCTGCGCGGCGGGCGTTCGGATGAGTGATGGTCGGGAAATTCGCGCCGGCCTCGTGATTAGCGATGCGGGGGCCACGAACACCTTTCGGCGTCTACTGCCGCGTTCCACGCCAGGAGTTGCCGACGTCCTTGACGAGCTTCGTCCGCTTGCGCCGTCCATGGCGTACGTTTGCTTGTATGCCGGCCTAAAACAGTCGGCCGCGGAGCTTGGATTCGACGGCTCGAATCTTTGGGTTCATCCCGGATACGACCACGACGCGAATTTCGCCCACTCTCTGGGAGAGCCTTTCAATCCCTCGCTGCTGTTTATTTCTTTCCCTTCCGCGAAAGATCCCGATTTCGCGCGGCGTCATCCCGGCCGCGCAACAATCGAGGTCATCGCTCCCGTCCCATACGAGTGGTTCCGAAGCTGGGAAGACACGCGATGGAAAAAACGGACTTCGGAATACGACGACTTGAAGGAAGCGATTAGCTCCAAGCTCCGCGCGGCGCTGGAAGAACAGGTGCCTGCCGTGCGGGGCAAACTCGACTATGCAGAACTCTCGACGCCGCTTTCCACGCGGCACTTCATGAATTCCAAGTGCGGTGAAGCCTACGGATTTGCGGCCACTCCGGCGCGGTTCCGCGCACGGCGCCTCGTACCGCGCACACCCGTACGCAACCTCTACTTGACTGGGCAGGACGCCTGCATCCTGGGCGTGACCGGCGCGATGTCGGGAGGCTTCCTCTGTGCGTCCGCGATCCTGGGGCGAAACTTGATGTCCGTGACGAACAAATCCGCACGCGCGGCGCGCAAATTGGCAGCTTGATTGCCCGGACACTCTGCTGGCGAACTAGTGTTTGTAGAGCGAAGGCGCGTCCGAGTCCGCGGGGGCGTTCGCCGGACGCGGCTCGGTGGGTTGAACGAGCCAAACGAATTCCTTTAATTCCGTGAGTTCCGCAATCGCCATTCGCGTGTCCGGCGCATGAACGGCCGGCACCGCGGCTTGCAGGAAAGCGCCAACATCGTCCGGATGCGCCTTGGGGCTTTCTCCTTCGAGCAAGTGGCCCGTCGCTTCGAAAATTTGCGTGGATGACGCACGGACCTTTTGCAGGCGCGGGTCATCCTGCTTGAGCAATTCAAGCAGCGAAGGCCCCTGAATTTCCGGAGGATAGCGCACTTCCATCAGCGTGCGCGGCTGGCCTTTTTCCGGCGGGTAGAGCTGCACGTAGGCCGGACGCAGGACGCGCGTCTGGTAATAGCCGTTGCCCAGCAACTCTTGCTCGATGCGGTATTGCAACGCCCAAACTTCAAAACCGTAATCATCCTGGTAATCGGCGAGAACCAATTCCACCAGCGGCTCTTCGGGATCGAGATCAATCTTGTGGTGAAAGTTTGTGGCCACGCTGCGGATTTGCTCGAGCAACGCGATGCCGATAGTTTCGATGTCCGTGGCTTGCCGACCTGCGTCGCCGCCGCTGTCCATGGGTCCCAACTCATGCACCGCGCGTTCCAGCTCGGCGTCGAGGCGCACAGTCGGATTTCCGGTCCCGGGGCGAATCCATTCCACCGCGCCCAACAGGACTCCAATCCGGCCCGGGCCGAGCGGCATCATCTCCGGCGGATGCGAACCGGGCTCAACTTTTTCGTCGGTCGTGGCCACGAACATGGCGCCCTTCGCGACGCAAACATCCACGCGACCCGCGGCAAGATTCACCACGATCTCGGATGCGTTTTGGTCCTGGCCAGAAACGGGCGGCACCTCTAGAAGCGCGGCCACCACGGCCAGCAGCGCTGAAATCAGAAACGAGAACGCAATCCTGTGGGGCATTCGCACCGCGTTCATCGGACTGCGGACGCGTCCGTCGGCGCAGGCAGCCGCGGGCCTGCCGGCAATGCTTGTTTGCGGGCGATGGCTTGCACGGCGGTGATCGCGACCACGTTCACGATGTCCCCAGCCGAGCAGCCACGCGAGAGGTCGTTCGCCGGACGATTCAAGCCTTGCAGAATCGGGCCGATTGCTTGCGCGCCGGCGAGGCGCTCAACGAGTTTGTAACCGATGTTGCCTGCGTCGAGATCGGGGAAGATAAGGACATTCGCGCGTCCTGCCACTGGAGAGCCCGGCGCCTTGCTTCCGGCCACTGCTGCCACCAGCGCGGCGTCGGCCTGCATTTCGCCGTCGGCCAGTATCTCCGGCACACGTTCGTGAAGGACGCGCAAGGCCTCGCGCACTTTTTCGACCCGCGGATGTTCGGCCGAGCCTCGCGTCGAAAACGACAGCAGCGCGACGCGCGGGACATCTTCGAGAAGACTCGCTGCGCTCTCCGCAGCGGCGCGCGCGATGTCCGCAAGTTCCGCGGGCTTGGGATCCGGGACGACGGCGCAATCGGCAAAGAGTAGCGCGCTCGCCGGATGGCCCGCCCGCTCGGGAACGAGCATCAGGAAAAAACTGGAGACGAGTTGCGCGCCCTCGGCAAGACCGATCGCGTGCAGCGCCGCGCGCACGGTCTCCGCCGTGGTGTTGGCCGCGCCGCCTACGGTGCCGTCCGCATCGCCCGCGGCAACAACGAGTGCGGCGAAATACAGAGGCTTACGCGCGGTTTGCAACGCATCTTCAAGCGAAACTCCGCGGGCGCGCCGCCGCTCGAAAAATATTCTCGCGTAGTGTTGCAGGCGCGAACTGGACTCCGGCTCGACGAGCGTGACGCCGGAAAGGTTCGCGCCCGCTTCCGCCGCGATGGCTTCGATCTGTTTTGGCCGGCCGAGCAGGGTCGGTTTGGCAAATCCCGCGCGCGCAATTTCTCCCGCGGCCTCGATGACGCGCGGGTCTTCGCCCTCGGGCAGCACGATGCGCTGGACGTCGGCGCGCGCCCGGTTCTTCAGTTTTTCCATCAACTCCATACCGGCCTCATCTCAGGCGAAGGTATCACATTTTCCGCCCGCGGCTCAGGAGCGGCACTGTTCCAGCGCAGGCCGTTCCAGTACAATAAGCGCCTCTACGAGGAGCTTCGAGAATTCCCATGGGACTTTTCTTCGGATTGCGCAGTCCGCGTTCGATTGCGCACAAGGGCAAGCGGCTGAGCGACATCTTGGACGCGCACTCGAAATTTCATTTGGGCCAGCCGGGCGGCGAACGGGCGGACCTTGCAGGCGCGGATCTTCATCGCGCCGATTTCCGCGAGGTAAATCTCACGAAGGCCATCCTCTCCGGATGCAATTTGGAAGCGGCGGATTTCTATTCTTCAAAGCTGTCCGGCGCGGACCTCAGCAAATGCAATCTGCGAAGGGCCAAGTTTCGGAAGTGCGACATGACCGAAGTGAAATTCGTTGCGTCCGACTTGACGGAAGCGGATTTCAGCGGGAGCGAGCTTTTCCGTTGCGACCTGACGGAAGCGATCGTCCACAACGCAACGCTCCGCGGAACAGTTCTTCGCCAGGCGATATTGCTGAATACGGACTTCACCGGCTCGGATCTGGCGCTAGCCAGCGTTCGCGAAGTGGACCTCAGCAGCGCAAAGACGGATCAAGCAAAGTTATCGGATGCCGTCGTTCGCGATAACAAGAAGCCTGCATAATTAATTTGAAATTCTGGGGTACGTGCCGGGGAACTTATTTCCCCGCGGGCTCGGGGACGATTGGTTCGCCGCTGGCGCGGCCGCGGCGGCGCGTCTCGATGCCGAGCCGCTTGATCTTCTGATTGAGCGTGGAAAGCGGAATCTGAAATCCCTCGGCGGCTTCCGTCTGGTTCCAATTGCAGCGCTCGAGCATGTCCGTGATGATGCGCCGCTCGACCTCTTCCATAATTTGAAATAGCGAAGGCTTGGAGCTGTCCGCGCCCGCGCGCGCGCCCGTTTCGCCCGGCAGCGGCGGCAGAATACTCGAGAGTTGCAGACGCACGCCACCTACGATCTCCCGCGTGCGAACCGTTTCCGGGAGCAGCTCCGGCGGGATGGCGTCCTGCGTCGAGAGCACCACGGCGCGCTCGACGACGTTTTCGAGTTCGCGCACGTTGCCCGGCCACTCGTAATCCATCAAGAGCTTCATAGCGGCCTGAGTGAATCGCGCCGGCGGCCGGGCATTCTCCGCGCAGAAGCGACGCAGGAAATGCTCCACCAGCAGCGGAATGTCTTCCTTCCGTTCGCGCAAAGGGGGCAGATGCAGCGCGATGACATTCAAGCGGTGGTAAAGATCCTCGCGGAAGCGGCCGTCGCGCACCAGGCCCAGCAAATCCACATTCGAGGCGGCGACGATTCGCACGTCCACCTTGATCGTATCCGTGCCGCCCAGGCGCATGAACTCGCGCTCCTGAATGACGCGCAGGAGTTTGGCTTGTGTTTCCGGGCTGATCGTCGAGATTTCATCGAAGAAAATCGTGCCCTGATCGGCGATCTCGAACAGGCCCTTCTTCGAGGCGATGGCGCTGGTGAAGGCGCCCTTGACATGGCCGAACAACTGCGATTCCAGTAAGTCCACAGGAATCGAGCCCGTATTCACGGGAACGAATGCTTTGTCCGCGCGCGGCGAAGCCGAATGAATGGCCTTGGCGATAAGTTCTTTGCCGGTGCCGCTCTCTCCCGCGATGAGCACGGTGGAGCGCGAAGGCGCGATCTGCGCCACGAGATCGAGCAATGCCAGAATCTTCTCGCCCTTGCCGATGATGTTGGGGAAGTTGTAGCGCTGTTTCAGCGCGCGTTTGAGCTGGACGTTTTCTTCGCGCAACCGCCGCCCTTCCACGGCCTGCGCCACCTGCGCAAGCAGCTCGTCATTCGACCAGGGCTTGGTGATGTAGTCCTGCACGCCGCTCTTGAAAGCGGTGCGGGCCATTTCGATGGAGCCGTACGCCGTGATCAGGACGATGGGAAGAAGTGGATCGCGCAGTCGGAGATCTTTCAGCAGCTCAAGTCCATTGCGGTCGGGCAGGCTGACGTCCAGCAGAACGAGATCGAAGGGCCGCTCGTCCAGCCGCGCCAGGCCCGCGCCGCCGGTTTCCGCGCAGACGACGCCGTAGCCTTCCGATTCGAGCAGCAACCCCAGGCCTTCGCGTATCTCTGTCTCGTCGTCAACAACCAGGATGGAGCCTTTAGGCATGAACGGCCTTCCGCGCCGACGGGAACTCCAGGCGGAACGAAGTGCCCTTGCCCGGTGTCGAGCGCACTTCGATCTTTCCGGCGTGTTCCTTGATGATGCCGTAGCTCACGGAAAGGCCCAGCCCAGTGCCCCGACCGGAAGACTTCGTCGTGAAGAAGGGATCGAAGATGCGATTCAAATGTTCGCGCGAGATGCCCATGCCCGTGTCGGTGACTTCCACTTCCACTGAGCCGTTTTGCCCGGCCGTGCGCACTTCGAGCATTCCGCCCGAAGGCATGGCGTCGCGCGCATTCATGAAAAGATTCAGAAAAACCTGCTGCAAGCGATTGTTGGAGCCGAGCACAGGCGGCAAGTCCCCTTGCAGGTTCTGGATCACCTGCACGCGCGCGGTGCGGAAGGGATGCACGACGAGCGAAAGCGTATCTTCGAGCACGCGGTTTAGATTGACTTCGGCGAATTCCGCCGCGCCCGTGCGCGAAAAATTGAGGAGATTGTTGACGATTTCGCTCGCGCGGAACGTCTGCTTGACGATCTTGTCAGTCAGCGCGTGGCGCGGATCGTCTTCGGGAAGCTGCTTCGCCAGCATCTGGATGTAATTCGAAATGACGGCGAGCGGCGTATTCACCTCATGTGCGACGCCCGCGGCCAGCAAGCCGAGCGAAGTGAGCTTCTCGCTCTGCAGCAGCTGCTCTTCGAGGCGTATGCGCTGCGTGATGTCGTCCACCAGAATCAACCGGCCGATTCGATCTCCCGATTTTCCCACCAGCGGCGCAATCGAAACATTCACCACCAGCTGCCGGCCGGTGCGATTCCGCAGGTGGAATTTGTACAGGCTCGAGACCCGCTCATCGGCCTCATGCGCGGCGATTTCGGCCACCAAATCAGTCGCCAACACTTCGTCCAGCCGCCGTCCGACGGCTTCGTTTCGCGGCACGCCGATTAATTGCTCGAGCTGCGTATTCCACGATTCGATGCGACCGTCCAGATCCACGGCGAGAACGCCCACATTCAGCGATTCCACGATATTTTCGGAGAAGTCCTTCAGCCGTTCGACCTGCGCCGCCTTCTGTTCGAGCGAGGAATACAGCTGCGAATTGTCGAGCGCGATGGCGACGTAACCTGCAATCGTGAACAGCAACTCGACGTCTTCGCTCGACAAATAATCGCCGTCCACGGTCTTGCCGATGCCGAGCACGGCGACGCTGTGCTCCCGGATACGGCAGGGAATGAAGTAATTGAGATCGAGTTCGTTGAGCGTCTGCCGGACCGATGGATTCGGCTCGCGCGACGCCCGCGGCGATTCGTAAAAGAGGCAGCCGCGCGCAAACGGACTTTTCTCGGCGTCGAGGAAGCTCAAATCGAGCGCCGTGGTCGCGCGCAGGCCCATGGACCGATTGAGTTGGTAGCACCCCGGCGCGTCTGGAGTTTCCAGGAAAATTGCGATGCGATCCACCAGCAGCGTCTGCGAGATGCGATCCATCACGGAGGCCAGCATCGGATCGAGATGGACCTCGTTGGTGAGCGTTCTGCCGAATTCGATCAGCGTCCGGCGATAGTCCAGCCGGTCACGATAGAAGTAGCGGTCCAGCCGCCCTTGAATCCAATCGCGAAACGGCTGGAATATAAACGCAGCCACAAGGATCGCGATGATTTCCCCGACTCCGGCGATGCCGCTCGACCACGCCGTGTGAAACAGCGCTCCGATTGCCGCCACCAGTGCGATGTACACCGCCACGACACCCGAGCCCGCTACCGTATAGGCCAGCCCGCGCCGGAAGATGATGTCCACGTCCATCAAGCGGTAGCGGATGATGGCGTAGCCGAAGCACAGGGGAATCAGCGCCAGCGATACCGCCGAGAGCTTCATCCAGACCTGCGGCGTGACGCCCAGGAAATAGGGCACGATGTACAGCAGCAGGAAGGGCCCAGTGCCGGCGAGAGTTCCCCCCGTCACCCATTTCAATTGTTGCCGCAGCAGGCCGGAGGGTGTGCGGCGATAGCTTCGAAGGAAAATCGCCGCGGCAAACAAGAAATAAGTGCCAAGGTAGCCTAACTCGATTTGGTCCAGGGTCACGCGGGCTTCGAGCGACGGCACAAATCCGAGCGCCTGCGTCGCCACGGCGATGTGCACGAGCAGCAGCAGCGCGGGCAGCCCATACACGCCCGCAAGGGTCAGCCGCTGTCGCACCGTGGCCGTGCGCCGCTCGGGAAAGACCATCGCAAAATGAAGCAGCAAAGCGGGCTGCAACAACCGCGCGACGACGCTCGCCCAGTACACTTCCCAGTCAAACACGCTGAGTTTGCCCGAGAATTGAAAGGCGTACAGGATGAAGGAGATCAGGCAGAAAATGTAAAAGTGAACTGCGCGCGCGGCGTTCCACCGCCGCGCAAAAATGAAGAGCCCGATGAACAAGTACAGCAGCCCGACGACCCGAAGGTAGTTCTCCAGCGAAAAGGGCTTATTCGCGGGAATGGTGACGAGCTTAGCTTCAAAGGTCCGGCCGCCTCGCTCGATTTTATAAGTGACTTCGCTCCAGACGCCCGCGCGCCAGAGCCGCTGCGTCACCTGCACCGCCCGACGCACCTCGGCGCCATTCAGCGTCAACAGGTGGTCGTCAGGCTTGATTCCTGCGCTGTCCGCCGGCGAGCCAGGCGTTACGTGCCACGCCACGACTCCCTGGCTGGTGTCCAGCCACGAGACGCCATCATCGGGAACGACGACCGTGCTCCGCTGCTGGAAGTTGATGGCGCCAAAGACGATCGCCGCCAAAGTCGTCGCCGCCAGGACGACTGCACCCAATCGCACGCGCAAACTACTTGTCATAGACTTAGTGACGACACCCCAGCCTAACCTCTCCCAGCCAGCAACTAGGGTACCAGAAAATATGATTTTTGGTCACTCGTAAGATGCTGTAATTAAAAGACATATTAGAAATCTAGGCCACCCGGAAGACCGGCAATTCTGTTTATTGGAAACTTGGTCCCAATTTCGGGAAGGCGCAGCCCAGTGCTTGCTCAGAATTGGAAGCTCAAACCGCCCCGGAAGGACCTTACTACCGGTGCCAGCGTCACCACGCCGTCAGGTCCGGCGATGGGAATATAGCCCTGCGCCAGCAGGTTGCCGAAATCAGCCATTGCCACCCAGTGGCCGTTCAGCAGAAACGTTGGAATTGGCTGGCGCACCGAAAGGCTGAAGTTCGGATCAAGTTCGTAGGCGGCCTCACCGTAGCAATCGACAGGGGTCAACGCCGACCCGGAGACCCACTTGTAACTCGCGGCGACTTCCGTATTGATCCGGGGAACCTTGCTGGAGACCCGCGCGGCTAGGCTGTGACGGTAGCGCTCGGCGAGCGAACCACGAAGGGTTACATCTGCTCCGGAATCATAGGTGGGGGCCAGCGCCCCGCCGTACGCATACACGGCGGTGACTTCCAAGTGATCGTTGATTTTTTCCTGGTAACCCAGTCGTGCGCCCCAGGAACTCGAATTGCCTCCGTCGAACACGAACGCATCAGAAAAAGGATCCTGAAAAACGCCGGCGTCCGGTGCCGCGCCAATGCCGAAGACGGCTTGATGCTGGGCTGCGTCATGAAAAACCGCAGCCTCGACCGATCCTTTTCCATCAAGTTTCCGCGTGATGCGCATTTCCTGGTGCCAATCATTTTCAAGCACGGGCTGGCCGCTGCGGAAAAGCACGTCGGGCATGCTGTCCAAGGCATCCAGAGCGGCGCCCAGTGCGCCTGGGCGGAAGGGATTACTGTCCGGGGAATCCGTTGCCATCAGCACGGTCGCTTCCCAATTGGGAGATAGCTGCGCGTCCAGCTCTGCGCGCGGGCGCAATGACCTCACCTGGGTGTTGAAGCCCTCCATAATATATTCGGCGCCCACGCTCAAGCGGACTCGATCTCCCAACTTCAGTTGCTCGGAGTGGTCGAGGCGCACGCCCCGGAACACCAGGCCGCTCGTTCCTAGATCCGTCTCGCGCACCACGAGAGTCGTCACGGGGCCAACGTTGGGATCTCCAGAGGGCATCCAAATCGTGGCCAGCCCGCCGCTGGCGGTATGCTCGTAACTCATCTGGCCCGCCATCAGAAGATGGCCCATGGATCCGAGCGATTGATCGAAGGAGACTTCGGTGCCGGGGGCGTTCACGAGGCTGGAGGGCGATGCCGGATGCAGCGAGCCGCCGGTCATTTCCACAAGGACGCGCGGGCGGTCTACTCTCGCTTCGGCGGAGTTTGCCGCACCGTTTGTATCGATGTCGGTCCATTGCAAAATGGGGCGGGTCGCAGTTGCCGTGCGCAGAACCCAGGTCCAGTCATCCGGCTCGGTGGGCTGGGCGGGCTGGCGGCGCAAACTGTTGAGTGAATCGAAAACCGTGCCGAGCTCAATCTTCAAGAGCGTCGTGAGATTGGGCGTGACCTCGACGTGCTGTTCAAGCGTCGGCAGAAATCCCGCGAGGGAGACGCGCACGGAGTAGGATCCCGACCGCAGTCTTGCGGCCGAGAACGCGCCATGCTGATCGGTGAGGAGTTGCGTGACCGTGTGGTCGGCGGCATCCTCCGTGGACACCCAAACTGTGGCGCCGAGTTGCGGCGTGCCGGCCGAATCCAGAACAACGCCCGCCATCCGCCCGTAACCCGAGCGCGCGTGCGCCGTGCCGCATCCCGCGAGCACAACGGCGATTAACCAACCCAGGGCCCGATGATTTCGAGCCATCACGTCCATTTACCTCCCGGGCGCGTTCTGCGCCGAAGTGCTGGCCGGGGTCTCTTTCACCGTGAAATCGGATGAACGGGAAATGGTCTGTTTCGATATCTGGTCGGTCGCTTGAATGTCGAGGTGGTACTGCCCGGGCGTGAACGCGGAGAGCGGCACGAGGCTGTGAATCGTGACCTGCTCGCCATTCTCATTCAGCTGCTCGCCGGATTCCACCACCCTAGCCACTTCGTGGTCGCCCTGCGTTACCTTGATCGTGATAGACGCGTTGTTCTTGTGTGTCTTGTCGTCCACCTTGAAATTGTAAAACTGCAAATAGATGCCCAGCGGCTGATCGGTACGGAAGGACTGGTCCAGCTTCGGCCGCACCTTCAACTCGCCGATCACAAACTGTCCCACGCCGATCTGGTTCGTAGCCACCGGCTGAATCATGTCCGCGAGAATCAGCGTGCTGGCGTCGAGTTTGTCGTCGTCGTAGGGCGGCACTGCCAAACGCGCGTTGATTACCCCTACGTCGTTGCTGTTGATGTCCTTGAGGACAATGTCCAGCCGGTAGAGGCCCGGGCTCAGCGGCACGGCTTTCTGATAAATCGAATCGCCCTTCAACGATTGCTGGAGCAATGAATCGGGGAAGTCGCGGCGAATGACGTCCTCGAAGGTCTGCACGGTGCGGCCCGTCAGCGTGCTAATTTTTGCAAAAATATTGATCGTCGCAGTATGCACGCCGTCTTTTTCTTGGAAGCTCAGCTGGCCGTTGGGGATCTGGACGGTGATCGGCACCAGGACCGTGTCGCTCGTAATGCGCATAAAATCGAACCGGTAGCTGAACTTGATCTCATCCCGTACGATTCGCGAAGTAACAATTTCGTCGAGATCCTTGAATTTTATAGGGGGCGGCTGGAATACTTTTGCGAACGTCTCGATTCGGGTGAATTCATCCGCGCTCTCGGGTGTCATGCCGGCGGTCAGTGGCGCCGTCGAACCATCCGTCCGCGTGAAGCGATCGGCCTTCGTGGATAATCCTTCCTCTTCGAGCTCACCCAATCCGGCGTCTGGAACGTGGGACAGAGCGTCCTTCGCACCGGGGTCGCTTGTCAGCCTGTACTCTCCGCTCATCGAATCGTCAACGAACTCCAGCGTGATATTGTCGCCGATGCCGTCCATGTGACGATACGTCCACTGCTCGAACGGGAACGTCGAAGTCGTGCCGCCGCCTTCATCCTCCGGCCGATTGTAAGTCCCTCCCGAGGGGTGCGATTCGAGCTCGTCGGGCTTGCCCCACAAAATGTAGATCCGCCCGCGATCTGTTTTCCAGCCGGGGACGCCGGAAGCATAGTGCTCGTTGGCATACGCAATCCGGCGATAGTGCTCTTCTTTAAATTCGTTTTCCGGGGTGTCCGGCGTGGGATCGCGGCGCAACCAGAACTGCTCAATGAATTGTTCGCGCTCCTCGTTCGTCTGCAATTGCAAAAACGCCCGGCGCTCTTCGTCCGTGATGATGTAGGTGACGTCCTCTTCCAGCCACTTCTTGTACGGGGTTGGCAACTCCCGTTCGAGCTTGCCGAAGCTCCTGTGTTCCTGCTCTTTTTGTTGCTTTTCAGGAGCGGGCGGTGCTGCGCTATTCTGTTGATTTTGGGGGTCTTGAGCGGAAAGTGCGGCCGGGACGAGAAGGATGCCCGCTGCAAAAAGGAGTATCAAACGCTTCGAACGACCCATGAAGACACCTCGGCCCTTTTTCACTGCTGAATTCTATTCTCGCAAGCTGTCTACGTCAACCAAGTTTCGTGATTCCAACGGGATGGGAGCCCCCTGTGGCCTCTGCCTGGGCAAACAATCCCATGAGTTTCCTCGATACATCTACAGAGTCCGCGAGCCCTTCCGGGGTTGCCTGCCCTCAGGCGCGGTGTGCCCTAGTGGAACCTGGGCTTCATTGGTGGGGTTCTTACGGAAGGAAATGTCTCGGCACAAAAAGTGATGCTTTGCATAGAGGCCAAACGGCAATAGAATACTTCCACTTGGCGAGAAGGGGCGGAGGCCAAGGGTTACCGCTGGAGACAGATGCTCGCCACGATGCCGCGCTCACCGGATCGGCAGAACAATTCGCCGATCCAAACGAAACAATCCGCGCCCTTTTAGCGTATTAGAAACAGGGACAACCTCTGTGGGTTGGGTGCGTCTAAAGATTCAACAAAGGGTCTAGTTTCATGAAAACATGGAAGAAAATTGCCATCGGGATTGCGGGCGCAGCGGTGCTGGCGATCATTGTCTCGGTCAGCATCCATCAGGCGAATAAAGACGTTGTCACGGTGCAAACCGGCACGGTGAAACCGGAAGACCTCAGCTCCATCGTCACGGCCTCCGGCGAAGTCCGGCCGCTGAACTACACCAACGTCCTGGGCCAGGGGTTTGGCCTGATAACGGACATCGTGGTGAAGGAAGGCGACCACGTCAAGAAGGGCGCACTGCTCGTCACCGTGGACAACGTTCAGCCGCGCGCCGATGTGGACGCGCAAAGCGCAAATCTGCAAAGCGCCCAGGCGGGAATCACCGCCGCGGAAGCGAACAACACCTCCGCCCAAGCTGACGTGCAGCAGAGTACAGCCGCGTTCCAGAAAGCCAAGCTGGATTGGGAGCGCGGGCAGCAACTTTTCAATCAGGGGCTGATTGCCAAACAGGACTTTGACACGTACAAATCCAGCTACGATCAAGCTGTGGCGAATCTGGCATCCAGCAAAGCCCGCGCCGAACAAGCCCAGGCCCAACTCGAGCAGGCGCGATCTTCGCTCACGCAAAATCAGGCGACCTTGCGACACCAGCGCGACGTCCTGCAGAAGACGACTTACACCGCGCCCATAGACGGCGTGGTCTCCTACATCGCTGTGCGGGTCGGTGAGTACGTCGTTCCAGGCATACAAAGTTCTCAGGGCAGTTACCTCATGACCATCTCCGATATGTCGGTGGTGACGGCGGAGGTCATGGTGGATGAAACCGATATCGTCAACGTGCGGCCGAATCAGGCGGCCGACGTAACCATTGACGCTATTCCGAACAAGATTTTCAAGGGTCGCGTCACGCAAGTCGGGACGCAGGCCGTGCTCCGCACCTCAGGTCTTGCGACGACTCAATCCACAACCAGCAATCAGGAAGCGAAAGATTTCAAAGTCGTCGTAACTTTGGATAATCCCCCCGATGGATTGCGCCCCGGGCTCTCGACGACCGCGAAGGTCACGACCGAGCAGAAGAAAAATGTCCTGGCGATTCCGATCCAGGCGCTGGCCGTGCGCACGCGCCACGATATCGAAGAGGCCGAGAAGAAGGGGGGAGACCAGGGTGCGGTGACGCTCGCCGCCAGCCGGCCCGCTGAGGATTCCTCCTCGGACAGCAACAGCGATCCCGAAAAACAGGACGTTCAGGGCGTTTTCGTCGTGCGCAACAAACACGCAATTTTCGTTCCGGTCGAGACCGGGATCACCGGTGTGACCGACATTGAAGTGCTCACGGGCTTGCAAAATGGCGACCAGATCATCACCGGCAGCTACAAAGCCCTGCGCACGATCAAGCCGGGCACGTCGGTGAAGGTGGACAATTCCGCGCCGAAAATTCCGGACGAGAATCAGAGTTGACCCGCATCCAACAGTGTGACGAGGAGTCATTCGATGCCTGCTGAAGCCCCAGCTTCGAACTCGTTTCGCGAGGACCTGGTGGATGAAGGCGTCGCCATCCGCACCGAAGCGCTCACGAAAACCTACGAGATGGGGGCGGAGAAAGTCTACGCGCTACGGAACGTCGATCTGGTGATCCGTCGCGGCGAATACGTCGCCATCATGGGGCCTTCCGGCTCGGGAAAATCCACACTGATGAATCTGATCGGCTGCCTGGATACTCCCACTTCAGGCAAATACTGGCTGGCCGGCCGGCTGGTCAGTGATCTCGACGACGATGACCTCGCGTACATCCGGAACAAAGAGATCGGCTTCGTCTTCCAAACGTTCAACCTGCTGCCGCGCGCAACCTCTCTGCACAACGTCGAACTGCCGTTGATTTACAATGGCACGCCTTCCGAAGAGCGCATCGCCAAAGCCAAGAGGGCGCTGGAATCCGTGGACCTCGGCGAACGGATGCATCACAAGCCCAATGAACTCTCGGGCGGCCAGCGGCAGCGCGTCGCGATCGCGCGCGCGCTGGTGAACTCGCCAGCCATCGTGCTCGCCGACGAACCTACAGGCAATCTCGACTCGCAGACGGGCGAAGAAATCATGAACCTCTTCGCGCGGCTGCACGAGCAGGGCAACACCATCATTCTTGTCACGCACGAGAGCGACATCGCGAAGCACGCCCACCGCGTGATCAAGATTCGCGACGGCCGCGTCGAATCCGACGAACGCTCTCAGTATCATCCTGCGGCCGGCGCGAGTGGACAACCCTCCGCGTGACCCCTACAATTCTCGGGTCCGCTGAATCAAATGCGCCGAGTGCACTACCGCAAAATTTCCGTTCGCCGCATCTTCCCTGATTTTCCCCTGCCGGTGCCTGCTTGCGTGTTTCTGCTTCTCTGTCTCGCGGGAGGCCAGATGCTCGCTGCGGCGCAGCAACCCGCCGCGCCGCAAGCCCAGCAAATTTCCGGCAACGTGACGGACTCCTCGGGCAGCGCTGTTGTGGGCGCCGCGCTCGCGCTGCGATGCGGCGCGTTCTCGGCAAACGCGTCCAGCGACTCCGCGGGTAAGTTTGCGTTTCACGATGTTCCGCAGGAATCGTGCACTCTTTCAACTCAAGCGCCGGGTTTCGCCCCTGCGAACCAGACTTTTCGCGTCGCGGCGGATCGTCCGATGCATTTGAAGATCGTTCTGGCGCTGGCACCCGAGAGCGAACAAATCATCGTCAGCGCCACGCGCACGCCGACGCGGCTCGCCGATGCGCCGCTCGCCGACCTGCAACTTAGCGCGGCCGAATTGGAAACTGCTGCGGCGCTCACCCTGGACGACGCACTGCGGCAAATCCCCGGCTTCAGCTTGTTTCGCCGCTCCGGCAGCGAGACCACCAATCCCACCACCACGGGGGTTTCGCTGCGCGGACTAGGCGCCAGCGGCGCGAGCCGCGCCGTCGTCCTCGAAGACGGCCTGCCGCTCAACGATCCCTTCGGCGGCTGGGTCTATTGGGGTCGCGTGCCACGTACCGCCGTCGAATCCGTCGAAGTCGCCGAGGAGGGCAGCTCGAGCCTTTACGGCAGCGACGCGCTCGGCGGAGTCGTGCAAATGCTGACGCGGCCGCCCACCTCCGGCGGGCTCGACATGGAAATTTCGTACGGCAACGAGATCACGCCGGACATTTCGCTCTGGACCGGCGGCAGCACAGGGCCGTGGGACGCGAGCTTCAGCGGCCAAGTGTTTCACACAACGGGCTACATTCTTGTGCCGCCGGCCGCGCGCGGTATCGTGAACACTCCGGCCGGGAGCGAGGACGCCGCATTGGACACCACGATCGGACGGCGATTCGCGCGCGAGGGGCGCATCTTCGGACGCGGATGGTATTACAACGAGTCGCGCCGCAACGGCACCCCCATCCAGACGAATCGCACGGCGATCGGCGGCGGCGCGCTCGGCGTGGATGCGCCGATGGGGAGTTATGGATCGCTCACGCTGCGCATCTTCGGCGACGGCCAGGACTTGCATCAGAATTTTTCTTCCGTAGCCGCGAGCCAGATGAGCGAAACCATCACCGATTCGCAAATCGTTCCCGCGCAGCAACTCGGCGGATACGCTCAATGGGCGCGCGCGGCGGGCTGGCATCAGAATCTCGTTGTGGAGTTCGATGCCAATGAAATTGTCGGACGCAGCAATGAAACGCTGTTCTCCTCGGGCGCGCGTTCGCGAGATGTGAACGCCGGCGGCCGGCAGCGCACCTTCGGAATCCTCGGCGAGGATCTGATTCGCGTCAGCCCAACGTGGCTGGTGTCGCTGAGCGCGCGCTTCGATCGCTGGGATAATTTCGACGCGTCGCTGCTGTGCACTTCGCTGACGTCTCTCTCGTCGGCTTCATGCGCTCCGCCCGCGGCGCCCGGCCCCCCGGTGCTGACGCTGTTCGCCGGCCGCGTCGAAAATGCCTTCAGTCCGCGGCTCACGGTGATTCATCGCTTCGCGCCGAATTCTTCCGTGAGCGCTTCTCTTTATCGCGCGTTCCGCGCGCCGACTCTCAACGAGCTGTATCGCAATTTCCGTCAGGGCACCACGGAGACGCTGGCGAATTCCAGCCTGCGCGCCGAACAATTAACCGGCGGCGAAGCGAGCGCCGGTTGGAACGCGCCGGGACAGCGCGTGGAGTTGCGCGGAACTTTTTTCTGGGCCGACATCGTCAATCCCATCGCCAACGTCCCGATGGCGGCGTCCGTGTGCGCATCGAATCCGGCGCCGCAGTGCCAGCAGCGGGAAAATCTTGGCCGGACGCGCTCGGCCGGCTTCGAGCTCGACGCCGGGGCGCGGATCACGTCGCGGTGGCGATTCACCGCCGGCTACCAGTACGCAAATTCGGTGATCGTCAGCGCGCCCGCGGACTCGGGGCTCGTGGGACTTTGGGTGCAGCAAGTGCCGCGCAATGTTCTCACCTTCGGGGTGGACTACACGCGGCCTTCATTGCTCACCGTCTCCGTTGACGGGCGCTGGATCGGAACGCAGTACGACACAAACCAGTTGCCCCTCGGACAATTTTTCGTGCTGGACGCGGAAGTGGCGCACTCGTTCGGTCACGGCGTCGAACTCTTTGCCACAGCGCAAGACCTGACCAACTCCGCCTACGCGATTGCCGCGGCGACCGCCACCGCGCCGCAAAACGACGGCCCGCCGATCACCGGCCGCATCGGTTTGCGAATTCAACTGGGGCGGCGCTGAAGCCGCGCAGCTTTCAATCGAAACTCATGTTTTCATCGCGCACAAACTGGCCGCTCGAACCGAACCGCTTCGCGCGCGCCCTTGAGGAGCACCGCCGAAGCGGAAAAACCTTGCTCGATTTGACAGTGTCCAACCCCACGGCCTGCGGATTCGTTTATCCCGAGCGCGAAATTCTTGCGGCACTGGCCGATCCTCGCGCGCTGGAATACAAACCCGAAAGCAAAGGCCTCGCGGAAACGCGCGCGGCCGTGGCGGGATACTACGCCGGCCGGCGAAATTTCCTTGGCGCCGCAGGCGAAGTCGACCCCGAGCGAATCGTGCTCACATCGGGAACCAGCGAAGCCTACAGCCACGTGTTTCGTCTGCTGTGCGAACCGGGCGATGAAGTGCTCGTGCCGGCGCCGAGCTATCCGCTGCTGGAATTCCTCGCGGACTTGGCTGACGTGCGGCTGGTGACGTACCCGCTGCTCTACGATCACGGCTGGCATGTGGATTTTCCCAGTTTGCGCGCGGCGCTCACGGCGCGGTCGCGGGCCATCGTCGTCGTGCACCCCAATAATCCCACAGGCTCGTTCGTCAAACCGCGCGAGGCGGACGCTCTCGCCGAAATTTGCCGCGAGAAACAAATGGCGATCGTGGCGGATGAAGTGTTTCTCGATTTTGCGGACAGCGCGGAGGCTGCAGCCAGTTTCGCGGCCAGCGGCAGCGGCGCGTTGACGTTCACGTTGAGCGGCCTCTCGAAAATTTCAGCCCTGCCGCAGATGAAGCTCGCGTGGATTGTCGCGAGCGGCCCCGAGCCGCAAGTGCAAGCGGCCGTCGAGCGTCTCGAAATCATTGCGGACACGTACCTTTCGCCGAGCGCGCCCGTGCAACTCGCGGCTGGAAAATTCCTTGCGATGCGAAGTGGTATGCAATCGCAAATCAAAGAGAGAGTCGGCGCGAATCTCGCGCTTCTCGACGCGCAGTTATGCGAGCATCGCAGCGTCACGCGCCTCGAACGCGAAGGCGGCTGGTACGCCGTGCTGCGCGTGCCGGTTTCCGAAGCGGATGAATCCCTCGCGGTGAGGTTGATGGAGGGCTGCTCGGTGCTGGTCCACCCGGGGAACTTTTTCAATTTTGCGCAGGATGGTTTTCTGGTGCTCAGTCTGATTACTCCAGCCGCGGATTTTCGTGAAGGAGTTCGCAGAATTGGAGAGTTCTTCACGCGCAAGGGTTGAACCGCGCTCAACGAGCTTGAAGGGCGCATTTGAAGCGACAATTGTCCGGTGCTATGCTTCCTATTGAAGGAATTCTGGTTCGGCCGGCCCATTTCGCATTGTTTAACGCGCGATTTCACGCTGGGCAGGAACAAAAAATGAAACGACTCGCGCCCCTTTTCTTGTTGTTGATTCCTTTCGCCGCGCCGGGCCAGGGTTCAACTGCGCCGGCGATGTCAGCACCCGCTGCGGCCTCCCCAACTCCTGCGGCGCAGCCACTCGCACCGGCCACGGCGACGACTCCTCCTGCAACGCCCGCACCGGCCACCGCGGGGAACACGACATTGTCCGCGCACGCCACGCCGAGTCCCTCTGGCGCGGCCACGATTGTTTTCTATCGCCCCAAGCGACTCATGGATGCGACCTTCAAACCTTCCGTCTATGTGGATGACAGCACGATCGGGCGCATCGGCAATGGCGAAAATTTCAAAGTGAAAGTTGCCACGGGCACGCACAAAATTTATTCCAACGATAAATCCACGGGCTTGCAACTGGACGCGAAAGACGGAGAGACCTACTACATCCGCGTAGACATGAAGACCGGCCTTACGGCGCGCGGCGCCGTCACCCTGGTTGAGAAAGGCGAAGGGTCCGTCGAGGTCACGCAGACAAAACAGACCATCGATGTGGACCTGTCCCACGCGCCGGGACCACCGCCGCCTTCCACGTTAGCTCCTCCCGGACAGCAGCCTTCGATGGGCCCGCCATTGACGCCACCGCCGCCGCAACCCTGAAGAGTCCTTTCGGTCATCCGGAAGCGGACTGGGTAAATTTCGCGCGCGTCGCAAAAAAGGAAATCAGAAAGAGCACTCCGAGCAGAGAATCAATGCCTGCCAAAGCGAGATCGCTCGAGTGAATGCGTCGTTGCAGGAAGAGACACAGAATCGCCACGCCGTAACTCCACTTTTCAAAGATTGAAGGAATCATCAGCGGGCGGTAACGCGCAGGGTCAGTGGCAATGACCAGAAATGCGAATTGCCACGCCAGGCCAGCGCTGACGAAACCGTAGTAAAAACCGGGATGCGTGATCGGCGGCGGATCTTGCACGCCAATCATGTGGAAAATGAAATAGAGCGGCGAGAGAACGAGCACGCCGTATATGCCCGCGGCCCAGTAAACTATTTTAGTGAATTTCATTGCTCCCTCCAAAACTGGTGGTGAACTGGAAGTCCTACTGGATTCGTCCTTCGCCGTTCACTCACGCTGCGGTTTCCCCGCGTTCAAAGGACGTCCCAAGACTATTCTCTTCAGAAGCTTCCACGGTAGTGCGAGCCAGTATCTTGTATAAATACTTAGCCATTCTGCGACTAGCGGAAAAAGTTCGAGGAGCGTCGGATTGTATTTCCGCTCCTCGTGTGAGTAGTAGTGGATGGAGCTGCCATCCCATTCTACGGAGAATCGAGGACGATGTCTGAGGGTTGAGAGGCGGGCCATTTTCTCCCCAAGGGGCCAATAGAGCGGCTCCAGAATAAAGTTCTTGCCATCCTTTTGGAAGGTCACCCAAGCGTGTCCTTCCCCGTAGCGGGACGCAGTCCCGGCCACAAACCTTGCCGGATATCCCATCTGCAAGAGCTGCCTCCAGGCCCACAAGGCAAAGTCCTCGCAGTCGCCCTTCCTTGTCTTCTCGAAGTCTTCCGGAGGCTCCCAATAGTCTTTCTTGCCAAACTGCTCTTGATCTGAAATGTACTTGCATCCCGAGAGGAATGTCCTCATTTCAGCAAAGTTCGCGCACGCCGTTCCCATTGGATGGCTCAAGAAGCGGCCGATCGGATAGGTGGGGTGGAATCCACTTCGTCGGCGCGAGTCCGGCCGAAAAACGCGCCTGCCATCTATGTCGTATGCGGCGGGAATGATTTCTGCGATCAAAGGCGTTAGGAATAATAACCGAGACTTCGGTATTCTAGGTCCAAGTCGAGGTATTCCACATGATGATTTTGCCCCACCACGTAGGCGAGGATCGATGTAGGCTGCCAACTCGACTGGCACGCAAGAAGGCGAAGTCGCCGGCTTTGTGACTCATGTCACGCCGCCCAGTGTGCGCCATCACTTCGCAGACCTGCCCACCGGTCGTAATCTTGGTGCAAAGCATGGGGCCGGCCAATGGCTTACGCAGCCGTCGGCTACTCTCCCGCCGCTGGGCCGGCCCATCCATGCTCCTCAGAGCGCGCGCTTGGAGATCTCGCGCGAAAGGAGCGGCCTATGCCATGGATCCTGCTCGCTCTCGCTGTCTTGCTCGCTTCTACCCTGGGCGTGGAATTCGTCCGCGGCTTACGCACCTACCGGAAATACCGCGGCAAGAGAATCATCACCTGTCCGGAGACACACCGGGACGCCGCCGTCCGTGTCGCCGCCGGGAAAGTCGCTGTCGAGGCCGCCGCCGGCGCTCCGCATCTCCAACTGAGTTCCTGCTCTCGTTGGCCCGAGAAAGAAGATTGTGGCCAGGATTGTCTCGCGCAAATCAAGAGCGACCCGAACGGGTGCCTCGTTCAAACCATCGTGAATCACTGGTACGCCGGCCAGTCTTGCGTTGCGTGCCACCGGCCCATCGGAAAAATCAACTGGCACGAACATCCGCCGGCTCTCATGGATGAGCAGCTCCAGACCGTGCAGTGGAATGAAGTCCCTCTCGAACACTTGCAGGAAACGTTTGCAACTCACCAGCCGGTCTGCTGGGATTGTCATATCGCCCAGACCTTCCGCCGGGAACATGCGGAACTCGTGACGGATCGCCCGCCGCACTAGCGCGCGGTTGGTTCCGTTGCGCGTTCCTCAGTCTGGGTCGACGTTTGCCTGTCGAGCGCTCTTCAGCGCAACTCCAAATTACTTGGTTTTCGTTCTGGTTGTCCGGCGGAGTTTTCTGCGAGTTCGCGCAATAAGCGTCTTGAGGCCGCGGGCGATGCGGCGGGCGCGCGTTTCGGGTGTGCGCGCAGCGAGTACCCAACGGAGAAACTCTCGGCGCAGGGCCGGCGTGATTTGCGCAAACGCCCGCTTCGCTTGCGGCGAGCGGCGTAGCGCAGCTGCAAGGTCAGAAGGAACTGCGATTTCGCACGGAGCGCGATCCGCGCGCGCGGCAATCCAGATGCGTTGGTCGGCGTCGGCGCCCGCGGCCCTGCGTAACTCCGAATTGACGAAGAGGCGATGCGCACCGCCGGAGCCGGGAAGCAGCGTCGTGCGGACGCTGCGGCCGTTGACGGTGACGACCACAGGAATGCTGTGGCCGCGGCCGAGGGCGCGCGCGATTTCTGCGGGCACATCCACACAACGATTGATTCCGATTTTGTAAAGCGTTGCTGAGAAGCTGAGGACCTTTGTGGAGTTTCGCACCGGCAAATCGTATCACCGCGTGCGAGCGCGCCGGGGTCCGAATGAGTGATTGCTGAGGTCTAGAGGTGGCGATCCCCTTCAGACTCCTACGGACAATGAACTTCCCTGGTCAAACCAGAGGAAACCTCGACCGACGATTGTTCCGCACAATCGCCAATTTGCACTGCATACGTGCCGGGCGACACGACCAGGGTGACCTCGGTCAATTCGGGCCTCGGTT
>Ga0181538_10001363_pt1 | contig 27562 bp, 20 predicted proteins | sample PEATcosm2014_Bin_40_FD_119773 | JGI IMG/M metagenome (GOLD analysis project Ga0181538, IMG submission 119773) | Peatland microbial communities from MTU Mesocosm Facility, Houghton, MI, USA - PEATcosm2014_Bin23_30_metaG | ecosystem: Environmental > Terrestrial > Soil > Wetlands > Peat | place... | reverse complement strand
CCGACTAGCCGCTAAAGCCGCACCTGCGCTTGAGCCCGGGGGACGGTGACTGATCAGGCGAGATAATCCCGAGATTGACTTCTGTGGCATCCTAAAGCCGGCGGGCGCCGTATGTTTTTCAGCCAAGATATGTTAATCACTTGGTCGTTGGTTTGACCCCAACCCGGGCAGCCATTTATGACCAATGGCTTAGGTGATGATCGCCGATCACTAATAAAATACGCTTGGCAGTTACTTGGCCACTTTAGAGGTTCTCAAAGCACCCGCATAAAACGGTCTCACAGGGTGAATTTGTGGATCCTGGGGTCGCGGGTTCGATTGCCGTTGGCCGCGCCACAGCGTCTAGCCAAGCGCGCCCTCCATCGTCGGCAATGCTGTAACGGACGAGGCGGCGTCCGCGAACCGTTGCCACGTTTTCGCATTTAGCATTCTGCATACGAGCCCCGCGAAGGCGCCTTGCGCCATGTTTGTTGCCACAGTGAGCCGGCCGCCCTAAACCCATGGAACGATCTGTGAGGACTTTCCGCCATCGCCCCATGAGGGGGCCTAGCCATGCGTGTCGCGCGGGCCTCGCCCGTTTCGGAAGCCGGCTGGCAATCGCCGCCCTCTTGTACCCATGGCCCGGCCCCGCCGTTGCGCAATCCTTGCCGGGCCAGTCGACAGGCACCTGGGATGTCCGCACATTCGGTGCTGTCGGCGATGGACGCCGACTTGATACCGCCTCCATTAACGCGGCAATTCGATCGTGTTCGCGTTCGGGGGGAGGGATCATCGAGCTTGGCCCCGGTACCTACCGGGTTGGGACCATCGAACTCCTAAGCAACGTAACCCTTGACCTGCGAAAAGGGGCGACCGTCCTCGCCAGCTCGGACCTGCGAGATTACCGCTCGATCAGCCGCTCCTCCGAGGGCCGCTCGTCGGCGCTCATCCTCGCCGAAGGCCAGGAGAATGTCGCCATCGTCGGCGAGGGTACGATCGACGGAAACGGGCGCTCTTTCGTCGTTCAGCCGCTGGAGCCGCATCCGGCGGGCTTCTTCGACGCGGCGGCGACCCGCCAGGGGGCGCGCTTCTACGAGAGAAATCAGGAGAACCGGGATGGTCCCGACCGGATGCGGGACCGACCCGGGATCCTCGCGCTGTTCCTCGAGTGCAGGAACGTCACCCTGCGCGGCGTCACGGTCGTCGATGCGCCCAACTGGTGCCTTCACCTGGCCTGCTCCAGATCAGTGGAGTTGTCTCGTCTCACCGTCCGCAATAGCCTGCGCATACCCAACGCCGACGCGATCGACCTTGGCGCATGCAGCGACGTTCGGGTGACCGATTGCAACCTCGAGGCCGGCGATGACGGAATCGCGATTAGTCCGTGCTCGGATGGATTCCGAAGCGGCGTGGCCGAGAACATCCAGGTGAGCCGTTGCATGATCGCGAGCCGCTCCGCCGCGGTTCGTCTCGGCTGGGCGGCGAAGGACATACGCAATGTGAGGTTCGAGCACCTCACGATCGTCAACAGCAACCGAGCCATCGGCATCTTTGTGCGCGGCCCGGAGTCCATAGAGGACATTTCTTTCTCCGACGTTTCGATCCAAACGCACCTCGTGGACGGAGCCTGGTGGGGGCTTGGTGAGCCAGTTCATATCTCGGTCGTCCCGTATCATTTCAAGGGCTCACTGGGGCACGTGGCCGGTGTGCACTTCGAGGGTGTGACCGCCTCGAGTGAGGCGCCGATTGTCCTGTACAGCCGCGAACGGGGCGGCATCCGGGATGTCACGTTTCGCGGCTGCAGCTTGAGTCTTAAGCGGAGCCCGCTCGACCGCTACTACGGCGGCAATCTGGACCTGAGGCCTGTGACCCCAGACTCTCAAGGCATCGCCAAGCGCGACCTCGCGGGACTGCTCGCTGTCAATGTCGACAGCCTGACGCTCAAGGATTTCCGTATCGCGTGGATCGGCAAACCCTCGGCGTTCTTCTTTGCGGGGATGGAAGCCGACGGATGCGGTGCGATAACCGCCGAAACGTTACGGAGCCCCGGGCCACATCGAGGGGAGCCTTCGATCCTCGAGGATGGCCGCGTGGTTGAGCCCTGAGGGGTTGGCCGACGGCGCGCACGTGCTTCTGGTCGTCATTCTTGTTTGAGCCCCAAGGGTGCGCTGACCCTTCGTTATATAAGGTCCAGGGCAATTGCTCGAAGCCAGGCTTGCCGCGTCCATGCGCAATGAAGAGTGCCGCCCAATAGAACCTTTGGAATTGAACGGAGGAATAATGGGGTGCATCACGGGATGCGAGTGACCCTCAGCGCGGCCCAAACGCCCACCACCACCAGTGGATCGACGGAAGAGAGAAGCAAATCCGACCGGGCTGGGCAGCACCCGTTAAACGGGCCTTGTGCTCCAGCCACGGGTTGCCCGCTTGCAGTTCGAAACCCGAACCGTCAGCGTTATACAACGGCCGGGGACACCGATACCGCGGACCCGACGCCAATCCACATTAGCCATATGAAAACCCACGGAGCAGGCGGTCTAGGGAAGTGGTGGTTGTGCCTGCTACTCGGCGCTGGGATGCCGGCCGTGGTTCACGCTGACCGGATTTCCACCGCGAGCGACCCGGTGGCGCGGAGCGTGCAATTCAATTCGCAGGCGCTGGCCGACAAGCACCCGTTTGGCGCGGTGCCCGCGGGAACAGCCGTCGATTTTGTGCTGCACGCCCAATCCGGCGTCACCAGCGCCACCCTGGTGGTCGAGAAACGGCGCCTAGAAGGCGACCAGACCTTGCTCGAATACACCGAGGCCGCCCGCGTGCCCTTGCAGGCGTCGCCCGATGGCACACTCCAACAATGGCGTGGGCGCTACAACTTTAACGAGATCAGCGTGTACGGCTACTATTTCGAGCTGACCATCGGCGGCACCCGGTATGTCTACCAAAACAACGACCGGATGGTCTATTGGGGCCGCGAGAAGGGCGACAACGGCCTGGGCGAGATCGACCTGTACCCGAGCTCGCCGAAGCAGATTAGGCGCTACAGGCACACGGTTTACCTGCCCGACTTCAGGGTCCCGGACTGGGCGCCCGACGTCGTGTACTACTACATCTTCCCGGAGCGCTTCCGCAACGGCGACCCGTCCCACATCCCCAATCCGGCCGTGGACACCTATCGCGGGCACCCGATCGAGCTTCACCGCAACTGGCTGGACAGGCCCTGGAAGCCGCACAGCGGCGATGGCTCCGACGACATAGCCTGCAACGATTTCTTCGGCGGCGACATCGCGGGGATCATCGAGAAGCTCGACTACATCGCCTCGCTTGGGGCAAACGCCCTCTACATCAACCCGATGTTCAGGGCGCCCAGTAACCACAAGTACGACACCGCCGACTACACGCAGATTGACCCGCACTTCGGAACCAACGCCGACTTTGTCCGGCTGTGCGCCGAGGCCGCCAAGCGGGGGATCCGCGTGCTGCCGGACACCTCGATCAACCACACGGGAAGCGAGTCGGTGTACTTCGACCGCTACGGCAACTACGGCGGCAAGGGCGCGTTCTCAGGCGGGAAGATCAACCCCTCCTCGCCCTATGCCGACTGGTACACCTTTATTCCCGGCCAAGCCGACCCGGACAAGCAGTACAAGAGCTGGCTCAATATCGAGAGCCTGCCCGAGGTCAACAAGGCCTCGCCCAGCTTTCGCGCCTTCATCTATGGCAACAAGGATGGCGTGATGGAGCAGTGGCTGGACCGCGGCGCGGCCGGCTGGCGCATGGATGTCGCGCCGTGGGTTCCGGATGACTTCTGGCGCGAATGGCGCCAGGCCGTGAAGCACCACAGGCCCGATGCGCTGACCGTGGCCGAGACCTGGTTCGACGCCAGCAAGTTCTTCCTAGGCGACGAGTTCGATTCGACCATGAACTACATTTTCCGAAGCGCCGTGCTCGACTACGCCAAGGGCGACAAGGCCACCAAGGCCTACAGGTCTCTGGAATACATGCGCGAGGTCTATCCCCCACAGGTGTTGTTCGCGCTCATGAACGTGCTTTCAAGCCACGATGTTGAGCGCAGTCTTTACACCTTCGGCTTCAAGGACGAAACCACGCCTGCGGCCCGGGTGCGGGAGGCCAAGCAACGCCTTCTTCTAGCCACGTTTTTCCAGATGACGTACCCGGGCTCGCCGACGATCTACTACGGCGACGAGGTCGGTGTCACGGGCGCGAACGACCCGTACGACCGTGGTACGTATCCGTGGCCCGACCTTGGTGGAAAGCCGGACAACGCCCTTTTGGCGGATTTCAAGGCGCTGGTTAGGCTGCGCAGGGACAATCCGGTGCTGCGGCGCGGAAGCCTGCAGGCGCCGCTGCTGATAAACGATCACCTGATAGTTCAGGCCCGGCAGCTCGGCCCCACCTGGGCGATCATCGCCAGCAAAAACGACCTCGGCGCCCAATCAGTCACGGTGGCGTTGCCGGACGGCTGCGCCGCGACCACCTTTGTGGACGCCCTTTCGCACCAGACCGTGAAGACGGACGGTAACAAGCTCACGCTGGTCGTGCCATCGTTGTTTGGGACCGCTCTGGTCGGCAAATGACCGTCGCGCAGGCTCCTAGACATTATAGCTGCGCGAAGGGCCGCTAAAGTAAAACAGTGTGCTTGTCCCCGTTTACGCGGGCTATCTCACGGGCGTGGGGCCTATCCGCATGGATGTGGAGGTTAACCAGTCATCCAAAACCCGAGGGCAAGCACACGGGTTCAGTTGCCTCTTCCAGCGATACAACTCCGAGGTGCCTATACCCAGCTCACGAGCTATCCCCTCGGCCGACTTGCAACTGCTCTTCCAGAGCCGCATCGCCTCGCGCTTAAACGATACATCAAAATGCCGACGCGTTGCGCTCGGCTGTCTCTCATGCTTCATTGTCAATAATGGAAACCTATATGAAAGGCGTTGAAACAAGAAAAGAACTGACGCTGGCGCAACGCGAGGAATTCCTCGGGGCGTTGAAAGCCCGTTTCGAGAAAAACATGAACCGCCACAAAGGTCTCGAATGGGCTAAAGTAAAAGCCAAACTGGAAGCTAATGGCGAAAAACTATGGTCACTCAATGAAATGGAAAGAACCGGCGGTGAGCCGGATGTTGCTGGTCACGACAAAAAGATGGGCGAATACATCTTTGTTGATTGTTCAGCAGAAAGTCCTAAAGGCCGCACAGGGTTTTGTTATGATCGTGAAGGGCTGGATTCGCGGAAAGAACATAAACCGAAAAATAACGTTATTGATGTGGCAGCGGCCATGGGCGTTGAGCTCTTAACCGAAGAACAATATCGCGAACTTCAGAAACTTGGAGAATTCGATAAAAAGACGTCCAGTTGGGTGAAGACACCTGATGATATTAGAAAACTCGGCGGCGCCCTCTTTTGTGATCGCCGCTTCGGCCATGTCTTTGTGTATCACAACGGCGCGCAGTCTTACTACAGCGCCAGGGCGTTCCGTGGCTCCCTAAGGGTCTAAACTTCCCTACGCGGCGAGCGATGGGATTGACCTGCCCCCCATGGTCGCATCGCACCCGCCTATTGTGCCGTCACCATTGTTTGCCGCAAACAGGTCGTTTTCCAATACTGCGGCCGGCTAGGATGGGGCCCTTGAGCCGGTCTGCTGTGCGCATCAGAGCTGCTGGGTTCGCGCCCTCATTGTTCCGTATTGGAAACGGATCGTGAACCGCGCAAAACCCATCGATCGTCCCGATACCGGGCACAACCAAGCTGGAACACCTGAAAGGAACCCTGCTATCGGCAGACTTGGAACTTACGCTCGAAGTATTGCGCGAGCTCCGGCGCCCCGTCTCGAGCATTGGATTACAGGGTGATCGGTTTCCCGCAGATCAGGCAAAGCTGGTAGGACGTTGAAAAGCGGGGAACATCGTAGCACAAACCCAGGAAACAAATATGAACATCACGAAAATCGGTTCACAGGCATCCGCAAAAGGACCCGCCGACTGGTTCAGCGGCACGGTGCGGATCGATCCTCTCTTCCCGGCCAATGCTCCGGCCCGTGCAGCGGGCGCGAGTGTCACGTTCGAGCCCGGCGCTCGCACGGCATGGCACACGCACCCGCTCGGTCAGACCCTAATCGTGACGTCCGGCTGCGGACGGGTGCAGCGATGGGGAGGGCCTATCGAGGAAATTCGCCCGGGCGACGTGGTCTGGTTTCCACCGGGCGAGAAGCATTGGCACGGCGCCGCGCCGACCACGGCGATGACCCATATCGCGATCCAGGAGCAGCTCGAGGGAAAGGTCGTCGAATGGATGGAGAAGGTCAGCGACGAACAGTACGCCAAGTAATCTCTGTCCTCATGGGCCCCGGCCGCGCGATGGATGACGAAAGGAGAAAGCTATGCCTCACATCGTCGCAAAACTCGCACCCGGCCGGTGAGAACAGCTGAAGGTGCGACTTGCCGGCCAAATCGTCAAAGACGCGGCTTCGATTCTCCAAGCCGGCGAAGAGTCGATTTCGCTGGCGACTGATGAAGTCGAACCAACGGATTGGGACGACAAGGTCTCTCGGACGGAGATTCTCAACAATCCGAAGCTGTACAAGAAACCAGGGTGCAACCCATTCGGCTGGGATGGCTAGGAGAGGCCGCCAGCCGGTAGCCACTTTCTGTGTTCCTGACCGGTGCCGTCGGACAATCTCTTCCCCATTGGTAATCGCATGGCCGCTGGCTCGGCCCAAATCAATTCAAGCAATTGGATTATAATTACTTGCAGCTCTATGCCTTCTATCAGAGAAACGAAATTCCGGTTACATCCCGGTATTTCGGGTTCTCCCTGGCAACTGTTCCCCGGCCCGTTATGCGCCCTTACGCCCGGCTGTTGGCAGGCGGGGGCCTAGACTCGAATTCTACCCCGGTTCATCTTGCCGGAACGGGCGGCGACGTGAGCTCGTAGAATCGGTCATAGTCGGCCATTGCGCCGCGGGTGTCACCTTTCGCCCGCTTTGCCTTGGCGCGCGCCTCAAAGGCCTGGGAACGCCGGGGATCCAATTCAATGACTCGGTCGAGATTGATGATTGCCTCATCCAGGCGGCGCTGGTCCAGCAATGACACCGCCAGTCCAAAACAGGCGTCGGCAGAGCGCGGGTTAAGGCTTATGGCGAACCGGTAGTCAGCCTCCGCGCCGGCGAAGTCGCTATTCTGGCCCCGGGCGCCGCCCCTTCCGAGATAGGCTTCCACGGAGGAGGGGTTGATCTCGATGGCCCGCGAGCAGTCGGCAATCGCCGCGGCAAAAGACCGGTTGGAAATATGGATCGCGGCCCGGTTGAGATAGGCAACGGCCAGCCCGGAATCGAGCTCGATTGCTTCATTGCAGTCGGCCATCGCGCCGTTGCGATCCCCTAGCTTGAATCGTGCGTCCGCCCGATTCGCGTGGGCGAGGGCTTGCCTGGGTTCAATCTCCAGCGACCGGCTCCAGTCAGCAACGGCGCCCGCAGCGTCCCCCTTGGCCATCTTGGCGTTGCCGCGATACAGGAATGCGGGGGCGTAATTTGCCTTGATGGAAATGGCATGGTCGCAGTCTGCGATTGCGGCGGCGCTGTCACCCATGCCGAGCTCCGCATTGGCGCGGCTGACCAGCGTCGAGCAGGACCGGGGATCGAGCTCAAGTGCGCGTTGAAAGCCGGCGAGGGCCTCCTTTCGCTGTCCCAAGACTGCGAGAACCACGCCGCGATTGGCCCAAGCCAAGACGAACTGCGGATCGATCTCCACCGCACGGCGATAGTCAGCGAGGGCTCCCTGCGGGTCGCCCAAGGTCAATTTCGTATGGCCGCGGTCGGCGAGACTGCGCGCGTGGCTTGGGTTGATCTGCAGGGCCAGGTCATAATCGGCCAGCGCAGCTTTGTAGTCGTGTTTCCCGTCGCGCGCTCCGCCCCGCAGGTTGAGCGCCTCGGCCGACTTCGGATCGAGCAGCAGTGCGCGGTTGCAATCGGCGATCGCACTGTCGAAGTCTCCCTTGTTGAAGCGTGCCGCGGCACGCTGAATGAAGGCGGCCGGGTTGCTGGCGTCGGTCTCGATCACGCGGTCGCAGAGGGCAATGGAGGCGTCGTATTCGTCCGCCTGCCTCAGTGCCTCGGCTCGGCGGAGGCGATCGACGGATCCATCGGCTTCCATGGCCAGGGTCGTGGCGGATACAAGAAGCGAGATCGCTGCAAGGAAGACAGGATGCGGTGATGCTCTCATGTGGCCGGCTGGCGCTCGGGGTATGGCCGTGCGCCTACCCGCTCCGCGACGACCGACGCGGCTGTCACGAGCCCCGCGGCGACGAGATCGCAGATGGCGCAGATGACGAGCACGACGGAGGCGGTTGACAGGGCGGGATTCTGCGAACGAATGCCACTGGAGAAGGCGTACAACAATGCCAAGAGCAGCGCCATGACGGCTGGAACGCCGAGATACCCTCCAGAACAACGATCGCGCGGGCGCAGGGCGAAAAAGGCAATGAGCGCGGCAACGAGAAGGTTCAGCGCGGCGGCCACTCCAAGCAATTCGGCGGCCAAACGAGGCCTGAAACCGGTGGTGTAGGTGAGGTCGGCCAAGAGCGGAGGAACAACTCCGAGGGCAACCAGCGGGGCCGCCGCGACCAAGAGGACGGCACCGGCCAACAGGAGACGGCGACAGCTCCTGACGCGGCCGAGCCCGTCTGTCGATGGAGACTCAAAGAGCGGCCGGGTGCCGACCCGCCCCGCGACGACCGCCCCGAGGAGACTGCCGACGCAGCCAGACACCGCCATGGGGAATCCCTGCGGCAGAATCGCGCCACGATCGACGAACGGCAGGATCGCGAACAGCGGTGCAACCATGGCGGCTAACGCCGGCCATTTCGCCCTGGGCCCGCGAATGCCCTTTGGCGCGACCCAGAATTGGCAGAACGCCAGATAAGGGGCCCCAAAAATGCAGCCCGCAACGGTCTCCCGGAGAGTCGAGTTCGCCCCGCGGACCTCAAACGCTGATGCCGCCACGAAAAAGACAATGAGCGCCGTCATTCCGAGAACAAGGGAAACGACAATCCTTAGGGCTGCGGCCAGGGGGTTTTCGTGGGGTGTCTTCATGGTGGAAGCTTACCGCATGCGCCGCCACTGGCGGTAATCGATAATGGATATGCGGGCCATTGACTAGGCCAATGGCGGGACCCCTTCCCCTGCAAAACGCGGGACAATCTCGGAGCGAAATCCTTTGGGTGGGCTGGGAGCCATCACCCCGTCATCCCCTCCGTCCCGCCACACTTGGTACGATCAGGCCAATAGCTCGCGTCCCAACGGACCCCTCCACAAGGGGCGGACCATTCGGGGGCCTGGCCCGCCGCGCCGCGAGTCACCTCGACGCTGTTGGACGTCCACCGCGACTCGTTCTGGCGCGCCGTAGCACTCTCGAAGTCGAACTCAAATACCCGGCTCTCTGGAGCACGTCGTGGACCAGGATTCCAAAGCCGACAACGATCAGGATTAGAGGGGTGATGAGTCGGATTATCATGGGTATCGGCTTTCCTTTGCCTAGAGCTTTGTAACTGAAGCCTTGTTGAAACTTCCCTCGAAGCGCCCGTCAGCGTTGTCCAAACCGTGCGAGATTTAAATAGGTGGGACTACGTATGCGCCGTATCCAGCGGCGGGTGATTCCCGGCCTGCCAATCCCTTCAAAGGCAGCCCTGGCGTCGACCACTCAATCATCGCGTCCGTCAGCTATTCAGGCTCGCCTGGCAATCCCCCAAGAAGCAGACATTGCGACGCAAATAGCCCCGGCTGGCGTCCGCTCCTGACCAAGGGCCTTGGTCTTGGCCAGAGCTTGTGGCCCCGTCAGCGCCGGCCGTGCGCCGGATTCATGCCTGACAGCCCCCTGCTCGAAAGCCCTCAAGGGGCGGTCTTTTTGAGCCATGCCTCGCATGGCGCGGCGGCAACCAAGCCCCTCCGCAGGAACCAGCGGGAGGGACCGTGGCGATCCTCTCGCCGACCTAGCAGAGCGGTGCGGGCAAGGATGTCTAAGATTGCGATAGAATGGACCTGCCGTTAGGTTCCGCCCGTGAGCTTTGACGAATCTGACGAATTGGTCGTGCGGCGCCTGCTCAAGTCCCTGAAGGATAACCCTGGGGTCGCCAGCATCCATTTCAACGAGGGACCGGACAGCGAGACGGTCTGGCCTGTCACCGTGACCGTGTTCGCCAAGGGACACGGCGTCGGGTTCGCAGAAGCGGTGTTGCATGCCATTTCCGTCGGTCATCCCAAATTCAAGCCCCTTTTTGAGGGCGCATATCAAACGGGCCCCCATCGCGGATTCGCCCTGCGCTTCCCCTTCAAGTCCGCGAACGGGCGAAAGATCTTCATGGACGGCGCGAAGACCGACGGCCTCAGGTGAGCCGACGGGGAGGCCGATCCCCAGGCTGGCGCGTCGCGGTCCCCCGCTTGCGCTCGGATCCCGGCAGGAATGGGGCTCCCTCGTGCACAAGGCGCCATGCCTGACCACGGCCTTTCGGGGCTTGGCCTTGCCTGTTGCGGAGCGGCCGTTTAGGCCGCAGGCATGACCCTGCACCGTATTCCAGAAATCCCCCACCGCTTAACATGAACAGGCGACAGTTTCTCAAGCTTCCATTGGCGGCCGCCGCGTTCACCCTTGATGCGAGGGCCGAAGGGGTGGAGAGGCCCCGGAAGGGTTTCAGCGTTGGATCGCATGAGGACCGCTATGCCGAGGAACTCCTGATCATGGGAGGCCGCTTCGACTGCAAGGTCTCGGGCAAGGACACCGGAGGGGACCTGTGCATCTACGACACGGTCAGGGAGAGCAAGGGAGGCCCCGCGCTGCACCTGCATCATTATCAGGACGAATGGTTCTATGTCATGCGGGGGGAGTTCATCGTGAAGGTGGGCGAGGACACGCTGAGCCTGCGCCCCGGCGATTCCGCATTCGCGCCGAGGAAGATCCCGCATGCGTTTGCCAAGATAAGCGAGGCGGAGGGCCAGCTGCTGATCGTGTTTCAACCGGCCGGAAGAATGGAGGACTTCTTCAAGCAGATGGCCAAGTTTGGCAGCGCCATCCCCAAGAACCAGGAAGTGGTCATGAAAGAGCTCTGGCAGAAGTACGGGATGGAGGTCCTGGGGCCGCCGCTTAAGTTCTAGGGCCGGCTCACGGTGGGGCACCGGCGAGGCGGCCCCGATCGAAAAGGCCCCCGCCACGAGCTCCAGAAGTTCGCGAGGCCAACCCCTATTCGCCTCTTGGCCGCCCGGGAACCGGATCCCGTCACTGGGACATGCGGCAAATGACGCGCAAGTCCCGGCGCCATCACACAGGAAATCCCGGCCCCAGCCCGGGCAGCCATTTGGTCGCATCCGCCCACAATTCCTTGGCTATTCACCAAAAAGACTACATCCCGGTTACATTCGGGCCCCCGCTTCGTTAATCAGGCGGCCCCTCCAGCACCTCATGAAAATCTCCCTGGTTGGCATCGCCAGCGTTCCGTTGGGAAAGCACTCGGTCAAGGACCCGCGACTGGACCAGGCCGACAAGCTGGTCGAGGCGGACAAGAAGGTCTACGCCCACGTGGATGTCGTTGGCGAGGGCGAGACCTTGACGGCCGATGCGATAGTGGCGTCGCCGGAGGGCCGCCTCGATCTGATCATCCGGGACCTGGAGTTCGCGGAGACCCGCCTGGGGCGGAATCCGCCCGACGCGGAAAAGGCGGCGTTTCAAAAAATCAAGGCGTGCCTGGAGGCCGATCGAGTCGTCTCAAGGGCCGGATTGACTCCGGAGGAATCGCAGGCCGTCGACGCGCACGCCTTCTTCACGGCGAAGCCGCTTGTCGTGGCCGAGGCGCCGGATCTGGAGAAATTCGACCATTTCCTCGTCCGTGTCGTGAGCGAGGCGGGCTACATCAGCTTCCTTACCGTGGGCGGGCCGGAGAACCGGGCGTGGCTGGTCAGGAAGGGCGCGGCGGCGCCCGAGGCCGGGGGCGCGATCCACACCGACATCCAGAAGGGCTTTATCCGCGCCGAGATCATCGGCTTTGCCGATTTCATCGCGGCCGGAGGTGAAACCCAGGCGAAACGCGCGAACAAGCTGCGCATCGAGGCTAAGACCTACGTGATGCAGGACTACGACCTTGTGAATTTCCGCTTCAACAAGTGACCCGTCGGCGGGCGCGGGTTCTAGTCCTTCTATTCGGTCGCAGAACGATCCGGTACGGGAGTCAGGCAGGGCACCGGGAGGTCGAGGAACCGGGCGTACACTTGTTACGCGGAGTCAAAGAAACGCTGAATCCGCCGTGGGTTTCCGGCCGGGCCGAAGCCCGGCCCAGGCGAGCCATGCCCCGCTTTGGCGCCCGCGGAGGCGCGGCGCCGACGCGCGAACCCTTTACGGCCGGACCCCGTCTTGCTCCAATGCCCCCCGCCCGTTCTGCCATGAACACACCCCCCGCAACCCCGTGCGCCATTGCGGTCCTGATCGGATTGCTCGTGTCCGCGGGTGCGGGCGCTGCGGAGACCGTCAACGGCGTCACCGCCGTGTCTTCAAGGGTGAGCAGCGACTACGCCCGCAGGCGGCTTCCTGACGGCTCGTTCCAGCCCGAATTGTATGCGTTCGGGAAAGGGGGCATTTGGGGGGGCGAGATAAGCGACGCCACCTTCGACAAGCTCCAATTCATCGATGTGGCGCGGGTCATCGCCGGACCTCTGGCGAGCCGGAACTACATTCCGGCAACGGACCCGGCCAAGACAAAGCTCCTGATCATGGTCTATTGGGGCACCACCGCGGTTCCCGGGCCGACCTCCGACTCGGTCGCACTGGACCAGTTCAGCATGGCCCAGGCCTCCCTAAGCCAGGCCATGAACCGCTTCAACCCGGCGCCGTCGCAGGTGCAGGACGCCGCCATGTCGCAATGGTCGGAGGCCATGACGCTTGTCGACATGGAGAACCACCAGCGGGACAGCCTCGATCTCAAGAACGCCAGGATGCTGGGGTACGACTCCGAGGGGCTGATTGGAACCGACTACGGGAACAACATCAGGGGAACGGCGTTTGCATCGAAGCGCACCGAGCTGATCGAGGAGATCGAGGAGAATAGGTACTTCGTTGTCCTGATGGCCTATGATTTCCAGCTCATGTGGAAGCAGAAGAAGCATAAGCTTCTTTGGGAGACGCGCTTCAGCATCAGCGAGCGCCGGAACGCCTTTGACAGGGCGCTGCCTGTGATGGCGCAGTATGCGTCGCCGTATTTCGGCCAGGACAGCAAGGGGCTGTTGAGGACGCGGGTCCTGGAGGGGCAGGTCACCGTGGGCGAACCGAGGTCACTGGGCGAAGTCGACGCACCCCAGAAATGACCCGCCGGTCTCCCGTCCCGGCCAAACGGGAAATGCGGCCAGGTTCCTCGGCGCTCAGAAGGCTGCATTGCCCGGTGTCCGGGCAAATGGAATCACGTCGCGGATATTCGAGACGCCCGTGGCGAACATGAGCAGCCGCTCGAACCCGAGGCCGAAGCCCGCGTGGGGCACGGTGCCCCACCGGCGCAGGTCCAGGTACCACCGGTAGGCCTCCGGATCGAGGCCGTGCCGCCGGATGCCTGCCTCGAGATAATCCGCCCGTTCCTCGCGCTGGCTGCCGCCCACGATCTCCCCGATCCCGGGCACCAGGACGTCCATCGCGGTCACCGTCCTTTCGTCGTCATTGAGCCTCATGTAGAAGGGCTTGATCTCCTTCGGGTAGTTGAAGACGGTCACGGGGCACTTGAACACGGTCTCGGTCAGGTACCGCTCGTGCTCCGACTGGAGGTTGGCCCCGTAGGCGACCGGGTGCTCGAAGCTCTGCCCGCTTTCAACGAGCAGCTTGACGGCCTCCGTGTAGCTCACCCGCTGGAACGGCCGCTCCAGGACGAAGTCAAGGCGCGGGACCAGGTCCTTGTCCACGAACTTTGCGAAGAGCTCGAGGTCTTCGGCGCCCCCTGTCCGGGCCTCACGGATGAGCGCCTTGACGAACTCCTCCGCCAGGTCCATGTCCCCGGCCAGGTCGCAGAAAGCCATCTCCGGCTCGATCATCCAGAACTCGCTCGCATGGCGCGAGGTGTTTGAGTTCTCGGCGCGGAAGGTGGGTCCGAAGGTGTAGACCCTGGACAGTGCGCACGCGAAGGCCTCGGCCTCCAGCTGCCCGCTCACGGTCAGGTACGTTGGGCGGCCGAAGAAGTCCCGGGAGAAGTCGACCGTGCCGTCGGGCCCCTTGGGCGGGGCCGCGGGATCGATCGTCGTCACCCGGAACATCTCCCCCGCCCCCTCGCAGTCGCTGCCCGTGATGATCGGGGCGTGCAGGTATACGAACCCCCTCTCGTTGAAGAAGCGGTGGACCGCGAACGCGAGGCGGCTGCGCATGCGGAAGACGGCGCCGAAAAGGTTCGAGCGCGGCCGCAGATGGGCGATTTCCCGCAGGAACTCCGGCGTGTGCCCCTTCTTCTGCAGGGGGTAGCCGGCATCCGAGGGGCCGACGATCGTCACCTCCTCGGCGCTGAGTTCCCACTTCTGCCCCTGGCCCTGCGACGCCACCAGCCGCCCGCGCACCGCGACGGAAGCCCCGGTGATGAGATGCTGCACCTCGGCATAGTTGCCCAGGGTCGCGGGGGCTATCACCTGCAGGTTGCGCAGGCAGGAGCCGTCATTGACCTCCAGGAAGGAGAAGGTCTTGGCGTCCCGCCGCGTTCGCACCCAGCCTTGGACCAGCGCGCTATCCCTCGGGGCCGCGCTGGCGAGCGCCTCATGGACGGTGATTGGCTTTTGCATGGTCTCATGCAACGCCCGCGCGACTCAGCTGAAAAGGAAATTTCGGCTGTCGCGAGCCGATGTCGGCCGCACCAGCCGGCGCGGAACGCGGCACCGGCCCGCGCCTGACGACCTCATTCCCGCCCGCTGGCGCGTCCTCGGGAATCAAGCTGATCCCGATCCCTCCCCTCCCGCCTCAATGCAGGCCGCCGAGGAACGCGTTCATCTCGCGCAGGACATCCGCCTCGTTCGACATGAAGATGACATGGCTGGCGTGCGCTATCCGGACGACGCGCGCGGAGGGCACCCCGCGCGCGAAGGCATCTGCCTGGGGACCAACGTAGGCTATGTCGCCGGCCTCGGCCTTGGCCCGGGCCGCGGGATCGTCCTTGAAGGCGCCTCCGAAATCGTGGGGCATCGCATAGATGGCCAGCACGGGGACACGGATGTCCGTGTATTCCTGCTGCCCCGCGACGATCCCTTGAATGGCAACCGGCACCGCGGGGCGCGGCTCGTTCGGGGACGGCCTCGGCGGGTCGGTGTAGTCCTTCAATTCCTCCTGCCGCGCCTTCAGATCCTTTTCGATCCGCGCGACCGACCGCAGGAGCTCCTCGGTCAGCTTCTTCTGGTCGGGGCGCCCCTTCCCCGGAAGCAGGCCCTCAAGCTCGGCCCGCAGCTCAAGCGAGTCGATCGTCAGGTCGCCAACCGCGGGGTCATAGAATGCGTAGGGATAAGCGGCCTCGAGGTAGATCAGGCCGGCGACCTTCTCGGGACGCCGAGACCCCACGGAGCTCAGCTCCTCGCCGGCCATCGAGTGACCCACGAGCACCGGACGGTCTAGCTTCAGGGAATCGATGACCGCAAGAACATCGTCCCCAAGCCTGTCGGCCGAATAACCCGACGCGGGAACGCTCGACGCGCCAAACCCGCGCCTCGTGATGCCATAGACGTGGCACGTGCCCGTGAGCTTCGGCGCGAATTTGTCATAGATATGCGCATCGGCCCCAAGCGCAGCCAGCAGGATCAGCGGCCGGCCCGAGCCGCCCCAGTCGACCACCTCCAGCTTCACGCCCTCTTCCACCGTCACGAACTGCACGGTTGGCTTGGTCTTGCCGGCGGTGGCCTGCGCCCCTTGCGCGGCCGGCGGCGCGGCGGGCTGAGGCTCGCCGGCGCAGATCGCACATGCCGGAAGGAATAGGCAGAGCCTGGCGGCGGTCAGCGTCTTGGTGCCCATTGTCGCGGGGTTGGGAATCGAGTGTCGGAGCGGCCCGATTCGGGGTCAATCCAGACCCCCCGCAGAATCGGCATCCTCCGGCGCCAGCTTCTCCAGCGCGCAGAGGACGCCGCCGCTCGGCGGCTCGCCTTCGGCCGAGCCGGCCGGTGCGCCGTCTCCTCGCTTGGGCGTGCCTGGGCGCCGGCGGCCGACTCGCCCCCCGAATGATGCCTTTACGACGCGGCGGATTCCGCGGTGGGGGATCATTGCCCGCCCACCGGAGCCTCCCGCCGGCCCAATCCCGCTGGCGGCGATCAATGGCGAGTGATGATGCCGACGATCGCGCTGTTGTAGTGCTGCGAGCGGCTCATGGTGCCCCGGAACCACAGCAGCGCCGTATTGCCGGCATCCCAGATCGCCACCGTCGGGCGCAGATTGTCCACCGGAGAGTCCCACGTGATCGGCGTCCACTTCCATGTCGCCCCGCCGTCGGACGTGACGCCCTTGAAGATCTCGTGGACCTTCAGGGCCGCGCCGTCGCGCGGATCAATGGTCGAGGAGGCATAGACCTCGTCGAGGTTGCCCGGATTGAGCGCAGCCAGGCCGGTGTAATCCTGTTCCGCCCGCCAGAGGCACGCGCCGGCCTTGGCCAGCTGGTGCACCCGCCAGCCCGAGCCGTCGAACCGCGCGTAGAAGAAGCGATGGTCGCTGAAATTGGTGTTGTCGGGTTCGTCGTTGGCCCGGCAGGAAAACAGGCCGGCCGGCCTGCCGGAGGCGTCCACATGCAGGTCCATTGTCCAGGCGTGGGTCATCGTCTCGCCGTTCCACACGCTGCCGGCGGAGAAGACCTTGGTCAGTTCCGCCTGCCGCGCCCCGCCGCCGTCGAAGACATTGCCGTGAGCCAAGGTCCCGTCGGACCTGTGCAGCCTCCCGTTCCTCACGTAGCCGTGATAGATGCTGTTGTTGAAATCCCGCGGATGATGCTCGGTCGTGATGAAATCGACGCGGTCAATCCCGTTTGAGGCGTACTTCGCGTAGCCGTTGACGTAGCCGAGCCTGGGCTCGGTCAGGAGCTTTCCGCCGTAGGACCAGCTGTCGCCCTGGTCGGCGGAGACAAGGATGGACGGGTCGCGGTTCACGGCGCGCGCGAAATCGTAGACGCGGCTCTCCGCAGAGAGATAGAAGAGGTTGGAATAGGTCACATTGTCGGAGGCGTCTGCGGTCGCCAGATGCGGCGCCCAGTCAAACGTTCGCTCCGGCAGCCAGTCGCTGGCGTCGTGCGGCCGGACGGACACCCGCCAGTACGTGAGCTTCTCCGAGTTGTGCCTCGAATACACGGCCAGATAGCGCCCATCGGGCCGGATCAAGAGGGCCGGCGTGTTGTGGTCATCCTGCGTCAGCAGGTGGTGGTGCAGCACGAAACGCGATGTCCTGCCGGATGCCAGGTCATACGAGGCAACGTCCACGTCCCCGTTGCGCTCGCTTCCGTCGACGCCTTCCCCGGCGGCAACGGAGGCGGCCAGGAGGGTGCCGCTGGCCTTGTCCACGATCACGCGCTCGTCCTGATACCAGCACCAGGCCCCGTTGTCGTTGAAGACGATGAGGTCGCCCGCCACGCCCCCGGCCGCGCCGGCGGCCTGGACTCCCGCGGCCAGGACCCCCGCCGCGGCCGCCGGCCACATCCATCGCATGGCCATCATCCTTTCAGCATGGCGTCCGGTTTGCACAGCGCGCAGCGTCCATTCATGGAAGGCGTCGGACCAGCGCCGGAGCCGCCCTATCGCAGCGCCGCCCGGATCCATTCGGCCTCCTGCGGGTCGAGGTCACGCGGATTGAGCGAATCAAACACTTCCCTTGCGTGTTGGGCGTGTAGCCGGACGCCGTGACCACCGACGGATTGATCACGTAGGCCGCGCCCTCGTACGCCGTGCTGGCCGAGCTGCCGCCGTTTGTCGAGGCGTACGTGACCGACCAGTTGGCGTCCTGCTGGCCGCCTGCCTGGAGCGCGCCGGTGGACGCGAGACCGGTATTGTAGAGGCCCGTGATTTTGGTGGCCGTGCCATGCGCCTGGGCACGCGCCCCGGCAATGACTGCCGCCAGCGCGGCGATTGCCGGGCCGAAGAAGCGGGGAAGCCTGGCGAGGGAGCGGGTCACGGCTGTTGCAGGATCAGGGTCGCGCTCCCATGGGCCATTCTCAACCGAGATAACTACGCAATCCTGAATCGCGATTCTAGGCATTGACGCTCAATGCCTTGCCACAGGCTCCCGGCGCCCACTGCCGGAGCCGAAGCGGGCCGCGCCCCGGCCTACTTCCCCAACTGCGCGAGAAGAAGGCCAACCGAGCGCTTCTCGTCGATAAGGTGGCGCCGGCCGTCCGCCGATGCTGTCGCCCCCCGCTTGATGAAGTCGATGGCCTGCTCGGGCGTGAGCGCCGGATCGAGGGCAAACAGCTTTGCGGCGAGATTGACGACGTTCGGGGAGGCCATGGATGTGCCGGAAAGCTTGAGCCTCGCGCCTCCGGGAACAAAGCTCTCGACGTCATAGCCGTCGGCGTGGACGGCGACGGAATCGCCGTAGCTTGTGAAGCTCGTCTCATCACCGGCCTGGTTGACCGCGCCAACCGCAATCAGGTTGGGCAGGCGGAGCGAGGAAGGCACGTCCTCCGTGAAACCGGTATTGCTGTCGCTGTTTCCGGCGGCGGTTATGAACAACGTGTTGGGAGCGCCGCGTATCGCAGTTTCGACGGCCTCGCGCCAGATGGAGAAGAGCTCGTCGGCGCGCTTCTTCCGTTCCACGGGATCGGCCCCGCCTCCGGTCTTGGACAGCCAAGCCTCAAACTCCTGGCGATCGTCACCCCAGCTCATGTTCACGACGCGGACGTTGCGCGTGCGGAAGTAGTCCGACATCTGGCGGAAGTCGGCGCCCATGCGGCGGGCCCATTCCACGGTCGGGGGAAAGGGAAGGTCAGGCAGCTGGTCGTTGAAGCGGGCCACGACGAGGCGCGCGGCCGGGTTGCCCCGCACCGCGATGCCGGCGCAGTGGGTCCCGTGCATATAGTGGTCCACGGCCTTCTCGATCTCGTCGAGCTGGTGCAGCTGGTCCGGCGACAGCGTCTTCAGCTTCTTCTCCAGCGCCACGGCCTCGGGCGAGTCGTTGCCCTCCTCGATGTCGAGCCTTCCCTTTATGTCGTCGCGGGTCTCCGGGTAGGTCCTCTGCTGCTCGGGCGTCAGCGGGTGGAGCCAGGACGTCGATGGCCCGCCGTAGTCGTCAAACGCGAGCCCGTGGGTCCCGCTGGCCGTCGGAATCGGATCGTCGAAGAGCTGGCCGGGGAAGAGGGTCACGTCGATGCCGGAATCCCATATCCCGACTAATACCGGCGTCAGCGCCTGGCCATTGGTCAGGGTGGCCTCGCGGGCCGCCCAGATGTCAGGCTTGGTCGAGTTGTGCGCAGCGATGTACTGCCTTAGAACCCTGGCTTGGATCGGGGCGAGCGGGACGAGGTATTCCACGTTGGCCCGCATGAGGACCAGGGCCTCCGCCTCCGAATCGCCCAGCGCGTGCGATTTCAGAACGGCGGGATCGAGTTCCGTCATCACATGCGCGAGGTAGACCGCGCGCGCGGCGAGCCGTGCGCGCGCGTAGGCGGTCCTGGCCCAGTCCTGCACCACGTCCCAAGGGAGCGGGGCGATCTCCTCGCCATACCGAAGCTCAAACTCCCTGTCGAAGTCCTGGCCACCTGTGCTCCGTGTCGCGATCGCAGCCTTCAGGAACGCGCGGCTCACGAGCCCGGTGGTCAGCTTGGGCGACGGCTTCTCCTCAAGGGCCCGCAGGGCCTCGACCGTCTGAAGCGCGGCCTGGTATTCGCCGGCGATCTCCTGGAGATTCAGCTTGGTAGTGAGCAGGCCCCTCAGGGTCGACCGGTCCTCGATGTCGTAGTCGCGGAGTTCGGCGTCGATGTCGGCCCGGACCCTCGATGCGAATGCGCCGAAGGCGGCATTGTCCGCCTGAACGAGCTCGGACGCCAGGCCCGCAACAGGATAGCTGTGGCGGGGCAGGTCGGCCTGGCTCGCCACTTTCCTTTTGGCGACCGGTTGCGAGTAGGAAAGTGGCACCGCTAAAAGGAGGAGCCACGGAATAAGCCGCGCGAGCAGGACACGATGCTTTGGCATAGGGTGCACCAGACACGATAGGTGGCGGCTGGGCATGTCAAATCCGTGAAGGATAGCCGCGAAGCCCGACGCTGGTGCTCCTCCGCCGCTGAGAAGCCCACGCGTCGTCCTTCTGCACGGCGCACGCGCGGCCGTGGGCTGGAGGGTGGCGACGGATTCGAGGGACGCCTCCGCCAACCCACCCCCAAGGGGACAGCCTCGTGGAACCCGACGTTAAGGCGTTTCCCGTCGCCGGCTGAATCGGCGCCTCCCGGCGTATGAGCGCCTTTCGGGGCAACGCCCAGGCTCAACATGCGCTCCCCTTCACGGCGGAGGCACGTCCAGGCAATGCAACAAGGGATGCACGACGTTTGGCTTCAACACCTTGCCACATAAGCCGTCGGCTGCGGTCATTGTCCAAACTGGCCTTAGGCTCCGGCAGCGAAACCGGCAGAAAAAATGTAACGTTATGCTGTTCAGCAATCCCGATCATATCACGCAGCCCGGGCGCCATTGCGATTGCCCGCGCCAGGAGGGAGCCATAAAAGGGGATAACCCCATACCCATGAAACTGATATTCGCTATCATTAAGCCGTTCAAGCTTGAGGAGGTGAAGTCGGCCCTTTCCGAGATCGGAGTCGGGGGCATGACCGTCACCGAAGTCAAAGGCTTCGGCCGTCAGAAAGGCCACACGGAGATCTATCGCGGAAGTGAATACACCGTCGATTTCCTCCCGAAGGCGCAAATCGAGATCGCCGTCCCCGACGACCTCGTCGGACGGGCGATAGACGCCATAGTGAAATCCGCGAAGACGGGCAAGATCGGCGACGGGAAGATCTTCGTGATGCCGGTCGAGGCAGCCGTCCGCATCCGCACGGAGGAAAGCGGCGACGCCGCCCTCCTTTGATCGGCCCCGCCTCAACCGTCCCCTCAACGCCCAATCTTAATCCATAAAGCCATGTCCCAGGATTTAACCCAATTCCTCGCGCAGCTGAAAGCGCGCTATCCCGCCGAGACCGAATTCCACCAGGCCGTGACGGAAGTGACCAAGTCCGTGTGGCCCTTCATCGAGAAGAACCCGAAGTTCCGGAAGGCGAAGATCATCGAGCGCATCGTCGAGCCGGAGCGCGTGATCATGTTCCGCGTCAACTGGATCGACCGCAACGGGGAGGTCCAGGTCAACCGCGGCTACCGCGTGCAGATGAACAGCGCGATCGGGCCCTACAAGGGTGGCCTGCGCTTCCACCCGTCCGTCACGCTAGGAATGCTCAAGTTCCTCGCCTTCGAGCAGGTTTTCAAGAACGCGCTCACGACGCTGCCCATGGGCGGCGGCAAGGGCGGCTCGGACTTCGACCCGAAGGGCAAGACGGACGAGGAGGTCATGCGCTTCTGCCAGGCCTTCATGAGCGAGCTGTTCCGCCACATCGGCCCCGACACGGATGTACCGGCTGGCGACATCGGCGTGGGCGGCCGCGAGATCGGCTACCTTTTCGGGTACTACAAGAAGCTGCGCAACGAGTTCACCGGAGTCCTCACCGGCAAGGGCATCAACTGGAGCGGCAGCCGGATCCGCGAGGAGGCCACCGGCTACGGCCTGGTGTACTTCGTCGAGGAGATGCTCCACACGCGCGGCAACAGCATGAGCAACAAGGTCGTGACGATCTCCGGCTCGGGCAACGTCGCCCAGTTCGCGGCGGAAAAGGCGATGCTGATGGGCAGCAAGGTCGTGACGTTCTCCGATTCCGACGGGTTTGTCTACGACCCGGAGGGTGTCACCGCCGAGAAGCTTGCATTCGTGAAGGAGCTGAAGAACGTGCGCCGCGGACGCATCGCGGAGTACGCCAAGCAGTTCAAGTGCGAGTACCACGCCGGCAAGCGCCCCTGGGGCGTCAAATGCAACGTCGCGCTGCCCTGCGCCACCCAGAACGAGCTGAATGAGGAGGAGGCCAAGACCCTCGTCCAGAACGGCTGCATCTGCGTCGGCGAGGGGGCCAACATGCCGTCGACCCCGGAGGCGGTCGAGGTCTTCCTCGGCAACAAGATCCTGTTCGGCCCAGGCAAGGCTGCGAACGCCGGTGGCGTGTCCGTCAGCGGGCTCGAAATGAGCCAGAACAGCATCCGCCTCCAATGGACGAGCAACGAGGTGGACAAGCGGCTGAGCGACATCATGAAGGCGATCCACAACCAGTGCGTCCGCTTTGGCGAGCAGGACCGCTGGGTCAACTACGTGGACGGCGCCAACATCGGCGGCTTCCGCAAAGTCGCGGAGGCCATGGTGGACCAGGGCCTCACCTGAAAACTCCGGCGCCGCCGCTGCGCGCGGCGGCGCCCGGCCCGGGCAGGCGTTTTCTGCCGCGGCTTGCGCGGGCCGTAGCCAGCCAAGCCGCGGCAGAAACGGCGCACGTGCCTCCCTGAGATCCGGGGACACATCCCGGAATCCCGAGCGAGAATGCAGTCTCGGCGGATTGGAAATCTGAGGCGTTCCGGTTTCTGGATGGCTGCCTGAGCACGCGCCGCGCTGCCGGAACTGACGAGCGAAAGCCAAAGATCGAGGGGTTCCGCTGGCTGGCTGCACTTCCGATCATTCCTGCCTCCGCCGGCCATCAGGGACGGGATTGAGCCCGGCAAACCCGTGGATTTCAGGGGTTTTTTGCAGATGCGACCTGAAATTACAATTCTTTGACAGAGAGCAATATATTACAATTCCTTGACTGAGAATTCTGTTGAACCGCGGCGCCTGTTGCAATGCAACTGCGAGAGTTCAAACGGCAACCACAGGGAGCCGCGCCTCATGAAACCCGCGCTAAAGCTGATCCCCTTCACTTGGCAGCACCATGAGTGTCTTGATTGAAATTCAACGTCGCCCCGGCCTTCGCGGCCGCGCCTTAACGGCGTGCGCCGCGCGGCGGGCGACGTTCCGAAACAGCCCTTCCTGGAGCGGGATCGCCGCGACGGCTTTTCCATGAAACAGGCGGAGAACAGGCACGAGCGGGGCGGGGACGCGGCGGCCGCGGGGAAGCCGACGCATGGGATGACGCTGGTCGAGATGGCCGTGGCGCTCGGCCTCGCATGCCTCCTGATGGTCGCCGTCGTGGCCTTCCTTGTGAACGGCGTCGTCAGCGCGACAAAGACGACCGCAATCAACGACACGACCCTCAGGGGCCGATACGTGTTCGAACACATTTCAAAGGAGCTGGCCCAGGCCAACGACCTTTATAACACCAACTTCACGACGGTTAACCCGAACAACCCCGCGGCGTATTCAGGATTCACCTACCGCATCAACCTTGGCGGCACTCCGACTGTCACGACCTCGGTTTACTTTTCTTCGAGCACCGTGGATGTCACCTTCAACGTGCCGGGCTATCTTCCTCCCGTGCGGGGCGATTTCCTGCAGTTGCCCTTCCCCATTCTCGGCACCGAGGGCACAATCATTACCGACGTCCAGCCGGAAGGGCCGAACGAATACCTGCTGACCCTCTCGGACACGCTGGCAAACCTTTCCGGCAGCCCGTCCTCTTATCAGGTCAACCAGAACGAGGTCGCGACAATCCAGCGGCAGCGCTCCTACACGATCGACCCAATTACGGGGACCACGCTTCTTTGGTACCCGAACAACAATGACCACGGGCCGGCCTCCCTTGTAATCGCAAATTCGCTGCCCCCGGATCCCCAAAGCCACACGTCTCAATATCCGTTTGTGCCGCAGCTCAAAGTCCCTGGAGGGACAACCTACTATGTCGGCGTCCAGCTGGCGCTCGCAGCCCCGCGGTCCGAGGCCGTGCAGGTCCTGCCCGGCCAGTCGAGCTTCTACACGAACAACACGTTGAACGCCGTGTTCGCGAACAAGTCCGGCCTTTCGTATAACCTCGAGTATCTGCCGACCCCGACGCCGACGCCCTCTCCGACGCCTACGCCGTCGCCCACTGCTTCGCCCACGCCTTCGCCGTCGCCGACTCCTTCGCCGTCGCCGACGCCGTCACCGACGCCTTCGCCCCCGCCTTCGCCGACGCATACCCCGTCGCCCACCCCGTCGCCCACGCACACCCCGTCGCCTTCGCCGTCGCCAACGCCCACACCTTCGCCCACGCCCTCACCTTCGCCCACGCCTTCTCCATCGCCGACGCATACACCGTCGCCCACTCCGTCGCCCACCCCGTCGCCAACGCCGTCGCCAACGCATACCCCGACGCCTTCGCCTTCACCGACGCCCACGCCCTCGCCCACGCACACGCCGTCGCCGACACCCACGCCGTCACCCACGCACACGCCGTCGCCGACACCCACGCCTTCGCCGTCGCCCACGCATACGCCGACACCCACGCATACCCCGACGCCCTCGCCGACGGCGTCGCCGTCGCCGACACCCACACCGTCGCCGACGCCCACGCCCTCGCCGACACCCACGCCGTCTCCCACGCACACGCCGTCGCCGACGCCCACGCCTTCGCCGACGCCCACGCCCTCGCCGACGCCCACCCACACCCCGACGCCGTCGCCGACACCCACGCCGTCACCCACGCCGACACACACTCCGACACCACCGCCTTCGCCGTCCCCAACGCCCTCGCCGACGCCCTCACCCTCGCCCACGCCGTCGCCGACGCCGACACATACGCCGTCACCAACCCCCTCGCCCTCGCCCACGCCTTCGCCAACGCCGACACATACGCCTTCACCGACGCCTTCGCCTTCACCGACGCCGTCGCCCACGCACACGCCGACGCCCTCGCCGACGCCTTCGCCGACGCCTTCGCCGACGCCCTCGGCGACGCCCTCACCGACCCCCACACCGACACCTCCGCCGGACAATTAATCCCTTGATTTAGGGGATCAAAGTCCTCCGGGCGAAGTCCGCATTGCGGCAGGACCCACGCCTCCCGGCGAGTAGGCGACAAGGCAGGGGCGCCAACCCGGAAATGAGCGGTGGTCCGCGCACAATTGAATGCGGATTGCCCTGGGGGGAAAGGAGAGGCCGGCCCAACCCGGAGAATCCTGGTTCCGGAGGGTGCCTGAGAGTACCTTGGGCCCCGGATCAAGGCCGCTTGCCCGAGGCGACCAACCGTCAGGGATCACCCGGGTGATGGTCCGAGACTGTACCATCGCTCATCGATATCCGGTTTGGTTTCTGGACCGACTTGTGTCCGCGGTTCTGGTTGGCGCACTCGATTCGAAGTTAGAGCTGGTTCGGCGCGATGGATCGACTGCGTTATATCGGTTTCCATCAAAGGCGACGGACATATTGGCGGAGTTTACCCCTGACCGGCCTGACTTCGTTTGGAGGGAAACAGATTCGGCCGCCAAGCGGGCGTTGCAGTATCCGGAAGTCAGCGACCTATACAAGACGGAGGCGTCCGAACGGCAGTGCTCATGATGCGTGGCGATGCACTCAAGGCGGCGCCTCCCAACGAAGGTAAAGGGGTGTTTTGCTGGTGTTACCGAAGGGCTGATGCCAGTAGACTGCGCGAACTCGAGGCTTGATGAGCAAACGGGCTAACCACTCACCGGATCCGGCGCATGCGCCTGTCACGCCGGCTGCGAGGCAGCCGCCGCGCCAGCGCGGCCTGCGCTTCGCGGCGCTTGGTTTGCAGGCTATCGTCGCTACCCTGCTCCTGCTGCTGGTTCTGGCTGTGGCGTCCACCCACCTACGCGAGCAGCTCCTGTTGCCGCTGGGTTACGGTTGGAATGCATACAGCTCCCCTATCCCAAGCTGGATCGTCCTCTTTGGCGTGGGTGTCGCGTTGATCCTCGTTGCCGCTGGGGTCCTTCTGGCGTCGTGGCGGTTGCAAGGACGCTCGTGGTATCGCATTGCTCTCGGCTATGCCGCGCTGGGGGTCGTGCTCGCGTACCTAGCGCACGACGAGGCAACGATACGACACCCGCTCAAGATGGAGGAGATCTCGCCGGTGTTTCCCGGCGCCGAGGCGAGCTTCAATGTGTTGATGCGCTATGGAAGGGCTCACCCGCTGGGGCAGAACTTCAAGGCGTCAACCTTCAAGAACCCCTATCCCAATTTCGCCCCCGACCCTCCCGGCCCGTGGCGCGGCACAATAGTGACACACCGGGCCGAGTTGGAGGCGCACTGGGCCGAACTTACCCCTGAGCGCGCCTGGTTGGCGGAGCTCAACGCGTTCGACCGCATCGGGGACCTGACACCGATGCGCGCGGACGCTGATATCATCGCGTTTCAGCCCTTCCGCTGCTTGTCGCAGCACGGAATCGCCATCGCCAGCCTTCAGGCGCTGGACGGTCACGGGGGACGACGCCATCGACACCCTCCTGCCCATCCTCCAGCTTGGCCGCAAGATTCAACCGTACTCGCGCACCTTGGTGCGCTCGATGATCGGCGTCGTGATTGAGCACATCAGCCTTCAGACAGCTGCCTTCATCCTAGACAACTCGGCCGTTTCTCCGGCTGCCCGGGCCCGGCTTGCGGCTGCGTTGCAGGGCGGTGACCCCGCGGCCGGCGGCCGCTATCTCCTGTCTACGGAGTATGCGTTCCAATTGGGTGCGTTTGGCGGCAAGCGCCTCGGCGATATTTACGCCGGTTATGGCTCTGGCGACAAGCACCCGTGGCTGCATCGCGCATACAATGTTGTCAGCCCGTTCGTCTACAACCCGCGCGCTACGTTTAATATCTATGGCGACCTGTACGTCGACCTGCAGGACATCATCGGGCGCCGTCAGCTCGAGCAGATGAATCCCCGCATGAAGAAATTCATCACCCAAGACGCGCGCCCGAGCTTCAAGAATCTCTACGGCAAGTTGCTGGCGCAAATGATGATTCCCCCTTATTCCAAGGTGTCTGAAAACTATTGGCGGAACCAGGACCTGCGTGCGGCGCTCATCGCCGGCGTAACGAAGCAGTAAGTAGGTCTTCGGTCGCGCGCCGGAACGAACCCCGGTGGGCGCTCCCGGTGCCCCAGAGCGTCCTAGGCCTGTCTCTTTGGCCAGATGCCCATAGCCCGGAAGGCCCCCCTACGCTAGGATGACCGCATGCCCGGGGGTCATGACCGCGATGACCGCCCAGCACCGGCGAGCATGCCCAGGACGCCGCGACCGGAGTCCGCGGGCTGCACGGCCGTTAGCGTCAAAGCGAGCCTCCGACAAGCCGCAGGCGTTCTCCTTATCGCTGGGTCGATCGAGGTCCAGCTCGACCTGCGAGAGCCGGCCCGCAATGCTCGTGACGCAATGAAGACCCCTTTGCCCACCGTGGGCGTGGCGGCGGCGTTCGCGGCCCTCTCCTGTGCAGCTTCCGCAGCGGCTGGCGCCCCCCCTCCTGAGTCTCCACCGATGCCGGAGCAACACTCCAACGCCAGCGGCGGACCCATTAGGCGCGCGCCCACCGGCCACGTCACGAACTATGATGAGTCGAAGGTGGGCACCTACACCCTTCCCAACCCCCTGGTGCTGAATGACGGGCAGCCCGTGGGGGATGCTTCAACTTGG
>Ga0181538_10001360_pt1 | contig 27616 bp, 18 predicted proteins | sample PEATcosm2014_Bin_40_FD_119773 | JGI IMG/M metagenome (GOLD analysis project Ga0181538, IMG submission 119773) | Peatland microbial communities from MTU Mesocosm Facility, Houghton, MI, USA - PEATcosm2014_Bin23_30_metaG | ecosystem: Environmental > Terrestrial > Soil > Wetlands > Peat | place... | reverse complement strand
TCCCGTGGCAATGTCTTCGATCCGTCGAATACCCTCAGCAATCGCTTCGTTCAAAGACGCGGGTGACACCACGCTTTCTACCAGACGACGAGCCAACTCCAGGCGTTCTTCCAGCGGCAATTCGAGAGCAAGGCGTAATACACCTGTCGAAACCATGAAAGCAAATTACCCCCTGCTTAGCGCAAAGCAAGCAGCCATTCTGGGGCCAGAGAAGGCGAGCAGGTCGGCTCTGCCGGGAATTCAAACAATCAGCCGCGCGACTATCGCCCGAAGGCGATTTCCAGTTCGTAACGGTCGCTTCCGTTTGGGCTATCCGCAAACGAGACCCACAACCCATCCGCTTCCGCCCACAGGGTGGCCAAGTCCCGTCCCTTGCGACTGACGATCCGTGCGGTGGAAAAGTCAACGCCCGAAGGCAGGAACAGGTTAGCGCCCGCATTCTGAAGCACGTTGGTTTGTTGAATTGACCAAGCTACGTCATTCAGCATGACGTTCGCCGGGCCGCCCCAGAGCTTGTGGTCCCACCTGGCTTCGGTGGCCGTAATCCTAACGCAATCGCTCCCGTCTATCTCCGCGGCGATCTTTAATGTCGCGGCAGTGGAATCGCGGACTGCGGCCGGCTTCGTCCGTGCGGGATGGAAGTGGATCTTGAATTCATACTCGCCCGCGCCGACCGGCGTGTCATCGAGGTACACGATCAGCGCGTTATTCGTCCGCTCCAGCGCCACGACATCCCGGCCTGTGATCCGCTCCAAGTCAACAGCCTCTAGCGAAAAGCATTCCGGCAGGTACTTTGCCTCCCCGGCGCTGGTTAGGTAATTCTTTTCCCGTGGATTCCATTGCGCACCGTTCACAGTCACCGCTCCCTCCGGCCAACCCCAATGTGCGTGTTCCCAGAAGGCGCCGTCGCGGGTGATCAAGATGCGGTCTGAGCCATCTACCATGCCCTTGAAGTGGAATACCGCTTCCGGCTCCGCAGCCCCCGCTTGGGAGTCCGGAGGACGCGCTACGGCCACCCCCAGGGGCGCGACCGTCAGATAATTCACCTCGGCGGACACTATCCCGGCGCTCTGCACACTGGCCGCCGCTCTCAGGCGGAAGAACCGCATCTCCCCCGGCTTCTGCATCGTGAACGTCACTTCACCGCCGCCGGCGGCAACATCCAACACCCCGGCTGCCTCCCAGGGGGCAGTCATCGTGGGCCGCATTTCCAGCGTGACCTGCCCAAGCCCCGGCGGCACGACCGCCACCAGATTGAGATTGGTCCTCTGGACGGCAATAGACGTGAGCACGAGTTGGTTGTTCACCACCATGTCCCGGGCCACGGCCCAAAAAGGCATCATGCTGAGCAGCAAACACATACCCGGCAAGCGCGCGGCTATTCGCAGGATCGTTCTCACGCCCCGTTAGACGGCAAATATGCCCCCAACCACTCAAATATTGTATGCCCTCTTCGGAATTCGGCTTTCGACCTTCCTTCGGCCTTCGGGTTTCAGGGCTGCGCTCTCGGATCATCATCACTGAGCATTAATCACTGGCCACTGGCCACCGATTCCCCCTCTTGGGGGACCCATCTCGTGAGGAGTTGGGAACGCACTTGGGGAAGCGGGAGACGTGGCCATCACCACCCCGCACTTTTACGACCTTGTAGGCCTTGCGCTTACGGCTTAAGAAAAAGGCCGAAAGGAAGATTAAACCGGCGCTAAGTTTACTTCAGGCCCTCGGACACTTTGGCCATCTCGATCAGGAATAGGCGGCGGATGGCGTCGTAGCCGCGCTCATTGGGATCCTCGAGGTTCGCATAATACCATTAATGGGGGTCTTTGCGGTCGTAGTGCCTTGCCCAGAACTGGCGGCAACGGATCCCGTGACCCAGAAAGGCATCGTGGAAGTTAACCAGATGCACGCTGCTATGCTTCTTGGCGCAGTCTCTGATGGCATCGTTGTAGGCGCCAAACACCTTCATTCCATCCGGCCAGGCAGGAAGTCCGGCCTTCGCGATATCGCCGACGCCGTCGGTCGGGTCATAGATGTCGGCTAAGAAGATGTGGCATCCACCTGGAAAGCGGGATTCGAGTCCCGAAACAATGGTCTCCAGGCGGTCGGCAAACTCCGCAACCCACGGCTTGGCTTGTTCCAAGGTTGCTCCGTACATGGCTTGATTCCGTGGCGGGGTTCTCCCGTAGTTATGAATCAGGTCATTGCCGCCGGTGGTGATAACGACGAAACCGAGCGTTAGAGCATCCGCGCGAGGCACATGGGGTAACTGGCCTTGGGCATGCTCGCTGGAAACGGTCCCCGACACGGAGAGATTTGTAGTGCGGAGGTTGGTGAACACCGCCGACAAGCAAATGCCTTTCATATCGGAGAACTCGTCCGGTGGATTGGCAACCAGACGGTCAAAATAGGTGTGACCACGTCGCGTGCCAAATCCGGCCGTTATGCTGTCCCCGAGTCCGACCAGCAGGACGGGACGCGTAGTCCAAGGATGAGTGAAGGCTGCCTTGGCCACGGCCGGCCCAGCCGGGCCTTCTCCGACGGGGAGGCTAAAGGTCAGGTAAAGATACAAACCGGCTGCGCCAATCAGAACCACGCCGAGCGCCAGTAGCCCGAGGAGCCTTCGACCGCGGCGGGGAGGAGCCGAGCCAGGTGCAGGTGTTTCTGGATGAGGTTCGTCCGGCATGAGAGCGTATCCAATCGTGATGAGCCGGTCATGGCAAGCCATTTTGGTGGCAGACCGTTTTCCACCTGTTGAGTGGAATCTGTGCTTACGCGGTTACCACTTCCACAAAGTCGCCCAGTCGTCGGCACCGTCCCGGCGCCACTCGTTCCTTGTCACTCCGCACTGGTAACTGTTACTCTGCGGGCATGGCTCGCAAGGCATCTGCGGAATCGGAATCCTCCCGTGGATTCTATGACATCATCGGCGTGGTGCTGATGTGCTTTGCCGCGCTCTTGTTGGCGGCCTTACTGTCTTACCACCCCCGCGACGTGTCGGCCAACGCCGTCCCGCCCAATCCGGCAGTCCACAACTGGATTGGCCCGTTCGGGGCGTGGCTGGCTTACGGCTGCTTCCTGGCCATCGGCGCCTCGGCCTTCGCCTTGCCGGTGCTGCTGTTTTTCGTGGGGCTCGGCTGTTTCTTCGACGCGTTCGGCTACCTGCGCCGCCGCTGGGTCTGGGCGGTAGTCCTTTTGATCTGCTGCATGGGAATGTTCGATGTCTATCGGGATTACCTGGGAACTCTCGAGCGGAACCTGGGCACGACTGCCGGAGGCATTCTCGGCCGCAACCTGAACCAACATCTCGTCGGCGAGTGTTTCGGCACGGCAGGCGCCACGATCATTTTCCTGATGCTCTACTTCATCAGCCTGCTTTTCCTCACCAACTTCCAGTTGGGCGAGTGGGTTCGCCGGATCTCGGGCCGTGGCGCCGTCCCCCTGGGCGAAGCGACCAACGAGGAGGATGCCCTCGCAAGGCGCGCTCGCGACCTGCAAAAGCAGGCGCAGAAGTTGCAGGATGAAGTCGGGCGCTCCGGCATCGGTCAGGACCTTCAGCCGGTCCCCGCGCCAACTGTCCGCGACCTCAGCGTCGCGCAACCCAACAAATCCGGGCGGGGCAAGAAGCCAAGCCAACCTGAACCGGCGAAGGAACCTGCGCCGGCGGATGAGGTGGAAGTCATTCCCGCGCGCGAGGTCGCCGCCGCCACAGTGGCGGATGTTCTCGGCAAGAAGACCGCCGAGACCAAACCTGCCGGAGCCAACGACGAGAAGGCCGACGCCGGGGACAAGCCGACCGAGCCCAAGCCCGAAGCCGAGGTGCACATTTCCGGTCTGCCCGCCGACCCTGGTGCGACATCCAAACCGAAGCAGCCGCGGAGACCCAAGCCTATTGCCGTCGCTGCAACGCCTATGATCGGCAACTACCAGTTGCCGCCGCTGGATTTCTTGCAGCACCCCGACCCGACCGTCAAGCCCACGGAGTCGAAAGAGGAGTTAATGGCCAATGCGCGGCTGATGCAACAGACTCTCGCGCAGTTCGATATCGAGGTGGCGCTGGGCGACATCACCAAGGGCCCCACCATCACTCGCTACGAGCTGCACCCGGCGCCCGGCGTGAAACTGGAGAAGATCACCGCGCTCAATAACAACCTCGCGGCAGCCCTCAAGGCCGAGCGCCTCAATATTCTGGCCCCCGTGCCGGGCAAGAGCTCTGTGGGCATCGAAGTGCCCAACCCGGTCAAAACCTCTGTGATTATGCGCGACCTCCTCGAATCTGAGGAATGGCGCAACACCAAGGCCCGCATCCCGCTGGCCCTGGGCAAGGACGTTTACGGCCACCCTATCATCGCCGACCTTTCGGAAATGCCGCATTTGCTCATCGCCGGCAGCACTGGCTCCGGCAAATCCGTTTGCATCAACGCCATCATCAGCTCTCTGCTTTACCGCTTTTCCCCAGATCAGCTTCGCTTCGTCATGATCGACCCGAAGGTCGTCGAGCTGCAGCAGTACAATGCCCTGCCGCACCTGGTCGTCCCTGTTGTCACCGATCCGAAGAAGGTTATTCTCGCGCTGCGCTGGGTGGTCAACGAGATGGAGAAGCGCTACCAGATCTTCGCCCGCGTTGGGGTCCGCAACATCCTTTCCTTCAATTCGCGCCCCAAGAACAAGCCCCTGCCAGTCCGCGAACCCGAGCTGCCGCTCCTGGCCAAGAAGGAGAAGGTCGAGCCCGGCGCGGATGGCTTCGCCGTGGAAGTGGACGAGGAGATCGTGGTCCCGCGCGAGGAAGACATCATCATCCCGGAGAAGCTCAGCTACATCGTGGTCATCATCGACGAACTGGCGGACCTGATGCTCGTCGCGCCCGCCGACGTCGAGATGGCCATCGCGCGCATCACGCAGATGGCGCGGGCGGCGGGTATCCACTGCATCGTGGCGACCCAGCGGCCGAGCGTGGATGTCATCACTGGCGTCATCAAGGCGAACATCCCCGCGCGCATCGCGTTTCAGGTCGCGGCCAAGGTGGACTCGCGCACGATCCTTGATGCCATGGGGGCCGACAAGCTGCTCGGCAAGGGCGACCTCCTTTACCTGCCGCCCGGCTCGGCCAAGCTGATCCGCGCCCAGGGCTCGCTCATCACCGACCAGGAAATCCAGAGCATCGTCGATTTCATCGCCAAGCAGGCCAAGCCCAGCTACGAGCTGGAGATCCACCAGCAGCTTTCCCGCGCCGGCACGGGCTCCGATGACGAGAGCGGCATCGACGAGGACGAAGAGATCATCCAGGACTGCATAGAAGTGATCCGCAGCGAGCAAAAGGCCAGCGTCTCCCTTCTCCAGCGCCGGCTGAGGCTCGGCTACGGCCGCGCCGCCCGAATCATGGATGAGCTTGAGAACCGTGGCATTGTCGGCCCCAGCAATGGCGCCGAACCGCGCGATATCCTGATCGATCTGGATGGTCGCGGGGCCGATGGGCGCCCGCCTCAAGGCGAGGCCTGAGCCCGGAGTCCATCTTCCGTAGCAAGGGCTCTACTCCGGTGCTGGTATCAAGGTACTATTAGGGGTCTATCAGGGTACTATTATGGTGCTATCAAGGTACTACCAGGGTACTATCAGGGTACTCTATACATGATAGCCTATTGCCAGCCTGGGCTTGGCTTGCTGCCCTGGAATCGGCAGCCGATCGAATCGACCCAGCTTCGGTTCTCGGGTTTCATGGCGCGATCAACATTCGGGTCTCGGTCCTTGGATTTCCAAGGCGATACCTGGAAACCCGAGTTGGACAGGATCGACCGCGGCTATCGTCGCGGTTGCTTCCGCCGATTCCCACTTCTTCGTGGACACGCGTCGTCTCGCCCATTAGCTTTCGCGTTCAAGGCGCTCTTGAGATGCGAACCCAAGACTGCTCGTGAAGAACACAGCGACTGGATGCGATATGAACTCAGAACTCGATGCTTACCTGGCCGCTGTACGCAACGCGCCGGTGCCGCCGCAACGGGAGTCCGCACAGCGACGCCAGGAGCGGGCGGATTTCCCGAGTCGGTTTTTGGCGGCGGCGGACCCGGCGCTAGAGTCCGTGCTGGAGTCCACGGCCGCGACACTGCGGAAGCACGGCTACGGTGCCACTGTCGAGCTGGTGCGCGAGCAGAGCGGCTCGGACCCGAATAGCTTTCCTTACCTCGTTCTCCACTTTTCGCCGCAAGCCGGCCCGGCCGCCGACCTGGGCTACATTTACACGCTGGCTGGCGCTTCGGTGAGCTTCATTTGCCGCCGCAATGATCTGTGCGTGGAAGCGGTGGTGGCCCACCCCGCCGGCCGGGGCGTCGAGCGCCGCGTTAACTTCTCCACGTTTAGCGTTGAGGATTTGACGCCTGAGCGCGTGACCCGAATGGTCACTGACGCCGTGAAGCAGATCATTCGGCGTTAGCCGCAGACGGTGAGGCGGGCGGAACGGATCTCCAGACTAGCGGATCTTGACTGGCGCCTCCGCCCTTGGCGGCGACGCGTGGGTGGCCGGCTCGGCATCAATCCGGTAGCGGCGGTGCATGTAGAGGTCGTCGGCGACTTGGTAAAGGGCAATTGCGTCCTGTTCGAGTTCGCGGTCGGCGTCGGTCGGTTGCGAAAGCGGGCGCATCTCGGCGACTTTCGGGTCGCCCTGGTAGAATTCGACCGTTTGCTTCAGGCCCAGCACTACGAGGCGGTCGTGCGCCAAGCGGCCGATGTCGCGGTTGTGGTTTAGCAGCGCGCGGCCATCCTCGGGCCGGCTGCGCAGCAGGTCGCGACCGAAGAACATGGTCTCATAAGGCCGCCCGAGCAGACCCAGGATGGTCGTCGGCACATCCAGCGAGCAGCCGAGCTGCGAGACCTGACTCGGACCATTAACAACCGCAGGGCCCGCAATCAGCAGTGGGATTTCGTAGGAGTGAATGGGAATGCTCTGCTCGCCGTAGACCCGCGCACCATGGTCGGCCACCACGACAAAGAGGGTGTTGGTCCAGAAAGCTTCCTTCCTCGCGGCCTCGAAAAAGCGGCCCAGGGCATAGTCGGAGTACTTCACGGCGTTCTCGCGCCGCCTCTGATCCGGGTCCTCGGGGATCTTGCCCTTCGGGTAGGTGTAGGGCTTGTGGTTGGAGACGGAGAGGATTGTGCCGCAGAACGGCTGCCCGGTCTTCGCCAGCTCCCGGAACTCTTCGACCCCGCGGAGAAAGAGGTCCTCGTCGCACACGCCCCAGATGGTCGTGAAGGTCGGATGCTCGAAGTGCTTCTGCTCGACGAAACGGTCGTAGCCGTTGCGGACGGCGAACGAGCGCATGCCGTCGAACAGCCCGCGGCCACCATACAGAAACACGCTCGTGTAGCCGTCCCGCTTCAGCACGCGGGCGATGGTCTCGACATTGTCGGACCGGTCACGCTTGACGATGGAGTCCCCGGGCAGAGGTGGGAAGGAGGACAGCACGCCCTCGAACCCCCGCACGGTGCGGTTGCCGGAAGCAAAGATATTCGTGAAGAGCATGCCTTCCTCAGCCGCCAGCTTGTCCATTTCCGGTGTGAGCGTGTTGGTGCGGCCCAGGCAGCCCCAGAACTCGGAGCCCAGGCTCTCCTCGAGGAAGATCACCACGTTGAGGCGCGGGCGGGCTGGATCGCCGGCGACGCGCCGACGGATCGAGTGGCCCGGTTCCACAAACTCGGTATTCTCTTCGGCCAGCAGGCGGCGCGTCCGCTGGTAAGCTTCATCCGCCGGGATGGTTTTGTAGAAGGCGGCGTAATCGAGGTTATTCGTCCAGGCGGCAGCGAGGAAGGAGATGGCGCCGTTGTTGGCGATTTCATTCAATGTACGGTCATTGCTCACGTGCACGCTCTTGAGATTCACGGTCGGGACAAGCAAAGCGGCCAGTGCCACTGGCGCCGTCAAATGCAGCAGCCGGGACTTCGCGCGGAAGGGCCGTTCCCACATCTGCCCGAATATGCGGCTGGCCAGGAACAGCCAGCCCAGGCTCAGGACTAGGCAAACGGCGAGGACGAGGCCGACATGATAGGAATCCCAGATGTTGATGAAGACCTCTTTGGGATAAATGAGGTAATCGACGGCGACGGTGTTGAAGCGCGATTTGAATTCATCGAAGAAGAAGAACTCGACGAAGAGCAGGAAGACCTGCGCGAACCAGAAGACAAAACAGGCGCCAATAAACAACAGCCGGTGCCACAGGGAACCGAACCGCCGATCCGGTATGATCAGCATCCAGGCCAGGAGTGGAATCGTCTCCACCAAAGCCATGAAGATGTCCCGATGAAACCCGCTGAGGAGGGCGAGCAGGATGTCGGTCAAGGGCACTACGGCCGGCCTGAAAACAATGAGCAAAACCAGCCTGAGCAGGCACCAGACGACCAGCAACGAGACAAACCAAAAGCCGGCGAAGCCGTAACGCGACCGTTTCCACGACAGCTCAGCAGCCGGAAGGTTGTTGCTCATCGAACCCAATAGAATGCTTCGTTGGAGTGGCGGCAAATCATTTCAACGCTTACGACAGAACTGGATGCCATCGGCGACCGAAAGCAGAACAGCCTCGACGCGCGGATCGCTGGCCAGCTTGTGGTTCAGGGCATCAATCGCGCGCGGGATAGGCTCCTTCATGGGCCGGCCACCCAACCGTCCGCCGCTGAGCATGTTGTCGAACAGAATAAGGCCGTTGCGCCGGATGCGGGGCAGGAGCAGCTCGTAGTAGGCGTCATATTCGGTCTTGGCGGCATCGATAAACGCGAAGTCAAAGGTGAGCCCGCGTTCGAGTTGTTTTAGCCGATCAATGGCCGGGCCCAGTCGGAGCTCAATGCGGTTCTGCAACCCGGCCTTGGCCCAATACTTCCGCGCTATAGCTGTCCATGCTTCGCTCGCATCGAGGCAAAGGAGCTTGCCCTTTGGGGGCAAGGCGCGCGCGATGCACAGGGAGCTGTAGCCGGTGAAAGTCCCGACTTCAATGGCGGATTTCACGCCGGCAGCCGCGACCAGGACGCTCAGGAATGTGCCCTGGTCGTCGCTGATCTGGCACTTGGCCACTTCTTTGCCCAGCGCGGCGGTCTCCGTGCGAAGCTCCTGCAACAGCGGGTCTGCCGCGTCACTGCGGCAGCGGCAGAGATAAAGATAGCGACGGTCGTTCAGCGAAACGTACTTTGTGCCCATGCGGACACCGTAGCAGAATTCCCGGCGGTGGAAAGGGGGATGAGTGAAACGTGATGCGTGTAACGTGATGCGTGATGCGTGAAACGTGATGGGGGAGCAGAGAGAAATCAGGAAGACTGGCTCAGCCCAGCCTCAGGCCAGGATGCAATGGGTGTCCGGCAAGGAACTCGCGGGCTTGCAGACGCCGGCCGCCCTCGCGCTGGAGGATCAGTATCCGCAACGCCTCGCGGCCACAGGCAACCACAATGCCGGTCTTGTCGGCCTGCATCACCTCGCCGGGCGGGCCTGTGCGGTCAACGACTTCCGCGTGCCATATCTTCAGCAGGTGAGGTTGGAGATGGCCGGGCAGGTGACTAAATGCCCCGGGCCAGGGCACCAGGCCACGCACTCGATTCCAAATGACGCGGGCCGGGTGGTTCCAATCAATGTGCCCATCCTGTTTCTTTATCTTAGGCGCGTGACTGACTCCCTCGACCGGCTGAGGCCGTGGAGGCAGTCTGCCGGCGACATAATCAGGTATGGTTCGCACGAGTAACTCCGCGCCCATCCGGGCGAGCCGGTCGTGCAGCGTCTCCGAGTCATCTGCCGCGTGTATTGGAGTCGTCGCCTGCGCGAGAACGTCACCGGTGTCCAGGCCGACATCCATCTTCATGATCGTGACGCCGGTCTCGGCCTCGCCGTTCAGTATGGCCCACTGGATCGGCGCCGCGCCGCGATACTTGGGCAACAGGGAAGTGTGGACGTTAAGGCTGCCGAAGCGCGGCGACTCCATGATGCTCAGCGGCAGGATCTGGCCATACGCCGCCACCACAATCAAATCCGGCTGCAGAGCGCGCAGCGCCTCGAGGAACTCTTCGCTCCGTGCCCGCTCGGGTTGGAGCACAGGCAGCTTCGCGCTCAGGCCGAGCACTTTGACCGGGGACGGCTGCAGCTTCAGGTCCCGCCCCTTGGGACGGTCAGGCTGAGTCACTACCGCCACAACCTGGAAAGCCGGCGATTCGATCAACGCCCGCAGGCTATCGCACGAAAGCTCCGCCGTGCCCATGAAGAGGACGCGTAACGCAGCCATGTCCAGGGCGCGGCTGCGGGCTAACGCAGCAGCCGCCGGGTTCGAGTGGAGCGTGTCGCCGGTTGGCGCGCAGGAGGCGCCACCGCTGGCCCGGTCACCGTGCGCTTGCCCACGGACGTGGAGCAGCGGGAACAAAGGAACTCGTGGAGCTCACCCGTGGGGAGCACCAGCAGGAGCCGCTCGCGGACGGGTTGGGAGCAACGACACTTCGGACAGTAGAGCTCGCTCGCGGTAAAGGTGCCAAATTGCTGCGACATTTCACTTCGCGTCTTTGTGCTTGAGCCTGATCTCCTGAATCTCGACGAATGGGATCATGATCTCCTCCGTGGCGTGGCCACGTTGCACTTGGAGGTGGAGGTCGTTGGCGGCGATGCGGCTGATCCGCTGGCCGAAGTATTCACCGCGGGATGATTTGATGACCAGTACCATGTCCCGGTCCGCATCGCGGCGAACCACCCCGAAGAAGCCGGGAAACTTCGTCTCGATAAACCGGCGATTAAAGGTGAACTGGCCGCGCTGGTAAGTCGTGGTGGGCGGCAAAGCAGGCTTCTGTTCAGCCTTGGCGGGTTCCCCCGGTTGCGCCGCTTCCGCGGGTCCCGTCCCCGCCAGCCTTAATCCCGTTGGGTGCTCTGCTCCCTCGGCAGCCATCGGGTTGACCGCATCCGCCGCCGGGGTCGCTGCCGCTGCCGCCGCCGTGGTCTCCCAGGTCTCTTCGACCGGCGCCATCTTTGTCGGCATGGACAGGAAGATTATCGGGCCGATGAGCGGCAGGGCGGCGGATACTCCGCAGACCAGCAGCGCCGGTCGCGCGCGGAATATGGATACCTCATACCCGGCGTAAATGTTGGCCACATACAGCAGTAGCAATACGAACGACCCGAGGCCGGAGGAAAAGAGCGCACCAACCAGAGATTGGGGCGCCGGCCGCTCCAGGCGCGGTGGTGGTTTGATGTTCACCTCCGTCTTCTTGATCTTCTCCTCCTGCGTGATCTCGATGAACGGTTCGACCAGCGGCTCCAGTTTCTGGACCTTGGCGAACGCCTTCAGGTCCTCCTGCGAGAAATTAGCCCAGGGCACCTTTTCATACTTGCCCTCACCGACCTTGATCTGCACCCCCACGTCGTTGGCTGAGCCCGCCAGTATTTCACCCGTGAGCGTATCACCGTTGGCGAGCTTGAAGGTTTCCGCGTAAGCCGCTGCCGGCATCAACCCGCATACCAGCAAAGCCGCGATTAGACAAAATCTGCGCACCATGGAAATATTCAATAACAGACGGCCCTCGCCAATGGAAGCGAAATTGCAGGCCGGGAACCCCCTCGGTTCGCCACGGACTACCCGCTCTTCACCGTCCCCACGACTTCAACCAAATCCTCCGTCACCCAATTGGAGCGTGTGGCCTGAAGCCGATCCGCCGCCGCGCCGTGCTGCCATACCGCGTAGCGAATCGTCTTGAGCGGGTCAGCCTGCAACGCGGGTTGGGCCAGCAAACCGGCGAGGAACCCGGCCAGGACGTCGCCACTGCCGCCTTGCGCCAGATGCGGATTGCCCGATGGATTCACATAAACCTCCCCCGAGCTTCGCCCGATGAGCGTTTGATGGCCTTTAAGCACCACCCAGGCATCGCCGAATCGGCGCGAGACACTGCGGAGGGCATTCAGACGGTTGGCCTGCACTTGCTGCGCAGTAATGCGTAGCAGTCGCGCCGCTTCCCCGGGGTGCGGGGTCATCACCCGCAAGGCATTTCTAGGGACGGCGTCCGGCGGTAGCCAGTCCAGCGCGCTGGCATCCACCACAACCGGCATAGAGGAGTCCCGCCACAGGTGCCGTGTCTGCAGCTTCATCTGGTCGTGCATGTCAGCCGCCGCCAGCCCCGGACCTAGCAGGATCGCGTCATGCGAGCCGGGCAGATTGCCCTCCGGCAGCCACGCCGAAACCATCACCGCCTGCAGTTGCGGGGCGACAGAATGATAGACTGCGTCCAAGGTATGGAGGGTGATTAGGCCAGGTTGCGCCCGTTGCGCGCCGCGCGCCGCCAGCACTGCCGCGCCGTGATAACCCAGGCTCCCGGCCACAATCGCCAGATGGCCATAGCTCCCCTTGTGCGTCGCGGCCAGGCGCGGGGGCGGATAACCAATGAAATCCTCCGGCACGGTCCACTCCACCGCGCCTTGACACGGGCACGGCGCCAGACCCACCTCTGCGGCGACCTCGAGCCGTCCGACAAACGGCCAGGCCGCTTCCCGCAGCAACCCGATCTTGGGCGCGCCCACCGTAAGCGTAACCGTGGCCGTGATCGCCGCCCCTTGCGGTTCACCCGTGTCGCCGTTCAAACCGGACGGCACATCCACGGCCAGCACCGGCAGGCCCGCTGCATTAACGCGCTCGATGGCGCTGACCCACTCCGGCCCGAGCGGCCGGCTCAGGCCGATGCCGAACATTCCATCAATCATTAGCGACGGGCGCAATGCCAGCAATGCATCCAGCTTCGGCAGGTCGGCTGCTATTCCCGTCAGCTCCAGCACCTCAACCCGGCGGTCGGCCAGGTGTTCGCGGGCGCAGCGAGCGTCCTCCCCATTGTGGCCTTTGCCGGCGAGGATCAGGATCAGATCCCCGGGCTGTGTCAACTGGAGGGCGCGTTGGGCAACGCATCGCCCGACACGGCGAATGACCTCGGCCTCCTGCTGGCCGGCGGCCCAGGTAGCCTGTTCCCAGTCGCGCATCTGTGCAATGGTGATCACCGGAAGTGGCATGACGTGTGAAGATACACACTCCCCGCCGCAGCGAAAGTGGAATTCCCTCGAGTGGCGGCGCGCCGAGGGCATCTCACCCGCGGCACATTTAACCTCTGGATCGAGTAACCTTCAGCCTTCTGGCCGGCGCCGTGAGCGCGTATCCCCTTTCTGCTACGGATGCCTCCCGTGCCAATCCCGGGGACCGAGCCGCCGCCGCAGCACGCTAACGACACCGCAGCAGTGCGCTAGCAGGTGCCTGGTTTCAAGGTTGCTGCAAGCATGTTGCAAGCATGTTGCAAGCTTGTTTGAGGCTCTCTCCTTGGCGCCTCCGCCTGGTCCCATTGCTGCCCCGCGGTCTCCCTGCCGCTCCATTCCGGCTCGGTTTAGCGCAGCACTTGGCAGCGCCTGCGCCACACGCACAGACTCCCAAACCTTGCCAGAGGTTACACAAATTCGGTGAAAAAATGGATGGCAATATAACCTCAAACCGCATACAAAAACAATAATGAAACGGTGGGCGCTCGTTGAGCTGGGGTTGTATTTGCTGATCTTGGTGATCCTCACTGTGCCGGTGACCCTGCGGGCGTTCGCGCCAGAAGCCAACGTCAAGGACGTTGTCATGACCTTTATCGGCCTCTCGCTGGGGATTTCCTTGATGCTCTTCTCCTTCGGTCCCGCAGTGTTCTTCCTGTATGCGGATCGTTGGCGACGGCTGCATCCGGCGCCAGCGGGCGAAATGGAGCAATTGGCGTGAAACGACTGATGTTTATTTGCGTGGCGGTCGTCCAGGCGGTGACGGTGTGCTGCGGTGCAGCCACGGGCACGGACATGTTCGAGGCCATCCGCGCTGGCGATGCAGAAAAAGTCAAGGCGCTGCTGCAAGCCGACCCGAAGCTGGCCGAGGCACGGACCGAGGACAGCAGCACCGCGCTCCATCTCGCCGCCCTGGAGGGACAGACGCAGATTGTGCGGTTGCTGCTCGCCAACAAGGCGCAAGTCAATGCGCGCGGGCTGCGTGAGGAAACGCCCCTCCACATGGCCATGTATAACGGGCACCGCGAGGTAGCGGAGTTGTTGCTGGCCAGCCAGGCGGACGTAAACGCCCAGAACACCGCCGGCGAAACGCCATTGCACCTGGCCGCCCGCAAGGGCTATCGCGATCTGGTCGAGCTCCTGGTGAGCCAGAATGCCGACCCCGGCGCACTCGACAAATCGGGCCGGACTCCCAAGGCTGCCGGCGCGGAAAAGGAGCACTGGGAAATCGTGGAACTCCTGACGCCGCGCGTCGGCGAGTTTTATGACTTGCAGCGCTTTGTGTTTGAAGGCAACAAGACCTTTCCAGCCGAAACGCTGCGGCAGGCCCTGAAGGACACAATTGACTTCTTCGAGATTTCCAACCCGCTCGCGCCGCGGGATGCTTACCTCGAGGCCATCGAGCGGAAGCTGCTGCTCGGCTATCAGCATACCGGGTTCCCGGAAGCGCATATTGCGGCGCGGCTTGATGCCAAAGCTGATCGGATCGTGGTAACGGTGGCCGAAGGGCCGCGTTACGTGTGCGGCGGGGTCAAAGTAACAGGCGTCACGAACGTGCCCGCCGCGGCGATCATCGAACCGCTGATCCCCTCCCAAGCGGCCACCCAATCGGTGCAAAGAGCTTTCGCCTTCAATGACAAGAGGCCGGCTACCAACCCGCTGACCGAGAGGACATCAGACGAGTCCGAGCCACCGGAGGCGCCTTGGGTCAAGGGCGAGCCCGCGCCGTTCTCGAATCTTGACCTCAAGCAGATGCGGGAATCGGTGACCACCGTCCTGCGCGAACACGGATTCCTGTTTCCCAAGGCGAATGTGTCGGTGGTGCCGGACAAGACGGCGCGGATCGCTGAGCTGCACGTAGAAGTGCTGGAAGAGGGGCCGCGCGGAGTGGTTGGCCAAATCGAGATCACCGGCAACAAGGTGAACAGCACCGAGGCGGTGTTGCGCTATTTGGATCTGAAACCCGGGATGGAATTGCACAGCCAACTCGTGGCTAGGATCGAGGACCGGCTCTGGCGCGCGGCCCGATTCCTGTCGTACAAAGTCAGTCTCGGATCGCCAGATACCGGTGGTCGGGTCCCGCTCCAGATTCAGGTGGCCGAATACGACGAAGCCCCGCCCCTGGAGCAGGCGTTGTCGCGGACCGAGGAAGCCATGCTCAAATTGCGCGAATGGCTGTCGAAGCTGGGCGATAGCCGCGAGGAGATGATCGTGACTCTCTCCGGTTTTCCTCCCCCGGCTCCGGAAGGGGAGCTTGTCCTATCGCCGCGCGACGGCCTGTCCCTGCTGGCAAGGGATTTCGCCCGGCAAACAACAGCCCGAGACGAATACGCCTTGTTGCTAAAGAGCGGGCTCGCGGGTTTCTATTCAACCGCCGGTGGCCGCAAGCTGTTGATCCCCTGTAACAAGCAACAACTTAAGGTCTTCCTGAAAGTGACTTCAAAAGCCGCCGAGAAGAACGAGGGCCCATTCAATCTTGCCGCCGGAGCTGGTTTCGCTCAGTTGAAGGAGAAAGGACCTGGCTCGTCGCCCTACCGGTTTGAACTCACGCTGCCACCGGTGGCGTGCATGGGTCTGGCCCACCGCGGCGATTTCTCGTCCTGGTTCGAGGGGGACGCGCTCATCCGGAGCAACACGACCATGCTTGTGAAACTCAGCAGCGTCACCGGGCGCATTCTCGAGTGGCGCATGGCCGACGATAAAGAAAAGGGTACGCTACAGATTCGCTTCGAGCCGGGAGCATTCGACCGCGCCGTCCGACGCATCGACGCGGAGACGGCCAGCCTGCCGGATGTCTGTGACACCAATGCACCGCTCAGTTCGGCAATGGCCTTCCTGGCCGAAGAGATGTTGTCCTCGAAGTATCTGGAGCCCGTTCTGCGCTCCAGGATGTCCGCTGAGACCGCCGCGCGCCTGCCCGGGCTGATGCGCCAGCTCAAGCTGGGCGAAGTCCTGGAGCCGTTGAACCAACTCCTGAGCAATCCTGCCGGGCCAGAGGGCAGAGATGTGGAGTTCTCGATACCCATTGACCTGGAATTAAGCGGGGCGACGCGAAGCGACCTGGTAGGCATGCTCGTGGGTTGGCTGCTCCGGCGTAGTGACGCGCTATTTCCCGCGCGATCCTGGCCGTGGACGGTGCTGCGGGAAGCGAGCCTCACTGTCCAGGGCAAGGGCAAATACACGGACCAGGCGCTGACGGGGATCTACGAATCCAACGAAACCGGTCCGCTCGGTTATCTGACGGTTGCCTGCTTGCTGAACAAGCTCCAGCCGCCGCTGGCGCGGAAGTTTGCCGCCCGCGGGCTGGAGCGGCTCTCAGCGGCGGACTTCCGTCGCGACTGCCGCCTTTTCCTTGCGGGCGACTCGATCTCCAGCCAATGCTGCCAGAGACTGGCCGCCACCCTGCGCGAGCTGGATGATGCACAGGTCGCCGCGCTGGCGAACCTGCAATCGCCCGCGCGCGGTGAGTTCCTTCGGGAATGCGCGCGCCGGCTCCGAGCGGCCAAAGATCAGCCGATGCTGGAAGCCCTCACTCCCGCCCTGGACCTCTACTGGGAGAAAGAGCTGAGAGCAGAGGTGGCAAACCTGCTTAGCGGACAGGCGCTCGATGCTGACAGGGTCTTCAAAGAAGGCTTGGCAGCTTATCAGAATCTATCGCCGGACAAGGCTCAGGCGGCCAAGCTCTTTCGACAGGCGGCAGATCAGGGTCACGCGGGCGCGCAGTACTACCTGGGCATGATCTACGAGCAAGGCGCGGGCGTGCCCAAGGATGTCGCCGCCGCCTTGAACTGGTACCGCCAATCGGCCACCAACGGCTACGCTGAGGCGGGGATGACCCTCGGGAATTTCTACAGCGACGGTCTTGAGGCGAAGCCGGACTACGTTGAGGCCTTTGTTTGGTACGGCGTGGCTGCAGGGCAGGGAAACCGGCTGGCTGAGGTGTTCCGCAACGGCATGCGGCGCAAGCTGGACGCGGGACAATTGGCTGAGGCCGAAAAGCGAGTCGCGGCCATCCTGACCCACCGGCCGCCAAATGCCACCGTCTCGGAACCAGCGTCCTCCGGCAATACCAATTGATCCCGGGCGCCAGGTCCAGGCGTCGGCCTTAACATAGCGCTGCGCGCCCCGCGAGCCCCCGACTTGTCAGGGCTTCGCTCTACTGCCGTTCGTATTCGCCCTTGTTGACACGCTTCAGGACGGTGAACCCGGCTTTCTTGGCGTCCGAGATCGAGAGCGTCCTGGGCGAGCTGAAGGTGGACCATACCCGGCGAACCGGCTTCTTGCACGCCGGGCACTTGGTCAAGGGCGCCGCTGAGAGCGGCCGGCGCAGCGTGAACTTCCCGCCGCACGCCGCGCACTTCCCCTCGCAGAGTTCGTATTCGTACAAAGGCATATTCGTCAGTCTCTACCCCACATTCCAAAGTCCGAGGGGTGAAGTCAAGGCATGAACGGCAGCGCCAAGGGCGCATCCGCGCGTCGCGTGCGGGGCGATAAAGACCTTCATCGACAAACGCCTTCCTCCGGGTTATCGTCCCGCTGCACTTGGACTGATGACGCCTGAACAACTTCCACTCCTGGCTGCTGCGGTGTTGCTGGTGGCCTTCCTCTACTCGTCGGTTGGACACGCGGGCGCATCTGGTTACATCGCCGTGATGTCGCTCTTCAGCCTGGCGCCCGGGATCATCAAACCCACCGCATTGCTGCTCAATATCCTCGTGGCCAGCATTGGCGCATGGCAATTCTGGCGCGCCGGACACTTCTCGTGGCGCCTCTTCTGGCCATTTGCCCTGCTTTCCATCCCGGCCGCCTTCCTGGGCGGCTACATCAACCTCCCTACCCACGTCTTCAAGGCCGCCGTGGGCCTCGTCCTCTGGTTCTCGGCTGCGCGCTTTCTCTTGCGGCCCGGCGAGGACGACGTGCTCCACGAGCCGTCCCGCCCGGCAGCCCTCTCCATCGGCGCCGGTCTGGGTTTGCTCTCCGGCCTGACGGGCACCGGCGGCGGCATATTTCTGACCCCGCTGCTCCTCCTGATGCGCTGGGCCCGGACCAAAACAGCGGCGGCTGTCTCAGCCCTCTTCATTCTCGTCAACTCCGCTTCCGGCCTGCTTGGCAACCTCGCCAGCACCCGGTGGCTTCCCCCGCTCGCGCTCACCCTCGCGGTGGCGGTTGTCATAGGCGGCACCGCGGGTTCCTATTACGGCAGCCGCCGGTTCCCGCAGACCGTCATCAAGCGCCTCCTGGCCATCGTCCTCCTGATCGCCGGCGCCAAGCTGATCTTCACCCGATAGAGAGTTGTCGGGATAGCTTCGCCATTTAAGCTGCTAACTGAAGACCACGGGGATCAGCGCAGGAAGAGCTGAGCGGCGGAGTCGGCGAAGCGGAGACCTTCGCGGGTGAGCCGGAACCGGTCGGTCAGAATGCGCCCCTGGCCCTGCTCTACCAACTGGCTCATGTCCTCCGCCCACTCGCGGCGCAGATCGTAACCGGTCACCTGCTGGAACTGGTCAAAGGGCCAGCCGGCGACCATCCGCAGGCCAAAGGCGGCCGTCTCCCCAGCGCGGGCCAGCGGCGCCAGCTTCTCGCGCGATTCAAGCGGCCGCCGGCCTTGTTCAAGGTGCTCGCAGTAGAGCTGCATGTTGGAGTGGTTTTTCGTGCGCACGCCCCGAACGTACGTGGTCGCGCTCGGACCCAACCCGTAGAACGCGCCTCCGCGCCAGTAGTTTACATTGTGGAGGCAGGCAAAGCTGGGGTAGTCGCTAGTCGCAGGTCTATGTTCAATGCTTCGGGCGCGGGCGAAGTTGGCAACTTCGTACTGTTGGAAGCCGCCATTCGCGGCGCGCTCGACCAATTCTTCATACATGGCGCAGGCCAGATCCTCTTCAACCTCAACCTCGCCGGCCTGGAGCTGGTCGTAGAGCGGCGTGTCTTCCTCGTAGATCACTTCATAGGTGGAAAGATGTTCGCTGCCCATCGCGGCCGCCTCGGCGAGGGTCTCGCGCCAGGCTGTGAGGGTTTGGCCGGGGATCGCGAACATCAGGTCGAGGTTCACATTATCGAAGCCCGCCTGCCGCAGGATGTCGAATGAGTCGAAGATCATCTGTCGGTTGTGAATGCGTCCGAGGCGGTCGAGCAGAGTGTCATCGAAGGACTGCACGCCCAGGGAAACTCGGTTGACGCCGCCGCTTCGGAGCAGTTTGGCTTTGTCGAGCGACAGGGTGGACGGATTGCATTCGACGGTCCATTCGGTTACGCCGGACAGGGGGAGCTGCTCCGTAGCGCGGAAGACTCGCTCCCATTGGCGCAGGTTGAGGAGCGAGGGCGTGCCGCCGCCGAAGAAGATGGTGCGCGGCCTGAGGTCGGCGGCGACCCGTTCGAGCTCGCGAATCAGCGCACTTACGTAGCGATCGATAACCTCACCGGTGGACGACTCGGAATAGAAGGCGCAGTAGAGACACTTCCGCGCACAGAAGGGCACATGGACATAGAGTCCGGCAACCGGCTCGGCAGAATACTCGGCCATAGCGGAAGGTAACCGCCTGCGAAGCGGCTGGCCATTGGAAAAGCCTGCCGCCCACTTGCGCCGCACCGGTGGGAATACCAATTAACGGGCTACGACGGGCCCGGGCGCAGGCGCTGGACGTTTTGGGCTTTCGGACCCTTCTCGCTGGCGACGACCTCGAAGTTGACCTCCTCTCCCTCGTTCAACGTCTTGAAGCCATCCCCGACAATCGCCGAGTGATGGACGAAGACATCAGGGCCGCCATCCTGTACGATAAAGCCAAACCCATGCTTGTTATCGAACCATTTTATCTTGCCACTGGCCATAGCTTTCCTCTCCCGCAGGAATGAGCGCGCCAGACAGAAGAACCGACTGCAACAGACCGAAAGTTCAGCCCGTGACCAACAATCGCTTCAGGAGCCGCGTACGCCTCAAACCTAGCCCGAACATAGGACCTGCGGAGAAGCCGGTCAAGCGTATGTTTTCAGGCGCTTGGTCGCCGGCGGGTTGCTCCCGGGTAACCGTTACTCTTGGCGCACGACGGGTCGAGCCTTTTATTCGACTTGCAGGGCCTGATCGAGAAACTGGGGCAGGTGGGTCAGGATTGCTGCCTCGGTAACCACCAGAGTGGCACCGGCCGCCCGGGCGGCCGCTTGCAACTCCGCCGCCCGTTCGCCGCTGAACGCGATGACCGGCAGGTGTTTGGTTGCGGCGCTTTGCCTCAGGCGCGCGACGGCGTCGCAGACATTGTGTCTGGTGGATTCCAGATCAGCCAGGACCAGCATCGGCTTGGCCTGTTCCGCGCATTCCACCAGCCGGTCGGCATCCGCAATCGCCTGAACGCGATAATTCATGTCCTGAAGCCGATTGACGACCTGGCTGCCTGGGAGCAATTTCTCGTATAGCACAAGCGCAAGCGGTTGCGTCATGCTTTGAGCTTGTAAGAGCTGCGGGCGCATTGCAAAAGAAATCGCGCACAGTGCCCGCGCAACGGAGGATTGTGGTGGTTCGGCTCCTTTTCGAATTGGTTGAAGGCAATTGCCTCTCATGCTGCGTGAAACGGGATGCGGACAACGGGAAGCGTGAAGCGGGAAGATTACTTGCTCTCAGGGCTGCATCAAGCTCCCGGACCGCGAGCCGGGACGGCTCGCGGTCCGAAGCAGTGCTTGATGCAGACCTGGCTTGCTCCTGCTCCGGCCTGAATTTCATTGAACCGGCTTGGGAATAGCGCCAGGCTTGCGCGGCAGCGATGAAACACCCTAAGGACTTGAATCAGGTTCGCGCCCTTGCTCACATGCCAGCAACGAGGTCCCATTGGGGGTTCACCTCGGTCGAGCTAACGGCGGTGATCGCCATCCTCGTGATCCTGACCGTGGCGTCAGTGGCCGCCTCGGCGGGCACCCAGCCATTGCTCACCCACACCGATGTCTTCGTCTCCGGACAGAATGGCTATCATACCTATCGCATTCCGGCGGTGGAGGCGGCCCCGGATGGTTCAATCATCGCCCTCGCCGAGGCCCGGAAGTACAACGCCGACGACCCGGGATTCGGCAAGCAGGAGATTGACCTGGTTTACAAGCGCAGCACCAACAACGGGGCTAGTTGGTCGCCCATGACGGTGCTGGAGCACGCGGGCGAATTCTGGTCCGCCGCCAACCCGGCAACCCTCGTGGACCGGACCAATGGGCGCCTGTGGGTCTTCTACTTGCGCTCGCGCCCGGGCTGCAGCACCGACACGTCGCGGCCCGGGACCGACGATTTGCAGACAATCGCCCGCTGGAGTGATACTAGCGGTCAGACCTGGTCCGAGCCGGTTGACCTGACGACCGCAGGGCGCGACCTGAACGACAAGGCCTGGCGTGTCAGTGTGCCCGGCCCGGGCGGCGCGATTCAGACACGCACCGGCCGCCTCATCGTGCCGATGTGGAAGATGCCCTCCGGGAACTTCGCCGTCTTCTCGGACGATCACGGGCGCACCTGGCAGCGGAGTCAATTTGTCCCAGGGAAACAGGGCGGCGATGAGAACCAGATCGTCGAACTGGCTGATGGCCGCCTGCTCATGGACATCCGGCAGAACTCCGGCCCGCACCGTTGGCTGGCCGAGAGCGCCGATGGCGGCCGGACCTGGGCCGAGCCACGGCCCGGGCTCACCGTAACACCGGTCATGTGCGCGATCGAGCGCTTCACGCTCAAGACTGCCGGCGACGACGGCGACTGCATTATCTGGACCGCCCCGAAGGGCCCCGAACGCCGCCGGCTCGTCATCCGCTCTAGCGACGACGAGGGCAAGAGCTTCGCCAACGAACGGCTGATTTCCGATGACTATGCCGCTTACTCCGACCTTACCATTCTCCAAGACAAGACCATCGGCATCCTGTGGGAGCGCGGCGTGGAACGCGGCTACCAGCGCATCACCTTCACCCGGCTAAACCGGGAGTGGTTGGACATGGGAAGCCAGCACCTGATCATCTCCCGGGGCGAGGCGGCGGGCAGTTACCAGGCGTTCCCTGACCTCTGCCGGCTCACGAACGGCGACTTGCTTTGCGTCTTCTACGCCGGCTACGGCCACGTCTCCCTGCCGCGCAATGACTGGCCCAGGGGCGGGCGGATATGCCGCATTCGATCCCGGGACGAGGGCCGCACGTGGAGCGCGCCCCGCATCCTTTTTGACGGCCCGTTTGACGACCGCGACCCGCACATTGCGCAAATGCAGGACGGCACGATCATCTGCAGTTTCTTCACCTATCGTCCGCAACCGGACGGCAAGGTGCTTTGTGATACTTGTCTGGTCACCTCGCGCGATGGCGGCGAAACGTGGGACACCGAGCCGCAAGTGGTCGCCGCCGGATGGCCCAGCTCGGCGCCAGTGCGTGAGTTGCCCGGCGGGACGCGCGTCCTCGGCGTGTACCACGAGGAAGGCGCTACCGCCTATGGCGGTGTGATCCGCTCGACCGACGGCGGCAAGACCTGGTGCGCGCCCATCCCAATCGGCCAGCGCAGCGGTGTCCGCCTCGACGCGGAGACCGACCTGGTGCGGCTCAAGGACGGCACGCTCTTCGCCGCCCTCCGGGGCGATCGCGTGAACATGCACTACGCCACCAGCCCCGATGGCGGCCTCACCTGGTCCCCCGTGAAGGACATCGGTTTCCCGGGGCATTGCCCGCACTTCACCCGCCTGCGCGGCGGCGAGATTCTGCTCACCCATCGCCTGCCGCTCACCGCGTTGCACGTCAGCCGCGACGAGAGCAAGACCTGGCAGGGACCGTATCAAATCGACACCACGCCCGGAGCATACCCCTCCACTGTCGAGCTAAACGACGGCTCCGTGCTGGTGGTGTATTACGAGGAAGGCGCGGAAAGCGCGGTGCGCGCCCGCCGCTTCAAGCTGACGGCAACGGGGATTGAGTTCCTGACACGGCGACGGTTTGAAGAATCCCACACCGACTAACACGAAACAAACTGCGAACAACTTCCACTATTGCACCGAAAGAACGACGAAGCTCTTCGTTTTCTGAGCCCGTAACCGGATCCCCGACGCGACAACTTTTGTCGCCCCAACGAGGGTGAAATTGGCCGCTGAACAAGAAAGAGGGACGGTGAGGATTCACGGCAGGTGTGACGACCAGTTCAGGCCCGAGTGCCGGCTGCCTGGTTGCAGGCCTGGTTGGTATTACTGGGCCACCGGCGAGCGGGGGGATACGTGAGAGGTGAAACGTGAAACGGGAGGCGTGAGGCGTGAGGCATGAGGCGAGAAGAGTGGCCGGTTCACAGGACTGGTTTCCGGCGCGTGACAAGGCTCCCGGCGCCTGCTAGGTTTCGCCGTTATTTAGGTCACCGACAATACAATCTGGAATCTGAACATTATGCGCTCTGACACCATCAAGAAAGGCTTTGAACGCGCGCCGCACCGCTCGTTGCTGCGGGCCACCGGCTCGATTGAATCCGAGGCGGATTGGGACAAGCCGTTTATCGCGATCTGCAACTCCCACACCGATTGCATCCCGGGTCACGCCCACCTGAACGAGGTCGGCATGCTGGTCAAACGCCTCGTCCGCGAAGCGGGCGGCGTGCCGTTCATCTTCAACACCATCGGGGTGGATGACGGCATCGCGATGGGCCATGGCGGCATGAAGTATTCGCTCCCCTCGCGCGAGCTGATTGCCGACTGCGTCGAAACGATGCTGCGCGCCCATTGCCTGGACGGCATGGTCTGCATCCCAAACTGCGACAAGATCGTGCCGGGCATGCTCATGGCCTCCATGCGCCTGAACATCCCGACGGTCTTTGTGAGCGGCGGGCCGATGGCCGCCGGCGTCGCGCAACAGGCTACCGAAGGCGACCTGCCCGCCCACCTCCAGCCCGCGGTGCAGAAAACGGACCTCATCTCCGTGTTCAAAGGCGTGGGCGAATTGCAGGCAGGCAAGATCACCGCCGAGGACCTGCAGAAGCTCGAACAGAGCGCCTGCCCGACTTGCGGCTCGTGCTCCGGCATGTTTACTGCCAACTCGATGAACTGCCTCTGCGAAGCCCTTGGCATGGCGCTGCCGGGCAACGGCACCGTCCTCGCCGTCTCCAAGGAGCGCGAAGCCGTTTACGAGCGTGCCGCCCGTGCCATCATCAAGCTGGTCGCAGCGGACCTCAAGCCTCGCGATATTGCCACCATCGAAGCCTTCGACAACGCCATTGCGCTCGATGTCGCGATGGGCGGCTCGACCAATACCATCCTGCACACGCTCGCCATCGCGCGCGAGGCGGGCATCCCCTACGACATCAAGCGCATCGACGACATCTCGCGCCGCGTGCCATGCCTCTGCAAGGTGTCGCCCTCCTCGAATTACCACGTTCAGGACGTGCATCGCGCCGGCGGTATCCACACTATCCTGGGCGAGCTCAAGCGCATGGGCGCGCTCACCCTGACCTGCAAGACGGTGACCGGCAAGACCATCGGCGATAACATTGACGAGTGGGACATCCGCTCGGAGAAATGCACCGACTGGGCCAAGACTTCGCGTGTCGCCGGCTGCTCCGCGCTGGTGCTCGACCCGAACGACAAGCTCGGCCCGGCGGCCCGCACCGCGAGCGGCAACCTGGCGCCGAAGCCGTTACTGTTCTTTCCCGGCGACGTTCGCGCCATCACGCTGTGGCGCTTCGCCGCGGCGTTTAACGCGGGCGACGCCGCTACGGTCGCCGCCTTGTTCACCGACGAGGGTGAGTTCCAGGTGGATGAGACCACGACCTGGAAAGGCCGGGTGGCCATTGAAGCCGGGCTCAAAGCGAAGCTGGCGGAAGTCAAAGGAATGGTGCGCGCCGAGTTGGGGCATCTCAAGCAGACACCGGTGCTGGTGATGTGGCAATACGCCAAAGGCGAAGAAAAGAAAGTCGGCTGCCTGGTGCGCACGGGCCGGTTGCGCGGCTGGCAGATTCACAAGGCCCACCACGATTACCGGCCCGCGCAGATCAAAGAGGCCCAGCCCAGCGGCCTCATGCCCTACGATTCGGCCTTCATGTTCGACGCGCGCGACTGCATCCGCACGAAGGACACCGCCTACCTGCAGGACGGCGGCCTCGCCATCCTCTACGGCCAGCTCGCGCCGGATGGCTGCGTGGTCAAGACCGCCGGCATCAGTGACACCTTCAAGCAGAACTGCGGCCCGGGCTTCGTCTTCGAGGGTCCCGCGGTCATCTTCGAGAGCCAGGACGAGGCCTGTGAAGGCATCCTCGCCGGCAAGGTCAAGGCGGGCGACGTGGTCGTCATCCGCAACGAAGGGCCGCGCGGCGGGCCAGGCATGCAGGAGATGCTCTCGCCGACCAGCTACATCGTGGGTATGGGTCTGGGAGATAAGGTGGCCCTGGTCACGGATGGCCGTTTCAGCGGCGGCACGGCGGGTGCCTGCATCGGCCACGTCTCACCCGAAGCCGAGGAAGGCGGTCCCATCGGCCTCCTCCGCAACGGCGACCGCATCCGGATCGACTTCCCTAACCGCCGCCTCGACACCCTGGTGCCCGACTTCGAATTAGCAGCGCGCAAGCAGACCTGGCAACCGGTGAAGCGCCAGCTATCTGGTTGGCTGGCCCGTTACCAGAAACAGGTCAGCAATGCCAGCCAGGGCGGAATTCTCATCGGGTAAAGCCAGGGAGGGCGAGCGTCTGCGCGAACACCCGTTAAAGTAGCGCAGGCGTCCTTGCCTGCGGGTCCACCGGTCGTCCCGCCCGGTAAAGGTTATTGGGCTTCCTGGCGGCGGGGGTGCCTGCGCTTCATGTCAGGGCTTGCGGCGACTCTCGCCCTCCCGAAGCGACTACCGCCCGAGGAACCCCTTGAGCAGGTTCTTGGCGGGCGATTGATTGGTGGCGGCCGGCGCGTTGGTTGCCGCCGGCGCGCTGTTGCCCAAGATGCCTTGCAAGAGCCCGCCCACTTTGCCCCCGGATTGATTCGTGCTGCTGTTGGAAGTGGCATTAGCACCGCCCGGCAAGAGGTTGCCCAGGCCCTGGAGTGCCCCGCCGACCTGCCCGCCTTTGCCGCCTACCCCTTGCAGAACGGCGCTGGCCAGCGCGAGCTTATTGATATCCGCTTTGGAGTTGCCAAGGGTGCCCTTGATCGTCAGGAAGTCAGGCAGTTTGGCGTATGTTGCGTTGGTGGGAGCATTGCCCGCCATATTGATGCGTTGCGCGACCGAGCGTTCGAGGGAAACCGTTATAGGGATTTGGAGCGGGGAGTTGGTCAGCACCTCGGCCAGGGTGATGGTCCCGTCGTGCGCCTGGGCTTCAAAGGCTGGGCTTTGAACCACGGCACCCTGCAAATTCACGAGACCGGAGCCCGCAGTGCCGTGCAGGACAATCGAATTGATCGGGGACTTCTTCAGGTCGGCCGTCAACCCTCCGCCGCTGCTGGCGCTGCTGCCGCCCAGGCCGGTCAACCCCGAGAGCAACGACGTTGCCGTGCTGGCGGGATTCTTCGCTAGATCGGGGATGACCGCGATGGTGCTGACCAGGGTCTTGAGCAGGCGAGTCGAAGCGGTCTTCCCTTGGATGCTATCAATCGAGAGATTGAGATTGGTGGAAACCATGTCGAACTGGCCAGTGAGGTTCTTCTGAAGGCTAGCCCCAGTGATCCCCGCGCCGGCCAACTTCGCCTGGACGGTCAGTGTGCCGCTAAGTATTCCTTTGCGGTCCGGCTGGAACGAGTTCACCAGCGGCGCCAGCGGAATGGCCTGCGCGCTAAGCGACCAATCGTATTTCCAGCCCGGCACCCCCAGGTCCATGTCCAGCGTCGTGCTCACGGGCGCGCCGTTGAGCGCCAGCTTGAACGGATTCAATACTACGTGGCCGCCGTCGATCTTCACGGTCGTCTGCCAATCGGCGATTTCCATCTCGTGCAGATACAGCCGGCGGATGGTTGCCTCGGCGGTGAAATTGCGGAGCGGCAGTTTGATGGCCTCGGGCTCCTGGTTGGCTGCGCTTGACGCGGCTGCCGGCGCGGGCGCGGGCGCGCGCGTCGGTGCGGGTGCCGTCGCAGCCCCCGTCCCGGCGGTTGGCTTCGCACCCATGAACAAGTCGTAGTAGCTCGTGAAATCCAGCGAGTCGGCCACCAGCTTGAGGTTCCCCTGAATGCCGTTCGTGTCAGACATATCCACTCGGCCGCTCAATTGCACCTGGTTGGTCGCGCGTGACGTGGGTGTCAGTATGACCTGAAACTGGCGAACGTCGGCCACTTGCTTCTGCACCGACGCATCCACCTGCATACTCGCTTCCAATGGAGTGGCAGGGAACTGACCCGTGGGGTCCTTCACCACGAGATTGGTGACATGCAAATCCGCTTTCATGGCCGATGCCCCTTGTGGATCGTACTGGGCGGAAGCATTGGCGTTGATGGCCACTGACACAAGCTTCTTGTCTCCCAGCGCTGGCTGGAGGAACGGTGCCAATCCGTTCTGGTTGAAATCCGTCAGCTTGGCGGTCAGGTTGCCGTTAGTCTTGACCAGGTCGTACGTGCCGGACACGTCGAAACTGCCGCCTGCGTTGGCGCCCTGAGTGAGCTTGCCCGTGAGCTTGCGGATTTGGGCCTGCTGCGGCGTCATCCCCAAGTCGAAGTCCGCCGCTACGCCTAGGCTGCG
>Ga0181538_10001358_pt1 | contig 27628 bp, 20 predicted proteins | sample PEATcosm2014_Bin_40_FD_119773 | JGI IMG/M metagenome (GOLD analysis project Ga0181538, IMG submission 119773) | Peatland microbial communities from MTU Mesocosm Facility, Houghton, MI, USA - PEATcosm2014_Bin23_30_metaG | ecosystem: Environmental > Terrestrial > Soil > Wetlands > Peat | place... | reverse complement strand
GCTTCTCAGCGGACCGGGACCGCTTCTCAGCGGACCGGGACCGCTTCTCAGCGGACCGGGACCGGCCTTCTAGCACCCTCCGGCATCAAGCGCCGGGGGCTTCGCTCAGAGCGCAGCGGCCGCTGCGGACCCGGGTGCGTGTTCGCGCGGGGCGGGGATACCTTGGAAAGATGAGGATCGCAGGGCGTGACCCCAACCGAAACGTTCCGTTGGTCACGCAGGCCCGCCGCCCGATGTCCGAGGACATCGCTTACCGGCAGCGCAGGTACCTCATCATGATGTCCTTCCGCGCCATCTGCTTTGGTATCACGATCCTCTTGTTCATCAACCACTTCGGGTGGCTCGCCGCTATACCTGCCGTTTTCGCGATTCTCATCCCGTACGTTGCGGTCGTTTTCGCCAACGGGGGACGTGAGCCTGACAACGTTCGTGGATTCATGGAGTATCGGCCAAACCTGCCAGAACGACGCATTCCGCCTGGTCAGACTGGCTCGGGAACCGGACATCAGGGCGTTGGCGACCCGTCCGCACACAGTTAACGCGCGACCTAGACGCGACATAGCCGCACGGCTCCGCACTTCTCCCAAGATGCACGCGTAATTGGGTCTTGACACGTACCGGGGGGTTTCCGTGTAGCATTCATATCGGTGCTCTGGTCCCCCGTCGGAGCACCGCTGCCGGCGCTCCGGGCCCCCGTCGGAACGCCGATGAATGCGACGCCGGGTGGTTTGCCCCCGTAGCCACCCGGCGTCGCCCCATGCTCGGACCCTCCGGGTCCTTCGCGGTGGCCCGCTGTATCTGCCCGGGGGGACGACCCCCCGGACCCCCCGGAGGCGACCCCGGCCGCCCCATGCTCGGACCCTCCGGGTCCTTCGCGGTGGCCCGCAGTACCGGCATGGCTACGGACGAGATAGATCACTCCGCCTTGTTGAACTCGGCGATGGCTATGCCGACCATACCGACGCCCATGACCGCGACGATGCCCAGGGAAAGGCCGACAGGCACGGTCCAGCCGTCCCAGGAGACGCCCGGGGCGATCTGGTTCATGGCTGCGGGGCTGAGGTTGAGGTGGCTGAAGACCGCTCGGCGCATGGGCGCGACGATGTAAGTCAGCGGGTCGATCCGGGTCAGCACGGTGAGCCAGGCCGGCAGCCCGTTCAGCGGGTACAGCGCGCCGGACAGGAAGAACAGCGGCATGACCAGCATCTGGGTCAGGGCCATGAACGCCTGGAACGACTTGATCCGCGCGGCCATCATCACACCGAACGCGGTGAGCGTGAACGACAGCAGCAGCAGCTCGCCGATGAGCGTGATGATCAGGATCGGGTTATAGGGCACGTCGGCCAGCCCGGCCAGGGCCAGGACGATGATGCCCTGGAACGTCGCTACGGTCGCGCCGCCGAAGCACTTGCCGAGCACGATCGAACCGCGGTTGACCGGGGCGACGAGCATCTCGCGCAGGAACCCGAACTCGCGGTCCCAGACGATCGAGCCGGCCGAGAAGATCGCGGTGAAAAGGACCCCCATGGCGAGCACGCCCGGGTAGATGAAGGTCTTGAAGCTGATGCCCGGCGGCAGGCCGTGGCTGGCCAGCGAGCCCAGCCCGGTCCCGAGAACGAAAAGGAAAAGCACCGGCTGGATCAGCGCCGTGATCATGCGGAGCCGGTCGGTGCGGAACCTGATCAGCTCACGGCGCCAGACGATGCCGACCGCGCGCAGGTCCTGGCGGACCCCCTTCTCGGGTACGCCGACCCGGATTTCCTCGGTGAGGGTCGCCTCGGCGGACGGGGCGCCCGCTTCGGTGGTCGAGGTAGCCAATTCTCATCGCCTCCCGCGGAAGCGCTGCGCCATGGCCCGCATGGCGTCCGCGCTGCTGGCTTCGGTGTCGCGGATCGTCCGCCCGGTGTAGGACATGAACACATCGTCCAGCGAAGGCCGGGCCACGCTCACCGAGCGGATGGGCAAGCCCAGCTCAGCGAACAGCCGGGGCACGAACCGCTCCCCCGATTCCACCGAGAAGGTGACCAGCCCCTCGTGGATGGCGGCCTCGATGCCGAACCGTTCCGCCAGCTCGGCGATGGCCGCCTGATCGTCCGCCGTGCTGATCTGCACGCGGTCCTTGCCGACGCTCGCCTTGAGCGCCTCAGGCGTGTCGATCGCCACGATCTTCCCGTGGTCGATGATGGCGATCCGGTCGCAGTGCTCCGCCTCGTCCATGTAGTGCGTGGTGAGGAAGATGGTGATGTCTTCGCGCTGCTTCAGCTCGTTGATGTACCGCCAGATCGACGAGCGGGTCTGCGGGTCGAGGCCCACCGTCGGCTCGTCGAGGAACAGCACGTGCGGCGCGTGCAGCAGGCCACGCGCGATCTCCAGGCGGCGCTGCATGCCGCCCGAGTAGGTGCTCACCTTGCTCTCCCGCCGGTCCCACAAGCCCACCATGTCCAGGACCTGGCGCATCCGGGGCGCGACCACGGCCTTGGGGACGCCGTACAGCTCCGCGTGAAAGCGCAGGTTCTGCTCACCGGTCAGGTAGCTGTCGAGCGTCGTGTCCTGGAACACCAGGCCGATGTTGCGGCGCACCGTGTCCCGCTCGGCGACGACGTCGTGCCCGGCCACGACGGCCCGGCCCGACGTCGGGCGCACCAGGGTGCACAGGATGCTGATGGTTGTCGACTTGCCTGCTCCGTTCGGCCCGAGAAAGCCGAACGTCTCCCCCGTCGCCACCTCGAAGTTGATGCCCCGGACGGCCTCGATGTCGCCGTACCGCTTGGTCAGCTCACTGACCGCTATCGCCGTGCTCCGGCCGGGGCCGGAATGGGCCGGGGCGGGCTGCGCGGAGCCCCCGGCTTCCGCGCCGGTCTGTACCGCCACGTGCTGCGCCTCCCTCTGCGGACCTCTCATCTGAGCCTAATCGCTTGACTGCTGAGCCGGACGGCGGCCACTGAGCGTGGTGGCCACGGACCCTAACGGCGGGCCGCGGTCCGCACCCGGTGCGGGTACGGACCGCGGCGGCGCGGATCCCGGCGGCGGCTGCTGCCCGTACGGGCTGAGCGGCGCGCTGGTCCGCACGTCACTGCTGGGAGCTGCCTGCTCCGGCCTCGTCATCGGCGGCGAGGATCCGGTAAAGGGCGCGGCGCGTGTCGGTGAGGACCTTGCCGGCCTCCTTCACCTGCGCCGCGGAGCCAGCCTGCCCCACCTGGGTCACGGCCATGATCACCTGGCGGATCAGCCCGCGCAGTTCAACCTCCGCGTCGTCCACGCTGCCGGTCACCGCGTCCCATGACGCGCTGAGCTCGTCGGCGTGCGATTCGGCGTAAGCCTGGCCCTCGTCGGTCAGCCCGAACGCCTTACGGCCGCTCTCGCTGGTCTCGGCGCGGATCAGACCCTCGTCCTCCAGCTGCTGGAGCGCCGGGTAGACGGACCCGGGACTCGGGCGCCATACGCCGTCCGTGCGCTCGCTGATCTCCTGGATGATCTGGTAGCCGTTGCGGGGGCCCTCGGCCAGCAGCGAAAGCGCCGCCGCCCGGACGTCGCCCCGACGTACCCGTGGCCCGCGTGCGAACCTCGGGCCGCCGAACGGGCCGCCGAACGGGCCGCCCCTGATTATTTCCGGCGGCGGGCCACCCCAGCCACCGCGCTTGGGGCCGCGTCCGCGACCCCGGTGCCCGCCTCTGCGGGCCCACTCTTCTTCGTGCATTGCGTGTACTCCTTCGATGTTTCGGTTGCCTGCGCTAGACGCGGGGCCTAGTCCGGCATACCTGCGGACCATCTAGATAGCCTCATTACTGTCTAGCTAGGTCAACGATATATCGGTAGCGTTCGCAACGCAAGTCCGCCAGTTCGCCGTCTGGTTCGATCTGTGCCCGCGCCAGTCTCGAGCAAAAGTTCGGTTTGTTCGAATTTATCCCTTGGGATCGACGAACGTGCCGCGCCCGTGCCGGCTGATGATCACGCCACGATCCCTGAGTACTTCCATGGCACGGTGGATCGCCGGGTAGGCGACGCCGTACTCCTCGGCCAGGTCGCTATCCCAGTTCGACGCCCACCCACGGGTGCCGCGGCAGGAGGCGATGAAACGTCAACCCCGCACAGCAGCCGGCCGGCCGCCGGTGAGACGGGGACCGCCCCTCCGCAAGGAGAGGCTGCCTGGCCATGACACAGAAGCTGATAGATCAGGTAACGGGCAGGTCGTAGATGCGGCGGATACTGGAGCCGAGGCGGGACAGGTCGGCGCCGTAGACGTGCATCGAGACGGCAATGCCGGCGCCGCTGTTGCGCACGCGATGAATGTCGCCCGGCGGCGCGAAACCGGCCACCGTACCGGGCGAGTTCTCGCGGCGGGCGACCTCGGTGAGGAACCTGCCGCCGGGCCCGGACGCGAAGATCTCCTCATATTCGGTGCCCTGCAGGACGCCGGTCACACACCAGGAGACGTGGTCGTGGATGGGCGTCACCTGGCCGGGGCGCCAGACCATGGCCGCGACCGAGAACGAGCTGCCGGGCTCGGCGTGCAGCAGGTGGGTCTGGTAACGGTCCGGGTCCCCATCAAGCTGGGCGGGAGTCAGGATCTCCGGTCCGGGCAGGTGCCGGCGCAGCGCACGGGCGACCCTATCGGCGGTCTGCCGCGGATCGCCGCCTGCCGCGACCGCCTGCCGGGCGGCGGCTGCGAGACCGGCGGGACACGTGGACGGCCCGACGGGGAGTCCCGGCGCCCCAGCTGCGAGTCCTGAGGACCCGGTATCGGCCGCTCTGCTGCTCACGGTCAAGGCTCCTCCCTGCGGCGAGTCCGGACGACAGCAATGTACCCCGCGTCAACCCATAGCAGTGATGCCAAGTCCCCAGTAAACCTATAGACACGATCGATGCACCTGAGGACGCGCCGCACGCCGGGTGGACACGCCGCACGCGCGGGTAGCGTCAGAATGAGGGCACGCCGGTTGTCATTTGGGTCGCCGAGAACACGTGGCAGGCCTGCGTGGACGCCATGCTTTCGCTGGCTCCGCCAGACGCCGGGGCCGATCCTCGCCAGGGGACGACTGGGGCTAATCAGTAACCGCGGTGTAGGCGATCACGCCTCGGCGGATGGTGTCGATCGCGGCGCGAGCCGTGGCCCGCAGGTCACGGCCGGCAGTGCCCGGCACGGGCGCGGCCGCGATCTGGTCCAGCAGGTCGATGAGCTGCTTCACCGCGCGGACGAAATCACCGGGAGTCAGGTCGGCTGAACCGAGCACGTCCTCCAGCCGGGCACCGCCCGCCCACTGGTAGGCGGCCGAGGCGAAACGCAGGTCGGGCTCGCGCAGGAACGAGACCCCTTTCTCCTTCTCCAGTTCATCGAGCTGGCCCCAGGCGCGCACCATCCGCCCGAGCACGTCACGGACCTTGGCCGACGGCAGCCGGGGCACGGCCGCGTCGTCGGTCTGGCGCGACTCGAACGACAGCGCCGACACGCAGGCCGTCAGTTCCTGGGTGTCGAGGCCGTTCCAGTAGCCGCGGCGCAGGCATTCGGCGGCGAGCAGGTCCAGCTCGGTATACAGGCCGCCCAGCAGCCGTCCCTCCGCGGTGACCGCGTCCCCGGTGAGGTAGCCGAGATTCTCCAGGACGGCGCATACCCGGTCGAAGGTACGCGCGATGACGTGCGAGCGGCTGGCCACCTTCCGCTCCAGGGCCTCGGTTTCCCGTTTGACGCGTGCGTACCGTTCGGCGTACCGGGCGTGTTCCTCACGGTCGGGGCAGCCGTGGCTGGGATGCCGGCGTAGCCGGCGCCGCAGATCAGCGATCTGATGATCCGGGGAGCTGGGCCGGGCGCCGCCCGTGTCCTTCCCGGCGGGGCCCGCCTGCCCGGCCTCCCCGGTCCCGCCGGTCCGGCCGTCCGCCCCGGGCCGGTCTGCGGCGGCGCTGTCGTTCCAGTCAGCCACGCGCTGCGGGCCGGCGATGTCGCGGCCGGCCAGCCGGTTGCGCACGGAGGCAGCCAGGTCCCGGCGGTGCTGCGGGGAGCGCACGCTGAACGAGGCGGGAATCCGGATCCGGTCGACGGCCTCCACCGGGACCGGGAAATCGGCCAGTGACAGCCGCTTGACCTGGCGGTTTGCCGTGAGCACGAGGGGCCCGTGACCGGCCAGCGCGGCCAGCCGGGCGGCCTCCGGGCTGTGCCCGCTGCCGCGGGTGCCCTGGGCACGGCCCTCGCCGCGAGCCTCCTGGGAAGCGCCGTTACCGCGGGAGTCCTCGGCACGGCCGTTGCCCCGGGCGTTGTGGGGGCGGCCGCCGCGGGCGTCCGGGCTGCGGCCGGAGCCCGGACCCGGCTCGAGGACGACCGCCATGCCGGCCCGCCGGCCGCCGGGAACACGGATGATGTCGCCACGGCGGAGGACCTCCAGCGACCGGGCCGCCTCCGTGCGGCGGGCCACGGCCCGGCGCCGCGACAGGTCACCCTCGAGATCGGACAGATCCCGGCGCATAGCCGCGTACTGGGCGAAATCGCCCAGGTCGCAAGCCATCTTCTCGGCGAGCTCAGCCATGGCTTCCTGGTTGCGGCGGACCTGCCGGGTCAGATCCAGGACGCCGCGGTCCGCCTGGAACTGGGCGAACGACGACTCGAGTAGGGCGGCGGCCCGGTCCCGGCCGACCTGGCCCGTCAGGTTGACGGCCATGTTGTACGACGGCCGGAAGCTGGAGTTGAGCGGGTAGGTCCGCGTTCCGGCGAGGCCGCCGACCGCCTGCGGGTCGATGCCGGGCTGCCATAGCACCACGGCGTGCCCCTCGACGTCGATGCCGCGGCGCCCGGCCCGCCCGGTCAGCTGGGTGTACTCCCCCGGGGTCAGCTCGGCGTGCGTCTCGCCGTTCCACTTGTCCAGCTTCTCGATGACGACGGTCCGGGCCGGCATGTTGATGCCCAGCGCGAGCGTCTCGGTGGCGAACACCACGCGGACGAGCCCGGCCGAGAACAGCTCCTCGACCACCTCCTTAAAGGTGGGGAGCATGCCGGCGTGGTGCGCGGCGATGCCCCGCTGCAGGCCGGTGAGCCATTCCCGGTAGCCGAGCACGGCGAGGTCCTCGCCGGGGATGTCCGCCGCGCGCCGCTCAACGAACTCGGTGATCGCGACGGCCTCGTCGGGCTGGGTGAGCCGGAGCCCGGCGGCCAGGCACTGCTGGACCGCCGCGTCGCAGCCGGCCCGGCTGAAGATGAATTCGATGGCCGGCAGCAGCCCGGCCGCGTCGAGCCGGGAAACGACCTCCGGCCGGTAGGGCGGCCGGGCCCGGCCCGGTGACGGCCCGCCCCCGGACCTGCCCGCGTACTTGCCCGCGTACCCGTCCGCGTATTTGCTCCGGCCGCCCGCGTATGCCGCCCGGCCGCGGCCGGACCGGCCGCCGGGGTGACCGCGCCGTCCGCCGCGGGCCGGGCGGCTCCGGCCCGTCACCGGGACCTGCTGCTGCGACCCCCGGTCCCGCTGCTCCAGCCGCATCAGCTCCGGGTTGACGCGGGTGCCCGCCGGGTCGGTGAACAGGTCATATAGCCGGTTCCCGGCCATCATGTGCTGCCACAGCGGGACCGGCCGGTGCTCGTCCACGATCACGGTGACGCCGCCGCGCAGGTCGTCCAGCCAGTCGCCGAACTCCTCAGCGTTGCTCACCGTGGCCGACAGCGCCACCACCCGCACCGACTCGGGCAGGTGGATGATGACCTCTTCCCAGACCGCGCCGCGGGAGCGGTCAGCGAGGTAGTGCACCTCGTCGAGGACCACGTAGCCGAGCCCCTTGAGGGTGGCCGACCCCGCGTAAAGCATGTTCCGCAGCACCTCGGTGGTCATGACCACGATGGGCGCTTCGCCGTTGACGCTGTTGTCGCCGGTGAGCAGGCCGACGGTCCGGCTGTCGTACCGGCGCACCAGGTCGGCGTACTTCTGGTTGGACAGCGCCTTGATCGGCGTGGTGTAGAAGCACTTAAGGCCGCGCTCCAGGGCCAGGTGGACGGCGAACTCCCCGACCACGGTCTTGCCGGAACCGGTCGGCGCGGCGACCAGCACGCCGTTACCCTCGTTCAGCGCGGCGCAGGCCTGGACCTGAAAGTCGTCGAACTCGAAGTCATACAGCGCGCGGAAGCTGGTGAGCTCCGGGTACGACCGACGGTCACGGAACTGCGCGTAGCGCTGCGCGGGGGTCCTTGCGTGAGGTTCCGCGGAGCCATCGTCTCCCCGGTCGAGCGCAGGGGCCATCCCCCCAGCCTAGGCGTCAGTTCAGGCTGCTGTGGTCGGGGCCGGTCCCGTTGTCGCTTATCTGCAGCGGCGACGCCTCGGCCATGTCCAGTGGCGAGGCCTCGTCATCGGCCAGGTCCGCGTACGGGTCCGGGATGCGGGCGCGGCGCCGGTCGTTGGCCCAGATGATCACCTCGGCCACCTCGACCAGCACCACACAGGGCAGCGCCAGCATCAGCATGCTGATCGGGTCCGGGCTCGGATTGGCGATGCCCGCGAACAGGAAGGCGCCGAAGATCATGAGCCGGCGCCATTTAGCGAACCGCTCGTGGGTGAGGATCCGGGCCATGTTGAGCAGGACGAGGGCGAGCGGCAGTTCGAAGGCCAGGCCGAAGCCCAGGATCATGGCCTGGAAGTAGCTCAGATAGGTGGTGATCGTCGGCAGGTTGCTGACACCCTGCGGGGTCAGGCCGAGCAGGTAGTGCAGGCCCCGGCTCATCGCGTAGTAGGCCAGCACAGCGCCGGTGGCAAACAGCGGGACGGCCGCGCCCACGAACAGATAAGCCCACCGCTTCTCCCGGCGGTAGAGCCCGGGCGCGATAAAGGCCCAGATCTGGTACAGCCAGACCGGCGAGGAGATGATCAGCCCCACGAAGAACGCGATCTGCACGCGGAGCATGAAGGGATCGAAGATGCCGGTGACGACGAGCCGGTCACCGTATACCTTGCAGCCGGTGTGGCCGTTGATGACGGCAGAGCAGAACGGATGGCTGATGAACTTCCAGATCGGGTTGAAGAAGACGAACCCGACGACCATCGCCACCACCAGCGCGAGGGCCGCCTTGACCAGGCGGTTACGTAGCTCGCGGATGTGCTCCATGAGCGGCATCCGGCCCTCGGGGTCGTGCTTCCTGGACGCCTGGAGCATGCGGTTGCCGACGACGCGCGCACCCGTCACCGTGTCAGCCAGCTTCGGCATTTCCGGTCCCTGGAGTGTGTCCTGCTCAGACGGGCTTCTTGTCCGCGGGCACCGATGCGGCTTCCCTGACGGACGACTCCTTCAGCTCGCGGATCTGCCGCTGCAGGCTGTCGATCTGCTCCTGGGAGGTTAGCTGCTCCGCGGCAACCGGCGGGGGCGCGGGCACCGGAGCAGCGATCTGCTGCGGCGCTACCGGGGTCTGGGCCGTGGCCGGGGTGAAAGAAGAAGCCTTCTCGGCTTCGGCGTCGTCGTCATGCAGACCAGAGACCTCGGACTTGAGGATCCGCATCGACCGCCCGAGCGACCTGGCCGCGACCGGCAGTTTCGTGGATCCGAAGAGCACGATGAGCACGACGGCGACAATCAGGATCTTCCACGGACTGTCAAATAGGTCGCCTATCATTTCCGTCCTCTTTGGCGGGGATGAGGCCCCCCCGCGGTCGGGGCTTTTCATGGCGAGTGTACACGTCGGGGGGCCCTCAGCCGGAGGCGTAGGCGGCGAGCGCGGCCGTTGCGTCCTGCCGGATCTGCGCGCGGAGGTCTTCCGGCGCGATGACCCGGCCGTCCTCCCCCAGCCGCAGCGCCAGCCGGCGGACCCAGCGGGTGTCCGGGGTGCGCAGCCCGATGCGGAGCCAGCCGTCGCCGAGTTCCTCGGCCGACTCGCACGGGTAATACTCCGCCACCCAGCGGCCGGCCGCCGAGACCTCGATCGTGACGTGCACGTCGTCGGCGGACGGCCGGAACAGGCCCTGATCGACGTCGACCGGCTGCGCGTCCTCCGGCACCGCGGCCGGGACGTCGAGCACGTCGATGCCGAGGATGCGGTCCAGCCGGAACAGCCGGACGCCCTCGGCGCGGCGGCACCAGCCCTCCAGGTAAGCCCGGCCCTCGACGACAAGCAGCCGCATCGGGTCCACGTCGCGCTGCGTGGCCTCGTCCCGGCCGGGCACGTAGTAGCGCAGGTGCACCCGGCGCTTCCGCTCCAGGGCGTCCCGTATCTGCACGATCGCCTGGTCCCCCGTCGGCTTGTCGACCTGTACGGCGACCTGGGCGCTGGGCCCGGCCGCTTCGCCCGCGGCCGCCTCCAGCTTGGCGATCAGCCGGCTGAGCGCCGACCTGTCCTCCAGGCCCGGAATGTCGGCGAGCATCCGCAGCGCGACGAGAAGCGCGCTGGCCTCGTCGACGGCCAGCCGCAGCGGCCGCCCCATCGACTCCGCCTGGCTGACCACGATTTCGCCGCCCTCGTAGGACAGGTCGATCGGGCAGAACGGGTCCGGGTTCCGCAGTTCTACGCACCAGAGCAGGTTGAGGTCGTCGACGAGTTGGCGCTCGCTCAGGCCGAACGCGGTCGCGGTGTCGGCCAGGCCGACCGCCTTGCGGCTGACGACGTAGGGCACCAGGGCAAGGAGCCGCTGCAGGCGTTCCGCCGAGGTGGCCGCCTGCCCGCGGAGCCGATGCGCCGTGCCGGGGATGGCGGCCGCACCATGCGCACCGGCCTCGCGGGGCCCACGGGGCCCCCGGGGGCCGCCGGGCGCACCCGGCGCCTTCTCGCGCGGGCTCACGCCAGCACCCCCTTGAGCCTGCTGATGACCGCGTCGCGCAGGTGAGGCGGGTCGATGACCACGACATCGGCGCCGAAGGACGCGACGTGGTCGGCGAACCACCCGACGTCGGAGTAGGGCACGGTGATCGTGTCCCAACCGGCCTGGGCTGAACCGGCCCGGGCTGAACCGGCCCGGGCGGAGTCAGGCGAAGCGGAATCAGACCGGACGGAATCAGACGGGACGGAACGCGCCGGGGACGAATCCGCGTCGGGCGGGCTGGTGGCATAACGCCGCAGCCCGTACCCGGCGCCGGGGCGCACGCGCAGCACGGCCGTGTTCTCCCGCGGCGGCACCGAGTCCCAGGTGCGGACGACCTCCCGCACGTCCGTGCCGGCCGGGACGGTGACGGTGCCCGGCGGCCCGGAAAAGCGGACGTCCCCCTCGATCCGGCCGAGCCGGAACACCCGGACCGCGTCCCGGCCGCGGTCCCGGCCGGCCACGTACCAGCGGCCGTGCCGGTTGACCACGCCCCACGGCTCCAGCTCGCGGAGCTGCGGCTCGCTGCGCCCCGCGGCGCGGTAAGCGAAGGTCACCGGCCGGCGGTCGCGGACCGCCTCCCACAGCGGCCCGAACGCCGGCTCGGTGGTGTGTACCCGGGGCTCGATGCCCTGCCGGGCGCCGGCGCCGGCGTCCCCGTCGTCGGGGTCGATGCCGGCCGCCCGCAGCTTGAGCAGCGCGCCCGCCGCCGCCCCGGCCAGCTCCGCGTGCTGCCACACCCGGGCCGCGAGGCCGAGCACGGCCGCCTCATCCGCCTCCAGCCGCAGCTCAGGCAGCTCGTAGGCTTGCTGCTGAACCCGGTAGCCGATGTCCTCCCCGTCCAGCGGGCTGAGCGAACCAGTCTCCAGCGGGACGCCCAGCTCGCGCAGTTCTTCCTTGTCCCGCTCGAACATCCGCTTGAAGGCCTCGGGCTGCTCCGGGTAGCCGGCCACGGCCCGGCGGATCTGTTCCGCGGTCAGGTAGCGCCGGGTGGACAGCAGGCAGACCACCAGGCTCAGCAGCCGCTCGGTCTTCCGCCGCGACATCGGCGCTCCTCCTCCCCGCCCGATGAACTCCGCCTACATTCTCACCTACCGGACCGGGAAAGGGCGCCTATTCACCGCCCCGGTTCGGCGCACACGGTTACGCTGGCCCGGTGATCACGTGGAGGAACGGAACGGTCTGGAGGATCCGGAAGGAGTGGCCGGGGGCGCTGGAACTCGAGGTGTCGGTCGGCCGGGAGCCGTCCGCGCAGGTCACGGCGCTGGCCTACCCCGCACTGACCGGGCGGCCCGAACCGGGCGACCGCGTGCTGCTGAACACGACCGCGCTGGACCTGGGGCTGGGCACCGGAGGGTACGCGCTGGTCGTCGCGGTGCCGGACCGCCTGCCGCCGGACCGCTCCGGCCCGGGTCATCTGGTCAAGGCCCGGTACACGCCGCTGCAGGCGGTGGTGCTCGGGGCGGATGAGCAGGACTCGCCCTACCACGAGACGCTGCGCTCCGCCGACGACATCGCCGCGATGCCGGTGGTGGTGGCCGACCTGCATTCCGCTCTCGCGCCCGTTCTGGCTGGTCTCTACCACGATGCCGAACGGGCCGCCGGTGACCGCTCTCCGGCCGGAGACGCCGGCTGGCCCGAAGAGGCCTCACCGGGCGTGCCGGGCGTGCCGGGTGCATCTTCTACCGGACGGGCGGGACAAGGACCCGGGCCGGCCGGGGTGCGCGTCGCGTATGTGATGACCGACGGGGGCGCGCTGCCGGCATGGTTCTCCCGGACCTGCGCCATCTTGCGTGAGGCCGGCTGGCTGGCCGGGACGATCACCGTGGGCCAGGCGTTCGGCGGCGACCTGGAGGCGGTAACCCTGCACAGCGGCCTGCTCGCCGCGCGGCACGTGCTCGGGGCGGACGTGGCCGTAGTGACGCAGGGGCCGGGCAACCTCGGCACGGGGACGCGGTGGGGGTTCTCGGGCGTGGCGGCCGGCGAGGCGGTCAACGCGGTGGCCGTCCTCGCGGGGCTGCCGGTGGCCGCGCTGCGGGTCAGCGAGGCGGATCCGCGCGGGCGGCACCGCGGCATATCGCACCACAGCCTGACGTCCTACGGGCGGGTGGCGCTGGCGCGCGCGGAGGTGGTCGTACCGATCCTGCCCGGTGAGCTCGGCGCGCAGGTTACCGAGCAGGCCAGGCCGCTCGGGGGGCGGCACACGCTGGTCCACGTCGCCGTGGACGGCCTGGATGAAGCGCTGCGCCGGTGCCCGGCGCCGTTGTCGACGATGGGCCGCGGGCTGGACGGCGACCGCGCCTACTTCCTGGCCGCCGCTGCGGCCGGGCGGCACGCAGCGGTCCATTTGCGGAGTGCCACAATGGGGCGCCTGCACTGAAAATAGAACCGGGCCTTGTCAAGAGGCCCGCACGGGGAGAAGACATGAGACTTCCAGTGAGGCTTCACCACCTGCCGCAGCGGATCGCTACCGGCGCGTTCATCCTCAACGCCGGCATCGGCAAGTTGTCCGCGGACGAGGAAACCGCAGCCCAGCTGCACGGATTCGCGGTCGGCACGTACCCGTTCCTGGCCAAGCTGAAGCCGAAGGACTTCGTCCGGCTGCTCGCCGGCACGGAGATCGCGCTCGGCTCGGCGCTGCTGCTGCCCGTCGTCCCGTCGGCGGTGGCCGGAGCGGGCCTGGCTGCGTTCTCCGGCGGCCTGCTCGGGCTTTACGTCAAGACGCCGGGGATGCGCAAGGAAGGCACCCCGTTGCCCACCCAGCAGGGCATCCCGCTGGCCAAGGATGTCTGGATGCTGGGCGTCGGCCTCGGCCTGGTTATCGACGACCTGACGGACGGCGCCTGAGGCAGGCGGCGCCTGAGGCACGCTGACGGCCGGCCGGCGGGCACAACTGCGGGCACCCCTGCGGGCCGGCCGTCCCACGCGCGGGCCCGTCACCGCCGGTAGGACCCGCGGCCGCGCTCTTGGTCCGGTACTGGTCCGGTACGCTGTGCGCGTCCCCGGGCGTTCCGGCCACGGGCCCCGCATCGGACGTCACACTCAGGGCGGAGGCCGCACGTGCACCTGGCGTCAACCACGTCCGAGGATCCGACCGCGCGGGAACGGCGCCCGGCGCTCCGCCGGATGACGGACCGGCCGGCCGTGCCCGGGATCCTCTTCTTCCTGGCCGCGCTGGCCGCGATCGAGGGCCGGCTGGTGCTGCTGGACCACCGCGACATCACCGAACTGCTCCGGGTCGGGTCGGTGTACGGCCACCCGGGCCAGGTCCCGCGCGGGGTGCACGTCTTCCAGGACACCGGCTACGACGGCCAGTTCTACTACCGGATGGCGCTGGATCCGGCCAACCTGCACAAGACCGCGTTCGGCATCACCATGGACGCGCCGTACCGGTTCATGCGGATCGGCTACTCCGCGCTGGCGTGGCTGGTGTCGCTCGGCCAGCACGCGGCGGTGCCGTACGCGCTGGTGGCGATCAACGTCGCGGCCCTCGGCGCGCTCGCCTACCTGGGCGGTATCTTGGCCCAGGAGGCGGGCCGGAATGCGCTGTGGGGACTGCTGCTGGCGGGTTACTTCGGCCTGATGGACAGCCTGTCCCGGGACCTGACCGAGCCGCTCGCCGCATTTTGCCTGATCGCCGGCATCCTGGCCTACCGGAGACGGCATCCGCTGCTGGCCGCCGCGGCGTTCGGTTACGGCGTCCTGACCCGGGAAACGGTCCTGGTCGTGCCGGCCGTGCTCGGGGTCACCCGGATTATCCAGATCGCACGCCGGCGGGCCCGCCCGGGAGCAGATGACCTGGCCTGGATCGTCCCGGCCGTGGTCTTCGCGGGCTGGGAACTGGTGGTGAAGGCGGCGACGGGCGTCTTCCCGATCCTCAGCGACAGCGGGAAGAACGCCGGCCTGCCGTTCTCCGCCGCGTTCTCCGCGATCGCCCATAACTTCGCCCACCCCAGTACGCCGGTGCCGTCGGCGCCGGGCGCGGTCATCATCTGGGACATCGAGTTCGTCGTGCTGGCGCTGTTCGCGGTGGCCGCGCTGCTCTCGCTGCGGGCCACCACCGTCCCGGTGTACGAGCGGGCCTCCTTCGTGGTGTACCTGGTGGTGGTCTTCTCCCTGGCCCCCACCAACTGGGACGGTTACGCCGACCTGCGGTCCTTCGTGGAGGTCTACCTGCTGGCCGTGGTGATCCTGCTGGCCACGCCGCGGCGGCGGCTAGCGTCGCTGGGGCCGCTGGCGGTGTGCGCGGCGTCGCTCGTCATACTCGTCGCCCTCTACCGGACGCAGATCTCTTAAGAACGCTCCACCCGGCGCCAGGGCGACGGCCGCTGGCGCGATGGCACGGCCGGGCCAACCGCTACGAGGTCACCGCGGTCCCGGCCGTCCCGGCCGTCCCGGCCCGTACGGCCCACGCGTGCAGGGCGCTCATCAGGTTCTGCTGGTAGACCAGCACCCTATAGGGGCCGGTGTGGAACGTCTGCTCCGGGGGACCGAACGTGGCGAGCGTCTCGCGGGCCGGCTGCCAGTCGTTGAAGAAACCCGCCTGATCTTGCAGCACGACAAAATTGGCGTACTGGGTGCCCGGGTCGTACCAGGGGGCCTTGGCCTCCCATCGGCACGGCACCAGGCCGCCGTCCGCGGTGGACACCGCGCGGATCGTGACCCGGCCGCCGGTGCCGACCGTCACGACGCTCGCCTGCCAGTACCCGCTCAGCCCATGCGTGAGGTGGTGGGCCTGCAGCCAGGAGGCGAGCCGCGCGTTGGCCGGCGGTGAGACTGGCTGCGCCAGCTCGTACCCCAGGCAGGCCACATACCCGGCCAGCACGGTGCCCGCGAGGACGGTCAGCAGCAAGCGTGCGGAAACCCGCGCGGGCCTGGCCGCCCGCGGCTGGAGGGCCGCCCGCGGCTGGAGGGCCGCCCGCAGCTGGAGGGCCGCCCGCGGCTGGAGGACCGCCAGCAACTCGGGCGCCAGCGAGCGCGCGGCCAGGGCCGCCCCGAACGGCAGCACCAGCGCGATCTCCCGGGCGTTCAGTACGCCCGAGGAGAAGCTGCTGAACAGGTACATCGCCAGGTTGACGACGATCGCGACGGCGAGAACCTGGTCGACCAGCCCGCGGCAGGCGAACCGGCGGAGCGTCCGGCCCAGCGCCCAGGCCACCAGCGCGAGACCCGCGAGGTGGAGCACGGCGAACGCGACGGCGGCTCCGGGGTGCAGGCCGCCGAAGTCGGCGCCGAACAGCGCCAGCAGGCTGTCCCCGGTGGTCGCGGCGTGCATCCCAAGCTTGGCCGGGGTGACGAGGCTGAACGGGATCTGGTGCACGGTGTAGCCACCGGCGGCGTGGATTGCCCGCCGCAGCAGCCACGAGATGCCGACCGCGGTGATCGCCGCCCCGGCCAGCGACAGCTCGTACCACGCGGACCGCAGCCGCTGGGCGGTACCGGGCTTCCCGTAAGTACCGGGCTTCCCGTGGGTACCGGGCTCGCCGGCCGGCCACCAGAACGCGCGGGCCATACCGACCAGGGCCAGCGGCACGATGGCTACCACGAGGATGAGGGAGTCGGCGACCATCACCCAGCCGAGCAGGCAGGCGGTGATGACCGGGACGTACCAGCGGCGCGGCGCCCGGTCCAGGATCAGCCACCCGGCCAGGGCGGGCACCGCGGTACCGATGTGCCCGACGGACAGCAGCAGGACGAAGATGCCCACGCCCAGCTGCGGCGCGAGCATGATCCCGCCGGAGATGAGGACGCGCGCCGCGCCGTCGCGAGACGTCGCGCGGCTCCTGGCCAGCAGGACGGTGAGCACCAGCACGAGCGTGTAAGTGAGCGCGGCCGCGATGTGCGTCACGTCCGGGCTGAGGCCGCGGATCGCGTCGATCAGCATGTACTCGGGCAGCTCGGTCGTGTAGAAGGACACGTCCGACATCCACCAGCCGTGCAGCAGCAGGTTGCCGTGCAGCATGTCCCACGACATGAGCACGATGTTCGCCCCGTCCGAGTTCACCGGATAGGTCGCAGACAGCCGGATGTACGCGGCAAACAGGGCGATCGCGGCGGTGGCGAACCCGGCCGCCCAGAGGCGCCGGGCCCACCGGTCGCGCCGAAGGCGATGGGAGGCACGCCGGGCGGGACGCTGTGTAACCGCTCCCGCCCGTTCTGTAATGCCCGGTTCCGGCACGGGGGCACCGGCCCCTGCCACCTCCTGCGCCGGACCCGCCATCGTTATCTGCCCGGTCAGCCTGCTCAGCCGGAGCTCACGGCGCCGATGATGTCGACCACGAACACCAGCGTGTCGGTGCCCTTGATACCGGCCTGCGACTGGCCCGCGCTGCCGTAGGCGTCGGCCGGCGGGATGATCAGCAGCACCCGGCTGCCGACGGTCTGGCCGACGAGGCCCTTGTCCCAGCCGGGGATGACCTGGCTGGGGGTCGCCCCGATCTTGAAGCTGAAGGGCAGGCTGCGCTGCCAGGAGGAGTCGAAGACCGTCCCGGTCCGCCAGTTGACCCCGGTGTACTGGACGACGACGGCCTGGCCCTTGGTCACGACCGGCCCGGACCCCTTGATCAGGGTCTTGGCGACCAGCGTCGTCGGCGGGGTCACGCCCTTGGGGATCGTCACCTTGGGCGCGGTGCCCTGGGCGGCACTCACCGACGGGAGGCTGCCACCACCGCTGGACACGGTGGCCCCAGAGGCCGAAACCGTCCCAGAGGAGTACTTCTGAATCAGATCCATCACGAATACCAGCGTGTCGCCACCCGTCACACCCAGCTGGGAATTGCCGCTCGGACCGTAGCCCTGCTTCGGCGGGATGACGGCCAGGACCCGGCTGCCGAGTTTCTTTCCCGTCACGGCGTTCTGGATGCCGGGCAGCAGCGATGCGGGAAGCACCTGCGGCGAGCTGGAGTAGGTCGAGTCGAGCAGCTTGTTCGTGGTGCCACTCCACACGTAGATGGTGAAGTTGGACAGGAACAGGTCCGACTTCTGGATCGTCGCGCCGTTGCCCTGGATCAGGGTCTTGACCGCGAGGGTGCTGGTCGCCTGCTGCTTCGGGATCGTGACGGACGGCGAGGCGCCGAACGAGCCCGTGGCCGTGACCGAGGCGTTCGGCGAAGAGGAGGCGGACGAACCACAGCCGGCCAGGGCCAAGCCAGCGATCAGCGAGATAACGAGTAGCGCAACGATGCGTCGCATGTGTAAGGACCTCAGGATGGACGATGAGAGCGCCGCCAGCCTACTGGGACGGCGGCACTACCGAATGTCGGCCAGCGGATTCGTGTGCGAGAGCGGGACGAGCAGATCAGCAAGGTCCAGGTCATCCACCCCGCCGATGTGGATCACGTTTCGGATTCGAGTAGCGGCAGGATCACAAGCCGTAGATGACCATAGCGGCCGGCTTGGCCGGCCGAGCGCAGGTTGGGATGGACTGGCCGCGGAAAGTCGCGACGAACCGGCGCGCGAACGTTCTACGCGAACGTTCTCATAACGGCAAAGAGGGTGGCGCGCTGCCCGCGGGGCCGCCGCCCGCCCGGACCGTCGGCCATCGATCAGACGGGAGTACCGAGGGCGACTACCGAAGGCCGTCCAGCAGGTTCTTGTGCCAGACCAGGACGGTGTAGCCCGCCGGGTGCAGCACCTGGGCCGGCGGCCCGAAGGTGCGCACCGCAGCGGCCTCCTCGGCCGCGGAGTTCCCGGGGTTCACGTCGTTCGCGACGTAGAAGTCGGCATACTGGCTCGCCGGGCTGTACCAGCCGGCTTTCAGCTCGCGCGGCAACGGCCGGACGATGAACCCGTTGCCCATCCCCACCTGCCGGACCGCGATCCGGGCGCCGCTGTCCAGGGTCGTGCTGTTCGCCACCCAGTAATTCACCGCCAGGCCATCGCTCAGGTGCCGGCTGGCCAGCCAGGCGGCGAGGGACTGGTTCTGCGCCGGCTGCGGGGGCTGGGCGGCGCTGTAGCCGAGTGCCGCGGCGCAGACGGCTCCGGTCACCGCGAGCGCGGCGGTGAGCCTGGCCCGGAGCAGCGGGCCGGCCAGCACGCGTCCCGCCAGGACTGCCGCGAACGGCAGGATCGCGGAGATGTCACGCGTGCTGCGCAAGTCCTGGACGAGGGTGGTCGGCACGTACGCGGCGACGTTGAGCACGATCGCGATGGCCAGGCCCGGGACGGCCAGCTCGTCGTCGCGGCCGAGCCGGCCCAGCGCGATCACGAACGCCACGGCCACCGCGGCCACCACGATCAGGTGCAGTGCGGCGAAGGCGAGGTCAGGACCCGAATGCGGGCCGGTGAAGTCGGCGCCGAAGATGACCAGCAGCCCCTCGGCGGTGAGCTTCAGGTTGTGCGGCAGCGCGGCCAGGCCCGCGAACGATATCGGCACCGGCCGCACCGCAAATCCCCCGCTGAGCCGGATCAGGGCCGAGGCCGCCCGCGCGAGCCCGACGGACACGACCGCGGCGGCCGCCAGTGAGACCTCCGCCCACGGCCAGCCGCGCGGCGTTCCCCGCACTGCCCGGCGACGCCATAGCTTCACACCGGCCCGGACCGCGCACACGATGACCATCGGCGCCACGCCGGTGACCAGGATGAGACCATCGGCGAACTGGCCCCACGCCAGCACGATGGCCACGGCGGGCGGCACGTACCAGCGGGCCCGGCCAGCCCGGTCTGCCAGCAGCGGTTCCGCGGTCAGCCAGGCCAGCAGCACGGGGACGGTACTGCCGAAATGATCGGGGCTCATCAGCAGCGTCGGCCCTGCGCCGGGCGCCGGCGCCAGCATGACGACCGCCGCGATCAGCGCCCGGATGACGCCCTCCCGGCCGGTGGCGCGGCCCTTGGCGAGCCAGGCGGCGAGCAGGAGGAGCACCGTGTACGTCATTGCCCCGGCGATGTGGACCACGTTCGGCCCGAGTCCCCGCAGCGCTTCGATCAGGGCGTACTGGACCAGCTCGGTCGGGTAGAACGAGACATCCGACACGGTCCACTGCCGCAGCAGCACGTTGCCGTGCAGCATGTCCCAGGCTTGCAGCGCGTTCGAGCCGCCGTCGGATCCGACGGGGACCCGCTGAGACAGGCGGAGGTAGCACAGGAAGAGCACCACCGCGACCACCGCGATCCCGGCGGCCCATCCGGCCCGCTGAGCCCGGTGGACGGCAGGGGCCCGGGAGCCCCGGGCGGTTCGGCGGCCTTCCGGCAATCCGGCACCAGGTGCGCCGCGGTCGGCGCCGAACATCCGGTGCGCCGTCACTTCGGCTCCCTCAGCATCGGGTCACGGGCCGGCGACGACATCTGAGTGGCCGAAGTGCTCCAGGACCGGCGTGGACAAGGGAGCCTGAGGCGAGTCGAAGGTGTAACGGACCCCGCCGGCCGCCTGCTGCGGGGTGCAGATGAACTGCCTGGTCATCATGAAGGTCCAGTACGGCCCATCCAGGCAGGCCGGCACGTGGGCCCGTTCGGCCTGGACAAAGAAGCCGGTGGTATCGATCCACGCCGGATGCTGAATGGACAGCACGATCTCCCGCCCGGGCGACCGCGCCGCGAGGGCGGCGACCGCGGACGGCAGGCCGGCGTCGGTGTCCTCGGTACTCGTGCGCATCCCCGGCACCAGCGCGAACACGGCCAGGGCGGCGACGGCACCCGCCGCGGCCAGCGCCGTGCCCGCGCGGGCGGGAAGCGCCTGGCTGACGGCGACGGCGATGACGAGCAGCGCCAGCAGGGGCGCCGACCAGTAGAAGTACGCGATGTAATACTGCGTCAGGAAATCGATGCCGAGGGCCGCGTAGAGGCCGACCGCCACCGACGACACGACATTGACGGCGAGCAGCATGAGCAAGAAGCGGCGCAGCCCGCCGCGGGCCAGTACGCGGGCCGCCGCGATCGCGGCCGCGTACAGCACGAGCGGGACGGCCCAGGCGTGCCGGTACGGCCACCAGAACCACAGGGCGTACCGCGCGATCTGCATCGCGGTGTGGCCGCCCGCCTGGCCGGATTTGCTGTAGGCGAAGTATTTGCCGAAGTCGCCGGGCCAGTGCAGCGCCAGGTTGACCGCGATCGGCAGGACGAACAGGGCGCTGATGGCCACGACCGGGATCCAGGCCCGGCGCTGGTGGCGAAGGAAGCGCCGCAGCGACGCGGCCGGTGCCCGCCGGTGCGCCCAGGCCAGGACCGCGATCACGGCCGCGGCGATCACCGGGACGATGAACAGGAAGCAGGCGTGCCCGTGGATCAGGAACCAGCCGGTCAGCGTGAAGATCCACGCATCCCGGACGTGTCCCGCCGCGACCGAGCCCGCCGCGACGAGGAAGACGCAGTACATGACGACGTACATGTACGGCATCCAGTCGGAGTTGATCGCGGGCGGATGCACGGCCCCGAAGATCCCGATGACGGCCAGGCATGCGGCGGCGGCGCGCAGCGATCGTGTCCATCCGTAGACCATGGCCACGACCAGGGCCAGCAGGGCGCTGTTGAGCACGAAGACGGCCAGCAGGTGCGCGTTCCAGGCCGTCGGCACCACGTGCAGGCCGTACTGGAACAGCCACTGGCCGAAGGCCTGAACGTACATGTACGCGGGCCCGGGATGACTGAAGCCCTCCCGGGAGTAGTTGCCGATCAGCAGGGTGAAATGCATGGCCTGCTCGATCCGGATCGAGTTCGCGGCGGCGTCGCCCTGCTCGTAGAACTTCGTGGTGAACAGGAACCGGTTGCCCGCGATCAGGATGGTCAGCAGGACCGCGAACGGCACCGCCCACATCCACAATGGGCGGCTCCACCACGGGCGGCGCGCCCGGCCCGCACCGTCCGCCGCCTCGGCCGGCGGCCCGGCGGGCGCGGTTGTCGCGGCCCGGCCACCGCGGATGCTCATGACGGGTTCCCCGGGATGTCCGGCAGCAGGTTCCGGTTCCAGACCAGCACCGTCCAGGGCCCGACGTTGTACGTGCGGGCCGGGTCGCCGAAGTACCGGTGCACCAGGGCGCGTGGCTCCCAGTGATAGTAAAAGCCGGGCAGGCTCTCGAAGACGATGAAGTTGGCGTACTGCCCGCGCGGGACGTACCAGGCGTACTTGGACTCCCACAGGTCCCGCTGCATGGTGAACTGCATCAGCGCGCGGACCCTGACCTGGCTGCCGGAATCCACCGTGACGATGCTGCTTTCCCAGTAGCCGCCGAGCCCGTCGGTCAGGTGGTGCGCGGCGAGCCAGGACGCGAGCTGGCTGTTCTGCGCGGGGACGGCGGGGTGGCGGACCTCTCGGGCCAGGCCGGCCAGGTACCCGGCCAGCACGAGCGCGCCGGCGGTGGCCAGCGCGGCCCGGGCCACCGTCGTGATCGTGCCGCCGTGTTCCGCGGCGGCACGGTGTCCGGCCCGGGCGTCCCGCGGAGCGGCCCGGACGAGCATCCGGCCGGCCAGCGCCGCCCCGCAGGGCAGCACGACGGCCATCTCGTGCGGGTTCAGCGAGGGCATGTTGCTGATCACGTACAGCAACACGTTGATGGTGATGGCGGCGCCCAGTACCTGGTCGACCAGGGTCGCCTGGGTGACAAAGCGGCAGGCGAGCAGGATGAGCGCCAGCGCGACCAGGGCCATCCCGGCCAGGTGCAGGAAGGCGATGTCACGGTCGTGACCGGGGGGCAGGCCCTGGTAGCTGGCGCCGAACAGCACGAGCAGCCCGCGCCAGGTGACCGCGAGCTGGCTGGCCCACGCGCGGGCGGGCTCGATCGTGAACGTGACGGCGTGCAGCGTGAAGCCGCCCAATGCGTGGATCAGCCGGATCAGGACCTGGGAGACGACGGCCGAGGCGACCGCGGCGGCGGCGAGGCAGACCTCGAACCGGCGGGTCCGCGTCGCGTGCCGCACACGCTCCCGGAAAGCGCCCCACGGGCCCCGCGCCCCTTCGACGCCGAACAGGCCCTGGATGGCGCGCAGCCCGCAGACCAGCGCGAGCGGCAGGGACCCCAGGGCCAGGACCAGGGGGTCGCCGACCGCGCCCCAGGTCAGCAGGATCCCGGTCGCCACGGCCAGCCGCCACCCCGGCGGCGCCCGGTCCAGGACCAGCCAGGTCGCCAGGAGCGGGATCGCGGTGCCGATGTGCCCCACGGTCAGCAGCAGGACGAAGACCCCGAACCCGAGCTGGGGGGCGAGCATGATGCCGCCGGCGATCACCGCCCGCAGAACTCCCCGGCGGCCGGAGGCCCGGCCCCGGGCCAGCATCGCCGCGAGCAGCAGCGCCAGGGTGTAGGTCATCGCCGCCGCGGCGTGCAGCATGCCGGTGTTCAGCCCGAAGATCAGCTCCAGCAGCATGTACTGCGGCAGCTCAGTGGTATAGAAGGACACATCCGACAGCACCCAGCCGTGCAGCAGCAGGTTGCCGTGCAGCATGTCCCACGCCTGCAGGCCGAGGTTGGCCTGATCGGAGTCTTCCGGGTAAGTGTTCGTCAGGCGCAGGTACACGGCGAAGAGCAGCACCCCGGCGGCCGCCAGCCCGGCCGCCCAGAGCCACCACCCGGCCGGCCCGGTGAGGCCGGCCCGCCCGGGCCGGGGATGCCCCTCGCTGGGACGCCCCTTCCCTGGGGCCACCGTCAGGCCCTGGGCCGCCTCGCTTCCCGACGCCGACATTGCTCCCCGCTCAGGCCAGGCTCAGATGGTGCCGGATTCGACCGCGTTACTGATCCACGGGATGACCTCGTCCAGGATCTGGTCCAGACTGGTCGTCGCCTCGAAGCCGAGGAGGCGCTTGGCCTTCTCGACGGCGGGCACCCGCCGCTGGACGTCGTAGGTGAACGGATCGTCGTTGACGATCCGCAGCGGCACCCCGTCCCCCTTGATCTTGGCCCAGATTGCCTCGGCCAGCTCGAGCACGGTCGTGCTCTCGGCGGTGGACAGGTTAAAGTCCTCGTTGCGGGCGTCCGGGTGCTCCATCGCGGTCACGATGCCGGCCGCGAGATCCCTGCCGTAGGTGTAGTGCCGGACCTGCTGCCCCGAGCCGAGGATGTGCAGCGGGTCCTGGCCCTTGAGCACCTTCTGTACCAGGTCGGGGACGACGTGGCTCATGGCCAGCCGGACGTTCCCGGACAGGATCTCCGCATCGCCCAGCGCCCGGCTCTCACCGATCCCGACGCAGTTGAACGGGCGCGCGATCGTGAACGGCAGCTGGTACTGGTCCCACGCGGCCTGGGCGAAGTACTCCACGGCCAGCTTCTGGAAGCCATAGGACGACAGCGGCGGCGGGATCTCCCGCTGCTGGCCCTCCTGCGACGGCCATTCGTTCGCCGCCTCGAAGACCATCGAGGAGGACAGGTAGGTGACCTTGCGCAGCCGGCCATCCCGGTGCGCGGCGATGGCCGCGTCACAGGAGGCGGCGATGATCCGCTCGTTCGTCGCGAGCAGGTCGTACGGGTAGGTGTGGAAGTAGGAGATGCCGCCGATCATCGCCGCGCCGGCGATGAAATGGTCGCAGCCGATGAGCAGGCGCTCCATCAGGTCCACGTCGCGGGCGTCGCCCTCGACCAGCTGGTAGTGCGGGTGGTCGTCGTAGGACTTGTTCACCCGGCCGTACTTGGAGAAGTTATCCACCCCCACCACAGCGTAACCGCGCCGGAGCAGTTCCTCGGCGACGTAGCCGCCGATGAACCCGGCCGATCCGCTGACCAGAACTTTCTCCATCAGTTCCCTCTATTCCCCTTCTGTGTCGGGCGCGGGGCCGGGCGGGCCGGCCTGGGCGCGTATCTGCTCAGCGGACATGCGCGGCCCGAAGGCGAATTTGTACCAGCGCAGGTAGCTGGGAATCCACTGCGCGACCTTGAAGTTGGAGACGCCGGCCTGCCGGTCCAGCCAGATCGTCGGGATCTCGGCGACCGGAAGGCCGAGCCGCTTGGCCTTGGCGGTGAGCTCGATGCCGATCTCGAAGCCGTCGCGGGAGTCGATGCCGACCTCCCGCACGAACTCCGTCGAATAGGCCTTGAACGAGTTGGTGGCGTCCCGGGTTCCGACGTGCGCCAGGATCCGCAGCGAGCGGCCGGCCGCGCGGGACAGCGTGCCCTTGAGAACCGGGCCGCCGACCTGCTGGCCACCGGCCATGTAGCGGGACGCGGCGGCCACGGCCACGCCCCGTTCCACCAGCCGGGCCAGCTCGTCGATCTGCCGCGCATCGTCACAGCCGTCCGCCATGGTCACCACCGCAACCGGGGCCCGGGCCGCGTCGATGCCGAACCTGATCGCGTTGGCGGGCCCGCGGCCGTAGCTGTTGACCAGGCAGCGGATCCGGTCTTCCTTCTGCGCGAACTCCTCGATCACCGGAACCGTCGTGTCGGTATCGCTGTCCACGATGACCAGGACCTCGCACGGCAGGCGCACCGATTCGAAGAGCCGGTCCAGGATCGGCACGATCTGCTCGTCCTCGTTGTAGGCCGGGATGACGATCGTGACCCGGGGCTTGTCCAGTGTCATATCCGCACGCCCTGTCCCAGGATGTTCCAGATATCCGCGACCGGTTTGCCCGTCACGAGCTCGCGGTACTCCGGATGCGGCGCGGCGATCACCAGCAGGTCCGACTGGCTGATGACGTCGGGCAGCAGCTGCAGGGCCGGGTCGGTGGTCACGTACGGGTCCGTGCACAGCACCGAGCCGGCCTTGAAGGCCAGGATCCGCTTGAGCTTGTATGACAGGCTGGACCGGGTGTCGTCCGAGCCGCCCTTGAAGGCCATGCCGAGGATGCCGACCGTCATGGACGACAGGTCGAAGCGCTGCTCCAGCCGGTGCACCACGTACAGGGGCATGCCCTCGTTGATCGTCATCGCGGTGTGGCCCAGGGCGAAGTTGTTGTTGTTGAACGCCGCGAGCTGCATGGTGTCCTTGAACAGGCATGGCCCGGCGGCAAAGCCAGCGGCCGGCATGTCGGCGGCGCGGGGGTAATCCTCCCCCAGCCCCCGCCGGACACGCTCGAAGTCCAGGCCGCAGTCGTTGGCCATCATGTACAGCTGGTTGGCCGTCGCGAACTTGATGTACCGCCACACGTTGGTGAAGAGCTTGGCGAGCTCGGCTTCCTCGGGCGTCATGATGACGAGCTGCCCGGTGAGCCGGCGGAACAGAGCGCTGGCGCGCTCCACACCGCGCGCGGTCCGGGCCGAGATGATCTGCGGTAGCTCGAACAGCTCGGTCATCGCCTTGCCCTCGGCGATGCGCTCGGGGCAGAACGCCACGTCAAGTTCGACGCCGAGGCCGGCGACCGTCTTCTCCACCAGCGCCGTCACCCCGGGGTAGACGGTGCTGCGCAGGATGAGGATCTGCCCGTCGCTCAGGAAGCGGGCGCAGCCGCCCAGGGCGTTCGGGATGGCGGCCTGATCCGGGTTGAGGTGCTCGTCCACCGGGGTGCCGATCACCACGATCACGTGCTCCGCGGTGGCCACGATGGCCGGGTCGGCGGACGCCTCCAGCCGTCCGGCGGCGCGGGCCTCGCGCAGCGGCTCCGCGGCGCCCGGCTCGGCGAACGGCAGCCGCCCGGCGTTGACGGTTTGCACCGCCGCCTGGCTCACGTCGTAAATGCCGACCCGCGCGCCGCGGCTGGCGAGCGCGATCGCGAGCGGCAGGCCGACGTGGCCGCATCCGCCGATGACCACGGCGTCCAGCTCGAAGACGCGTTCCGGCGTGGGTCCGCTCACCGCAGGCGTGGGTCCGCTCACCGCATATGTCCTTTCCGTCGCAGCAGGCTGGGCCGAATATACCGGCAGGCCTGTTACCTGTAGATGACGGCGCGCGAGTGCCGCGAATCAGTAAACGACAAGAATGCATTATGCACGGTGACTCGCACCTCAGCGGCCGATTGTGCCGTGCGCACGCCGAGGCCGGCGCGCCTCTACATCCCCGCTATGAGCTTTTCGACCCTTTCGTCTACCGAACGGAACGGATCCTTGCACAGGACCGTCCGCTGGGCCTGATCGTTGAGCTTGAGGTGGACCCAGTCCACGGTGAAGTCGCGGCGCCGCTCCTGCGCACGGCGGATGAACTCGCCGCGCAGACGGGCCCGCGTGGTCTGCGGCGGCACGGACTTGGCCTCGAAGATGTCCAGGTCACGGGTGGCCCGGTCCACCGCACCACTGCGCTGCAGCAGGTAGTACAGGCCGCGGCGGCGGTGCACGTCGTGGTAGGCGAGATCGAGCTGGGCCACCCGTGGCGAGGACAGCGGGAGGTCATGCCTGGCCCGGTAACGCTCGATGAGCTGATATTTCGTTACCCAATCGATTTCCCGGGCGACCTTGTCCAGGCTGCCGCTCTCGATCGAGTCCAGCGCGCGCTCCCACATCATGAGCACCCGCTGGGTGGTGGCGTCCGCGCCGTTGCGGTCGGTAAAGTCCTGGGCCTTGGTCAGGTATTCGCGCTGAATTTCCAGCGCGCTCATTTCCCGGCCGTTGGCCAGCCGGACCTTGCTCCGGCCAGTCATGTCGTGGCTGACCTCGCGGATGGCCCGGATCGGGTTGTCCAGGGTCAGGTCGCGCATCACCGTGCCCGCCTCGATCATGCGCAGCACCAGGTCGGTCGAGCCGACCTTGAGCAGCATGGTCGTCTCGCTCATGTTCGAGTCGCCGACGATTACGTGCAGCCGGCGGAACCGCTCGGCGTCCGCGTGCGGCTCGTCCCGGGTGTTGATGATGGGGCGCGAGCGGGTCGTCGCGGACGACACACCCTCCCAGATGTGCTCGGCCCGCTGGCTGACGCAGTACACCGCACCGCGCGGGGTCTGCAGCACCTTGCCGGCGCCGCAGATGACCTGCCGGGTGACCAGGAACGGGATCAGGATGTCGGCCAGCCGGCCGAATTCGCCGTGCCGCCCGACCAGATAGTTCTCGTGGCAGCCGTAGGAGTTCCCGGCGGAGTCGGTGTTGTTCTTGAACAGG
>Ga0181538_10001357_pt1 | contig 27642 bp, 28 predicted proteins | sample PEATcosm2014_Bin_40_FD_119773 | JGI IMG/M metagenome (GOLD analysis project Ga0181538, IMG submission 119773) | Peatland microbial communities from MTU Mesocosm Facility, Houghton, MI, USA - PEATcosm2014_Bin23_30_metaG | ecosystem: Environmental > Terrestrial > Soil > Wetlands > Peat | place... | reverse complement strand
CCCGCGCACCGTGTGAATCAAAGACGGCGAGAAGCCGTCGTCCACCTTGCGCCGCAGGTAGTTAATATAGACATCCACCACATTTGTCGTGGAATCAAAGGTCAGGTTCCATACGTGTTCGATGATCATCGCCCGAGTCAGCCGGCGCCCGGCATTGCGCATCAGGTATTCGAGCAACGCGAATTCCTTGGTGGTCAATTCAATGTGCCGCCCGGCACGCTCCACTTTCCGTTCCACGCGGTCCAGACAGAGATCGCGGACGGTAAGAACCGATTCCGACGGCTGATGGCTGCGCCGCAACAACGCCCGCGCCCGCGCCGAAAGTTCGAGATAGGAAAATGGCTTTACCAGATAGTCGTCCGCCCCCGAATCCAGGCACTGCACGCGGTCTTCGATCCGGCTGCGCGCGGTGAGGATCATCACCGGCAAGTTCGCCTTGCGCTGCCGCAAACTTTTCAGGACCGATAACCCGTCAACCCCCGGCAGGTTCAGGTCAAGCACCACCAGATCGTAATCAAACTCCATTGCCATGGCCCGGCCCTGGTTCCCCTCGCTGGCGACATCCACGGCATGATGTTCCGCTTCCAGTCCCTTCCGGATAAAGCTGGCAAGCGCCGCATCGTCTTCTACAATGAGAATTCTCATGAGCTTTTTCTAAGTCGCTTGACTCTGAACCGATTTTCATTCTCGACTTAGCAGCAGATGTACACAAGATAACCAGACCGTTCAAAGGGACGTACTTAAGGAGGAAATCGCTAAAGTTGCAAGAAGGGTAGGGCTTGTGTGGTGACGGGGCTATGCCCCGTCCAAGCAGGTCTCGATCGTCATACCTCGCCAGTTCGCAGTGCTTCCGGGCCCGCTCTCTTCTACAAGAGCAACTCAATACGGCACAAGCAATATCTGCGCCTTCCCGTTCTTGTCGCGCAGAAGGATATGATCATCCCTTTCGTCTATCCGCATGTCGCCTCTGAAAGCATTCACAACCAACTGGCTCTGGGCCCACATGCCGGGGGGGCAACGTCCGTTAAGAACAACGTCCGCATGGACTGTTAACTGGTCGCCTGAAAGCTTATATGTTCCCTCCCACCCGCCGCACGTCGGCGAACCTTCTACGCGACCGTTTAGGAACGTGATTTCCGCAGTGTTCATTGCTTCGATCAGGCCTTCTTCATCGCCCTTTTGGGTGCCCTCGCCACGATATTTGGCGATGTGCCACCTGCGACTCTCAATACCGCGTTGCGGGAGAGAATCGAGCACCATAATCGGTTGTCCATCTATGCCGAAAAAAGTAAGGCTGCCCTGGCTCAGTTTATAAGACCCGATTTTATGAAGAGCGGTTTCAAATACTGTGGCAATCTGCTGATCTTGAGGCAATTTGCTGTTTTTGGCATCGGTGCCACTTGCGTAAGCTGGAAAAAACTCCAGACCCGCCAATTTGTACTCGAAGGGAATTGAAATGAAGTAGGAGGGCGTACTGAAAGTGACACCTAGTCGTCGAATATCTATCACTACGCCCGAAAAATCGGCGCGTGAACCCTGAAGTTGCGTGAGATGCCAGAAGGTATCTTGAAGTTCAGAAAGATCCTTTCCGGTTTGCATCGGCAACAAGTCGATTTGCCTTGCCCCTTTCGAGTCAGTCAGCAAAAGGGCGTCCTCGTGCCAATATGGGGGTTCAACATGAATTCGTCGCACATTGTTAAGAGCCTTGAGAATCTGCGCGGCATTTTTATTCTCTTCAGCGTCGCAAGATCTTCCCTTATCGTCTGTCCATTCCGCTGAGACTGTAAGCTGCTCGCCCGATCTACTGTATTTGCCAGTGAATCGTCCACATCCGGGCGATCCTTCAATCACGCCGCTGCTAAAGCTGATATACGGCACACCCTTCCGCCCGATTCGGTGATGCGGCCAGGCTTCTTCTTTGTTAACAAAATACTTGCCTATACTCCATTCGCGGCCTTCGATGTCGCCCGGTCGCGCGCCATGGGGGGTGGTGGCGTTGTCGAGCGTAGTAGTTGGAGCTGAGACCATCGCTAAAGCACAGGTCACGCCAAGACAGATCAGAAAACGCCTGAGCAACGAACTTATCTTAACTGCCTGATAACACGCGCTAATAGCTTCTCGCATATTGGCGTAGCCCCGCTCCACGCAACCTACGCGCCCAACTCCGACCGAATCGCCACGACGATCGATTCCGCCAGCTGATCCATCTGCTCTTTCGATTCTGCTTCAATCATCACCCGCGCCAGCGCCTCCGTGCCGGAGTAACGCACAACCACTCGGCCATTGCCGTCGAGTTCCCGCTCCGCCGCCGTAATCGCCGCTTGCACCGCCGGAATCTGCGCGAAGGGAGTTTTGCAACGGACCCGCACATTCCGAATCGTTTGCGGAAACACCTTCAAATCGCCCGCTAGATCGGCCAGCGGCTTGCCCGTCCGGGCCATGATCTCCAGTACCCGGAGCGCGGTCAGTAGTCCGTCTCCGGTGGTCGCCTCCCCATCGCGGAACAATATGTGGCCCGACTGTTCGCCGCCAAGCGTAGCTCCCACACGCTGCATTTCTTCGAGCACGTACTTGTCGCCGACATTGGCGCGCAGCATCTGAATGCCCGATCGCTTGAGGGCCAAATCCAATCCCATATTCGACATGATCGTCGCTACCACAGTGGCATTGGCGAGCGCGCCGCGCGACTGCATTTCACGCGCCGCCAGCAGCAGAACCGCATCCCCGTTGACCACCCGCCCATTGGCGTCGCAAAAAAGGGCGCGGTCCGCGTCGCCATCAAAAGTGACGCCCACATCGAAACGCCCCAGCTTGCCGGCGCCAACGTCGTCGGCGGCAAGACTCTCCGAAACAAAGCGCGCCATTGTTTCCGGATGCAGCGCGCCGCAATTCTCGTTGATGTTCTGTCCATCCGGCGCGGCGTGTAGAAAAGCCGTCTTGATCTTGAGCGCCCCAAACAGCTCCGGAGCTTCGGCAGTCGCCGCGCCATTGGCGCAATCGACCGCCAGGTGAAGCCGGGTCAGGTCTGTAGACACACTCCCCGCGAGCCAGTGAACATAGGCGTGTCGCAGATCTTCCTCACCGGGAAGACTCGAAACCTTCGGAGTGCAATCGGGCGCCGGAACCGCATCTGCCTGCAGCAGCGCGAAAATTTCCTTTTCAATCGCTAGTTCGCGAGCGTCCGGTAGCTTGTAGCCATCGCGGGAAAAATCTTGATCCCGTTATCGGTCCAGGGATTGTGCGAAGCCGAAATCACCACCCCGGCATCGAACCCCTGCGAACGCGCCAGGAACGCGACACCCGGCGTGGTAATCACGCCGGCGCTGCGCGTTTCCACGCCCACCGAAGCGAGCCCTTGCAGAAACCGGTCGGCGATCCATTGGCTGGAGACGCGCGTGTCCTGCCCAATCACCACCCGCGCCCCGCCATTCCCGCGCACCAGATCGTGTCCCAGCGCCCGGCCAATCCAATAAACACTGTCGCGCGTCAGCGGAAACTCCCCCGCCACGCCACGAATCCCATCCGTACCGAAGAGTTGTCTGGTTTGTGTCATGCAAGGTCGGGGGAAGAAAAGCGACCCCTATTTTTTCTTGTCTCCCGAACCCTCCATAGTAACCGTCACGCGAATCGAAGTGGGGTGTGCAACTTGGATCAGAGGATCGGTAACATACGCGTGCGTCACGAATGTGGCCCGCGTCATGACGCCGGTAGCGTCTACCGGATCCGTGACGGCTGCTTCCACCGCTTCGACGCGACGGCGAGGTCCCGTGATCATGACATCCGGCGGTTCAGCGATCACCTGCGTCACTCGCATGCCGCTCGCAAAATTTCCGGTCACGCGCGGTCGAACCTCGATCCTCCGGGTCGCGCGATCGTCAAAGGAGAGGTGAAACTGGCCGGGGATGATCTGTACGACTTCCAAATCTTGCGGCACATGGATTTGTTGGTTGCTCAAATCGAAAGTCCTTTCCCCCGGCCGAACCGTGGCCAGATTAATCTCCGCGTGCACATCCGCCGCCTGCAGGCGATGAATCACGCGCTCCGGCCCACGTACACGGATCTGCACCTCAGTGGAATTGGCGGAATCGATCTCCAGACTATCGGGAAGATTCTGGAACTCGATCGGAACCCTCATCTCGACTTCGGCAATAGGATCGCGCGCCACCACCAGCCACAGTCCGATGGCCAGCAATAACGAAACCACCTTGAGCCAGAAATTGTGACCGAAAATGCGTTGGAAAAAGCTGCGCTGCACAAACCCCGGCATCGTCATTCATCCCTTCCGGGGCGCACACCGGCATCCTGCCTGCGCGAGAGCTGCGAACTCGGAGGCTCCTCTTCGATAAAGCTTTCCTCCACCGGACTCGGCAGCGTGGGCACAGGAGCGTAGCGGTGCAGCAGAGCGCTCAACCGCTCTCGCAAACGCTCCACCGTCAACTCGCGCTCGACGCTCCCCGCCACTGCCATGCTGATCGTGCCGGTCTCTTCCGAAACGATGACCGCGACCGCGTCGGTTTCTTCGGTGATCCCGATCCCCGCCCGATGCCGCGTCCCCAGTTGGATCGAAAGCACAGGATTCATCGACAGCGGCAGGAAACAGGCGGCGGCCGCGATGCGGTCCCGCTGCACAATCACAGCGCCGTCATGCAAGGGAGCGCTCGGACGAAATATCGTCGCCAGCAGGTCGTACGACAGCCGGGCGTCGAGCGCCACCCCGCTCTCGATGTAGGTGCGCAGCCCAATCTCGCGTTCGATCACGATCAGCGCGCCCGTCTGATTCTGCGCAAAAAGATTGGCCGCCAAAACAATGTCTTCGTAGACGTCAGCCACCGAACGCGAAGACCGCATCAGCGAAATGCGGCTGCCGAGGTTGGCCAGCGCGTGCCGGATCTCCGACTGGAAAACGACGATCAGCGCGAAAACAACGTACGGCAGTAGCGTGCTGAGCAGCCAGTTCAGGGTGCGCAATTCGCCCAGCCGCGCGAAATAGAACGCCAGCCCCAGCGTGGCCACTCCGACCAGCATCGGCGCCGCCCGCGTGCCGCGCACTAGCGAGAGAAACTGATAGATCAGAATCGCGACCAACACGATATCCAAAATCGAAATGACCGAGATTGCCGAGATGTGCGACCAGACCTGCGACGGCGTCACGCCACCCTCACGTCGATAGTTAGATCAACTGTTAAATCGAAAGTTGAATTGGCATTCATTCTAATGCAGCCCCGCCAGATTTCGGTTCGCTGCGTTCAGTGGCAGTCACGCGGGCACGAACTCGTCCCCGGGCCAGTCGCGCCGACAGCTCATCCCCAGTCTTGAGTCGCGCCGCATCTTTCACCAGTTGACCGTTCGCATCGAACACCAGCGCGTATCCGCGATTCAGGATCGCCACCGGCGAAAGCGCCGCCAGGCTCGCAGTCTGGCGATCCAGCGCCCCGCGGCTCTCCAGCAATCGAGTGTGCGTGGCGGCGGCCAGGCTCGCAACCTGAGCCTCCAGCCGTTGCCGAATAGCCATCAGACGCCGTCGCGCGTCATAATGCCGGACAGCCGCCGCAACATTCTCGCAGCGCCGATGACATCGCTCCAGAAGTTGCCGTTCCGCCGTTTCCAGGCGGAAGCGTTGTTCATCCAACTTCTGTTGCCGCCGGTGGATGCCGTCCATCATGCGCGCGAACGCCCCGTGTCGCGCGCGCGCGGCCAGTTCCTGACGCGCCATCAGCAGCCGATAACGCAACGCTCGCTCCAGCCGACGGTACAAATCCTCCGCCTGCGCTTCGATCTCCTGTCGCGACCGAATCACCAGTTCCGCCGCCGCGGACGGCGTAGGCGCCCGCAGATCGGCGACAAAATCCACAATCGTGAAATCCGTCTCGTGTCCAATCGCCGAAATGACCGGAATCTCGGAATCCGCCACCGCCCGCGCCAGCCTCTCATGATTAAAGCAAGCCAGATCTTCAGCGGAGCCGCCGCCGCGAGCAATAATCACCACCTCGACCGCGCGGCTGTGAGGCGCGTCTTGATGCCGAAGTTCTTGATGCCGAAGTTCTTGATGAAAGTATCGCAGCCCCGCCATCACCTCGCCCGCCGCCGCATCCCCTTGCACCTGCGCCGGATAGATCACCACATTCGCCGAATGATGCCGCCGCGCCAGAATGTTCAGAATGTCCCGCAGTGCCGCCCCCTGCGGAGAGGTAATAATGCCAATGCGCTGCGGCAATGGCGGAATCGCTTTCTTTCGCGACGCCTCGAACAATCCCTCCGCCGCCAATCGCAACTTCAATTGTTCGAACGCCAACTGCAGCGCGCCCGCGCCCTTCGGCTCCATGAATTCCGCGGAGATCTGCAACTCGCCGCGATCTTCATACACCGTGATGCGCCCGCGCACCGTAACCCGCAATCCGTTCTCCGCACGAAACCGCAGCAGCTTAGCCGAAGACCGGAACATCACCACCCGAATCTGCGCCGCTTCTTCCTTCAAAGTGAAATACAAATGCCCGGAATCCGGAATGCGAAGATTGGAAATTTCCCCTTCCACCCAGCAATCCGAATACTCCCGCTCGATGTGCGACCGCACCGCCGAGACCAGCGCCCGCACCGTCCAGACGCGCCGCTCCGGCGGGCGAAACTGGAACCCGAGCTGGTCGGATATCTCCATGATTGTGGTCTGTGAAGATTTAGCAGTGAGATTTCAGTTTACTCTGCCATATAAATCCATATTGTCATCCCGAGCGAAGCGAGGGATCCGCAGTTCGCGGCAAAATGCAGATCCTTCGCCCGGGATGATGATCCATAACTGGCACGAAAGCTTGCGGGGCACCGCGCTACCGCTTCAACCGCCCAATCAGAAAGAGAACAATAGAAAGCACAACACTAATCAGGATGGAGCTCGCCAGCGGAAAATAGAAAGTACTGTTCTTGCCCCGATACAGGATGTCCCCCGGCAACCGTCCCAGCGGCAACCCCGTCCGCCCCAGCAGCATGACGATGCCCCCGATCACCACCAGGGCCACGCCGAGTATCGCCAGCATCCGTCCCATCTCCATCATGCTTCGAGTGTAACCCGGCCTGTGACTCGGGATGCAGTGACCGGTAAACTGAGTACGCTGTCTTGTCGTTCGGGGATACACTATTCGCAAGTTCTATTTCCCTGAACATCGGTGTAGCAGATCCTGTGCGTAACAACCTCCCTTGGGCTTTGCTGCTGCACCCCCGCCAGAAGAAGGGCGGCCGTTGCCACAAGCGTCACGGCTAGGATGCGTTGGAATGGTGTCGTCATAAATCCCTCCCGATAGCCCCGTTTGGTTTCAAAGGCTTCACCGATTACCGCGACATCGGGAGGAATTTGGGGCCATCGGTCCCAGAAGATAGTCGATTCTCAGTGCGAATGTATTCTGAATGCAGCAGCAAAATGTGAGCGATGACCATCCTCCAGACCCTCCGCCTCACCCTCCGCGAGTTCGCCCCGCAAGACACCGACGCCGTGGCCTTGGTTCTTTCCAATCCCGAAACCATGCGCTACTACCCTGCACCCTACGATCGTGCCGGCGTCGAGCAATGGATCGAGCGCAACCGCCAACGCTACCAGGACGACGGTGTCGGCTTATGGGCCATGGAACTGACGAAGACGCAAGAATTAATCGGCGACTGCGGCATCATGCGCCAGTGGGTTGAAGACGAGCCCCTCTACGAAATCGGTTACCACTTGCGCGGCGACTTCTGGAGACAGGGCCTTGCCACCGAAGCCGCTATCGCCTGCCGCAACTGGGCCTTCGCACACCTGAAGACTGATCGTTTGATATCCCTGATTCGCCCCGAGAATCTGCCCTCGCGTCGCGTCGCCGAACGCAACGGGATGACCGTCTGGACAGAGGTGGATTGGCGTGGCTTCCGCCACTGCGTCTATTCCATCGAGAAACAGCCGGACATCCATCGCGACTAAACCGAAACGTTCGGCGGCCAACGGGAGTGGGGCGTGCGCTAAACTCAAAGCAGAGCCAGTCGACTCATGCGCAAAGCCACCATTCTCTTCAATCCCAATTCTGGCCCCCGTGGAAGAAAACGCGATGCGGAACTGAACCACGCCATTGGCGTCATCCAATCGGCAGGAGTCCGCACCGAACTTACGGTTTGCCGCTCCAGCCAGGAAGCGACCGACAATGCCCGCTGCGCGGTGGCGGATGGCAGTGACACCGTCTTTGCCTGCGGAGGCGATGGCACGATCCACGATGTCATTCAGGGATTAGCCGGCACGCCCGTCGCGCTCGCCATTCTCCCGTTCGGTACCGCCAATGCTCTCGCCCACGACCTGGCAGTCCCGCTCCGCCCCAGCGCCGCGGCTCAAGCCGCCGTCGACGGCAAGAGCGAGGTCCGCCGCATCCCTCTCGGCCGAATTGAGTACGAGGATTTCAAGGGCCAGCCTTCAGCGCGCTACTTCACCGTCGCTGCCGGAATCGGCGTGGACGCGCATCTGTTCTACAAGCTGACGGCGGAGCTTAAGAATCGCTCCGGCATGACGGCCTACTACCTGAAGGCCTGGCAGTTGTGGGCGACGCATCGCATGCGCCGCTTCGAGGTCGAGTTTTCCAACGGAAGCGGTCTGCGCCAACGCGCCTTGCTGACTGAACTCTTGGCGGTAAGAATCCGCTTTTTCGGAAACATCCTGCGAGAACTGGTTCCCGGAGCGTCGCTCGATTGTAACGATCTCCGCGCCGTCATGTGCCGCACCGCCAGCCGCAATGCCTATCTGCAATATGTAGCCGGAGCGCTCCTCGGCCGCCAATGGAATATCGACGGCATCGATCTGGTCACCTGCTCGGAGGTCGTCTGTCAGTTACCGGAGAAAAGCCATAGCGATGGCAACGATGCTCATAGTGATCTTCATAAAGACGACCGCGTTTACGTCGAGGCCGACGGTGAACTCCTCGGCCGCCTTCCCGCCCGCTTGACCATGCAGCCCGATGCGTTGTCGCTGATCGTGCCTGCCTAGTCCGGCGTTCGCCGCCCCCATCGTCGATATTCGTGTTATAAATCGCCTATGCCGACACGCCAGGGATCGATTCGCCTCTTCCGCTTCTCAGGAGTCGATGTCTTCCTACATTGGTCCTGGTTCCTGCTGGCGTATTACGAAATCAATGCGCGTAAAGGAAGCTATTCCTCGATCGGCTGGAACGTCGCGGAATACCTCGCGCTGTTTCTAATCGTGACGATTCACGAGTTCGGCCACGCGCTAGCCTGTCGCCAGGTTGGCGGACAAGCCGAACGCATCGTCCTCTGGCCCTTCGGCGGCGTGGCGTACGTAAATCCGCCGCAACGCCCCGGCGCCACGTTGTGGAGCATCGCCGCCGGTCCGCTGGTGAACGTAGTCCTCGCTCCCATCATCATTCTCATCCACCAGATCTGCCTTCGTGCGGGCTGGTATGCGGCCGTGCACGATCTGCGGCCATTCCTGCACGCTGTCTTCGTTATCGATGTCGTACTGTTCGTGTTCAACATTCTCCCCATCTATCCGCTCGATGGCGGCCAGATCCTTCGTTCCTTGCTGTGGTTTGTGATGGGTCGCGCTCGCAGCTTGCTGGTCGCGACCTTCCTCGGATTCCTCGGCATCGCCGCATTCATCGGGCTCGCGATTTGGACGCACGATCTTTGGCTCGGCGCGATCGCCATCTTCTTGCTCATGAATTGCTGGGGCGGACTCCAGCACGCGCGGGCCTTGCTGCGCTTCGCAAAATTGCCGCGGCGATTGGGATACGCCTGCCCCTCATGCCAATCCAGCCCGCCAATCGGCGATTACTGGAAGTGCGGAAATTGTGGCCAAGCCTTCGATAGCTTTCAAACCGAGGCTGTCTGCCCGCACTGCGCGACCCGGTATCAGGGAACAAGATGCCTCGATTGCGGCGCCATGCATCCAATCGGCGAATATTCGGCTCCCACTATGAGCGTAAGCGTCACCTCTCCCGCCGCCCATGTTTAGCTTCCAATCTCCAATCGCTCACCTTGCTTATCGCTTTGGCCTGGGCCGCGCATCCGGCTAAACTTAACGCCTTGGAACCCGTCACCCACTTTCTATTCGGCGCCGCCATGGGCCGCGCCGGACTCAACCGCAAAACGGCGCTGGCTACCGCCACGTTAACCCTGGCCGCCGAAGCCGCCGATCTCGACGTCTTCAGCCGCCTCGGCGGCTCTGCGTTCGGTCTAAATCATCATCGCGGATTCACTCATTCTTTTCTGGGTGTGCCGCTCGTAGCCGCCGTGGTCGTGGGATTCATTTATCTCCTCTGGCGCCTGCGCGGCCGCAAGACGCGCAATCCGAACCTTCCTCCGCGCTGGGGATTGCTCTTTGCCTACGCCGGCCTCGCCGGCCTCAGCCACATTCTCCTCGACTTCACCAACAACTACGGAGTGCGTCCCTTCTGGCCCTTCTCCGAGCGCTGGTACTCCTGGGACGTCGTCTTCATCGTCGAACCCGTCCTCCTGGTGGTGCTCACCCTAGGCCTGATTCTCCCGGCGTTGTTTTCGCTCATTAACGAAGAGATCGGCGTCCGCAGCAAAGACGCCGCGCCCAAGGGAAGACTGGCCGCGACTCTCGCTCTGCTTGCAGTGGTCGCGTACTGGGGACTGCGCGACTACGAACATCGCCGCGCCGTGGCCGCGCTCCAGTCGCGCAATTACCAGGGTGCCGATGCGATCCGAGTCTCCGCGTACCCCTACTGGGTCAATCCGTTCCGCTGGTACGGAGTAGTCGAAACCTCAAACTTCTTCGCCACCATGGACGTCGATTCGCTGACGCCTGAAGTCGATCCGCAAGCCCAAATGCAGATTCGCTACAAGCCCGAAGAAACGCCCGTCACTCTAGCCGCCAAGAAAACCTACCTCGGACGCGTGTACCTGAGTTGGGCCCAATATCCCATAACCGAAACCGAACAGCTCGAGAACGATCCCGCGATCGTCACCGCGAACACCCCGATCGGCAACGCCCGCGCCGCCTATCTAGTCCGCTTCCGCGATCTCCGCTACGACTATCCTGGACGCGATGCCCGGGCCATGCTCGGGGCGACGGTCTTCCTGACCCACGATCTCCAGGTGGTCGAGGAACGCTTCGGCATGGGGAGCCGCCATCAGGGCAGAAATAGGGAATGAGTCAAACGTCACTTCTCGGGAGACAACACACCCGTCTCGGGAGGCAACAGACCCGTCTGCCGCATCACAGTCAGCATGTCGAACACGTTCCACTCTTCACAAATCTTGCCGTCTTTGAAGCGGAAGATCGTCACCCCGTCAGCCGCGATCTTCTTGCCCGTTGCCGGAAACCCCATCCCTGCCTGGGTGTTCGTACCGCTCACAGTAATATGGACGGCTACCATATCCCTCTCTGCGACCATCCGGTTCACCTTGAAGCTCATGTCCGGCAGAGCCTTGCGTTCTCCCCGGGCATAGGCCAGATCCTCCTCAAGTGTGAAAGTGCGGTCGCCGCTATGGCCCACAAAGTCCTTAGAATGAAACTCCCCGTACTTGTCGAGTTGCCCCTGGCTGAGCACTTCCTCGAAAAAGTTCCGGGCTACGTTCTTGTTTCTCTCCTGCTCGTTGGCTGATTGAGCCAGGCCCGGCAGGCTGATCGCCAACAGCAATAGCACCAACGAACCTTTGCGCATATCGTTCTCCTTTGCCGTGAAACTGCTTCTTGGTTAATGTAACGTATGTTACAATAATTCGCAAGAAGATAGCACTTCTCCATGGCCAGACCTCCCAATCCGGGCATCCGCGAACGGCTCCGCAACCGGGCCGTCGATTACGTGCTCTCCCACGGAGTCGGCGACCTCGCCCTTCGTCCCCTGGCGAAAGCCCTGAAGACCAGCGCTCGGATGCTGGTCTACCACTTCGGCTCGCGGGAAGGATTGATGCGCGAGATCCTTGCGGGCGTGAGGGAACGTGAAGATGAGCGCATCCAGGCGTGGTTCCAGGCCGGGAGGAAACCGCGCACTCTATCCGAGTTCCTAAGCTGGCTCTGGCGGTGGATGAGCGCGCCGCGGACGCGGCCCGCAGTACGTCTGCTCTTCGAGTTGTACGCGCTGGCACTTCGAAACCCGCGCGACTACCCCGGCGTCCTCGAAGCTCCGCTGGCCTACTGGCAGAAACTCACGAAGAAGGCCGGTCTCCGCTCGGAGTTCGAGGCTGCCGAAGCCACCCTGCTACTGGCCGCCACTCGGGGTCTGCTCCTCGACCTCTGCGCCACCGGAGATCGGGCCCGCGTCGGACGGGCGATGCAGTTGCTGGCTCACTTTGTCGAACCGCGTTACGAGCAAAAACCCGTCGGGACGGCGAAACGGAAGGCCAAGCGATAGTCGACGAACTGGTTTGAACACACCACACGCTGAGATCGAGTCAGCGGCGTCGCTTGACCGGCGGCATCCGCTCGCGCAACAATCCTAATTGGCTCCTGACGAGGTGATTCATGCTGGCTTACGTTTTTGTCCTTTTCGCAGTAGCGGTTCGCTTTATGCCCCACCCTCTGGCCTTCACTCCGGTAGCCGCCGCCCTGCTCTATTTTGGCGCGCGCGGTTCCAAGCGTCAGCTCTGGATCCCCTTTGTCCTGTTCGCCACCTCCGACGTCATCCTCACCAAATTCGTGTACTCCTATCAGTTCTCCTGGGACCATTTCGTGGCCTGGGCGTGGTATGCCGCGATCTTGTGGCTCGGCAGCCAACTGCGCGAGAACGCCAACTGGCTGCGGGTCGGCGGAGCTGCGCTCGCCAGTTCCGTCTCTTTCTTCGTGATCAGTAATCTCGCCGTCTGGGCATGCTGGAACATGTACCCCAAGACCCTGTCCGGCCTGATGACTTGTTACGCCGCCGGCCTGCCTTTCTTCCGCCGTGGATTCGCAGGCGACATGCTCTTCACCGCAGTCATGTTCGGATTGCCCGCAGTTGCCACTGTGGTTGCCCGCTCCATGCACAAGCCGCAAGGAGCCGCAACCGCTTAGATCCCGGTTGAAAATTTTGGTCCGAACAATTTGGTCCGAACAATTCGGTTGCGAACTTGCTCGAGGCCGGTACGAGGATCGCGCTAACTTCACCCAACATTAGCCGTCTTAAGTGGTAAGGAGGCGGCCATGCTTGTTCGGCTGCCGGTGGTCCTACTGCTGCTCTCCTTCTCTCTTCCAGCCGCCGCCGTTGACCGGGTTCAGTTGACCCTCGACACCAGCGAAGCCGACCAGGTGCTGGCCATCCTCGCGCTTCGCAGCCAGGGCAAGCCCGTCCCCGACTCCGAATGGCAGAAATTGTTCGCCACCGCTCCCTACCAGCGTCTCAAGCAGCGCGAGAAAGCGATCGGGGAAAGGTTCCACGACCCCACCCGCGCTTTCACCGACGACGACTTCAAACGGTTCGTTCTCTCGGCCGATCTTCTGCCGCGCGCCGCCGCGCTTTCGAGCACACTCGATCGCTGGAAGAAAGCCGATCTCCGCGAGGACGCCGGCCGAGTGCTCGCCTATCTGCCCGCCAACGCCAGCCTCCGCGCGAAGGTGTTTCCCATGATCAAGCCGCAGAGCAACAGCTTTGTTTGGGAACTTTCTTCCGACCCCACCATCTTCCTGTACCTCGATCCGGAGGTGAGCCGCGAGAGGTTCGAAAATACCGTGACCCATGAGTTGCACCACATCGGCCTCGGCAGCGTCGGTCCCGTCTACAACCAGAAGATTGCCGCTCTGCCAGAGCCTGCTCACACGGCAGCTGGCTGGATGGGCAGTTTCGGTGAGGGCATGGCCATGCTCGCCGCCGCCGGAGGGCCCGACGTCGACCCGCACGCGGCCAGTTTGCACAAGGAACATGCCCGCTGGGAGCATGACATGGGCCAGTTCAACGACGATCTCCGGACCGTGAACCAGTTCTTCCTCGACGTCATCAACGCCAAGTTCGCCAGCAGCGATGCCGTGGAAGAGAAGGGCGGGTCGTTCTTCGGCATCCAGGGCCCGTGGTACACCGTAGGCTACAAGATGTCGGTAATGGTCGAAAAGCGCTTTGGCCGCCAAGCCTTGATCGGCACCATGCTCGATCCGCGCTGCCTGCTAGTGCTCTACAACCGGGCAGCCGCGGAGCAGAACACCGCTGGCAAGCCACCTCTCCCGCTCTGGTCGGAGGATATCCTCTCGACCGTCCATGCGGCCGCGTGCGGATGACGGCGATGCCCGTTCCGTCCCTGACCGGAAATCCTGGCCGGCAACCGGCTCAGCCGGTCGATCGACTTTCTTCCGAGCGCAGCGCGGAATTTGCCCTTCTCCGCCTCACCCTCCGCCAGATCAGCCACCCCGCTACGATCACTCCCACTCCTACCAAAATCCCCACAAAATGGTGAGCGAAAAGATTGCCCGTCAGGGTCACAATCTGCGGACCGAACCAGAGCGTCAGCAGCGCCTCAATCAGAAAGCGCACGAAGCGTCCCGCAAAAATCGCCAGCAGAAAATGCGCGAAGTTCATCTCGAACGCCGCCGCTGCCAGCACCACTATCTTGAAAGGCGCGGGCGGCGGTAACATCGCGGGAAACATCAGCGCCCAGAACTCATGTCGATTGAACGATTCGTGAATCTTCTCGAAACGCACCGGTGAAAGCCGTTTGCGCAACAACACCTCGCCTCCCGTGTACCCGACGACGTAGAGAACAATGCTTCCCAGCGCCGACCCTGCCGAACCCAGCAGCACGTACATCAGGAATCGCGAGCGATCGTTGTAAACGTATCCCACGAAAATCGCATCCAGCGGCATGCCCAGGAACGAGCCATCCACCGCCGCAAACGCAAGCATCCCCCATGGCCCCAGAGGCGCAAGCGCGTGCTTAATCCAGTCGCCGTAGGCGTGTAGAAAATGTTTGGTCTTGTTCAAGTAGGTAGGACTAGTTTACGCGAGACGTGAAGTGCGGTCGTTAGTCGTTGGCAAGCCGCCCCACTTCGCAGAAGATGATTTTGCCAACGACTAACGACCAGCGACTAACGGCCGTCGTGTTCCGTCTTTCCCGCAATCAGCTCCAGCGCATGTGGCAACAAATCAATCACCGCCTCCAGCGACTCGACCGCCCCCGCCGGATTGCCCGGCAAATTCAGGATCATGCTCGTTCCCCGGACGCCGCAAACCGCGCGGCTCAGCGCCGCGAAACGCGTTTTCTGCGCTCCCTCCAATCGCATCTGTGCCGCGATCCCTTCCACCAGCCGATCGCACACTGCACTCGTAGCCTCCGGCGTCACGTCGCGCGGAGCAATTCCCGTCCCGCCCGTGGTTACCACTAGCTGAGCCCATCGGCACAGCTCAATCAACTTTTCCTGAATCGCGGCGCGCTCGTCGGCCACCACGCTGCGCACAACTACTTGAAAATTGCGCCGGCCCAGTACTTCCGCCACCGCCGGACCGGAAAGATCCACTTTTTCACCGCGCGAACACGAATCGCTGACCGTCAGCACTGCCGCCCGCGCAATCGAAGCATCAGGTGTCGAGGAGGACATCTTCACCCTCAGCCGCCGCGTCCCGCTGCGCCTCGTCCAGCAGCCTCAATCCTTCCATCAGCAGGCCCTGGGTATTCAGTGTCGTCGTTTCCTGCGACGATTTTCCGTTGAAATCAATCTGGAAGTTTCCCTCCGTCCAGCGCAGCACTTTGAAAACCGCTTCGTCCCCCGTAATCGGGCCATACGCAGCGTGTTTGGCCTGCCCCTGGCTGAAATACATCTCGCACTTGTCACCGCCATTGGTCATTGTCAGCAGGCAACTCTTGCGCCCCATCTCCAGCGATTGCACCAGATCAATCACATTCATCTGCGACAGGCTGCCGCGTAACACGCCATCGGTCGACGCCGCCTTGCTCATTTTTTCCAACGCGATCCTGTCCACCACACGCTTGATCTTGTGCGTGGCATCCTTCAAGAAGAAAGGTTTTTCCAGATAGTCCTCAATTGGGTCCTGCACCGACAATCGTTCGCTGATGTCGGCCTTGCTGGCCATCAGGATCACCGCGATCCCCGCCGTCGCCGGCCTGCTCTTCAGCTTTTCCAGCAGCTGCCGCCCATCCATGCCCGGCATACGGTAGTCGCTGATCAGCACATCCGGCACCTCTTCGACCGCCTTCAACAGCGCATCGGCTGCGTCGTTCGCGACCGTGACCTCGCCTAGCGCCGAGAGCGCCTGTTGCAGCATTCCCAGTACCATCGGATTGTCGTCCACCAACAGGATTTTGACGTTGCCCGTCATAGAAACTATTTTCGCTTCGCGCTTCGACCGTAGTCTCCGCTCTTGCCTCCCGACTTCCGCTCCAGCATCACTTCCCGGATCTCGATGCCCTTGTCGAGCGCCTTGCACATGTCGTACACCGTCAGTGCCGCGACGCTGGCCGCGACAAGCGCTTCCATCTCCACGCCCGTCTCCGCCGTGGTCTTTACTTTTGTGGCAATTGAAACGCCATTCTCGCACACGCGTAGAGTCACAGCAATGTACGACAGCGCTACCGGATGGCACATCGGAATCAACTCCGCCGTCCGCTTCGCCGCCATGATTCCCGCCGTCCGCGCCACTTCCAGCGGATCGCCCTTGGGATTCTCCGGCAGCGCCCGCAATACCTTGGGGGTCATTACGACGAAAGCGCTAGCCTCCGCTACTCGCGCCGTTCGCGCTTTCGCTGACACGTCCACCATGCGGGCTTGGCCCTGAGCATTGTAGTGCGAAAGGTGAGAGACTTTTTTCGGCATCAGCAACAGGTTATCGCACTCGCCCGAACCGGCGCATCGTCATCGCACTTTGATCGCATCAACCCGATCGCAACAACAACGGCACCCATTCTCCCGCGCCGATCCGCTCGCGGTCCGGAGGAATCACCACATAGCAATTTGCCCGAGCCAGTGCGGCGATGTCGCCCGATCCCTGCCACCGCGCCAACTCCACCTCCGCATTCTCAAACTCTCCGGCGAGCACTGCCGGGAGAAATCGCTTCAAGCCTGTTTTAGTTCGTATCTCCGATTTCAGCCGCGCCTTTAGAAAGATCAACGGCCGCGGCGTCATCCCCGCCAGCGCCTCAATCATCGGCCGGGCAAACAGTTCGAATGTAACCATGGTCGATACCGGATTCCCCGGCAGCCCAAAGAAATATTTTTTGTGTGGCGGGAGCGTCCTCACCCGCACGCCCGTGCGACACGAACCAAAGACGACCGGACGGCCCGGTTGAATCTCCACTCCCGTAAAATAAAACTCCGCCTTCAACTCCCCGAGTACCTGCTCCACCAGATCGTACTTCCCCATGGAGACGCCGCCGGTGAGCAGCAAAAGATCGCAGCTCAGCCCTTCTTCAATCAACGCTTGCTCAATCAATGCCCGCAGTCGCCCCCGCTCATCCGGAGCAATAGACAACCGCACCGCTTCTCCGCCCGCATTCTGAATCTGCGCCGCCAGCGAATAGGAATTCGAATTCCGGATCTGCGCGGGCCCGGGCGCAGCGCCGATCTCCACGACTTCGTCGCCAGTCGAAAGCACCGCCACGCGCGGCTTCCGGAAAACCTGCACCCGGTTCTTTCCGACCGATGCCGCAATCGCGACGCCTGCATGATCCACCCTCCGCCCTCGATCCAGCAGCAGTTGGCCCGAAGGCGCTTCCGCTCCGCGTGGGACAAAATTCTCGCCGAGGTTCACGCTGCGTCGCACTTCCACTGAACGATCTGTAAGTGCGGTGTGCTCGACCATCACTACCGCGTCCGCCCCCGCCGGCAGTGGAGCCCCCGTCATGATCCCCACTGCCTGCCCGCGTCCTACCGTGCAGACTCCCGGCTCCGGCCAATCTCCTGCCTTCACTTCGCCCACCACCTCAAGCCGCACCGGAACCTCCGCCAAGTCCGCCGCCCGCACCGCATATCCATCGCGCGTGGCCCTGGCAAACGGAGGAAAGTCACGGTCCGCCAAAATCCCCTCCGCCAGCACCCGTCCTAACCCCGCCATCAGATCGACCGTCTCCACCTCTCCCGGAGACACGCCAACCGCATGTTCCTCAACCAGGTGCCGAGCCTCTTCAAACCGAACCAACCGGTCCGTGGGTACCGAAGCAGATAAGGAATGGGAAGAAGAAGACATGCAAGAATCATACGCGCCGAGACTTTCGGCTGGCTTTGCCCTGGGGAACGGGCCGCCTTTTCTGAGAGCTGAGAGCTGCCCTACCGCGCCAGCTCTTGCCCCAGCACCGTGGCGTTGCTGGCGAAGCAAAGCCCGGTATCCAGATCCACCACGCCCGAACGGACAATTTTCGCGATCTCGGCATCGAAGTGCTGCATGCCCTCGTTTTCGCTGGCTTTGATCGCTTCCAGCAGCGTGCGGCCGGGCCGCTCGCCTTGTTCGACGCAGTCACGAGTGCGCGAGTTGGATTTCAAGATTTCGACTACCGCGATGCGCTCGCCGCCGTCGTTGCGCGGGATCAGCCTCTGCGCAATGATGTAGCGAAAAGTTTTGGCGAGGCGTTCACGCACCGCTTGCTGTTCGGATATCGGAAACGAGCCGACAATGCGCTCCACCGCTTTCGAGGTGTCCACAGTGTTCATGCTGGAAAGCACGAGGTGCCCGTTTTCCGCGGCTTCGAGAAGAATCTCGAGCGTCTCCCGGTCGCGGATTTCGCCGACCATAATTACGCGCGGCGCCTGGCGCAACGCCGCCCTCAGCGCCATCGTGAAATTCGGCGCATCGCTGTGCAACTCGCGCTGATGCACCGTCGATTTCTTGTGCTTGTGCAGAAACTCAATCGGATCTTCGACCGTCAGAACGTGATAGCAATACTGGCTGTTGATACGGTCAATCAAAGCGGCGAGTGTCGAAGACTTGCCCGATCCCGTCCCCCCCGTCACCAGAACGATCCCGTTGCGGACCTTCGCAGCCTCCTCCAATTGCGCCGGCAGATGGAGCGAACTGAAGCTTGGAATGATGGTGGGGATGACGCGCATCACAATCGCGCAACTTCCACGCTGGATAAAGACGTTGACACGGAAGCGAGCCATTCCCGGCAATCCGTAGGAAACGTCGCAGGAACCTTGCTCGCGGAGCGTATTGATGGCTTGTTTATTGGTGCCGATCAGATCGGCGGCGATGCGGCGCGTGTCATCCGCCGAAAGTGTCCCGCTGCCCGAGATTTCAACGGCTGTGAGTTGTCCGTGAATTTCAACTTGGGGCGGTCGCCCCGGCGAAAAAATTAGATCGCTAACCTTCTCAGAAGCGCGCAACATGCCGGCCAGCAGCACCGGTGTCGGGATCGAGTCCGTCCCGCTGATGCCCTCGAAGGCAATCGCAATCGGGGAATTCCCCGGAGCAGCCATTCCATACACTCCCAGTTTTCAGCATTGACGCCACAGGGGAGAAACCTCACGCAGCCAGGGACCCTCTCACATGAATGTAGCGCGGATGTGCGGAACAGTGAAAGGACAACTAGGCCAGCGACCTCGGTAACCGAAGACAGATTGAAGGCGAAATAGAAGAGCGGCTTCCGAGGGCCGCTCTTCATGCGTTGTGCGCGTATGTGGGGAGACCGAATCTGCCGTGCGTTTCAGTTTTTCTTAGGCGGCTTTTTCTTTCCGTAGCCGGTTTCCACGGTCGCGCCGATGCTCGCCAGCATATCTTTGGCTGGCTGTGCCAGCTTACCGTCGGGTTCGAGCTCAAGATATTTTTGGAAGGCCTCGGCGGTGCCTTCAGGCGCGATCATTTTGTCGCCCTTAAGCGTGGCCTTGCCGATCAGGTTCACGCCCTTCCAGTAGTAAGCTGCGGCTTTGGTCGGATCGGCGGCGATCACTTTATCGAACGCCGCTATGGCATCATCCACCTTGCCGGCATTGGTGAGAACGGCGCCAATGTTGAACAAGTATCCGCCAGCGTGTGTCGGATCCAGTTGGGCCGCCTTGTTATAGTTGGCCACGGCATCGTCGACCTTGTTGGACTTCGCATAAACATCGGCAAGGTTGTTATAGTAGGCGGCGATTTTAATATTGTGGTCGGGATCCTTTTGGGCCACGTCAGAGGCATTGCGCAGATCGATCGCCTTCTGGTAATCGGCTGCAGCCGTCTCGTAGCGCTTCTGTTTTTCGGCGGGATCCGTCTGCTTGGGCGCCGACAGGCGGTAGGCATCGCCAAGTTTGAACCAGATGAGATCGCGTGTGCTGTCAATCTGGTTGGCTTCATTCAAGGTACTGATTGCGGTCTCGTAGTCGCCGGCATCGGACGCCGCTTTGGCGGCATTGAGTTTGTCGTTGAGCGTGCCTACGGTTTTCGATTCTGCTTTGGCTTTGGCCTCTGCTTCTTCCTTCGCCTTCTGTTGTTCAGGCGTCAATCCCTGACCCGCGGCTTGGTTCGCCTTTTCTTTCTTCAAGTCGAAGTCCTGGTCCGTTTCGTCCAGACCCACCGGGATGCCGTTCAGGTGAAAGAGTTCTTTGCCGTCCTTGCTGAGCTTGACGTTGTACTTGCCGGGCACAATGCCGAGCGAGAAGTACTCGCCCTTGTTGTTGGTTTTGAGTTTGTAGCTGTGACCGGTTTCGGTCCCAATCCACTCCACTTCGGCCTGGGCGATCGGCTTCCCATCGGCGTCTTTGCAAACCCCCTTTATGCTTCCCGTGGTTTGCGCGAGCGCGAGTGAAGCGGACAGCCCTACAGCGAGAACGAGCAGCAGAAGCAGGATGAAATATTTCCTCATAATTTGGCCTCCCGGCATTGCATCTGATTTTAAGACCGCCGATTTACACGGTGATCGATGATCCGGCTCTAGCTCAATCGGGCGGCGGCTTCCGCATACGGAATAGGATCTTCGGCACCCGCTTCGCGAAACCCGCGCAAGCGGAGCACACAGCTGTCGCAGACCCCGCAGGCGCGATCTTCGCACTGATAGCATGACCACGTTAAATCGAAGGGGGCATTCAGTTCAAGGCCAAGCGTCACAATCTCTCGTTTGCGCATCGCTATCAGCGGTGTCACTACCCGGATGGTTCCTTCTTTGGTGCCCGTTTTCACGACTTCATTGAACGCCCGATAATACTCCGGCCGGCAATCGGGGTAGCCGGAACTGTCGGGTTCAACCGCTCCGATGTAAACTTTTTCGGCTCCCAGCACCTCCGCCCAACTGACAGCGACGGCAAGAAAGTGCGCGTTGCGGAAAGGGACATAAGTGACGGGAATGCGGACGGGCGCGCTGGCACCGATGGCCGTGGCTTCGGGAACCGCAATGCTGGAATCGGTGAGGGCAGATCCACCGATGGCGCGCAGAGCTTCATTGCGCACCAGCAGCCGGTCACGAATTCCGAGCCGGTCACAGATGCTATCGAAGGACTGCCGCTCGCGGTGTTCGGTGCGCTGCCCATAGCTGACGTGGACGGCAGCCGCATGGTGGTCTCGCGCTGCGAGCGCCGCGCACACGCAGGAATCCATGCCGCCGCTCAGCAGGACCACCGCGCGGCTCCGATTGCTAGCTGAGTTCGATATCATGACCTGCTCGCGAAGCATGGCCACGCGCTTCAATGTCATTTTATGACAATTGGCGAAATTTCACCGGTTCTGGGACAGCGTGCAGCAATCGTGAACATGGTACAGATTGCTACTCGTAGCGCAGGCTCTCGACAGGATCGAGTTGAGCGGCGCGGATGGCGGGAAGCGTACCAAACAGAATGCCGACCAGCGAGCAGACGACGATGGCGATGATGGCGGAGAGACCGGAAATGGGGATGCGATAGGCGGTGAGGAAGCGGACGGAAAAGGGGATGGCGAGTCCGATGATGATGCCAAGGACGCCGCCGCTGAGGGAGATGAGGATGGCCTCGGAGAGAAACTGGAGGCGAATCTCGCGTTTGGTGGCGCCGACCGCTTTGCGGATTCCGATCTCGCGAATGCGGGCGCTGACCGTAGCCAGCATGATGTTCATGATGCCGATGCCACTGACCAATAAAACTACCCCCGCAATCAACGACAACACCGTCGTCAGAATATTCGCCGTCTTGTTCGCCAAGTTCACCAGTTGCGTCAGGTTCTCCACGTTGTAGACCGACTCCGGCCGGTGCCGCGACTGCAGGACACGCTTGATTTGAGCCGTCGCTGTCGTCACTTCATCCGGACTCGCGACCGTGAAATAAATCTGCCGCACCGCGTTGGATGGTAGAAAAAACCGGCTCACCGAATACGGGATCGCCATCGTGTTCTCCTCCACTTCGGACTGCCCAAACGTCTCCACCCGCTCCTTGAACACCCCGATCACTGTAAACGGCAAACCGTTCAGCTTGATCACCTGGCCCACCGCACTCTCTGGCGTCTGGAATAGCTTCACCGCCAGCTTCTCAGTGATCACGCCGACCTTGTTTCGCCCCTGCGAGTCCGCGGCGTCAAAGAACCGCCCTGCCAGCAGCACCAGGTTCCGCACCCGACTGTATTCCGGGAATACGCCAAGAATCGAGATGTCCTGCTCTTTACCGTTGCCCACGCTGATGCGGTCATTGAGCGAGACAAACGGCGTTGCGGCCACGACCGACGGCACCTGCTCCCGCACCGCCGTAAGATCATCCACGGTTAGTTCATCGAGCGCCACCGCCGTGATGCGCTGCCCTCCGCCAGCGTAGCTGGCATAAATGAGGTTGGCGCCAATGCCTTGAATCTGGTCGAGGATGTATTGTTTCCCCGTGAGTCCAATCGTGACCACTAGAACCAGCGAGGCCGTCCCAATCATCATGCCTAGCGCGGTCAGCAGAAACCGCACCTTGTTGCTGATGAAGGTGTCGTAGGCGAAGCGCAGACTCTCGCTAATTACCAGCTCGGGTTTGGGCGGCCCGTGGTCCAGCGCGGAGTTGATCACATCCACAAGCTTGGTGTCCAAGAGGTTCACTGTCCAGAATTATTTAAGATGCCAAAACGCTTGGCCCAGGGTCGCGCTGGGTCTTGCCTCTAAATCGCTCGGTCACGAAATACGCTGCCAGTACCACAATCAGCGGATCCGCCGGCCTGAAGTAGTAGGTCTCCGGGTGCGAGAAATAATAAGCCAGCGGAAAGAACACAAACACGATGGCAAATCGCACCCCGAGGGCCGCATCCGCATGCGACGCGTTCGCCCGAAACACCCGGCGCAGGCCAGCCAGCGCCAGCACCGTCATCGTCGTGCTCAGAAAAATATTGGGCACATCCAGCGGCTCTTCCGCAAGATAGGCGCGATCAAAGCTCCAAAACCCGGTCCAGACATACACCACCCGCCGCGCCACCCGATAGACATACTGTGCCGGATGACTGCGAATGTACTGCCTTGCCTGCTGTAACTTGTGCGCCATATACGCAAGCTCGCCGCGCTGCGCGTATTCCGCTAGTTCCGCGTCGTTGTGGTTCGGATGCAGGCTGCGGTCGACCCAGTGCAACGAGTCGGCGCTGTTGCCAATGTACATCTCCAACCCGAATCCACTGCGTATAGGGATGAACTGGTGGAAGGTCTGGTAGTTGCGCACAAACCACGGCGCCATCACCGCCAGCGCACCGAGCGCCGCCACCGCCATCGGCAGCACCCAGCTCTGCCGCTTCCCCCAGCGCCGGCAGCAAGTCCACAAACCCAGAAGCGGGACGACAGAAAGCACCACCGGCTCGGTCAGCGTCGCCAGTCCGCCCAGCGCGCCAAAGCCCAGCCACTGGCACGCCGACCCGGATTCCTCCAGCACCAGCGCCCACAAGAAAAGCACGGCCAGTAGCAGCGTCACCAGGCAGGTGGACCAAGCCCAGTCTGCGCCGTAGTAAATTCCGTAGGGCGAAAATGCCCACCCCCACCCAGCCCACTTCGCCGCGCGCCCGTTAAAGCACCGGCGAGCCAGAAGAAACACCGGAATGCAGGTGAGCGCCGAAAACAGGCTGTTCAAAGCCAGCGCTGCGACAATCGACGCCGGCGTGTACGTTCCCAACAGCCGGAACACTCCGGCCAGCAAGTACGCGTACACCGGCGATACCACAGCCGTCGGCCCAGTATCCGCAAACACATTTCCGAACCCGTGCCCCGCAACCAACGAACGAGCTACCCGCCCGAACGCCCAGTGCTCCAGCACAAACGGATCCAGCCATTCGTGATAGAGAAACGGAATGACCGCCAGCCGCACTGCCAGCGCCGCGATTACCATCGGCCCATACGCGCGCACCCCGCCTTTTTCCGTATCCCGCGTTTCGCTCATTCCATTCCCTGAGTTCCACCCCAACCGTTACTCCACGCGGCAAACAACCACTTGCGGGTTCCGGTAGGGACACGGCAACCCTTCCACCCCCGGCGCTGTCAGAACCACCCAGTTCACTCCGAACTCCGCTTTCAAGTGCAAGAAGTCCAGCCGTTGAAAACTGCGCCACCCCCGTTGCGCTTCCACTTCTCGCAGCCAGCGCGGCGCGAGGCTCGGCACGCGCGCTGCCATTCCCCCGTCCTTCACCTCGTCCACCAACACGCTCCGCTCCGCCAGGGCGCGAAAACCATGGTAGTCCTCGCCCGGCAATTCCATGTACCGCGGATCTAGCGCGAACTGGCTATCAACGGGCGTGTTTCGGCTGATCCAGCGGAAAGCCTCGATCCAGTTATTGCGCGAGGCCGCGCTCGGCAACTCCAAATGCGCGGTTGCCGGATACATCTGCCGCTGCGCATAGAACATCCCGGCGCTCAGCGGGACAAACAACACCAGCCAGCGCAGAGCGCTTTTTTTTAGTACGTACTGCCCCAGCAATCCTCCCGATAACAACACAAACAACAAATACACAAGATGCAGAAAGCGCATCGGCTCGAGCGGCCGAAGACGCTCCAGCCGTGCAGGCAGCAACATGATTAGCGCCACGGCCAACTGGAACAGGCCGAAGTACAGCAACCGCTCCGCCACCCGCGCCAGGACTCCATGCACAGCGACCACCGAGCCGCGGCGCTTCGCCAGCGCCCGATACCACCACAGCAACACGAGCGGCGCCACTACACCCAGCCACTCATACCAATGCCAGCGCAGCACGAAGTAAAACGGACGCGTGGCCGCCGCTTGCCGCCATGCATCCGAAGCCGGCTCGAAAACCCATCCCAGTGGCAACAGCAGCGCCGCCCACGCCGCTGTGCGCTGCTGCTCTGTCTCTGTCCGTTCCGTCGGCTTCCCCATCAGAAACAAGCAATATGATGCGCCAAAGGCCGCCATAATGGCGTGCACGAAAAATGCTGCTGTTAGCAACACGCCCGCCAACAGCCGCCGCCCGTCGCTCGCAGGCGCGATCACGGCCACGATCGCCGCCAAAATCAGCGCCGTGGCCAACGCCCGTGGGTGCAGGTACTGGTCCGTCAAACTCAGCCCTGTACCGGAGACCGGGAGGGTCAGCAGGACCGCGACCAGTGTCACCGCCGCCCACTGTGCGTACACTTCCGCGAAACACCGCCGGCTGATTCGCCAGCACCCCCATAAGATCAGAAAGGTTACGCTCCACTGCCAAAACAAGATCCCCCATTCCAGAGGCACGTGGGTCAAACGCAGGGAGGCCGCGATCAGCTTGTCGAATACGGTTGCCTGAAACTGCACTCGAAAAAAGTCCGCGTCATGGGGGAACAAAGATGGATTCAGGTTCTGCTTGATCGCTGCCAGATAGAACGCATCGTCCTCCAGCCCAGGATGGTATCCCTGCACCAGCAGGGCAAACGCCGCCAGCAGCAGTAACGCCAACCACTGCAAACCCGGCCATGAAGTCCCAGTGCGCGATGCGAGTTCGTTCGGCAAGGTTAGCCGCCGGACCGGCCGTCGGTAGGGTTCGGGCTGTAATACCGGGTGTCGATACCCGGCTCCAGGCAGCGGCCTTTGCGGTTGAAAAGCCGGAATTGTCTCAACCCGATTTTCTGCAAGCGAAACTGCACCGACGTCAGCAGTACGCCCAGCCCATACTGCACGCTGCGCCGGAAATTAATCGAAGAAGCTTCCGCAAAATATTTCGTCGGGCAGGAAACTTCGCCCATCCGGAACCCGAACATCACGCACTGCGCCAGCATCTGATTGTCAAAGACAAAATCGTCTGAGTTCTCGAGCAGCGGAAGTTCCTTAAGCACGGTGCGGCTGAAGGCCCGGTATCCCGTGTGATATTCCGATAACTTCGCGCCCAAGAATGTGTTCTCGAAAAGCGTGAGGAAGCGGTTGGCAATGTATTTCCACACCGGCATGCCGCCCTGCCGCGCCCGTCCTCCCAGAATTCGCGAGCCCAGCACCACGTCATAGACATCGTAAGCGACCATGCTCGCCATAGCGGTTACGAGCAGCGGCGTGTACTGATAATCGGGGTGGACCATGATGACGACGTCAGCCCCGGCAGCTAGAGCCTCGCGGTAGCAGGTCTGCTGATTGCGGCCGTAGCCGTAGTTGCGGTTGTGTAGGAAGGACTGCAAGCCCAACCGGTGCGCGACTTCCAGCGTGCGATCGGAGCTGTGGTCATCAACGAGAATGCGGATATCGACCAGATCGGGCAATTCCCGAACCGTCGCTTCCAGCGTCTTTTCCGCGTTGTAAGCGGGGAACACCACGGCAATTCGTTTGCCGTTGATCATGCAGTGTTTTCCTCGAATGGACTGCTTGAATCATAGCCGGAAATGCAAGCTGAAGTGAAAAAATCCACGAAACGAGGATTCATAAGCGGCTAAATTGGTAGACTATCGAAGAGAGTTGCGGCCGCCTGGAGAGTTCGCGATCCTGGGAAGCTACGGATCATGGCCAACATAACTAAAAACCATGCCTCCTCGTAGTACTTTGTTCGAGAAGATCTGGGATTCGCATGTAGTCGCTGATCCCGAAGGGCAGTCGGCACTGCTCTATATCGATTTGCACCTGGTGCACGAAGTGACTTCGCCGCAAGCCTTCGACGGGCTGCGCGCTAACGGACGTCGTCTGCGCCAGCCTCTCCGTACGGTGGCAACCGTCGATCACAACATCCCGACGACCCCGCGGGGCTTGCCGATCACTGACCCGATTGCGGCGAAGCAGATTGAGGCGCTGCAAAGGAATTGCCGAGAGTTTGGAGTTCCATTGTTTGATATGGACTCGGCCGAGCAGGGCATTGTGCACGTCATCGGTCCGGAACTGGGCATCACGTTGCCAGGCATGACGATTGTCTGCGGCGACAGCCACACATCGACACACGGCGCATTCGGATCGCTGGCGTTCGGCATTGGAACGTCGGAAGTAGAACATGTGCTGGCAACACAATGCCTGCCGCAGAAAAAACCGAAGACGATGCAGATCCACGTCACCGGAAAGCTGGCGGAGGGCGTGACAGCGAAAGACTTGGCGCTCGGAATTATCGGTCGGATCGGCACCGATGGTGCCACCGGATACGTGATCGAGTACGCCGGCGATGCGGTGCGCGCATTGTCGATGGAAGGCCGCATGACGCTCTGTAATATGAGCATCGAAGCGGGAGCGCGAGCCGGACTGATCGCGCCCGACGAAACAACTTTCGCGTATGTCAGCGGCCGCCGCTTTGCGCCGAAAGGGAAAGATTGGGAAGAAGCAATTGCGTACTGGCGGACGCTGGCAAGCGATCCCCGAGCCCAATTCGATCGCGCGATCGAGATTGACGCGGCATCGCTCGCACCATTCGTGACCTGGGGGACGAATCCCGGCATGGTAGTGGCGGTAAGTGCGCGCGTTCCCGAGTTAAGGAGCTT
>Ga0181538_10001355_pt1 | contig 27673 bp, 16 predicted proteins | sample PEATcosm2014_Bin_40_FD_119773 | JGI IMG/M metagenome (GOLD analysis project Ga0181538, IMG submission 119773) | Peatland microbial communities from MTU Mesocosm Facility, Houghton, MI, USA - PEATcosm2014_Bin23_30_metaG | ecosystem: Environmental > Terrestrial > Soil > Wetlands > Peat | place... | reverse complement strand
TACTGGTCTATCGAGTGTTGCCAGGAGAGGAATTCATCGACCGCGAGCGTGTAGCGGCTGCAGGCTTCCTCCAGAGAGAGTAGACCGCCGCGCACAGCCGCTACGACTTCGGCCTTGCGGCGGATGACCCAGCGTTTCGTTCCCGGCGTCGGCAAATTAGCAATCGTCAATGGGCTGCCATCCGGCCCCACCACGTATTTGGTCCCTGGTCGAAGAGACTCGATCACGAATGCTCTCAATGCATTTGCCTGAACAACTCGGCGTAACGCTACGGGCCGCCCCCTAAGATTTTCCTACGACCTTGAAAACCGTGGGGTCCGAGGCTCGCTACAATCGACGCGCCCAAGGATGCATCAGGGAGGTGAAGCCGGATCGCTCTATCTCCGTGCCGTCCCCCCTCTGCCGTGATTTCCAAGGCGAGGGCGCGTTAGCGAAGCACAACCGGCCGTTTTCCTAAGGTGTCGGGTTATGGCGACCCGCTACGTGCGGAAGCGGTCGCCGTGTGAACCAAACCTTAAGGTTAACAAATCAATGATGGCAAGCGTAGCACAGGCAAGTTTCAGCGTGCCGAACAAGCACCCGCATGATGCACCGATTGATCATATCTATTGCCGTGATCGGGTTCGTACAGGAGGCCGCAGGGGCAGATATTGATACCGCGTACCTGCGCGGATCGGATGTGCAGCAGGTCGGGTATCCCTGGTATCCGACGAACGCACCGGCTCCGTCCGACCTACCCATCTTTAAGGGGCCGGTCGCGCCAGCTCCACCAGCCTGGTTCTGGACGGGGTTCTATGGGGGCGTCCATGTCGGCGCCACCGCGGGCACAGCAAATTTTGCCGATCCTTTCGGCTCATCGATTTTCGGGGATAACGTAACCACCCCGGGTTTTCTTGCTGGTGGCCAGATCGGCCTCAACTGGCAAGCGCCGAACTCGAATTTAGTGTTGGGCGTCGAGGCCGATGCGAGTTGGTTGACCTCGGACGGGACCAATACCTGCCTGGCATATTCCGGCTTGTTTGTCTCAGCCAATTGCCGTGCGCAACCCAACATGATGGCTGACCTAACAGCTCGTGTCGGCTGGGCATATGGCCAATTCAATCACAGCCTCGTTTATATCAAGGGCGGAGCCGCCCTTGTCCGTGAACAGATTGATATTTCGACCAATGGCACCCAAAGCTTTGCTGGCCTTGCTCCTCTCACTACAAGCTCAAGCTTCACGAAAGTCGGCTGGACGGTTGGGACTGGTGCGGAACACGCGATAACTCCCGCCTGGTCGGTGAAAATTGAGTACGACTATATCGGTTTGGGTGGAGAGACTGTTGCGACGGCACAGGGCCTTGTTCAACCCATTCCAGGAGTAAACGGCTATAATTTAACTCCAGCGGGCACCACCCGGGTGACCCAAAACTACCAAGAAGTGAACCTGGGCTTAAACTATAAATTCGGGATGGACCCATCGGCCCAATGGGGCACAGTGGTATCGGCCGTTCCGGTCAAGGCGCCTATCATGTTCGTCGCGTCAGGCTGGGAATTAGAGGCCGGTGCGCGCGATTGGTACAGTGGTGGCACATTTCAGAAAGGTCTTACTCCACCCGCCCTTGTCTCCCGGCTCACCTATGACACCACAGCCAACTCGGGCGAATTGTTCGCCCGGATAGAAAGTCCGCAGAACGTGTTCGTGAAAGGTAACCTCGGGGTCGGTTCACTTTTGGGTGGCCACCAGAATGACGAGGATTGGGCCATAGACGGTGGCACCGTCGCGTACTCAAATACATTTGCTGCCCCGGTTGAAGGGGACATTGACTACGCGACCTTGGACCTTGGGTATGATTATTTCCGCGGCACAGGTTACAAACTGGGCGCGTTCGTGGGCTACAATTATTATAAAGAGAATAAGAGCGCATACGGCTGCACGCAGATCGCCAACCCATTTTCTGATTGCGTTGGCGTAAACGTCACTCCCAGCTCGGTTGTGAGCATCACGGAAGACGATACATGGCAATCGTTGCGCGTCGGCGTCAACGGCAACATTATGATCACTGATCAGCTTAAGCTAGGCGCCGACGTTGCCTATTTGCCATACGTGCAGTTCAGCGGTGTAGACAATCACCTTGGTTGGGACCCGGTAAAAGTATTTCCAGAGTGGGCCAATTCGGGCCAAGGTGTACAGCTCGAAGCGATACTGTCTTACGCTGTTACCGATCAATTTAGTTTTGGAGTGGGAGGCCGCTACTGGGCGATGTGGACGCAGAATGGCCAGTACACTCTTGCCACAGAGTACTATTGCGGTAGTGTTTGCCCGAATTGGGCCGCTGAGTACAAGACTGACCGATATGGTGTCTTCGTGCAGTTAGATTATACGGGGGTCGGCTCGCTGCTGGAGGGGTTCAGGTAGCAGTGCTTGAGCACGCGGCGGGAAGTGTACCCCTTTTACCGTTGCACCCTTTTACCCGTAACGCTGCCGAACGCTACGCCCCTGACACGGGTCCGGCACATCGTAATGCACGATAGGCGCTACGAGGCGGTGGCACCGCCACATTGCCCCGTGCTCTACCGTCTCTTCGACAAAGGCGTTTGCTTGGACGACACATTGTCCTCATGGGAGTTTGTCGCCGCACCGTCGGTTTCCTGACTAATAAGACGTTGTAGAAATATGTCGATATTGGCGGGGAGCGGATGCGAAGCGTCGTGGCAAGCCCTGAGTTGAGCCGCGATTGCGTTCCAGATCACTTCGGCGTCCGCCGAGGCTCCGAAAAGTGATGTGCGAGGCCGCATAGGCCCACTCCACCAACGCCTTTATAGGGGTTCCTTGATGGATAACGCCCTCATCGGAGGGGCGTTCCAGACTATTACGTCCGCCGCCTGGCGTGGTGGCCCGATTTGTAGTGCGGCCCCCATAATAACGCGCGCTGATTAGCGCCGCGGTCGCCTAGCGACCGGTTCTGGAGACAAGGTGGCGGTCGGGAGGGCGCGGAGCGCCGGCCCATCCTCCGCCAACATTGCTTCGCACGAGAAACCGGTTTGACGCCGGTTTCTCACGCTGCGTCTTCCGTTGATAATGACCGCGGGTCTTTATTCGTAACTGCTATCACGGGTGAGACTGCCTCCTTAGTTGCGAAGACAACCGTCGCTGCAGACCGTGCGGTCAAAATCACCGGCCACCAAAACGGCAATCCGCGCCATCCCTTTGCCTCATCCCCATTTTGCCTGAGAAGCATCAGCACCGGAATGTCATCCGCCTTTGCTCGGGCCAAGTCCTTCTGCTGCTTGGTATCGGGAGCATTCGAAAAGCGTCCTTCCTCACGGTATCGAGCGACATCGCGATCCTTAGCTGCTATCAACCAAACCTTGCCTTTTAACTCAGGATTCGCAGTGGTGCGCGACAGGTGCTCAAGCGCCACGATATGAGCTTGTCGATCGTCGTCGATGCCCTCTTCTGGAAATTCCAAGTTGCCATACGCGAGTTCCAGCAGCTTAGTTGCCTCGTCGACCGAGATCAGGCGTGGCTCCTCGGACGAGCCCACCAGCTGGGCAATACGCGTATCTAGCGACTGCAAATTTCGCGACCCCGCCGACTTCGAAACAGTCTGAAAGCCCGATAGAACCAGCCGGCGACCAGGACGTATGCTCACGACATCGGAGAAAAGAAGTTTGTTCGGCGAGCACGGGATCAAGCGTCTCGCTGCGTCTCTTCGAATAAAATAGACACCACGATCGTGAGCGCCCGATTCGAACGCTTCCCTCAATGCGCCGTCGAACTCGTGAATGCGCCGCATCAGTTGGTGGACATGCAGGGGTGCGTAAAAACGGGTTACAGCTAAGTCTGCCATGGACCGTGCGCCATACATGCGTGAGTGCTGAAGAACCGTGTCTTGTTGAAAACGATTGGGATTTCGTCCGTAGTAAAACGCGATCAAATTATTGATCGTGATGCCGCGGTCGAGGATTTGTCCTCCGATGAACATGTTGAAGGGCGTCCTCAATTTCAACTGCCCGTCATCGGCTAATAAATTCTTAATGTCATTGTCTGAGTTAACCTTGGTAATCATCAACTGCCCGGATGACAGCGAGCCGATAACCGCCTTCTTCACTTCTTCCATGCTTGGCAGTGGAAGGGCCTCAAGCTCAATCGAGCGCCGCAAGTCAACATATGCAGCGCGCAAGAGTTCATTGAACAGTGGGCTATCGGCACTAGCTTGATCGACCAATGCATCTCTGATCGCCCCCGCAACCCGCTCCTGCCACTCGTGGGAGCTTCGCCCCTGCTCCGTGTGGAACAGAAAGCTATATTTTTGGGGTCGCTGGTTCGCGGCACGTTGCTGCAACCGGCGGACCGTGCCGCCGACAAGGAATGCGACGATGGCATCTCTGAGGACCGTCGTGTTCCTTTCGGTCAGCACTTTGTCGATCTGAAATCTGCGTCGATCCTCCTTCTTCAGTGCGTCTCGCTCCGCCAGAGGAACCTCGGTAAAGAAAAAGAATGCGGGAGAATCTGAGTCTGCACTCTTTTCGAAATATTCATCACCCCCGACATATTTCTCGTGGTTCGGCAGCAGAACCGTAAACGCTGGTCGCTTCGGCTTGAATAGCGAATCGCCGTTGATGGTGATTTCGTCGTCCGGCTGCAGGTATAAGGAGTAGGGTGTTGCCGTGACTTGCAGGAATGAGGAATTTGTAACGAGATCACGCAGTTGATCAATTTGCCGCGAGATAATACCGGCCATACTCACCCCGTTCACGCGGCGTCCACTGATGGAAGCGAGGTCCGCTTCGTCGTCAATAACGAGCACATTCCTATCGCGAAGCTCCGGATACCGCGTCTGAAAGAGATCGAGCAATCGCTTCATGTTGTCGTCCTCTTTTTTGACGACAAACACCAGCTTGTGAGTTAGCTCATACGGTGTCAGGTCTGGTACCGCCAAGATGTCGAAAACTTCGACCTGATCGGCCGCCATGAATTCAGAAAAATCTTCTTTGATGCGGCCCAGTGTCTGCGCTGTAAGTGACTTCGTCCCCTTGGTGAGTATGACGGCAACATTGTATCCCCTGTCGAATGCCCGCGCAGTGATCCCCAGGTACGCTCGGGTCTTCCCGCTCTGAACTCGACCCAACAGAATACCGGGGCGCCTCGTCGAAGTGGCCTCCTGTTGCAACTTTCGCAAAGTCTCCTCGACTGTTGCGCGCAATTCCGGCGGATCACCCCGCTTGCTCGCCAGTTGATCGTAGAAAAGCTCGACTTCGGGCGCGTCACTAGCCTGCCGTCGCGCCAACCAGAGCTTGACTTGCGCCTCCCCAAATACCGGACCGGATTTCAATTCAGCCAACGGGGCTGGAAAGTCCGCAAAGCGCTTCCGCCAATTGGCTACCGCGGAGGCACTGACGTTCGCCATTTCCGCTATCTCGTAAATTCCGATCAATGAGGACTCAGTCATGGCACTTCCCTGTGAATATCGTTTATAAGTGCTGTTAACACCATTCACAGTATGCTGTCAATGGTGCTTTCACTCGGCGGAAATATGCGCCTGCCCATGGTCTCCGCGGATGTTCTGCGCCGGCTGGTCGAGGAGGCGTCGCCCGCGGAACATCGTCGCGGCGACCGCAACGGTCGACATCGGCCTTGCCGCGCTCGACACCGCAGTTGCCTGCTATCCCGACCGGCGCTTCGCCCACCTGCGCAAAGGTATGCTGGTCATCCACGGGGCGTAATAGTCGAAGAGAGCCGCGCTTGTTCTATCGGGATGTTCTCGCAAAACTAGCGAGCGCGCGTTATGCCACTCGCTTGTGCTCGTCCAACAGAAATGACAGCTCCCGGTCTAGCAATTGCGGATCGCGGCAAACGTGGAAGGCCCACCGGCCGAGCTTGCCCCAATTGTTCACCGCTGCAATCCATCGCCGCGCTGCCTCGTGCTTGGCCTTGTCCTCTTCGGTCAACATACCCTTGATTTCGAGCACCACCGTAAGGGCAGGCGCCTCGGTCGCGTTCGGCGCCATGCTCACGAGGTAATCCGGCTCGTAGCTGCGATCAACGTTGTACCACTCGTAAGGGATCGTCAGTCCCAAGCCGTCATTGCGAGCGTAGCAGCGCACCATGTTTTTCCGTGCGGCCATCTCCAATCGGAACGCCGCAGACTGCTCCCATGTCGCCGTGTCGCCGACAACCATGTTGATATGGCTGAATTGGGTCACGTAGCAGGCGCGCGTGGTGTTGAAGGCGACATCCGCGGTCGAGCCAATCGGCGCTATTCGATTGAGAAGTGGCAGCAAGGGTGACTCGCCTTGCGTTTCGTCCGGCGTGACCGCAGCGAGGAACAAGCCTTCGATTCGCTTCACATATTTCTCAAGCCCAAGCTCGCAGGAGTTCTCATCGCGGAAATCGACGCGACGGCCCACGTAGTCCTCGACATAGCGATATACCTGCGGAAATAGTTGATGACGCGATTGCAGGCGCAACACGCGGCGCTGCTTATCTGAGCCGTCCGCGGGGTACTCTGCCAGTGCCGCAACAATACGTTGAGCTAGCGCGAATTGGATCGTCTGCAAATGCGTGCTGGCATAATAGGCGTCCCTGTTCTGTTGATCGAAGCCAAAACCACCGCCTTGCGATGCATGGCCCGTGCGATAGCCGACCGCCGGCGAGACGAATGTCGCGGTCGGCGTGCGGTCTGGCTCGATCGTGGTGACTTCCATCTGGCTCACGTCGCAACGGATCAGGTTCTTCTTGAGGGCGAACACATAGCCTTCGACCACCGGGAAGCGCATTTCCATGACCTGGGCGCGCTCGGGCAACGCGCGCACGTGGTTCACCGGTTTGTCCTCGTCCTCCTTGTGTTTGACGGGACGGCCCTTGAATGGGATCACCGAAAACGGAATGCCATAAACGTCCACGTATTCGGGCTTAAAGCGTCCTTGCTCATCGAAATTGCTGTAATCCATGCGCCGCAGGCCGCGGCCCACGACCTGCTCGCAAAGCAATTGGCTCCCGAAAGCTCGAATGCCGAGAACCTGCGTAACGTTGTTCGCGTCCCATCCTTCCGTCAGCATCGCGACCGACACGACGCAGCGCACGCGTTCACCCGGCTCGTTTGGCTTGCCCACCGTCGCCACAATCTTGCGCAGCGCCTCGGCCGCATCGGCCTTGCGCTTGCGCGGGTCCTCACTCTCGGCTTCGGCAAGCAGCTTGGTGTCGATCCGCACCGTATACTTGCGCGTAGGCGTATTGGCAAACTTGTCCAAAATGAGCGACGGGCCGTAGCTGATCCGCTTCTTTGGTTTTCTGCTCCGACCGCGCGTCTCTGTTTCTTCGGCCTCGCTCTCATCGTCGCCGTTGTCGGACAATACCTCTTCGACTTCCTCCTCGGTGATGGTCTCTTCTTCGCGTTGGCCGCTGATGTTGCGAAAGAACACCTCGGCAATATCGGTGTTGTCGCAAACCACGATGAGCACTGGCGGCACCACCTCCTGCCCAGGCTTTGCTGCTTGCGCCAGCTCGAAGCGCTGCGACCACTGTCCAACCATCTGGCGCAAGGCGTCCTCGGCTTCGCGCCAGATTGCTTCGGGCTTCGGCTTTCGCGCACGCCCCGGCAGGAACTCGCCCGGCTGCAGGTCTTCCCTGATGCGCTCCCAAAGACGGAAATATTTGGGGTCCGGCCGGCCGGTGGTATCGAGCACCGGCAGACGCGGAATCTTGACGATGCCGCTCTCGATCGCGTCCACCAGCCCGAAATCGCTAACCAACCATGGAAAGGGCTGGCCCTCGGGATGATTGCTGCCCTTGATGTAGAATGGCGTCGCCGACAGATCGACCGCGAGTGCGATCGCCGGCTTGCCTGTGCCGGTAAGCCCACAATTGTTGATACGATCGAGCCCGTCCAACCACACCCGCGCTTCCTCTGCTTCATCCTTGAGCGATTGGCGTTCCTCGGCGGTTAGGCCCTCGCTATCTTCCGTACTCGCTTTCGGACGCCAGCAATGATGTCCCTCATCATTAAGCACGAGGATCGGCAGCCGCTCGGCCACGTCCTTGCCAAGAACGCGCTGCACGAAAACGTCGGGCGTCTCGGGTCCTTTGTTAACGACAGCGTAAGTGCGTTCGCCCTCCTTATGCTCGGATTCCGGCGCGAACCCATGCCAATTGGTGACCAGCACCTTGCCGTTTTGCAGCAGCGGCCGGTATTTCGGCGGCACGATATCAAACTCGGCGTAATAATTGCCGCGATGCTCCGGGCGCAGCACTTGCAGGCGTTCCTTGACAGTGAGGTTCGGGCAGCAAACCAATACCGCGTTCGGAAACTCGCGGCTCTCGCGGTTGACTCCGCGATTGCAGAATGCCCAGGCGATGAGCATCGCCATCACGACCGTCTTGCCCGATCCCGTCGCCATCTTGCAGCCGAGCCGGCGCAGTGGGATTAGATTCTCGTCGGCGGCCCGATCGATCAATTTCGGAAAAAACTCAGGTGTTCCACCCAACGCACCAGACGGTCGTTCGCCAACAAGCAAATTCCTGAGGTTGTCATCCGAAACGGCAAAGCGCTGAAAGCCAGTCCGGCTCGACCTGTTGGGAAACCGCAGTTCGGCGAGATAAATGATTGTCTCGACGGCCTCGCGTTGGCAAAAAAAGAGGCGGCGATGCCGATCAGTCCGCGCCCAATATTGCAATAGTTCGCGGGTGACGTGGCTCGCGCCGCGATACCCGGATTCGCGCCATCGCCGCACGTCATCGCGCAAGGCATTGATGAGCGGGAGATCATCGCGTTCTTCCTCCGCCAGCAATGAGAGCTGCGCTGTGCCGGTGCGCTCGGTCCTGTACCAATAACCGGCCAGGCGCCGCGATTCCTGTTTTGTCGGCACCCCGGTCTTTGGATTGTAAACCCAGTGTACATTGGGCTCATCCCAGGGATTGCAGAGGATCGGGTTTTCGACCGGCTGGATCGGAATTTCCTGCGCCATAAACCGCCTCTCAATTCAGCCGATGAACGCGCATGACCTCATTGCCGCGCGGATCAATCACCTTTACTGCAACGGCCTTGTTCTTGCCCGCCGAGAATGGCAGCGACACGGTTCCGGCTAGAGCCGCAAATGCGGTTTCGTCCACCGCGCCCTTGAGCGCCTTCGCCAGCTTTTCCCATGCGCTCTTGTCCGGGAAGAAAGCTTGCGTGATGCAGAACGTGCGGCCGTCGTAATCGCTATCGACGAACCACGCGGCCACTTTGTCAGCGCGGTTCGCGTCGATTGTATTAGCAACGGGGTCGTAGATGTCCACGCCTTCCATGGTGACGGTGTAGCTTCCGTCCTTAGCCGGACCTGTCAGCCTGGTCCGCGGCTGGCCGAACACCGAGAAAAGTTGCGAGCCCGGTGTCTCCTTGAGTAGCCCATCCATGGCGGGATTCACGTCCGGCCGGATATGCGCCATGTGGATGCGCACATGCGGATGGTCGGCCTCTTCGATTACGGCTTGCGCCGGGCCATCAAAGGCGAAGCCAGCGACGAGTAGGTCATCGTAGCCGCGGCGCGAAGCGGTACGGATTAAGACTTCGACTTGCGCTGCCGTCACGGGCCCGTATTGCGGGCCGAATGCCACGCACACCGTCGCGCGGCCCTCACGATCGCCATCGGTTTCACCCGGCGGCATCCATCGCCCTTCGGCGTGGATCGTGGCGGATTGCGCGCCCATTGGATCGAGCCGAGAGAACTTCATTTCTTTGTTGTCGGGAAAGCGCACACCATCTAGGCGCAGCAGGCGGATCATGTTGTCGATGTAGGTGTCCGCATTCATGGCGTCGGCGTCGCGATCCTCGCCAATGCCGGCCGGCGGCGTTGCACCCACGCCGTTGCCGGTATCGAATATCTCTTCGTCCGGCTCAGGCGCACCACCGATCGGTGATGCGCTATCATCGAGCGAGAGTTCCTGCGGTTGCATCGCTTCGACGGTGAACGGGCCAGACACTCGAACGATCTCCCGCTGCACTTCGGGCTGATCCACCAGCTCTTCCTGCTCGGCATTGGCCTTGATGCAGGCATTTATCTCATCCATCTTCGAGCGCCACGCAGCGCGATAGTCGGTCACGGCGCCCTGCAATAGTTTCGGCCAGTCAGGATCGGTGTCGAACGGAATTTCCCATTGATACCAGCCGCGAAATTTCGCATCGACCGTGAGCTTGGCATCCTTGTCGCGGTTGTCAGGCGGAAACAGCCATCGCCGGCGATCGGCGTTCGTTACCGCCCGCTTTCCCTCTGCTTTTTGCTTCGCAATCAGTTTCGTTGCGAGCTTGGTCTTCAGTTCTGGTGGTGCTTTCGCCAGAGCGGTGTTGCACGCTGCCAGCGCTTCATCGAGAATTGGTTCGTGCTTCACGAAGATCGGGTCGAGGTTTGCATTCTGCGCAATGCTCTTCAGCGTGACGTGCGGGACGGTATCGTATTTGAAACTACCGCTGACGTTCTTCGCTTGGTCCTTCAGCTCATAATAATCAAATTTTGCCGTCAACATGCGCTGGCGAGCGATGGCGATCGCCACACGGCTAGTGTCAATGGTGATCCAACGCCGACCCCAAAGTTCCGCGACGAACGCCGTGGTGCCCGAGCCGCAAGTTGGGTCGAGCACCAGATCGCCAGGATCGGTCGTCATCAGCAGACAGCGTTCGATAATTCCAGGGTTTGTCTGAACGATAAAGCGCTTCTTTTCCGCAAATCCGCTGGTGCGAAACTCTGACCAGACGTTGTTGATTGAACTAAATGCAAAATCAAGAAATCGGCGCTTGAAGCGAAGGGTGCTACCAACAGCCATCAAACGATTTGCACCTAAAAGACGAGCCATACCTGTTTCGTTTGTTTTCCAACCTCCTTTCCCAGGGCGGTATTCAACGCCGTCGTAAATGACCGCTTTTCTGGTCGTATCTGCACTCGATTGTGATGTCAGGTTGTCGTGTGCAAGAATTGACGGCAATTTCTCTTCTTGATTTGCGTTGTCAAGCTCTTCCTCTGATAGTGATCGGATAAATCCATTCTCGTCCTCCACCAAAACGTACTGGCCGGCACCTTCCTCTCCTGGCACCTTTCGCTGGTAAATTTGATGATATTTGATGAATTGAACGTCCTTCGAGAACCAGATGATATAATCTGCAACAGAAGCAAGAACTTTTGTCCCGATCGCGGGGCTGCCTGCGCCTGTTGTCTTTAAGACAGTTATGATTCCGACGTAGTTCTGACGACCAAACACTTCTTGGCAAACACTCTCAACGTGGTGCAGGTTTTCTTCTCCAATCTGAATAAAAATGCTGCCTGTGTCCGAGAGCAAAGTTCTGCACAAAAGAAGGCGGTCGCGGATATAGGAGAGATAAGAGTGAGTCCCGAGGCGCCACGTATCACGGTATGCACGAATTGTTTCTACCTCCCGAGTGAGGTCAGTTTCACGATCCTTTACATCTCGTTTGCCAACCTCTGACTGGAAGTTACTCCCGAACTTAATCCCGTATGGTGGATCGACATAGATCGTTTGAACCTTGCCGGCGAGGTCTTCGCGCTGAGCAAGGGATGCCATTACTTGCAAACTGTCGCCGAGTATGAGGCGGTTCGACCAGTCCATCTCGTGGCGGTAGAACTGCACGGCCTCATTGTAGTCGAGCTGCGGATCGGCGAAGAGGTCCCGCGTCACGTCCTTCCGCGTCGCAATCTTGAGGATGGCTTGAGTGCTAACCCGCTCGTATATGTTGAGTGCTACCGGATCGACCGCAAATCCGTTGGTCTCGCGCTTCCCCGCCCATTCGAGCCACGGCTCGTACCGCCGCAACGCCTCGGCCAGTAGCCGCGCCTCGGTGTCGGTTAAAGGCTCGCGCTTCGCCTTTTCGAGCAGGTCCGGCAGCTTATCCGGCGCGCCGGTGGGATCGAAGCGCAGGATGGGATCGAGCCGCGGACTGTAGCTGTAATGGAGCTTAGGCGCCGCCGGCACTCGACCTTCTGCGGCAATGGCTGCGGGCGGGATGTTGCGCCGCTTCGCGCCCTTGTGGCGATAAGCCTTCGCCGGCCCGTTGCCGTTCGGCGCCGGCACAGCTTTCGTTGCGATTGCATCGTTCATCACCGCACGCACCGTTCTACCCGTCCGGTGTCTCCCCCTCGCCATTCCTAAGCCCTCCAGCCCGCGATCGACGTTCGGATCAAGATGCGCGCCGCACGAAACGGGTTCAAGGGCGAACGGCCATATCGACCGGAACTTGCTGTCGCAACCCGGTCGCATCGCGCTGTGTGTCGGCATGCTTGCAATCAATCGGGCCAGCGAAGACGCGCGACCGCGCTCTCTCGTTTGGCTTATGCCTTGTCCGTTGGCGGTGTCGAATACCCCTTGCCGGTGATCGGCGGCAATTCGTCAGACAGCCGCCACGGATCGCCGTGCTGCTGCAACCGCTGCACTACGTCATCGGCGACCCTCGGTTAGACCCTGCTTAAGACCCCCGACCAGTTTGCGCGCTCGCATGAGGGCAAACGCCACGGCAAATCGGAGCATGTCCCCGCGGGTCCTGCCCAATAAGAACATATCAAGAACACAATTCAATAGGGGTGCGGGGACCGCGATTGACTCCGGGGCATGGCGCGTCAGATTCGGGCAGTGTGCTCTGTTGCGTAGGAGATACCCCGTGGCCCCCGCCCGCCCGTATTGGAAAGGCTACCTCAAGCTCTCGCTCGTCTCGTGTTCCATCGCCCTTTACACCGCGTCATCTTCAACGGAGCGGGTATCGTTTCGGCAGATCAACAAAAAGACCGGCAACAGGCTGAGACAACAGCTCGTTGATGAGGTTACGCGTGAGCCCGTCGGCAGCGAGGACAAGGGGCGCGGGTACGAGTACTCGAAGAACGCCTACATGCTGGTCGACGACGATGAACTCGACGCCATTGGGATCGAGAGCACTCATACCATCGAAATCGACTCGTTCGTTCCGCGCGCGCAGATAGACGAGCGATATCTGGACAGCCCTTACTACATCACGCCGGACGATCAGGTTGGCCAGGAAGCCTTTGCGGTGATCCGCGAGGCCATGCGCGGCAAGGGGTTGGTGGCGCTGGCGCGGGTCGTCCTTGCCAAGCGCGAGCGTGTGATCATGCTCCAGCCGCGGGACAAGGGATTGATGGGCACCACGCTACGCTATCCGTACGAAATACGCGACGCGAAGGAATACTTCGACGAAATCCCCGCCGCGAAGGTCGCACCGGACATGCTGAAGCTTGCCGAGCACATCTTGGATAGCAAGGAGACCGACTTCGACCCTTCGCAATTCGTCGACCATTACGAGGAAGCCGTCGTCGACATGCTCAAGAAGAAGCAGGCTGGCATCCCTGCCCCTCGCGAACATTTCGCAGCTCGTCCACAGAATGTCGTGAACCTCATGGATGCTCTGCGCCGTAGCATTGCGCAGGAAAAGCGCCCATTAACTCCGGCGAAGAAGGGACGTAAGCGCATCGCAGGCCAAGCCGAAATGCTGCTCCCCATAGCCGGGAAAAAGGGCAAGGAAGCCACATCAAAACCGGTGGCTCGACCGGGCACGCGGCAGAAGAAGGCCGGCTAGATTTTGTGCGGGCGCTCCTCAGGAAGCCGGATTCACGGACTGAGGCAAGTTCACCGTGCAAATAACGGAGACAAATTCTCTCCGTCGAATTGGAAGGTCTTTTCCGGCGCTTATTAGAATCGCTATTTATGGACGTAAGCTAAGGTGAAAGCAGGATAAACTAATGTCGGCCCAGTTTGATCTAATGAAGGAGACGCAAACTCTCCACCGAATGTCTTTAGATCAGCACACTCGACTTGCGACAACCGCGCATGCTCTCGCTCAAATTAAGGCCCGCGGAATCACGATACTTGACATCCAAACAGCACTCCAAAGCGGAACAATAATTTCCGCAGAACGGAGAGACAAAGGCGCACCTCTCTGGCGAGTTCAGGGCAAGACTCCTGACGGAGCCGCCATCGAAATTGTGGTTGCTCTCGACGCCTTAAATAAGACCCTAAAGATCGTCGCTGCACATTACGCAAACGTCTTGGAAGAAGTCACCGGCTCAGAGTTGACGCCTAAGCTTATTGAGCGGCGCGTAACCGACTGGGCCTCGCGAATAGACGCTCTTTACAAGGATATTGAGACGTGGCTTCCGATCGGTTGGGCGGCCGAACACAGCCAAACGAACCGAATGCACGAAGAGCTAATGCGAAAATTCGGTATTCCCGCAAGGAACCTGCCGATACTGACACTCGTACACGGCAAAGAGATCGCGGCGCGAATTGAACCGAGAGGCCTTTGGATCATCGGTGCAAACGGCCGTCTCGACTTCGTCAGGGGCCGGCACCATTATGTGATTGTTGATACGGCGGAAAGCTTCGCACGGCCTAATTGGCATATCGCGCCCCTTGTGAGCCGCGATAAGTTGCGACCGCTGAACCGCAAAAATTTTGTTGACTTGCTTTAGCCATGCAGCATCTAGCGCGAATTGGATCTATCTATTCTGAGATAGACGCCGGATTGGAAAGGCAACGAACAGACGCTCAGGCGCGCGGCGATGCCAACATGGTTCAAAGGATAGAGTCAAAACAGGCAATCAACGATCAAGCTTATTTTGTCCTGTGTTGGGGACAGCTGGAAACAGAAATTGACAAAAAATGCCGCAACGCAATTCGAAATCGACTTAAAAACGGCAATTGGGCGAATCGGCGTGCGTGGGATTTATTCAACCCCGACGATAAGAGACTTTCAGGTCTGAGTTTCGAAGACCGCACGGCGCTGGTACTTGATAAGAGCAGAGGTAGTGGAAGTCCGTGGGCGCTCGTAATGTCCTATTACGCCCTTCGCAACCAACTCGCGCACGGTAATCTAACGGGACAGCGCATCGAAGTTCCTGCGGTCATTCAGCAATTCTATGTCATACAAGGTAATCTTCAGCCATAGGTTTATGCTGTGGCAACGTAGCACCAAACGATGCGCGAGAAACGTAACCGTTTTCCCGTTCCACCTTGCCGGTGACGGCGCTTCAGATCATCTGTGACACGGGCGCCGAATGCCTCGGTAGTGAAGGCCCAATCCGAGCATTTGGTCACCGGGGCGCCATTCCTATATAATCCTCAATGCGAATGCGGCGCAGTTGGATTACAGACAGCATGCCCGATATCACTGACATTGAGGAGCCAATACGGAATGCGCTCCGACTTGGCGGATTGGTCAAGGATTGGGGCGGCTTTGAAAAACTGGTTGCCGAGCTAAATCAGACCGGGAACGTCTCCGTTGCGCACGACGTCACACTTATCGGCAAATCCGGTGCTCCGCGTCAAACCGACGTTGTGATCCGTCATACACAAGGTCTAATCGAACATCTTGTCATCGTCGACTGTAAACATTGGAAGCAGCGCGTGGGTCGCCTACATGTCGATGCGCTTGCGACCGCCGTCCGCGATCTAAGCGCGTCACGAGGTGTCCTTTTCTCGGTCGTCGGATTTGAGAGCGGGGCCATCACCCTAGCGAAAGCGGAAGGTATCGATCTGTTCACGGTACGGGAACTAACAGACAACGAATGGGGGCTGCCCGGCCGGTACGTAGATTTTTTTATTGCCTGTATCTCAAAGAGTATCCGCAATCCGACATTCCCGGGTGCAACCGCGTACAGTGTCGGGCCCGCTGTGCATCTGAACCTTCGCTTCGGGCCGGATGATACCTCTACCAAGACGCCGATCGAGCCGTATCCCGGTTTGTCGGACGCTACTTTCGAATCTTTAATGGAGGGTATCGCGGCACAGGTGGCCCAGCAAGTATGGAAGCCAGAAAAGCTGTTTGATGGGTTGCCCGGACAGCGATCTTTTTGGAAGCATGCCGACGTTGCGTTCAATGGTCCGGTCGTTGTGCCTCAAGGCTTCGGAAAAGTGTTCATTTCTAAAATGTCATTCGACATCGGCGTAAGGATTCATCAAAGCAGATTTCAAATGGACCGTGGTGCAAGGTATGTGTTTGCTCTCGCGGTCGAAGATTGCGTGCGCGGCGTTACCCGGTCAGCCGCACGTTCAAAAGACGAGCCCTTCACGGTAGTATCGCCCGTTAGAGTGGAGGAGCGACAAGACGAGGAACCAATGCGCAACGGCTCAATATTAGTCGTGATGTTGAAGGGCTTCTTCGACTTTGATGAGCTGGCCGGTCTGCAAAACGGCGAGTTTAGGGACGAGCTTGACAGAGGAGCTGCTTCGGCAGACGTCCCCGGCGATAAGGGCCAATGATTAGCAACGTCACCAATGCGTGTAAGCAAGAGACTGTCATGGACGAATCAGCATACGCATTGAGCGAGCGTACCTAAGAGCGCGAACTTGGGTCTAGCAGTTTCTCGCTCCGGCTTTCTTTTCCGTTGCCAGCCTGGGTCGAAGATCCAGTCCTTTGGCCATAAGCTTGGCGGCACCGCCAAGCTCCTCCGACAACCGCTTAGCCTTTTCACTTAAAAGGGCAATCAGTGCCTCAAAATCGAGTCTCTTGCGGGTTTTGGGGTCCTCCCATTCTCGATCCTTCGCGATCGTGACGAGAAGACAACCGGCACGACACTCGTCCGCAGCCATGTATTTCGTGAGAAGCTGATCCTTGATCGTGTTGAAAAGGTCCGCCGCCGAGCGATCGTCACCGAGCTTGAGTTCGATTGCCGCCTGCTGCTTGGAGCCGGTCGACCTCAAGCGTATGTCGGTCTCTTTCTCATCCGCGGTTACGGATTCCTGATCGACGGTATAATTCTTATTCGCTGTGTTTCTTAACTCGCGCGCCAACTCGCGTCGCATGACGTGCTCGTCGGTGATGTCCGCCCATGCCTCGCGGGGGGATACATCTTGCAGCAAGAGATCGTCGATATCGTCGAGCCGGTCCCGCATGAGCGCGAACATGGCTTCGTTTGTCGCGGGCGGCGCCTCTCCACGTTTGTCCAAAACGGCGAACTCGGCCTCCGTAAGGGCCACGCTGTCAGCTTCCTCGGCGGCCTTCTCCTGCGCGAGAGCGATGGCCCGATCCTTGAAATGAGCAAATAACGGATCGTTCGCCATTTCAAGCTTCCGGGCCCAGCCTTCGGGACCGGTCGTGGCCAGTAGTGCGCTAAGGACAGTGTTCCGCCCTCTCTCGGCGTTGTCACGCGTATCTGGTGTATAATGCCCTTCGTTGTGATGCGTGTCGTCTTCGATCCGGACATGCTGGTAGATCAGGCGGAGAAGCCGAAGCAAGAGCGGTGGTGTAAACCGTGGTTCGCTTAAATCGACGCCCAGTCTGCCGTGATCGCGGTCGAAAAGTCGCGCGAACAATTGCACGCCCGCGCCCGTCGTCGAGACGACACTACCCTTAAGTCCCTGCTCAAGAACCTCAACGCCGGCGACGGGATTGAGGTGAAGAAGAACCGGAAGCCACACGCCCGGGAATGGCACCGCAAGGCCGTTAGCTATTCTTTGCTTCGCGGTCGTCTCTATGAAGCGCCGATCATTGTCATTTCCGCTCTTCAGCAAAATCTCGACAGCTTGACGGAGGTTCTGCTCGAATTGCGGGTTGTTGGGTTGGGCATCAGCCTTCGCTACTTCCGTGAGCCACGCCCGAATCCGTGGGACGAAAAGCGTTGCTACAATCGCAGATGTGTTGCTGATATTATGAAGGAACATCGAATACACAATTGCATCCACCGTCTCGCGCAAGGAAATGGTCAGTTCCTCTCCAAGGACGCGATCCACGGCCGCCGGATGCTCGATGGCAAGGCTTTCGAGCCAGGACGGAAAGCCGTTAAGCTCAAGGGGCGCATAACGGCAGGCGAGTTCAGCTTCTTGTTCGGTCAGCCGTTTCGCCCAGTTCGGATCTTCTGCCTCAGCGGCAATCCCGGCGAGGCCAAATTGCCACCTGACTAAAAACGAATTCTTTTCGTGGTCGAGACGTTCGCTGCGAAGCGTGGGCCTATCTTTGCGCCACGCCGCCATTATTGTTTCTCGAAGCCGATCAGCCACATCCTTTCCAAACTGCGCTTCAATGAACCGCCTATTCCAACCCGACGCGCGGCTCTCGTGGCCCGAACGCTCAACCGCCTGCCAAAGATTCCACGCAGTGTTCTGAGCGCGATCTATACCGAAAACCTTGCCAGGGTCTTTCACGATTTCGCGCCAGAACATCACCCAACTTGCGTGGGCTTTGGCTGTGCGCCTTTCAGTCTGCTTGGCACGTTTTTCATTTTGCGCCTCCATCCGACGCAATTTGGCGGCGCCGGCTTGCGGTTTCAACCGATTGTCGATGATTGACACGAGGCTTGGCGCATCGGAGACAAGTGGCTTGAGACGATCTTCAAGCAGTTCTCGATGATCGGTCGCGGTAGAATTGAGAAATACCATCTCGGCCCACAGCATCATCTCCCTATGGTTCAGCGGCTCTTTCGTATCGGACAGCCGCCTCCGAACCCAACCGCCGTCCTTTTTGTCGTTCAGTTGGATGCCGCCATAGCGGGCGAGATCGTAGACTCGGTTCCATGCGTCCTTGGACTGGTGCAATTGGGCCAGAAAGGCGTCTTCTTTCCAGAAAGCTGCTTCTCGTACGTCGGCGGGAAGATCCGAGAGCGCGCGTCGCAATTCCGCAATCGCCTCCTTTTGATCGTGAGCCTCCTTCGAGAGACGAACCGCGAGCAAGCTCGACGCAACCCAAGTCTCAGTCCTTATACCTTGAACGCATTGCCGATGGCAGGCCGCAACAAGTGCCGCCATGAGGTCGGGCCGTTTCGTTCTAAGGTGAGGAAATTTGTCGCGTTCCCACTTTGCGCCGTCGACGAGCAATGCCGTCAATCCAACGCGCAGCTGATCAAGATACTCCGGCGATAGGTCAGCAGCTTCGATCTCGCGCGGAAAACTATAATTCAACTCGCCGACTCTACCGCTATTCCCCTTCACCCGCCGCAGGATATTTAACAGGCGATAGACTGGTAGATGTCCGGGAAACAAGTCGAGTACCACATGGCGCGCCATCGCTTCAGGCCACTGAGTGGCATCCGTCTCAAGCGAGATTGCGATGGCCTGAAGGCGCGGGTCGTTCAACTGCAATAGTGCACCGAGAGCGAATCTGCGCTCGCTCAGGGTTCGAGAGCTGTCCGTCGTGACCTCGTGGGCAATGTCAGCGCATCCGCTCATTTTTCCGGCGCCGATCATCCGCAACAGAAGGCTGCGAACCTCTGGATTTTCTATACCTTTGCGCCACAGCCGCTTCACGGCGTCGCTGAGTTCCGGCGAAGCGAACCGATGCACCTGCACGCTCGGGGTGCTCAAACCGCGCCATCCCCCACCACCATAGGAACCGACATAGGCTTCCAGCGCCCTGATCCGCTGAGCCGGGCGTAGACACTGGGGGTCCCCATGATCCAGAACGACAGTCGGATCGACAGCGACAATGTCGTCAAAAACGGTATCGCGGGAAAGCGCAAGCCATGCCACGACCGGGCGCATCGAGGGTCGAACCGTTCGCGCGCCTTGCGCGGTCTCAGTGAACAACAGTCGTTTGATAGCCTTGATTGAGACGCCGCGGGCGAGCAGCCCATCAAGGCGCTTTGCGGCAAGAAATTCCACAACGGACCGATGGTGGAAGCGAACGCGGCCATAGCTTGCAAAGCCGAAGAGGGGGCGCTCCATGAGAGTGGCCCTTTCTTCGGCACCCCAATCCGGCAAAATCTTGGAAACATCTAGCGCGGCTTCGCTCGCGTGAATGCTGTCGGACTCAGCGCTATGCCGCAACGTAAGCTTGCGGGTCAGCATCGCAGCCAGCGCTAGGCGGCTCGCACCCTCGATGGCTTTATCTTGCGCAAGCGCCGCTCTCTCCTGCCGTTCAGTGCTTGGCTTTAGTTTAGTTGCGATATTCGTCTCTACTTGCTCGCAATGCGTACGAATTCGTTGGTGCTCACGCCAGTCGACGCATAGCTCGATCAAGTCCTGCGGGCGCTGAGCGAATTCTTCGGCATCTCGCCGAGTGATGTCGGCTAGAAGGGCATCCGGGTCAGAAACGCCCTGGACCCCAGCAAAATCGTGCATCTGCTCACGCGAAAGCGGCATGAGGCCGACATTGCGCCACGCCTTGGGCTTGGAATCGTCCGGCGGTTTCTTTTTACCGCGATCCATCACCCTGTCGGCAAATGCTTCCGCCGTGGGTTCAGCCTCCGCCGAAACCGGAATTGGGAGGTGCCTCACGATCAACTCTCGATCAACGGGAACCGGCCGGGTCGTGATGATGACGCGCGCACGCCCAAGCTGGCCCGCAAGCGCCTTGTTAAGCCGCTTCAATGCTTGGTCGAACTTGCCTAGGGTGAGTTTCAACTCGTCGATAGAGTCCAAGAAGAACGTTGCAACCTCAGATTGAGACCGAAGCCAGGCTTCAAACCGCTCTTCTTCTTCCTGGCTGAGCATTTCGCGGACTGAGCTTCCGGCCAACGTGGCAAGGTCTAGAAAGAAGGCGGGCTCGCCGGCCTTCCAGAGCCGGTCTTGTTGCGCCAGGCACTCGTAGGTTTTTCCGGCACCCGCCTCGGAAACGATAAGAACGCGGTCCGACCGCAACAGTTCGTCCCAGCCGAAACTTCCTCGCCAACCAACCCGGGCGAGGACCGAGGCCTTCTCTATGTCAGCGACCTCTTCAGCGGAAAGATCGCGAAATGAGCGCTGCATGGAAGAGGGCAGTACAGGGTCCTCTGTCATTTGCGATGACGCCGCGAGGGGGCTTGTGATGTGAGAACTCTCATAAGAGCACCAGCAGTCTGGATGGATTCGCTATGGGCGTAGGTTAGCAGCGAACCAGGCCGAAGGTCGCCGTCTGAATGTGCGCTACTGGCCCCTTTTCCACAGATGCCCCTGCGTAAGCTGATTTCGGGTTCCGGGGTATTGCGGAAGTCCTCATACACAACCGTGACCAGGTGGGCACGGTCACGACGGCACGCAAGTTTTTCACCGCCCTATTCCGAAGATCTGAGCGGGTCGCAGACGCCGCGTCAGTGCCTGTTACCTTTTCAAATTGTCACCGAAGCAACTGCGCCGCGACGGTCGGTGCGCGCAATCGGGTTACGGTGTTACCGGGTCGTAGGCAGGCGCCTTTTCATCTGCCTGCCGCCAATCGCGTCGGCGTAAGCGCCCAAAGCTCCGAAGATGCCGCTGTTGACATCGTTAAACAAGCCGTAGGGCGGATATTTTGGAGCGTCGAGCGTCCCTTCCAGGAAGCGGACACCTAAGATCGAGCTCTTTGTAAGCGTCGTATGGGGGGAACGACGGCGCCCATCCCTCGATGGTGAAATAGTCCGCGCTAAATCCATCGGAGAGGCTGCTCCGTTCAATCAACGGCCCCAGGGCCGGGGTTCGTCCTTCGCGAAAGATTACTGGGATGTAAGCCAAGCCGGTTTTGGCCTGACGAGGTAACTTGTGAATAGCGAGCATAACAGCGCAAGTGCGCTTGTCGGTGGGTTGAAAAATTTCATTCAACCTGACGATGATACTCCGGCTGGGCAATTCTGGGGGGATTTTATGCGTGTTCTGTCCTTCAGTTTAAGCGTCCTGATTGCGGGATCGACTGCTTGCATCGCCGCAGAGTCGATTTACTTGTCAACGACAGCGCCGCTTGAAGAATTCCGCGAGGTGGTTGGCTTAGATGGCTCATACGGATTTGTAGCGCCTTACTTTACTAAAGTGCGAACGGCAGCATCCATTTCCATATCAAAAGTTACTAGTGGAAACTCAAACTCGACGGACCCGCAAAGCAAAACCCCCGCGCCTTCCGCGCCGTCCGTTAAGAATGCGAGTTGGTATCAGAAACAAATAAAATATGCGGTCAGTTGCGACCTCACGTCGGTGCTCAACGTCGCCGATCACGATAAGATCGCCATCACTGGATCTAAGCCAGCAGGTTACGACACACCGGCTGCTGGCGCCGAGGTAACGCTAGTCAGGCCCGACGCGGTCTTTATAGCTGCTGATACCGATCCAGGCCCCTATCTTGGAGGGTCGACGCTCAAAGGGGGCATAACTTGTCCGAGCCCCGCATCTGCTAATGGCTTTAGTGTGAACTTTACGTTGAATACATTGCCGTACGGTCGCGCGTACCTTTATTTGCGCCGAAACGCGCTTTTCAGCGACAGCATCAATGTGAGCGTTGATGGCAATGGTATGATGGCAGGTTCGGATTCATCTTCCATCCAGCAGATCACTGCGATCCTTACAGAATTGGCTCAAACAGCAGAGACGCTCATTCCTAATCCTCGGATTCTTGGAGAAACGGAAAAGAAATCCGGACCAACGCCCCTTCCTGCCCAAAGCCCACGGCAGATTTGTTACAACGCTATCTCCAATCTCTTAAAACCCGGCCCCTTCTATGCAGATCTTGGTTTTCCATACATACAACACAACAAAGGTCTTTCCGGCGTCCAGTGGAGTTGGTTATCTACGGAGAAACTGGAAAATGGCGTGGAACTGGTTCTCACTTTAACAACGCTGACGGATTCGTTAGGCGGCATTGACCTGTTTTCTGCGGCCGAGGGCGCGATCACCGGAATTGATAAGAAGAAAAACAAAAAAACAATTCACGTTCACAATGGTTTGGTGGCCTTTTTCCCTGTCCCAGCTGCCGCTAGGATCTATTGCGTCGTTGGAGCGGATCATCTTCTTCTTAACGCACCGACCGTCGTGAATATGTATGCCAGGAGCCAGTACCTCGATCCGCAACGTGACTTCTTAACTGGGCCGCAGGACAGCCTTACATTTAGCGCTGGGTTTATTGTCGGCCACAAATACTCCGACCAAAGTTCTGCGAAGACCGTGGTGGATGCGGTAACAGCCCCAGTTCGTGCTCTTTTCCCGTCAGTTTCGGTACAGCAAACCACGCAAGTTCAAACCGGGGGCGGGAAGTCGGATCAAACAACTACAACAACGCAGAGAACTACCGGCCCACCGAAGTCGCAATAAGCATCACTCGACACGTCACTGGAAAAAATGGCTGCGGGGCAGGGTATTTCAGCCGCCCGGGGCTCTTCGTTCGTCGGTCGGACATCCTTTACACAGCCGCGGCGACCATTGCGCGGATGGATGTGCTCGTCAATACTTTCGGCGGACTTCAACATGCGCGCAATCAGGTCAAAGGTTTCTGCGCCGCGGTGACAAACTCATGGGGCGGGACGAGTTGGTGATCAATCTTAAGACCGCCAAGGCCCTCGGACGGGCCTACGACCCTGAGAGTCTGTCCGGAAACATGCGTTTGATTTGACTCATTTTTCCAGATCAAGAAGTTAAATGAGGTGCCGGAAAGACGCTTGTTGGGAAGCCCATGCCGAATTTCCTCCAACGCGTTCAGGCAAAAGTTTCCGGACGGACACTGAGGGGGTCGCGTCGTCGCGATCTTTTCCGCTTGGACCGTGAAACCCTTGCACGTTCGCGCTGGTCAAGGTGGCACGGTGTCATCGTGCGGCGCATGCAAAGGACGTGACCGTTTTACCCTGATACCAAGGGCGAGCAGACCCAAGCTGGCGCATCGTCGCCGACGTGGAGGCACTTCACGATTGGCTATCGTGAAACCCTTACACCGGGCCACCGAAGGCCCGCACCGGGCTACTAGGCTGGCCGTGGGGGCTTCTTCTCGTTTCGAGAAAGGGCCTCGCCCAGCCACGGATTGTGGTTCCGCGGTTTCCCCCCGGCATGAGCCGGCGCGATTTGAGGCCAATGAAACCCATTGAGCGCATCGTCGGCGCGATGCGCCGGGCGTTGCCAGTGGTGGGCGCGAGCCCCAGCAAATCGAGTAGGGCAATTGTACTTATGCAGTTTACGTTGGCGGGCAAATCGCGTTCCAACGCCCGCCTCCAAGGGTCTGAACTGCGCGCGGCGGCTTCAGCTTGGGCCTCGCGCAGTATCTGTACATATGATTTTTGAAACTCCATGACATCCTCTTGTTTTCCAGACCGCCGCAAGTTTTTTTATCAAGGACCTGATTAGATTTGGAATGTGCGCGGCAAATGACTGAGGATGGGGCCAAACCGTCCGACCTTTGCACCCGGCAGCCGGATTAGACGCCTCTGCCCACTTCATTGCCGCTGCCACCTCATCCAGGGCATTTCTCTATTGTATCTCTAGCCATTTGCATCTTATGCATTGATCATACTTAAGAGGTACAAGACTGACTTTCCTGCAGCCGCAATAGAGGAATGCCCTGACTGGGGTGGCAGCGGACTAGGCACGATTTGTCGGGTCATCGTCCCCGGCCTCGCCCTGCGGAGTTGCGTGCAGCACTGCGTCGATTTTAGCATCGATTTCAACGTCGATTTCAGTCGGCTCCCCAACATCCGCAGCGGTCAGTGTTGCCGGCATTGCAGGCTGCAGGACGACGATCCTATGATCATTCCGTGGTCTTTCAGGCGGCGGGTTGCTGATTTTCGCACCGACAATATTGTGAACGCGCTCACCGTCCTTCCGCACGCGCTCATCCTTGATCTTGCCGGCGGTAGCAGTCGCAAGGTCGCGAAAAAACCAACTCTTTGAAGTACGATGTAGACCGTTGTGGTCGGCGTAATCGAGATAGGTCAAATACATCACATTCTTGTTGACGACAGCCCCGGGATCGAGCGTTAAGCACTCCTGTACAAATGCCATGATAGGTGAGCCCTCACGAGCCAGTTCTTCGCGCGCCTCAATTGAGCAAGCGGGTTCGGCAATCGATCCACGCTCGTGCATACGCCACAAACCTTCAAGCGACCAATTCAAAATTCCAGCAAGTTCTGGTCTGATCTTATCACGAAATAGGTGAGGGTCCTCGCGCCCATAGAATGAGATACGTGTTTGAAAAATGACCGGCCGGCTTGCGAGCGCGCCAGAGGTGTCCTTGATCTTGGGCATCTCATTGCTGATCAGAAGGAGCTTGCAGGGGAGTGGTCCAGTCCAATGGTCCTTATGTTTGCGGTCAATGGTGAACAGCCCGCGACCGCTCAGTTTCAGGATATTTTCAGCCAGCAAATCCTTGTCGCACTTCGAACCAAGCCGCATGTCGCCTATGATCGCAAGTTGTTTGCCGATGAATGCCGACATACCGAAATTGGTGCCCATGCTGTCGAGCGTCGGGCCACAGACCGCTTTCGGCGATATTAAGGATTGCAACGTGTGACGTATGGTATCTTTGCCAGAACGCTTTGGACCGATCAACATGAATACTTTTTCCTGAGACACGTCGCTGGAGACACAATAGCCGAACATTTCCTGCAATGAGTCGATTTGGTCTTGTTCGCCGTCGAACACCTGCTTTAGAAACTTCAGCCATTCGATCGGTTCAGGCGCATTAGGGTCATAGTCGAAAGCCACTCCGTGTGACGTGAACAGCATTGGTTCCGGTGGCATAAACTCGTTTGTGCTCAAATTCAGAATGCCGTTCGGGAAACAAATAAGCTGTGCCGGGTCCGGTCCTGTGCGGCCGTCCAACCAATAGGGTTGCTCAATTGTTGGTAATACGTGGCCAACGGCCTTGAGCGCATTGGTCGTCTCGTGGATGCTCTTCATGTCGGGTTCGAAGGGCACAATTATTGTCGCTTGTGCTGTGGCCTTCCGCTTCGCTGCTGCGCCTGTCGCGCCGGTTGCACCTCCTCCGCCTACCACGCTCCGCTTCAGGACTTGTTTGCGACATTTATCTAAGAAGCTATATAGGTTCGCTTCGATTGTGTGGTCATCGATCATCGCGTAATGGCCACCTTCATAATCATAGAAGTCGTCCCGGTAGTGGCAGAGGTTCGGCCGTTTTTCTTTTCGATAGATGCGCGACCGGCCCATATGGTCGTCTTTTGGGACAACAGGACCGGCGACTTGAGGCACGACCTTGGACGCTTTGGGTGCTTCGGCCGCAGCAAATGCCCCAGCAAGGCCAGTCGGCTCATCTGCTGGAAATGAGTTAACGGGCGCTGCTCCATTGGGCTTCTTCGGCGGGCTTAAAGATGAGTTTGCCAGTATGCGGCGTACGTCATCGATCTTGGTGGTGACATTATCATCAAACCATGCACGTAGTAGGTAATAATGTCCGTTGTTCCAATACACTGAGCCTGGAACATGCAAGACACCCTTACAATTTCGGACTACAGGGTTGCGGCCTAGCGCCGTGTGGAGCTTGTCGACTAACGTCTCAGCCTCATCGGGCTTAATCGGCTGATCAAGCTTGATAAGGAATTGCCAATTGCCGCTGCCGCTGTGCCATACACCAAATGGCCTGATGCCAAGCCGGCCTTTTAGTTCTTTTTCAATTTCCTGCCAATCTTGCGCTCCGTTTTTAGTACGATCGGGGTCGCAATCGCCCCATAGGTAAGGACATTCTAAAATCTGATCTTTCGTTGCCGTGGTCCCGCCTGCCCCGACGTGAAAAAATAGGTTCTCATGCTTGTCTTCGGCTTCCTTGACGAGTGCCCGAAACTCTTCGGCACTTGTGATATTCCGCGGAACCACAATCCGTGGCTGGTCGATCTGGGTGAAACCTAAAATGAAAGCACTCGGTCGGACGGCGTTGTAAAATTCCATCTGTGCCTTAGCTGCTTCATCTTGTGCCTCAGCATCTTCACGCTGCTTGGCCCAATGCTGAAGAACACTTTCCGATATTTTGACGACTGGGTTCAGTAACCCCCCCCTCGCGAATAGCGCCGGATCAGTCGTGCCGTTGGTCCTTTGCGATGTAATCATTTGCTGCCTCTCATCGCCCCGCCATCCGGCTTGTGATCCAATCTTGAACCTCAGAGAGCGCCCATGCTCGGGCAGCCGCTCCCAATCGCACTGGCCGCGGGAACTCCTTTGCTGAAATTTTTCGGTAGAGGGTCGCGCCACTCAGGCCCGTAAGTCGCTTGACCTCGCCGAGGCGGATTAGCCGCTCAACAGGTTTGTCTTGATCCATAACAGCCTCCCCTTTGAAACGCAGTGCCGTCTCATGCGCCTCCAAGGACATTGTCGGGTTCGTATGATTAAAAATTCGCTAAGAGCGCCCTTGGCGTATGCCATCGACGTATACCATTGGCATGAGTATCAACGACGTAAGTATCTGTAATTTAATATCTTTTATAATTGGCTGGGGAACTAGGATTCGAACCTAGATTCTCGGAGTCAGAGTCCGATGTTCTACCGTTGAACTATTCCCCATATAAGCCATTGTTCTGGCTTGAGATTTTTTTCAGTTTTACAAAACTGGCCAAAAAGTTTTACAAATTCGGCCCTTCTAACGCTCTTTTATTACAAGCTGCAGCCGCCTTTGACCATCGGTGGCGACGCCCATCTGGTCTTTAAACCTCATATAATGTTCCACCATTTGCCGCGACATTCCAATATCGTTTGAAATCTGGTCCACCCCGTATCCTTCGGACCACCGCAAAAGAACTCCAGTTCCTCGAAGGCCATGGATGGTGGGACCTTTAACATCCTCGGCATCCAGTTCCCATTCGTATCGGGCGATTTGCTGCTTGAGCCAATCTTTCCATTTGATGCAGAGTGCCACTCCGGCCTTTGTGTTTAACCATCTATGCCACCGCGCTCGTAGGCTGGTCTCCGTATAGGCTGCACCTCGGGGGGAGTATAAGTAGTGACCTGAGCCCCGGAATTTCCTCCAAAAATGGGTAGAGTCCATCACCTGGAAGGGGATGGACATGAAGCCGAGCCGGTTCACGGAAGAGCAGATCATCGGGATCTTGCGGGAGCATGAGG
>Ga0181538_10001351_pt1 | contig 27689 bp, 24 predicted proteins | sample PEATcosm2014_Bin_40_FD_119773 | JGI IMG/M metagenome (GOLD analysis project Ga0181538, IMG submission 119773) | Peatland microbial communities from MTU Mesocosm Facility, Houghton, MI, USA - PEATcosm2014_Bin23_30_metaG | ecosystem: Environmental > Terrestrial > Soil > Wetlands > Peat | place... | reverse complement strand
TGACCTCTGCGAACAGCAGCTACCAAATTGGCGAGGCAGCACTTGGCGCAAAGGATCTCCCGCCCGAGATCCTGCAGTACATATCCTACCTGGGATGTAAGGTTCACAGCGGTAACTACGCCAATGCGCTTGGGAAGGTATCCGTTCGTAGCCGCCCCATGCCAATTAGGGTCCGCTTGCTCGCTGGGCTGGCAATCGTAGTGTTCCTCGGCAGGTACTTGTGGTATCGCTACAGGCCCGTCCAGGGCCAGCTCCTAGCTGGCTCAGTTGCCGGCGATCTACTGCCGCGCATCGAGCGAGTGCGCCATGAATATCTTGCCGCACGTGGAATGGCGCCTAGTCCATGGTATCGCAAGGGCTTGCTAGCTGCCGCAAGGCACGCAGTGCGGGCATTGGCTTTCTTCCGCGACAGGGAAAGCGATCCCCAGGCCCGCGAAAACCCACGCACGACGTAGTCCACCGAGCGAGGAGAAACGACTCCGCCGATGCTTAACCTGAAGCCGAACCCTAGCGATGCACTCGACGCCGAGCGTACGGTTTGGTCACATATCGGGCGTCATAAACCCGGCGCGAGTGAGCACGGGTGTTAAACCACATGCGCCCAGCATTCACCATTCTCGCCGTGGTCCTTTAGGTCGGCTGCCAGCGGCAGCCGGGTGGGTGGAAGTCTGATGCGCATTCGAGGATTGAGCTTCGGGGGGGGCAGTTTCTTGCATTCGGTTGATTTCTCGGCTTGCGCATGGCGGGTCGTTCTCTAAATTGACGGTCCCTTTGGGCGTCGGCCCCAACGCGGTCCGACGGAATGGTCAGTGATACATTATGAAAGATTATCAGCCTGGTGACATTCGTAACTTCGCCATCGTAGGCCACGCTTCGTGCGGGAAAACCATGCTCAGTGAGGCCATGCTGGCTTGCGGCGGCGTGATCAACCGCATGGGAACCATCGCCGCCGGCTCCACCGTCTCGGACTATCACGAGAGCGAGCAACACCGGCAGATCTCCGTCTCCACCACGCTGATGCATCTGGAGTGGCAGGGCAAGAAGTTCAACATCCTCGACTGCCCGGGCTACGTGGATTTCATCAGCGAAGCGATGGGGGCGCTGCGCGTGAGCGACCTGGCGGTGGTGGTGGTGCACGCCAACCACGGCTCGGGAGTCGGCACCGACACGGTCTGGAAATGCGCGATCTCGAACGGCATCCCGAAGGTGATCGTCGTGAACGCATTTGACAAGGAGGAGACCGATTTCGATAAGTCGCTGGCGCAGCTTCGCGAGCACTTCGGCGAGCGTGTGTTCCCACTGGTCGTCCCGGTCAATGCCGGCCCCGGGTTCAACCAGGTGCTGGACGTGCTGCGCAGCGAGGTCATCACCTACGCGACCGACAAGAGCGGCAAGTTCACCGAAGCCCCGGCCACCGGCGCATTGGCCGAGCGGGCCAAGCAATTGCACAGCCAGCTCATCGAATACATTGCCGAGTCGGACGATGCGCTGATGGAGAAGTTCTTCGCCCAGGGCGGGCTGTCGGAGGAGGAGGCTCGCGCCAGTTTGCACGCGGCCATCCAGAAGCAGGTGTTCGTGCCGGTGTTCTGTACCGCGGCAGAAAGCAATGTCGGCGTCGCGCGGCTGATGGATTTCATCTCCAAGTACGGGTCGTCGCCGGTGGACCGGCCCAAGGTGGAAGCCGCCGATGCGGACGGCAACCAGGTCGAAGTGGTGTTGACCAGTCCCGACCCGGTGCTCTACGTCTTCAAGACAATGAGCGAGGCGCAGTTCGGCGAGCTTTCTTTCTTCCGCGTCTATTCCGGGTCGGTCAAGTTCGGCAGCGAACTCTACAACACCGCCCGGCGCAGCACGGAGAAGATCGGCCAGATCTACCTGCTCAACGGCAAGACGCGCACGAGCGTGCCCAGCCTCAGCGCCGGGGACATCGGGGCGGTGGTGAAGCTCAAGGATACCCATACGGGCAATACGCTGTGCGGCGGCAAGAAACCGGTGGCGCTGCCGGCAGTCGAATATCCCAAGCCGAACATTCACGCCTCCCTCAAGAGCAACGTCAAAGGCGAGGAAGACAAGGTCGCCTCAGGTCTGGCCGCGTTGCACCACGAGGACCCCACGTTCCTGTACATGGTGGACTCCGAGCTGCACCAGACCATCCTGTCCGCGCAGGGCGAACTGCACCTGGAGGTCATCGCCGAGAGCCTCCGCCGCCGTTACAACGTGCACGTCGAATTGGTCGAGCCGCGCGTGCGGTATCGCGAGACGATCAAGGGCCGGGGCGACTCCAAGTACCGCCACAAGAAGCAGACGGGCGGCGCCGGCCAGTTCGCCGAAGTCTGGATGAAGATCGAGCCTAAGCCGCGCGACAGCGGCTTCGAGTTTACGGAAACGCTTACGGGACAGAACGTGGACCGGAGTTTCGTGCCTTCGGTGGAGAAGGGCGTCATGAAGGCGTGCGAGGAAGGCATCCTGGCCGGCTATCGCGTGGTGGATGTGAAGGTGGAGTTCTACGACGGCAAAATGCACCCGGTGGACTCAAAGGACATCGCGTTCCAGATCGCCGGCTATTTTGGCTTCAAGGAGGCGTTCGAAAAGGCGCGGGCCTGCCTGTTGGAACCGATCTACACGGTCGAGATCCGCATCCCGGAGGATTGCATGGGCAAGGTGATGGGCGACCTGTCCAGCCGGCGCGGCAAGATCCAGGGCATGGACATGGAGGGCGGGTTCCAATTGATCAAAGCCACCGTGCCCGCCAAAGAGCTTTACCGCTATTCCAGCACCTTGCGCTCGCTGACTGGTGGACGGGGCGTGCACTCGGAATCCTTCAGCCACTACGAGGAAATGCCGCGCGAAGCCGAGCAGAAGGTCATCGAGGAAAGCAAGCGCGCCAAGCAGGCGCAGCAGGCGGAGTAAGGCGCAGCCGGAGATGGGCGACGGCTAGCTTGCGGGGGCTATGTGGCCCTGCAGCGGTCGGTGCGCCATAGAGTTGCCGGCGGAACATCCAACAACCAACATCGAACACCCAACATCCAGAGGCGACCCCAATGGAGAGTATTGGATGTTCGATGTCGGATGTTGGATGTTGGACGTTATGAAAAGCGCATTCATCGGGCTGCTCATGTTCGCTCCAACCTGCTTTGCCGCTGCTCCGGCTGCGAAATCCCCCCAGGAACTGGCCCCCTCCATCGCGGATGCGGAAATCCGCGCCGGGGTGGAAGCAGCGGTTTTTAAGAACATACTCCCGGCGGCAACCGAGCAGGATTACCCGGGCTATTTCAACATCTGCGCCGATGGCCAAGCCTATGGCGGCGCGACCTGGCCCGGGCTGGATTCGTGGCAGATGGCTGGGGCGTATCTGCTGTTGGGCCGCACGCGGCTGGTGCTGGACTACTTCGAGTTCGTGCGGGCCTCCCAACGGAAAGACGGCAATATCCCGTTTGCCATCTTTACCGGCGATACGAAGCCCGGCGGCTGTTTGCGCGGCCTGAAATCACCGCAAGACATCTTCACCTACCAGCCGCCGAAACGCGAAGGCGTCCCCGCATCCAGCCAAGAAACGCGCAAATGGATCGGCCTGTTCGAGCATTGGCAAACCAAGGGGTATCCGCTCGGGGCCTTGGGCCCTGTCTCTTATCTGCTCACGGGCGCCGAAATCTTCGACGCCACCAAGTCCCTGCCCTGGCTGAAAGAACGGTTGGGGTCGCTGGAAGCCGCCGCCAGGTATCTGCTGACCCTCCAAAAAACCAACGGGCTGATCGGCGGCTCCGGGTTCTACGTCGAATTGCCGCCGCGCGAGGGCTGCGACGGCGTGACCCAGTGTTACACGATTCACGCCTTCCGCGAACTAGCCACGCTGTTCCGAGCGGCTGGCGACAGCGCCAAGGCAAACGAGTGGACCGGCCAGGCCGACAAGCTGACCAGGACTTTCATTGACGCCTTCTGGCGCGAGGACCATTTCGGCGAGTACGTCCATCCCGAGCACGGACTGGTCGATTCTCACGGGCTGTCCGACGTGAACTGGGCGGCGGTGGCATTCGGCGTTGCAACGGGCAAGAGGCTTGAATTGGTGTGGGCCCGGTTGATGAAAGAGCCGGCCTTCTGGCCAGGCGGCATGCCCACCCTCAACGTGACCAAACCGTTCAGCTATGAGAAGTGGGAACTCAACGTGCAACCGGAGTGCGGAGGCGACGCTCTCAATGACGTGGCGGCTATGGGCCGGGTCTGGTATCTGGAAGCCGTCGCCTGCCAGCGCATGAAAGCATATGATCGCCTGGTGGAGTCGGCCCGCAAAGTGTGCCTGGCCGCCAAGGCCGACGGCTATTGGCGGGAGCGCTACCACCCCAAACCCGATGGCACGGTGTCACCCGATGGGGCCCAGAAGTACTGCGAATACGCCGCCGTCCTGGTGCGCGCCGTCTATGGCAATCGAGACATCTTCTGGAAATGAGCGAGCTACTCCTGCCCAACGAGGCGGGACCTGGACACTGCTCCATGCCTCAGCGTAGCGGGAGAGTGCGTCTGCACCCAGCATCTGCTGCCATTGCTGTCCACTTCCTCCTTGAATGGCTGTTGGGCCGACCTCATCCTCCGGGTCGCATGAAATCAATCAGGATCCTCGCCTTTGCCCTCTGTCTGACCGTCGCATCCCTGCAAGCCCGCGCCGACGAGACGAACGCCGCAACCGCGATTACCATCGGAGCGGCACAGGCCGCGACCTGCATCGGCAAGCAGGTCACCGTCACCGGCATCGTCGCGCAGGTTACCATCCGGCCCTCCCTCGTCTTCCTGAACTTCGAGAAGCCATACCCGAACAACCCGTTTACTGCGATCATTCGGAACAGCCATACCAACGAGTTCGAGAAACTGCCAGCGCTCAAAGGCAAGCCTGTCTCCGTGCAAGGCCAAGTCAGAGCCTACAATGGTAAACCCGAGATGGAACTCACCAGCAAGTCCCAGCTCAAGCTACTGAGCGGCACTAACCCGCCGACTGGGGCGCCTTGATTTTGCAATCGTAATTCACGCCGCGGCCGCGCCCCGGAGCCATCACTTCCCCGATGCAATATTCCTCACCGTCCACCTTTAGCACGTCTTCAAACCCGATGGATCAACAGCTTTGACCCGCACTCATTCCGGATCGTGTCGGGATTCGCTTCCCCGCCCAAGTCCTGATGCTGGGTCCGTCCTCTCCAAGGGGGACGGTCGCGTTAACCGGCCAAAAGCGTCGTAACTTGCGTTTTGCTTCATTATGGTGTTTAATCTACATAGTCACCCAGCCTGATGTTCGCCTCCTCGGGGAGGCGAAGTCCGTGGGAGAGATTCCAGCGGCTGGCGCAGACAGATTTCGCCACGAGGGATTCCTGGCGGAAAGGACAACAACAAAGAAAAACCAAGACTCCGGTGCGACCCACCTGAGAAGAGAAGGAAACAAAGCATATGCAAATCAAACGACAACTCCAAGCGGCGCTGGTGGCCGAGGCCATCTTGCTCCTGGCGGCCATCAACTCGGGGAGCAGCGCCTTCGCCGGGGGCAGCGGCCCACCCCCAGCATCAAACACCCAGTACTGGTTCACTTCCACTGAAATCGAAGGGGGCCTGTACCCGACGCCCTTTGCGATCAACAACGAGGGACTGGTCTCCGGCTTCTATAATGACAGCTCCGGGTATTATCACGGCTTCCTGTGGCGGAATGACAGGGTTACTACGGTCGACGCACCCGGCGATTGGCTTGATACATTTCTTGGGGGCGTTAACGACTCAGGAGTGGTTATCGGGAATTATGACGACGATGTAACCGTGTCCCACGCCACCTTGTACCGCGTGCGGGACCAGGCCTGGACACGGCTTCCGGACGTTCCTGGCTGGCCGCTAAACTACGGGAACGGCATCAACAACCATGGGGTCGCCGTGGGGGTCGTCTTCGAAGGCAACCCCACTGACTATTATGGCGGCGTCGGCTGGATTTGGGATGGAAAGGACTACTCGCTTATCACGGTCCCACAGGCCAGCGGATTGGCCTACGGGACCTACGCCGCAGCCATCAACGATTCAGACAAGGTGGCCGGGTTTTATCAGGACAGCCAGGACGTGTTCCACGGCTTTCTCAATCAGGGCTCTAAAATAACCAGTTTCGACGTGCCAGGCGCCGAGAATACTTTCGTCTATGGAATCAACAATCAGGACGACGTGGTCGGCTACTACTTTGACGGCTCCACGTACCATGGGTTCATTATGCATGCCGGCAAGTTCGTCACGGTGGACGTCCCTGGCGCAGCCGAAACCAACATCTTTGGCATCAACGACCGCGGCCAGATTGTCGGCTGGTACTCTGACACATCCAACCCCAGCGGGTACGGCTTCGTCGGGACCCCCATGGGCAAAGGGTGGTAGTCTGCTGGCCCGGATTACAATGGTTCAGCATCGACTATAACCCCTCTTTGTGCCAGTTGGACCTAATCCCTGGGTTGAAAGAAGGGAATACCATTGCGCAGTGGACCTGACCTTCACCGAAAAGTCGCACCGCGTAACCGCACAGTCACATTTGTCGTCCTTGGTTGCGGCGACACCCTTGCAATATGCCACGAAGCGGCAGTGTCAACGTGGGATGACCGGCAGCACCAGGTACGAGGCGTGGTCACGGTCGTGGAGAATGGTTTGCCTGGCGGAGAGCAGCTCAGTATCGGTGCCGAACGGTTTGCCGCTGTTAGGATTGCGGTCGAAGCGCGGGAAGTTGCTGCTGGAAACCTCCAGGCGGATGCGATGTCCCTGCCGGAAAAGGTTGCTGGTGACCCATAGATCAACCTCGAACTGCGTGGCTTTGCCAGGCTCGAGGAGCGCAGGCTTGTCCGCCCCGTTGCGGTATTGGGCGCGCACGATGCCGTCGCACAGGTTGTAGGCCTTGCCGTCGGGATGGACGTCCACCAGCTTGCCGGTGAAGTCGGTGTCGCGGGCGCTGGAAGCGGCCCAGAGAATGAGCTTTACGGGGCCGGTTAGCTCCGTATCCTGCTCCAGCGGGGCGGTGGAATAAACGAGCACGTCGGCGCGCTCCTCGACGCCGGCTTGGTCCATCGGGCCGGCGGACGCGCCCACGAGATTGTTGCCGCCGACCGAGGGCACGGGATTACTGCCGTCGTAAGTGAATTGGTCGGAGGGTTCCTCGCCGGGCTCGGTGGAGTTGAGCAAACCGTCGCCTTTCAATGTTGCCGCATGGCCGGCGCCGTGGAGGAAGAAGGAGGTGAAGCGCGTGCGTTTGAGCGGCCACTCGTTCTCACCCCGCCAACGGTTCTCGCCCATAACGAAAAGGTAATACGCGGGCCAATCCTGAATGCCGGTCTCGCGTCCCTTGAGCCAATACTGGAACCATTTGAATTGCAGGCCGCCGAGATCAAGACCCGCGTCGGTGCCGAAATCGAGCTCGCCCACCTGCTTCGCGCCGACGCCATGAGTCCAGGGGCCGATCACCACAAATTGATTGCGCCGAACCTCGCGATTGGTGGAAGCCGCGCGCACCTGCGTTACGAGGTCGAGGGTGACTTTGGAGAAGATGTCATACCAGCCGCCGATATTGAGAATGGGCACCGTGATATCGGCGTAGCGATGGTCTATGCCGCGCGCCTTCCAGTAATCGTCGTAGGTGTAATGGGTAACCCAGTCATCAAGATAAGTGACTTTCTTGTCGAACTGCTCCGTGAAAGTGCGCAGCGGCAGATGGCGAAAAGCTGCCTGGAGCTTGTCCGGAGCGAGCGAAATGCCGCCTACGGCTGTTCCCCACCCCATCAGCAGGGCGAGTTGAAACGCGCCGCCGGTGTAAGCAAGATCGTATGTATTGGCAAAGGGCACGACGGGCACCATGGCCTTGAGGTAGCGGCTCGATTTCGGCGCGGGCGCCCACTGGGTCCAGCCCACATACGATCCGCCGGACGTGCCGATGCTGCCATTGCACCAGGGTTGGTGGCCGATCCATTCCTGCGTGTCATACCCGTCCTGGACGTCATAACGGAACGGGTCCCACACGCCTTCGGATTTGCCGCGCCCGCGGCAATCCTGCACGACCATGGCGTAGCCAGCCGCGGTGTAACGCTTCGCATCATCCGACTTGTCGTCGGGCTTGCCGTAAGGCGTGCGCATCAGGATAACCGGGAAGGGGCCATCACCCTTGGGGCGGAAGACGTTGGCCGCGAGGTTGACGCCATCGCGCATGGGTGTCTTGACGTCGGCTTCGAAGACAAATGGCCCCTGCGCTTCCTGCGCCGGCGACGAGGAGGCCAGCCACAGCAACAGCAGGACACCTTGAAGACGAAACTCGGGACAACGAGTGCTCATGGGTGCATTTAACCACCATTGTCCCCAGCAAGTCCAGCCGGCTCGTGTGGAGTCTCACAATTGCGTTTACGTTTGCGTGCCAAAGCGCCAGAGGACTGGCGCTTTTGACTCACCGCGAAAGCTAATGGCAATTCTCAGACACCACATTTGTGCGGACCCGCTTGCTGAGTGGTGTGGGAGGCGGGAGGTCAATCCTTCCGCCGACCCGATTCGATTTCTGATGGTGAGACATTCGTGCGCAGGCCTGACCGCACACGTGCCATGGCCTCGATCCAATACTGCGCCATCTCGTCAGCATAAGAAGCGTCCTTGTGCTCGATGCGCAGAGAATTCTCTAGCAGTTGACCGATATCAAAGGGATTGTCGGACAACGTCCTATAAACAACCGTGTACACACCGCCTTCGGTCATTACGAAATACGTGTGAGTGCTGCCCAAAGCCGGAGCCGATCTTGCGGCAGGCGCCCGGTCGTAGTGGACTGTATGGCCAGCCAGCTTCAATGCCTCAAGCTCCTGCCCCATAAACACGTTAGTGTCCGCCCGCCAAAAGCCATCCAAGTACGCTCCAATTACATCCCTCGCACCGCTCCGCTTCGTAACTTTGGGAGCGAGAGACACACTTATTGTGCTGACCGTCCCATCACCCTCTTCGCGCTGGCCCACAAATATAGCAGTCAGGCCAGCAACTTTGGCATTTGGAGGCATCGGAACCCAGCCGCTCGGTGGCGTAAAGTCCACCAGAGGCTATCGGCTACAGCCAGTTATTAGGCAGGCGATCAATAAGTAAGAGCGGAATTTCATCGCCGTGCCTGCGTCGAACAGTATGTTTGGGCTAAAGTCACGAGCACAAAGACAAGATCAGGAAACCACGCGCTGAGCTCAGAATGCTAGCAATTCCCCTTTTTGGCACTGCTGGTGTAATGACAGAGTCCGGGCATCCGCAACCGGTGCAACGCACTCCCCCGCTCCCAGCGGCCCACCACCGGTTTCGCGCTCTCCTGCCCACCACGCAATGCTCACACGTCCCTCAGCCTACCGACCTCTTCCACCCCCCGTCTATCCTTCCCGAGCGGCCATTTCACCTTGGGGCACGGCTCGTGGACGTGTTGCCCAAAGGGTCTGCGCGGCTGCGGGTTGGGCGGGCACGCCGGTGCGCGCCCTGGTGTTTGGGCATTCTGGTTCAGTCAACCCGAAGGGTTGCAAACGGTAGCCGGAGGTCGCCGAGGGTTCCTTGGGGCGGCGACCTCCGGGCAACGGTACAGGAGAGGGCCTGCACCCCGACTGGGGTGCCAGACTCATTGCCGCCGCGCTTGCTCGAGATTGCCTCAGAGCCAATTACTTGCTGTGAGATCTGCCGGCCCGGTGGCTCTGAGCGCTGGGCCGCGCGGGCGTCATATCTTTGGGTCTGGCACCCTCTCCGGGGTGCTTGACCATCCGACGTCTTTCCGGTGGTCGTTCCCCCCTTTACCCTGAACGACCACCCCTCTACCAACCCTGCGGGTTGGACTCCGCCGCTGAGTCCTGAGGAAAATGTCCAAACTCCCGGGCGCGCACCCCGTGCGCGCCCAACCAATGAACCGCGTCGCACAGCGCAAAGCGCTCTGTATGGGAAAAGTGCTATGAAAGCCCTGCAAATAAAGGGGATTTCGCGATCCACATCGGGTACACACCAGGATATCGCCGGGCCGCCTCCGGGGCACCACCGGCTGACCACGGGGCGCGAAAGCGAACGAAGAGGGAAGAAGGCAGAATGCAGAAGGGCCGGACAAAGCCAACCGATGGCACTGGCTGCGGAAAGAACCCAAAGGTCGGGACATTACCTGCCGCTTTAGCCCTGCCCCGGCGCCCCGACGGAATCGGCGCTTCCGCTGGGAGGCCGGGGCTTTGCGTGCTTGCGCTTTTGCAGGGCCTGCTTCAGCAGGTATTCGATCTGCCCATTGACGCTGCGCAGGTCGGATTGCGCCCAGGCCTCCAGCTCGGCCCAGAGGGCAGGGTCAATCCGGAGCAGGAACGGTTTGCGCTCTGCCATGCCGGCTCAGGAGTAGAGGGTGCCGGTGTTCACCACGGGGTGCACCTCGGACTCTCCGCAAAGCACCACCATCAGGTTGCTGACCATCGCCGCCTTGCGTTCATCGTCGAGTTCCACCACGTGCTTCTCCGCCAACTCCCTCAGCGCCATTTCGACCATGCTCACGGCGCCGTGGACGATCTTCTGCCGCGCCGCGATCACCGCCTCGGCCTGCTGCCGCCGCAGCATCGCTTGCGCGATTTCCGGCGCGTAGGCCAGGTGCGTTAGCCGCGCTTCCTCGACCGTCACGCCTGCTTTGGCCAGCCGCTCCTGGAGTTCCTTCCGCAGCGCCTGCGAGACTTCATCCACACCGCTGCGCAAGGTGATCTCGTTCTCTTCGCCGTGATCGTAGCTATAGCAACTGGCCAGATGCCGCAAGGCCGACTCGCTCTGCGTCTCGACATACTTCTCGTAATCATCCACGTCGAACGCCGCCTGGGCCGTGTCCTGCACCCGCCAGATGACGATTGCCGCGATCTCGACCGGGTTGCCGCGCTTGTCGTTAACCTTCAGCTTATCGCCGTTGAGCGTGCGCGCCCGCAGCGAGATCTTGTGCCGGGACGGCGCCTTGGCGGCCCCGGCTGGCGCGCCCGCCTGCCGCGCCCCCTTCGCCGCCGCGAGCTTCGCTTCCAGCGCCGCCATTTGGGCGGCGATCAGACCCAGGCGCGCGCCATTGGAATAGAACGGGTTGCCCCACCAGAACCCGCTGGCCCGCACCGTCCCTTTGTATTCGCCGAACAGGAGCAGCACTCGCGCCTCGTTGGGCTGCAGCGTGAAGAGCCCCACCAGGGAGAGGATGCCGGCGATCTCAATCAATATCCCCAGGACGAACAGCCACCAGAAGGGGTGGCCCACTGCGTTCGAACCCTCCGAGATTGAGTAAATGAACACCGTCGGCCCGCCTAACATAAGGAGGATCACAACCGGGAGCATGATCCACCCGCTGAGAACCTGAACTGGTTTCTCACGATTCACTGAAGCGATTTCTGTATTCATGGATTGCCTTTCATTTGTTATGCCATTGATAGTAATATGCTATCGTTATGATATCATAATGCTATCGCGATGCTTTGCAAGCAGAAAATGCCAGAAAAGCGCAAATGGGGCGCATCCCGGTTTCTGAGGCGGCGGCACACACACCTAACTCTCTGTGGTTGCAGTTCTTTCATTACAACCCCGGGTTCCTCTGAAGGATCAGGCACTAGACGCTGCCCCGGCGCTCGCCCTTGGCCCGTTTGCCGCGTATGGGCGACCTGTCCGAACCATGCTTGGCGCCCCAAGCAGCCGAGCCTCTGGCCCCCGATTGCTCCAGCCCTGCACCAGACCCTCCCGCGGGCCTCGCCGGAGTCTCACCGGCACCCTCGATCCGGATCGAGGGTACTACGGCGAGGCTCCGGTGAGGCGATCAAGGCATGAGCGAGCGGTAGGGGACGGGTTCGCCGTGCGTCATATACTCCGCCAAAGCCGAGTGTTAATGAAATTGTGACTTACTTTGCCTTGCGTTTGTGGAGGATGAGCTTGTTGCCGTCAGGATCGCTGAACATAGCGAACCGGCACACCGGCGTGTCCATCGTGTCCATGTGAACCGGCACGCCCTTGGACTTCAATCGCGACACCTCCGCGTCGAGATCATCCACTTCAAACCCAACGCAGGTCCCGTCCGGCGAGGGCTTCCAGGCGTCGCCGTAGCAGCCGATCGCGAACGTGCTGGCGCCCAGATCATATTCCACCCAGAGCCCGCCACCGGTCTCCATGGTGGGTTTGAACCCGAGCGTGCCTTCGTAGAATGCGCGGGCGCGTTTGATATCGGTGACGGGTGTGCCGGTGAATGCAATTTCAGTGATCATAGTCTTGTCTCCATTTGCGGTTGCAGAGCAAGGTCGCAGAATTCTGCCTTGAGAGCAAGACTCTCGATCATCAATGGCGAGCACACCGCTGCGAGGCAGGGTGTGAAGCTCTCGGGCGTGCGAAAAGGGAAGGCAGTTCTGCGACACCAGACTAATCGTGCATCGGGGCTTCGAGCAGACGCGGCTTGCGCTCGTGGAGGGGGAGCCAGATGCGGAAGGTGGTGCCACGGCCAACCTGGCTTTCGAGTTCGATGTGGCCGCCGTGAGCGCGGACAATGCGCTGCACGATCATCAGGCCCAGACCGGTGCCCTTCTTCTTGGTGGTGTAGAAGGGCTCAAAGATGCGGTTGATCTGCTCCTGGGGAATGCCGCCGCCGGTGTCGGCGACGCTCACCCAGACGCCCTCGGCGCCTTCGCCCGTTTGCAGGGTAAGGGTGCCGCCTTTGGTCATGGCCTGGAGGGCATTCTTGATGAGGTTGACCAGGACCTGCTGGATTTGGGTCGGGTCGAGGGGGGTGGCGGGCAGTTGGCGGGCGAGGCGGGTGCGGAGGTTCAAGCCGCGGTTGTCCAGTTCGGGCTGCAGCAGCTCGAGGGTCTTCTGGACGACGTCATTGAGCGACGCGGGCCTTAGCTGCGGCATGGTGGGCCGGATCGCCTGCAGGAACTGGGTGACGATATAGTCCAGCCGGTTGATCTCGCCGCGGGCGACGGCAAGATACTGTTCGAGCTTGGGGACTAGCTCGCTAGCGTCGGTTTCGGCTGCGAGGGCGCGGCCACGCGCGGCGGAGCGGGGTTTGCCGCGCGGCTCGCTAACGACGGCAGGCTTGAGCTTCCGAAGCTCGCGTTCCATAAGCTGCAAGTGGATGTGCAGGGCGTTGAGGGGGTTGCCAATCTCATGGGCGACGCTGGCGGCGAGCAGGGTCAACGCCTGAATCCGCTCGCTCTCGATTGCCTCGATAGTCTTCTGCCGAGCTTCGGTGGCGTCGTGGAGGATGAGGGCGACGCCGGCGCTACCGGCAGCTTCGCCATCGAGCGGGGCGGCGTAGAGCCGCAGGAAGCGCGGGCGGGGATAGTGGACCTCGAACTCGTGGCGCACGACGCCTTGGCCGCCCGAGGCGTCGAACCGGCGAATCTTCTCCCATTCGAGTTCGGGGATGAAATTCGTGATGGGCTGACCTTCGACGTCGGGCTGCAAGCCGAGGAAGCGGGTAACGGCCTGGTTGTAGTAGAGAATGCGGCCGCCCTCATCCACGACCAGCACGCCGTCTTCGATGGTGTTGAAGAGCGTTTCGAGGAAGCTCCGTTCGCGCGCCAGGCGCTGCACCACTGATTGCAGCCCCGCCTCGTCCAGCCGCCCAATGCGGGGCAGCACTTTGTCGAGGAAACTGGACTTGCCTGCCATGCGAACGGGGACCCTGGCGCAGCCGGGGCCGCTTAGCGCTTTCGGTTGTAGCGTTGGTCCATGGCCGCTCTACCTGCGGGAGATCGCACACCTGCAGCGGGGGCTGGATTCGGTGCCGCTCCTGCGGCGGCCGCATCCGCCAGGCTCGCGTTGGCTTTAAAGGCACCCGCGACGACGCTCTGCTCCGGATCCGGCAACGCGAGGAAGATCTTGCCGGAGATGACGCCATCAGTGATCTGGCCCAGCTCGAGTTTCATCGCATAGCCTGAAGAGAAGGTCTTCTGCGTGGCCGCGTATCGCGGGTTGGTCTTCCAGACCTTCACCACTTGCGGCAGGTTCCTGTCTTTCAGCTCCTGAGTTACGGTCCACGTGCGGCCAGTGACACTCTCACCAGCGTTCAAGTGCAGATAGACCATGAACCCGAGATCCGGCGCAGCCGGGGCGCCTTGAAGAAATCTCAGCAGGCAGGTGGTGCCGACTTTGTCCAACCGGGCGACTTCGGGGACGAAGTTGGTGCCGGAGATGGTGCCATTTACCTTTCCGCCAGGCGTCTTGGCCTTGTCCAAGTCGAGCGTCCAGACGGCAGGGACCATAGGCACTTCTTTAGGCGGGGGCGGTTCCGCCGGCGCGGCATTGGTGTCCGGTGGGGGGGCGCTGGCTTGCTGGGCAGCCTCGCTGCGTTTCTTCTGCCATTGGTTGAAGTACCCGTAACCGAAGTAGCCGCCCACGCCCAGGATGATCACCACGGCGCCAACCGCAACCCACTTCATGGGGTTGCCCTTCTTGGCGAGCCTGGCCTCATTCAACTGCTGCTGCAGCGTCGCCATCTGGGGCGGCGGCGGCGGTGGCGCGGCGGAGCGCTCGTGCCGGGACAGGCCGATCGACAGTTTCGGTTGCCCGGGCTTGGCGGCGGCCAAAGTGGCAAGCGGCGGAGCATCGGGCTTGGGCGGGACGGTCAGTTCGTTTTGGCAAGTGGGACACTTAATCTCGTGCCCGCTCCATAGCTCGTCGCATTCAATTTCTTGCCCGCAGTGAGAGCAGGTAAACTTCAAATCAGCCATAGCGTTTGTTCTTAGGCTGCCGGGCCCTGAGTTCGCCACCGCCAGGTGGGATCACGGCGCTGGCGCCAATTGCGAACCATATACAACACCGCGCGCCAGCCGCGTCAAGAAAATGCGAGACAGAATCCTCGGGTGGCGGCCTAAAGGAAGGCATCCGTCCGCCACCCCTCGGCGCCGCGCCGATCAAATACCTAAAATACAGCTTGATTAGGTGGTCCGCGCCACCTATATTGCGCGCTCTTTTTGAAAGCAAGTTAACTGATTTATGCGACGTCCAAAAGGCATCCGAACCAAGAAGTCCGCGGCCAAGCGCTTTAAGATTACGGCCAGCGGGAAAGTCATGCGCTCCAGCGCCGGCCGGCGGCACTTGTGCTCGACTAAGAGTCCCAAACGCCGCCGCAACCTCCGCGGCACCACCACGGTGCACTCGACCGACGAGTATCGCATCAAGCAAAGCCTGATGTTCAGCCATTGACCTCGCTATCAACTCTCAACCTTTTGCTATCAACTAGAATATGCGCGTAACTAACGCCCCCGCTTCTCGCAAACGCCGCAAACGGATGGTAACAGCCGCCAAAGGCTACCGGATGCGCCGTTCCAAACTGTACCGCTATGCTTCAGATGCCGTGGACCACGGCCATGCCTACGCCTTCCGCGACCGGAAGACCAAGAAACGCAACTTCCGGGCGCTGTGGCAAATCCGCATCAATGCCGCCGCCCGCGCCGCCGGGGTGACTTACAGCCGTTTCATGGAAGGGCTGAATGCCGCCAAGGTCGCGCTCGACCGCAAGGTCCTGGCGGACATCGCCGCGACGGATGCGCCGGCATTCGCCGAATTGATTAAGATCGCCCAGGACGCGTTGAAGACCAAAGCCGCCAAGGCTTGATATTTCCGGTTGCCGATTTTGCATCGTCAATTGGTGAACGGGCGACCCGCGAAGGTTCGCCCGTTTTTCTTTATGTCCCTAGCACTCCCTTGCGCGTAATCTAAGAACGTTATGGCTGGATTCCTGGACCAAATCGAACCGCTGAAACAAGCGGCGCTCGCGGAGTTGCGCGCCGCGCCGGACCTGGCGGCGCTCGAACAGGCGCGCGTCAACAACCTGGGCTCGAACGGCAAATTCACGGCCCTGATGAAACAACTGGGGGCGTTGGCCAAAGAAGAGAAACCGGCCGCGGGCAAGGCCATCAACAGCACCAAGGTCGAACTCGAAGCCGCCCTGGCCCAGCGCCGCGGCGAGCTGGAACTCAAAGCCGCCCTGCCGCAGGAACCCACGGATTTCACCCTGCCCGGACGCCGTCGAGTGGTCGGCAAGCTCCACCCGCTTACCCAGGTCACCGAGGACATCGTCCGCAGCTTCCGCAAGATTGGCTTCGTGGTCGCAGACGGGCCCGAGGTTGAGGACGAGTATCATTGCTTTGACGCGCTGAATACGCCGGCCGACCATCCCGCGCGCGATATGCAGGACACGTTCTACTTGGGGAATGCAGAATGCAGAATGCAGAATGCAGAAGCAGGGGCTCCGCCATCAACCCTCAACCCTCAACCCTCAACCCTCCTCCGCACCCACACTTCTTCCGTCCAGATCCGGGTGATGGCAAAGCAGCAACCGCCAGTGCGGATCATCGTGCCGGGCCGCGTCTATCGCCGCGACAACGCCGATGCCACCCACAACCCCACCTTCCACCAGGTCGAAGGGCTTTACGTGGACCGCAATGTCACCGTCGGCGACCTGAAGGGCACAGTGGAGTTTGTCTTTAAGGAACTGATGGGGTCGGAAACGCGCATCCGCTTCCGGCCGCACTATTTCAGCTACACCGAGCCCAGCTTTGAGATTGACTTCAGCAGCTCGCTGACACGCAAGATGGGCAAGGAATGGCTTGAGATCGCCGGCTGCGGCATGGTGCACCCCCAGGTGTTCGAGAACGTCGGCTACGACCCGGAAGTCTGGACCGGCTGGGCCTTCGGCTTCGGCATCGAGCGCATCGCGATGATCCGCTACGGCATCAACGACATCCGCCTCTTCTACGAGAACGACGTGCGGTTCCTGAAGCAGTTCTAAACGGGAGGGCAAGCGTCCCAGCGAGCCCTGATTACCATGAAAGTCACACTTAACTGGCTCAAACAATACGTCGAGTTCGATTGGTCGCCTGAAGCACTCGCTCAGCGGCTGACGATGATCGGCATCGAAGTTGAAGGCGTGGTGAAACTCGGCGGCGAACTTGACGGTGTCGTCGTCGCCCAGGTCATCACCAAAGACAAGCACCCGAACGCCGACAAGCTCACCGTCTGCCGCGTCAATGATGGCAAGGGCGAGCGGCAAATCGTCTGCGGGGCGCAGAATTTCAAGGCGGGTGACAAAGTGCCGATGATTTTCCCTGGCTACAGCTTGCCCGCCAAACCCGGCGAGCCGCCCTTCACCATCAAAGTCGGCAAGATCCGCGGCGTGGAGTCGCACGGCATGATGTGCTCCCCTCAGGAACTCGGACTGGGCGGCCTCGTGGAGGGGTTGCTCATCCTGCGTGAAGACGCCCGAGTAGGCCAGCCTTTCGCCGAATACCTCGGCCGGACGGGCAGCGACGTGGTCTATGACCTGGAAATCACACCGAACCGGCCCGATCTGAACAGCGTAATCGGCATCGCGCGCGAGATCAGCGCCGTTACCGGCAATCCGCTGAAGTTGCCTCAGATCAAGCTTAATGAAGCGGGTAATCGGATCGAAGAGTTGGTGGCGGTGCGGATCGAAGACGCGGAGCTGTGCCCGCGCTACACGGCTCGCGTGGTGCGAGGCGTTAAGATCGCCCCGAGTCCGGATTGGCTGAAAGGCACTTTGGAGAAGGTGGGCATCCGGAGCATCAACAACGTCGTGGACGTGACCAACTATGTGATGCTCGAGACGGGGCAGCCGCTGCATGCATTTGATTATCACTTATTGGCAGAGGCAGGCGGGGACGCCTGCCCCGCTATCGTTATCCGCCGCGCTAGCGCAGGCGAGAAGTTCAAGACCCTGGACGGCCAGGAACGCACTCTCAACACCCAGATGCTCCTGATCGCTGACGAAACCAAGGCCGTGGCCCTGGCCGGCGTCATGGGCGGCCAGAACAGTGAGATCAACTTGAACACGGCGGATGTGCTGATCGAGAGCGCCTGCTTCAAGCCGCAGAGCATTCGCGCCACCTCCAAGAAGCTGGAACTGCGCACCGAGTCTTCGTACCGCTTCGAGCGGGGCGCCGACATAGGAATCTGCGATTGGGCGAGCCAGCGCGCGGCCCAGTTGATCCTGGAAACGGGCGGCGGCACCCTGGCGCGCGGCGTCGTGGACGCCTATCCGAAGGCTTTTGAGCCGAAGCAGATCGCCTTGAGACACACGCAGACAGATGCCGTGCTCGGCATCGCCGTTCCCATGGAACAGCAGATCGAGTATCTGCAGCGACTCGGCCTGGAGATCGCTACGGCAGCCGGCATTGGTCCCTCCACGGGAATGCGGATGCCGCACACGACTGTTTTCCGAGTGTCCTCGTTCCGGGTGGACCTGAAGCGCGAAATTGATCTCATTGAAGAAGTCGCCCGCCTTTACGGGGTGGATAAGATCCCCGCCTCGGCCCCTCGCGGAGCCGTTGGCGCGAACCCCTACGACGCGGTGCACGATCAACTGGCCGATGCCCGCCGCATCTTGACGGGCCTGGGGCTGCTTGAGGCGCAAGGGCAAACGTTGGTCTCAGACGCAGCCGCCAAGCTAATGGCCGGTGATGCCCTCGTCCCGCTCTCCAATCCGCTCAGCAGCGACATGAACGTGTTGCGGCCGAGTTTGCTGCCCGGCCTGCTGGATGCGCTGCGCCACAATCTCAGCCACAAGACCTACGACGTGGCTTTGTTCGAAGTCGGCCGGGTGTTCACCGAGGTCGAAGGCCAGCGCCGCGAAGAGCGCCGCGTCGCCATCGCCTTAAACGGTCAGCGCGCTTCGCTGTTCTGGAGCGGCAATGACCGGGAAGCGAAGTTCGACATTTATGATCTGAAGGGTCTGCTTGAGGAATTCCTGGAGCAGTTCGGCCTGCGCGGGTTGACTTATGCCCGGCGGGCGGATTCCACTGCCCTTTTCCTGGAATCGGCCACCGTTCACCTCGGCAAATTCCAACTGGGCGAGTTCGGCCAGTTGCTGCCGCCGCTGGCCCGGCGATATGATCTGCGCGACGCGGTGCTATTGGCCGAGCTGAATCTCGATCTGCTCCTGGCGCGCCGGAACCCTGCGAAATCGTTCCGTCCGCTGCCGGCCTTCCCGTCGATCCGCCGCGACGTGGCGATGATCCTGCCCGAGGCGACGACGCACGAAGCCGTCCTCCAGGTGGTCAAGCAGGCCAAGTCGGCGAACCTGGAAACCACCGAACTCTTTGACGTATTCCGCGGCAAGAACGTGCCCCCGGGACAGAAGAGCATGGCCTACGCCTTCACCTACCGCCACGCGGAGCGGACGCTGACCGATGCGGAAGTCAACGCGGCGCATGAGAAGCTGGTAGCGCAGTTGAAGCAGCGCCTGCAGGCGGTCGTGCGGGAGTCGTAGCCCGGCTTGCGCTCAATGCGCGGCCGATGATCTCGGCTGTCAGGATGTCGGTTGCTATGGCGGCGATATGAGATGCCTGGTCCATCCTCCAGAGCGCCGTAGTCACCCGGCAGAGGTTTCTCGTGCATCTCGGCGTCAGCTCCTGAAGCAGCCTCAGAACTCCACTCCCGCCCCCCAGGCGGCCTATAAGCGCCCGCCGGGGTGCTACTTCTAGTCTGTAGCTATAGAGTCATCATTTGGGCATACAATTCCCTCCTATGGCAAATCAGACCTCTGCAAGAATAGTAGCCGAGAACCTGCGCCGTCTCCGCCTCGAACGGAAATGGTCTCAGGAGATTTGCGCCGAAAAATGCGGCCTCCACCGGACCTATATCGGCGCTGTCGAGCGCGGTGAGCGCAATATCACACTCGCCACCCTCGACACCATCGCTCACGCCCTGAGGGTCTCCCCAATCGACCTACTCACCAAACAGTGAACCATGCAAACTGACTATTCCCTCCTCGTCGGCCCCAACGGCACCATTGCCAAGTCGGGAAAAACCATTTACGACTCGCTCCACGAAGGCCCTGGCCACTTGTTGCCAAGCATCGAACTTGAGGCGATTCTGAAAAAGGGCCTCCTGGGCCTGGACCTCAATTATCCGCTCCGCACCCGGTCCAAAGTCTTAAAAACACGGATCTGCGAAATCCTCGGCTACCCAGTCCCTGCCAGCTTCAAAAAGACCCAGCCGCGTTTTCCAGCTCAGGATTTCGACACTTACATTCAGAAGTCCAATAACCTGCAAATCTGGAATCAGGAGATTGCCCCCACCCGCCGCTATGTAATCATTCGGCTGGACGAAAAATCCCGTGTAACGGGGGTGCGCGTTGTGGCTGGCGAGACACTCGCTGAATTGGACACGACCGGCACGCTCACAAAGAAATACCAGGCCAAGAGCCGCGAACCGGTCACCGCCTCACAGCTCCTCACATAGTCGGACAGTTATTCTGTCCTTCAAACCATTGCCAAGCCCCCAAACAAGTCGCTCGCTCTCAAAGAGCGCTCGGGCTGCCCTCTTACCATTGATTTCAGTAGATTCCTGGCCATTGCGGACCTCTATAAAAAGCTCCTCACACTCGCTGGCGAGCGCCTCACGGACCCCGGCCTTGACCAGGAGCGCAATCGTGGTGCCGCCCTTCACCGAACCGTCTGTGACGCCCTCGACATCTCCGAGTCCTGCGACACCGGCGCCTGCCCAGACATCACCGAGCAGCTACCCCCGGCTTTCTTTTCAGCCTCTGTACGCAGCACAGCCCCGCCACCCGCCCGCCTGGTGGCCGCCTCCGTTCGCAATTTCGTGTTTGCCCCGTTCGGTCGCACGATGGGGAGAGCGGACCCGTCCTCCGTAACAGAACTGCCGAGGGTGGACCCGTCCTCCAAGTGGTCAAGCAGGCCAAGTCGGCGAATCTGGAAACCACCGACCTCTTCGACATGTTTCGGGGCAAGAATGTGCCTCCGGTGCAGAGGCGCATGGCTTACACTTTCACCTACTGCCGCGCGGAGCGGACGCTAGCCTCGTTGGTCAACGGCACCACTACAGCGTGTCAACGGTGCTACTACAGGGCTGGTCTCTATTGGTGCTCGATTGGTCCTCTACTGATCCTGTATTGGTCCTCTACTGATGGCGGGTTTTGGCCGCCCGGCCGCGGTCCTCCACCGGGACGAAGGCACTGCCGCAGAACCTCCCCAACTGGTTCTCCCACCCGTTGACTTGCTGCCAGACCCGGATAAACACCTTCGCGCCTTCCAGGGGCACGTGATACCTCCTGGCCTTTAGCTGCCGCCACTCATTGAGCTTCCTGAGGTACAGCTCCGTAAAGTCGAGTTCGCCTGCTTTCGGCGGCCCCGACAGCCCGAGAAAGGCATACAGGTCGTTCTTGTCCACCGCCGCGTTCAACGGCGTCCAGGCGTACACCATGAGGTCCTCCAGCTCGGGGCGAGCCTCCCACTGAATCTTTGGCGAAAGCTTGAGCTTGAACACCGGCCCCCGCCGGCCTTTGAGGATTCTGAACCCTTCCACCGGGTTCGGGCCGAACTTCGGCAGCGGCGGCGGATCAAACAGGGGCGCGCGACCGCACGTGGCCAGCACCCGGTTGATCTTCTTAAAGAGCAGTGGCCCATCCAGCTTGCCGGATTGCAGCATGTTGGGCCGGGTGTGGAGGTCCAGCGCCAGCCTCCGCCAGGCCACGCGCTGGTCTTCCCTCAACCCGTTCCATAGCGCGGACAGATACCTCATGTTTCCCCACGCCTCCAGTTGGGAGGGCGTGCACGGGTGCCTGGGGGAAACGCGCTTGCGGTCATATTCGCCGAAGCGGTTCCGGCTGGCGACCAGGTCGCCCAACGCACCGCTCTGGTTTTTCTTCAGTCTTTTCATGGCGTCATCTGGCTTCGCTGTGCTCGGGCAGGCGTCCTCATCGTCCAGGCTGCCGCCGCCAAGTCACGGCCTGATCGGTGCGCCCAGGACGGCCTACACCAGCTTCTTCAGTTTCGGGTCCTCGGCCAGCCGCTTGACCAATTCTTTGACCTTCTGCGCCTGGCTTTTGTGTGCCAGCAGAGTAGCGTCATCGGTCTGCACCAGAATCGAGTCGCGCAGGCCAACTACGGCGATTGGCGTGCGCCGGTCTTTGCTGCGCGCGTCAAAGATGATGTTTCGCGCAGCATCCACATGGATGAAATCGGCGACGGCGCAGTTCCCCTCCGGGTCGGCCTTGAGGTGCCGGCCCAGCGCCGTCCATGAGCCCAGATCATCCCATTCGAAGGCGCCGTCGGCCACGATGACATTCTGCGCGTGCTCCATAAGCGCATAGTCGATCGAGACCTTCTTGAGCTCGGGATATTCCTTGGCGAGGACCTTGGCGAGTTTGGCCGGGCTCGTGGCGACTTTGAACCAGCGCTGGCAGGCGGCGTACATATCCGGCTGATGCTTCTGCAATCCTTCCGTGATGGTCACGAATGACCAGACGAACATCCCGGCATTCCAGCGATACTGGCCGCCGTTCACGTATTCGAGCGCCTTCTCAAAGTAAGGCTTTTCCACGAACTGCTCGGCACGGTGGAAAAGCGTCTTGTAGGGCTTCACACCTTGCGGCGGCGGCAGCGTCTCCCCGACACGAATGTAGCCGTACCCGGTAGCAGGCTCCGTCGGTTTGATGCCGATGGTGATGATGGCCTGCCCGCGGCCTGCCAGGTCAAATGCGTCCGCCAGCACCTGCTGAAACTTCTTCTCGTCTGGAATGACATGATCCGCCGGGAGCACGGCCATGACGCCGGTGGTCGTCCGCGCGCCCACGACCGCGGCGCCCAGCGTAACCGCCGCGCAGGTGTCGCGGCCGATCGGCTCGGCAATGACATTCTCCTTGGGCAGCGTCGGCAATTGTCTGCGCACCTCAGGCGCTTGCACCTCGTTGGTAATGACCAGGATGTTCTGGATCGGCACCAACGGGAGCACGCGGTCAACCGCCTGCTGCAAGAATGACCGGCCCCCCAGCAGCGAAATGAGTTGCTTAGGCATCTTCTCACGGCTTACCGGCCAGAAGCGTTCGCCCCGGCCGCCCGCCATGATAATCACGAACCGTTCGGTAGCATTAGGTTTGGCTTTCATGGTTTCTTCACCGCCTCCAGTAGTGGCTTTGCAAACTCAATGACCCGCTTGACCAAATCCGGACTCTGTCCATGTCGCGCCACCTGGTCCACAATGGCGCTGCCGACAACCACCGCCTCAGCGCTCGCCGCCACGATTTTCGCCTGTTCGGGCGTCGAGATGCCGAACCCGACCGCAATCGGCAAGCTCGTGTGGGCGCGGATCTTCGCAGTCATCTGCGTTATCGTATCAGCAACCTTCGTCTGCATGCCGGTGACACCCTCGCGCGAGACGTAGTAAATGAAGCCCGCGCCGCGTTTGACGATCAGCTCGATGCGGTCCTCCGGCGTCGTCGGCGCCACCAGGTAGATATTGCACAGCCCGGCTTGACGCATGAGCGCTTCGTAGTTGTCACTCTCCTCGGGCGGCAAATCGAGCACCAGCAAGCCGTCCACACCCGCTTCCGCCGCCTCGCGGATGAACTGCTCCAAGCCGCGCCGGTGGATGAGATTGAAGTAAATGTAGAGCACGATGGGAATCTGCGATTCCCTGCGGATCGCGGCCACGGCCTCCAGGAGCTTCGGCGGGGTGGTGCCGGATTCCAGGCCGCGCTGGGCCGCGAGCTGGTTCACCAGCCCATCCGCCAGCGGGTCACTGAACGGGACCCCCAACTCCAACACATCGACACCGAGCTTATCGAACGCCAGCGCCAGTTGCCGCGTGGCCTCGAGGTTCGGATCGCCCGCGCCAAGGTAAACAATAAATCCTTTCTGGCGCTCCCGGTTGAGACGGGCGAATCGTTCTACAATGCGATTCATGCGGCTGCAGAATGCCCAAAGCGCCTTAACGATTCAACGGTTTTAACCGGTGAGGCGCGCGAAGGAGGCAGTCTGGTTTGCCTGCCACACCAGGCGCAGCCCCTCCAAAGTCACCAGCGGGTCCACGGCCGTAATCTCGGGCAGCTTGGAAGCGATAAGCTGCGCGTAACCACCCGTGGCGACGACGGGCAGCCGCCGGACTTTCAGCTCGCGTTTCAGATCCAGTATCAGCTCGCGCACCAATCCGCGATACCCATGCACGGCGCCCACCAGCATCGCCTGCTCGGTGCTCCTGCCGATTGGGCTCTCAACTTCCCGAATGCGGATTCGCGGCAGCAGTGCGGTCTTCTGGTGCAGGTAATCTGTCATCGCGGCCAATCCGGGTGCAATGATCCCGCCGACATAGTTGCCCGCGCGGTCCAGGACATCGAACGTCACCGCCGTGCCGAAGTCAACGACGACCGCCGGCGCGCCGAAGCGATGACGCACGGCCACCGCATTGGCGAGGCGATCCGGACCAATCGTCTGCGGCTGAGGATAATCGATGCCGACGCCACGCAGCGTTGCTGGCGTGAGCTCCAGGCAGGGCAAATGCCAGAAGCGCCTGACCATCCGGCAGACCAGCGGCGTAACGCGCGGCACGACGCTGCACAAGGCCGCCCCTTCGAGACGTGCCCTGCCGGTGAATCTCAACACGAGTCCTTCCGCCTTCCCATTGAACCAAGCTGCCGTCGGAATGTTGGCCTGCTTCGCCACGCGCCGGGAGTTCGCCAGCCCGAGATGCGTGTTCGAGTTGCCAATGTCGAACAGGAGGATCATTTATCGAGCGTCACATCTCCCCCGATGATTCGCTCCAGGTGGCCGTGCTCGGTGCGGAGCAGCAACTCGCCATCTTCCCCCAGCGATTCGGCGCGACCTCGGATTCGGCGGTCGCCGGTTCGGATAGTTACCTCTTGGCCAATCGTAGTGCCATGCTCCTCCCACTCGTCCGCCACAGCCGAGAACTGGCCGGAGGCAATTCGCGCATAATCGCAGTCCAGCTCCCGCAGAATAGCCACGGCGAGTTGGGGGCGCGAGATCGGTTTGCCCAGTTCCGCCTTCAGGGAGGTCGCCAGTTTGCGCAGGTCGGCTGGGAAATCGCCCTGGCTCAGGTTCACATCGACGCCAATGCCCAGGACGACGTATTTGATGTGGTCCAGCTCACCGCTCAGTTCCGTCAGGATGCCGGCCACCTTCTTGCCCTGAATCAAGATGTCGTTAGGCCACTTGATTTCCGGTTTCAGGCCAGTCTGGGATTCAATCGCACGCCGCAGCGCCGTTGCTGAGGCTACGTTCAGCCGGGTGGTCTCCTGCGGGCGCAGGTCCGGCCGCAGCAGGACCGAAAACCACAGTCCCCCTTTCGCCGGTGACATCCACTTGCGCCCGAGCCGGCCCCGGCCCCGGGTCTGCGACTCGGCGAAGACCACGACGCCTTCCTTGACCCTGTCGCGCGCCAGCTTCTCAATCACGTCATTGGTGGAGGTTGTTTCCTGGAATACGCGAATATCGCGCCCGATGACTTTGGTCTTGCCCAGGCGAGAAATCAGATCGTCCGCGTGCAATACGTCCGGCGCGCTCAGCAGCCGGTAACCGCGGTGCGGGCTGGCCTCGATGTCGTAGCCGAGCGAACGCAAGTCCTCGATGCGCGCCCAGATCGCCGCGCGGCTCACGTGAAGCTTCTGGGACAAGTCCGCCCCCGAGACCGCGCTATCCCCGGCGGCCCTCAGAGCATTGAGGATTTGAACGTCAAGGCTCATTCGTCCAAGGCCAGTGTTCCACCTGTTCCACCATTCGCCGCATCTCCCTGCCAATGTAGGGCCTGCTCCCCTTTATTCATAGCTCGAAGTCGAGCCCAATATCGACCGCGCGGGCCGAGTGCGTGAGCGCGCCCACCGAGATGAAATCCACGCCGGTCTCGGCAATGGCGCGAACGCCCGCCAGCGTCACGCCGCCGCTGGCCTCGGTCAGCGCGCGGTCCCTGCACTTCTGCACCGCCAGGCGCAACTGCAGCACGTTCATATTGTCGAGCAGAATGATGTCCGCTCGCGCCGCGACCGCCTGGTCAACCTGCACCAGCGTGTCGGCCTCGACCTCCACCTTGAGCTTCGGGTACTTGGTCCGCGCTCGTTGGACGGCAGCCGCGATGGCATTGGGCGACTCACTTCTCAGTGCCGCCAGGTGGTTGTCCTTGATGAGCACCATGTCGAACAGGCCGAGGCGATGGTTCCGACCACCACCGCACGCGACCGCGTACTTCTCCAACCGCCGCCAGCCGGGCGTGGTTTTGCGCGTGTCCAGGATCTGCGCACGCGTGCCTTTAATGGCGTCAACGAACTGGGCGGTTAGTGTGGCGATGCCGCAGAGGCGCTGGAGGAAATTCAAGGCGACGCGTTCGGCGCTGAGCAGGGCGCGCGCCGCTCCAGCAACCTGGAGGAGGGGCTGGCCTTCCGCCACGCGATGGCCGTCCTCAACGGCGCGGGTGAATTGCACGACTGAGGAGAGCTCGTGAAAGGCGGCTTCGGCCAGGGCCAGGCCCGCAACCACTAGCGGCTCGCGTGCGCGCACGACTGCCCTGGCCTTGGCCGTTTCCGGCACGGCCGCGAGCGTGGTCACGTCTCCGCTACCAATGTCCTCAGCCAGGGCGAGCGCGACGGCGCGACGAATCTCTTGTGCAGACAACGGTTCCACTCCGGGAAGATGACCCAAAGATGTATAAAGCAAAAGTGCGATGTTTGGAGGGGCGGACCCAAGACAAGACCTTTGACGAAGGGCGGCCAGCTTCGCAATATCGGCTGATGCGTGCGCGATTCCTTCAGTCACGAGCTTGGTCTGCCCTGGCGATCTGGGCCGTCCTGAGCCTGCCTCTGTTCTCGCAAACCGTGGCGGAAAAGAAGCAGTCGCCCGAGGCGCAATGGGGAAAGGACATCCGCGCCTTCGAGGCCGCCGATAAAACCAATCCGCCGCCCCAGGGTGCGGTGCTGTTTATCGGCAGTTCCAGCATCCGTCTCTGGACGAACCTCGCCCAAGCCTTTCCGGGGCATAAGGTTCTTAACCGGGGATTCGGCGGGTCGCAACTGTCGGACTCCGTCGCGTTCGTGGACCGCATCGTTACTCCCTATAAGCCGAAGCTGGTATTGCTCTATGCGGGCGACAACGACATTGCCTCGGGCAAGTCTCCTGAGCGTGTCCTGAACGACTTCAAGGCGTTCGTGGCAAGCGTCCATGCTGCGCTCCCGGAGACACGCATCGCCTACATCGCCATCAAGCCATGCCCCGCCCGCGAAAAGTATCTCGACCAGGTGAGGACCGCCAACCTCCTCATCCAGAAATACGCCGTCTCGGAGAGCCGGTTGCTCTTCGCGGACGTGTTCACGCCGATGCTCACCAAAGAAGGCCGGCCGCGGGCGGATTTGTGCATCAAAGACGGCCTGCATCCAAATGCCCAATGCTATGACCTCTGGGCCTCGATCATCAGGCCAATCCTGGACAAGTACGACGCACCAGAGAAGGGCGGCGCACGACTCTGACCTGGAAGGAGCGACCAGGCGCCAGGCGGTGTAGCGTCAGGCAGGGATGCCTGACGCTACGGGGCGCTGGTTCAGCAGTTCAGCTCGGACAGGACGCCGGTGGGGCCGTAGTCGCCTTTGTTCTTGCCGTTCTGCCAGAGGGTGAAGCCCTTGAGGATCGAGCCGCCGATGAACTCGCGCAGGATCGAGTTGTCCGGGATCAGGTCTTCGCCTATGGGCAGGAACCACTGTAGGAAGGAGAGCAGGCGCTTGGCTTCGATGTATTCCGGAGTGCCGAAGACCACCTGGCGCAAGAGCGGCTCGGCCAGCATCCGAATGGCCGAGAGCTCATACACCAGGGCGGAGTTGAACATCTCATCGGCGTTCTCTTGATAGGGGAAGATGTGCTTCTTCTCGCCGCGCCCGACGGCTTCCCAGTGGCTGATGGTCTGCT
>Ga0181538_10001348_pt1 | contig 27741 bp, 19 predicted proteins | sample PEATcosm2014_Bin_40_FD_119773 | JGI IMG/M metagenome (GOLD analysis project Ga0181538, IMG submission 119773) | Peatland microbial communities from MTU Mesocosm Facility, Houghton, MI, USA - PEATcosm2014_Bin23_30_metaG | ecosystem: Environmental > Terrestrial > Soil > Wetlands > Peat | place... | reverse complement strand
TTGTGGTGGATGACGCCATCGTGATGATCGAGAACATCGCCCGCTACATCGAAGCCGGCGAGCGTCCGCTGCAGGCCGCGTTGAAGGGGGCCGAGCAAATCGGGTTTACCATCGTATCCCTGACCGTTTCCTTGATTGCCGTGCTCATCCCGCTGCTGTTCATGGGCGACATCGTCGGGCGCTTATTCCGGGAGTTTGCGGTCACGCTCGCGGTGACCATCCTGATCTCCGCCGTTGTTTCGCTCACGCTTACGCCCATGATGTGCGCCCGCTTGCTGAGGCATAAACCCGAGACGCAGCAGGGATGGTTCTACCGGACCTCAGAACACGTGCTCCAGCGGGTCATCGAGGTTTACGGGCAGACACTCCAATGGGTCCTCAAACACCAGACGGCGACCTTGTTGGTCGCGGCGGGGACGATGGCTCTCACCGTCTGGCTCTATGTCATCGTGCCAAAAGGGTTTTTCCCGGTGCAGGATACGGGCGTGATTCAAGGCATCTCGGAAGCGCCCCCCACCACGTCGTTCGCGGCCATGGCTGCCAGGCAACAAGCGCTGGCCGAGGTCATCCTCCAAGACCCGACGGTCGAGAGCCTTTCTTCCTTCATCGGCGTGGATGGCATCAACACCACGCTCAACAGCGGGCGCATTCTCATCAATCTCAAACCGTTGGAAGAACGCAAGTTGGACGCCACGACGATCATGCACCGCCTGCAAGCGCAATTGGCCAAGGTGGAGGGGATCACCCTTTACATGCAGCCCATCCAGGACCTGACAGTGGAAGATCGCGTCAGCCGCACGCTGTTCCAGTACACGCTGGAGGACCCAGATATCAACGAGTTAAACACTTGGACTGCCCGGCTGATGGAGAGGCTCAAGACGTTGCCCCAGCTTCAGGATCTCGCGACCGACCAACAGACCGGCGGCGCAGCAACCCGGCTGGTGATTGACCGAGCGACCGCCTCGAGGTTGGGGATTACACCCCAGATGATTGATGACACGCTGTACGATGCCTTCGGCCAACGCCAGATTTCCACGCTGTTTACCCAGTTGAACCAGTATCACGTCATCCTGGAAACCATGCCGGAGTTCCAAAAGAACCCGGCGAAATTGCAAGACATCTACGTTCGCTCGACCAGCGGCGGCCAGGTGCCGCTGAGCGCCTTTACGCATTTTGAGCCGGGTAGTGCGCCACTTTCCGTAAACCATCAGGGGCAGTTCCCCACCGTTACCATCTCGTTCAATCTGGCGCCGGGCGCGGCCTTGGGCGACGCCACGAAAGCCATCGAGCAGGCCCAGAAGGACCTCAATATGCCGCTGAGCATTCAAGCGGCGTTCCAAGGCACGGCTCAGTCTTTCCGGGCCTCCTTGAGCAACGAACCACTGCTCATCCTGGCCGCGGTGGTGACCGTCTATATCGTGCTGGGCGTTCTCTACGAAAGCTACATTCACGCGATAACGATTCTATCGACCCTGCCCTCGGCCGGAGTGGGGGCCATACTGGCGCTGTTGGTATGCGGCTCCGAACTCAGCGTTGTAGCCCTGATTGGCATCATCCTCCTCATTGGGATCGTGAAAAAGAACGCCATTATGATGATTGATTTCGCCCTGGATGCCGAGCGGCGGGAAGGCAAGCGCCCGGAAGAGGCGATCTACCAGGCTTGCCTGCTCCGGTTTCGGCCCATCATGATGACCACCATGGCCGCGTTGTTGGGCGCCTTGCCCCTGGCGCTGGGAACGGGGACCGGCTCGGAACTGCGCCGGCCACTGGGCATCTCCATCGTCGGTGGACTGCTCATTAGCCAGTTGCTGACCTTGTACACCACGCCCGTGATTTACCTCTTCTTCGATCGCCTGGGTTTCAAAGCCTCCAAGGCGGAAGCCAGCGAGGGCAGTGTCGAGCCCGTGCCGGCGTAGCCGTTATGAATCTCTCGGCTCCCTTCATTCGCCGCCCCGTGGCGACCACGCTCCTGACAGCAGCGGTGGCGCTGGCCGGGGCGGTTGCGTTCAGATTCCTGCCGGTTTCGCCACTGCCACAGGTTGATTTTCCCACTATTACGGTGGCGGCGGGCTTGCCGGGAGCCAGTCCGGAGATCATGGCGTCCGCGGTCGCGGCGCCCATCGAGCGGAGGCTCGGTCATATCGCCGGAGTCAATGAGATGACCTCCGCTAGCTACCTTGGCACCACCTCGATCACCCTGCAATTCGACCTGAATCGCAACATCGACGGAGCTGCTCGGGACGTCCAGGCCGCCATCAACGCCGCTCGCGCCTATCTGCCTTCCAACCTGCCGAGCAACCCGACCTATCGTAAAGTCAACCCCGCCGATGCGCCGATTCTAATCCTCGCGCTGACCTCGCCCGTTTATGACCGTGGCCGGCTTTACGATGCCGCCTCGACGATCATCCAGCAGCGGCTCTCGCAAGTCCAGGGCGTCGGCCAGGTCAGCGTGGGCGGCAGTTCCCTTCCCGGCGTGCGCGTCGATGTTAATCCGGTTCAATTAAGCAGCCTGGGCCTGAATCTGGAGGACGTTCACACAATGCTCAGTCATCAGAATGCGAATCAGCCCAAGGGCCAGCTTGCCAATGACCAAACCACCGCGGATCTGGCGGCAAACGATCAATTGCTTAAGGCGGAGTATTACAAGCCGCTCATTGTCGGTTATCACAACGGAGCGGCCGTTAAATTATCCGATATCGCTCACGTGTGGGGTTCAGTCGAGAACATCCGGGCCGCGGGTTTCGTCAACGGCAAACCCTCCGTCCTGCTGATTGTCTTTCGCCAGCCTGGGGCCAACATTATCGAGACGGTGGACCGCGTTCGGCAAGCGCTGCCGTCGCTGAAGGCCTCCATTCCCTCGGCCATTGAGATGACTGTCGTAATGGATCGGACGACTACGATTCGCGCGTCGGTCCGGGACGTGGAAATCACGCTAGTCATCGCGGTCATCCTGGTCATCCTGGTCGTGTTTGTCTTCCTCCGCAACGTCCGGGCGACCCTGATCCCCAGTGTGGCCGTCCCGGTGTCGTTGATCGGCACATTCGGTATCATGTACCTGTGCCACTACAGCATTGATAATCTTTCGCTGATGGCCCTCACGATCTCAACCGGGTTTGTGGTGGATGACGCGATTGTGGTCATCGAGAACGTGACCCGCTATCTGGAGCAGGGAATGAGTCCCATGCAAGCGGCCTTGAAGGGCGCGCGCGAGGTCGGATTCACGGTCCTGACCATCAGTGTTTCGCTAGTCGCCGTGTTCACTCCGATTCTGTTGATGGGCGGGATCGTGGGCCGTCTTTTCCGCGAATTTGCGGTCACGCTCTCAGTGGCCATTGTGGTCTCGTTGGTTGTCTCTTTGACGACCACGCCGATGATGTGTTCCCGACTGCTCAAACATCACCGGCCCGGGGAGCGCGGGCGCCTCTATCAGGCCAGTGAAAGGATCTTCGCATGGGTGTTGAGCTTCTATGAGCGCAGCCTGACCCGTGTGTTGCGCCATCCCGTCATCACGCTGGGGGTCTTGCTGCTCACGGTTGCCCTCAATGTCTTCTTGTTCGTCAAGGTGCCCAAGGGCTTTTTCCCGCTGCAGGACAACGGGACAATTATGGGCGGCATTCAGGGTGCGCAGGATGCCTCCTTCCCGGCCATGCAGGCGGCTGCCGCTCGGTTTGTCAACCTCATCAAGACCGACCCCGCGGTCGCCAACGTCATGGCCTTTACCGGTGGCGGCGGCGCCGCGAACAGTGGTTTCGTCTATTTGGGATTGAAGCCGCTTGCCGAGCGCAAAATCAGCTCCAGTCAGGTGATCAACCGGTTGCGACCGAAGCTTGAGCCGGTCCCGGGCGCGAGGGTCTTCATGCAAGCGGGGCAGGACTTGCGCATCGGCGGGCGCCAAAGCAACGCTCAATACCAATACACGATTCAGAGTGATACCTTGCAGGATTTGGTCAAATGGGGGCCCCGGCTATTGCAGGAGGTGAGAAAACTGCCGGGCTTTACGGATGTCAACAGCGATCAGCAGAACAACGGCCTGCAGGCCTCGCTGGTCTATGACCGGCAGACTGCGGCTCGTTTTGGCCTTACGCCCCAGATGATTGATAACACTCTTTATGATGCCTTTGGTCAGGAGCAGGTTTCAACCATGTACACCGAACTGAATCAATACCACGTTGTAATGGAGGTCGATCCCAAGTTCTGGCAAAGCCCGCAAGGACTGAATAGCATTTACCTGCGCTCGACCAACAGCGGGCAGGTTCCCTTGAGCGCAATTGCCCGTTTCGAGCCCACCACCGCCCCGATCACGGTGAGTCACCAGGGCCAGTTTCCATCGGTAACGGTTTCGTTCAATCTTGCCCCGGGTGTGGCCTTAAGCGATGCGGTCAATACCATTCAACAAATGCAACAGCGGATTGGGATGCCGGCACGCATCCACGGCAGCTTTTCCGGGACGCTACAGGCCTTCCAAACGTCTCTGGCCAGCGAACCGGTTCTGATCATCACAGCGCTGCTGGCTGTCTATATTGTGCTGGGGGTCCTCTACGAGAGCTACATTCATCCGATTACGATTTTATCCACCCTCCCATCAGCCGGGGTCGGCGCCGTTCTGGCGCTCATGCTCTTTCATACTGATCTGAGCGTGATCGCGCTGATCGGCGTCGTATTGCTCATTGGCATCGTCAAGAAAAACGCCATAATGATGATCGATTTCGCGCTAGCCGCCGAACGCGAGCAGGGCAAGCCTCCGGCGGAAGCGATTTTTCAGGCCTGCCTGCTGCGGTTTAGGCCCATTATGATGACCACCCTGGCGGCGATGTTTGGCGCGTTGCCACTGGTGCTGGGGACGGGAAACGGGTCAGAGCTCCGCCGGCCGCTGGGTATCGCCATCGTTGGGGGATTGATCGTAAGCCAGGTTCTCACGCTTTATACTACACCGGTGGTTTACCTGGAGATCGACCGATTGCGGCTGCGATGGGAAGCATGGCGGCACGGACCAATCGTCGCCGCACCACAAGCAGCAATGGGATGAGTCATGAAAAGAAACTCTAAGGAGAATTCAACCCCCAACCTCCAGGCGCCGGAGAGACCTCAAACTCCAAATCCCAAAGCTCTTTGGACCCGTCATGAGGTTTGGAATGTGGGTCGGCTCTGGAGCCTGGTGGTCGGCGTCTGCTGTTTATCCAGTGGCTGCAGCTTCGCTCCCAAGTATCAGCGGCCTGCGGTGCAAACCCCCGCAGCGTTTAAGGAACTCTCGCCGCAAAGTCCTGAGGCTACCAACCTCTGGAAAATAGCGCAGCCGAGCGACGCCGTCCTTCGCGGCAAGTGGTGGGAAGCCTTCACCAACACCCAGTTGAATGCGCTGGAGGAGCAGGTCGCCGTTTCGAATCAAAACGTGGCTGCCGCGTTCGCGAATTTCCTTTCAGCGCGTGCCTTGGTCAAGGAAGCGCGCGCCCAGTTGTTCCCAACGCTGGCTGCCAACCCGGTCGTCACCCGCTCCCGGCAATTCGCGGGGAGCCAATCCAGTTACCCAACCGTGAACGATTATTCGCTTCCGCTGGATGCCTCTTGGCAACCCGATTTCTGGGGCCGGATTCGAAACACCGTGAACGCGAACGCCTTTGGAGCCCAGGCTACTGCCGCCGATCTCGAAAACACGCGCCTCACATCCCAGGCAGAACTGGCTTCGGATTTCTTCCAATTGCGCGGGCAGGATGCCCTGAAACAGTTATTCGATGAAACGGTTCGCGCCTACCAGGAATCACTCGATTTGACCAAGGTTCGCTTCCAGACTGGCATTGCTTCGGACGAGGACGTGGCGGCAGCCGAAACCCAGCTTGAGACCGCCGCGGCGCAGGCCACTAATCTCGGCATCTTGCGCGCCCAACTTGAGCATGCTATTGCCCTCTTGATTGGCAAACCCCCTGCCGCCTTCTCTATCCCTGTGGAGCCGCTCAACGTCAGCCCGCCGGTGGCTCCGGTCGGTGTTCCCTCCGAACTTCTCGAACGACGCCCTGATATCGCTGCTGCGGAACGCCGCGTGGCGGCGGCGAACGCGCAAATCGGCATCGCCAAGGCTGCGTATTACCCTGCTATCACCTTGAGCGCCTCGGGCGGCTTCGAAAGCAGCTCGATTTCCAGCCTGTTGAACTGGTCCAGCCGCGTTTGGTCCGTGGGTGCAGGGCTGGGGGAGACTATCTTCGATGCCGGCCAACGCAAAGCCACGGTCCAGCAATTCCAGGCGGCCTACGATGGTACCGTGGCGACATACCGACAGACCGTGCTGACCGCCTTCCAACAGGTCGAGGATGAACTCGCGACCCTGAGAATCCTCGCGCGCCAGGTCGAGCAACAAGAAGCTGCGGTCAAATCCTCTGAGAGATATTTGGCCCTGGCCATGCATCGATACAAACTGGGCATTGACAGCTACCTTAACGTGATCGTCGCTCAGGCCACCTATTTGTCCAATCGGCAAACCCTCGTAAATCTTCAAATCCAACAGATGACCACCAGCGTCCAACTGGTTGAGGCCGTTGGAGGCGGCTGGGATGCCTCCCAAATTCCCTCTCGCAAGCAACTGTTCTCCACGACACCGTAAAACGCCGGAACCAAATAAAACGGAAATCCATTTTCACGGTCGCATTGCTGGTCGCGCTTGTCCGAACCACGTGACTGTCGCGCGTTCGCTCCCCTGGCTAAATACTACGACTGGTCACTCCAGTTACCTTCCAGCATGCGTTGAACTAAACCGAGCCATGCTTAGCAGCAAACCTAAGACATTGATGGTGTTCGCCGGATGCGCCCTCTGGCTCGCTGTGCTGGGATGGATTGACTATGCCACGGGCTATGAGTTGGGCTTGTTCGCCTTCTACACAGCACCCGTGGCCGTGGTGGCTTGGAACCTGGGCCAGGGCCCGGGCATTCTCGTGGCTTTTATCGCCTCCTTAGTTTGGTATATGGCTGATCGTTATGCGGGCAATCATTATTCCGCACCCTTTTTTGGCTACTGGAACACCGGGATGCACTTCACTACGTTCATCATCAACGCGGTCACCTTTGCCAAAATCAAGTCCAGCCTCGGCCAGCGCTACCAGTTGGAGCGTGCCCTGGCAGAAAGCCGGGAGGAGGTGAAACAACTGGCCGGGCTGATTCCTCTCTGTCCTCAATGCCATAAACCCCATGTTCCCGAATCGCCGCGTGCGAAAGCGGAAGCATGCCTAACTGCCATGCCGTCCGAATCCCTGCCGACTCCCCTCTGCGACGATTGCCGCGAACGGGCAACCTCTCGCAATCCCTCTTTTCCTCATTAAGGGGATGTTAGCGCGCCGGTCGCGCCGTGATGGGAACACCGCGCCATCGTTGAAGTCCTCCGCGATTCTCAACGCGAGAGTGCTGTTCAGCTAACTCCCGGCTTGAAAGCGGCGTGCTCAAGCCCGAGACTCGCGGCGTGCGTTGGAAGAAGATCACATTGATCGGTCTTGGCTTGCTGGGTGGCTCGCTGGGGATGGCCCTGAGGAAACGCCGATTGGCCGGCTCAGTCGTGGGCTTTGTCCGCCGCGCAGCCAGCGTCGAGGAATGTAGAGAGCGTGGGGCAGTCAACCTGGCCACGCTGGACCTGAAGCGCGCGGTGGCAGGCGCGGAGCTGATCGTCTTGTGCACCCCCCTCGCGCAAATGCGCGATTTGGTGGAGCAAATGCTGCCGGCGCTCAAGCCGGGTGCGATTGTCACCGACGTCGGGAGCGTCAAGGGCAGCGTCGTGCGCGACTTGGAAGCACGCGTTGCCATGGCCGGTGCGCACTTTGTCGGCAGCCACCCGATGGCGGGCGCGGAGAAGATGGGCGTTGCCGCTGCGCGAGCTGATCTGTTTGATGGCGCCGTGTGCGTCGTTACGCCGACGCGCAAATCGAACCCGGCAGCGGTGCGCAAGGTGGAGCAGTTATGGAAGTCGGTTGGCGCGCGGCTGCTCAAGCTGACGCCGAAGGCGCACGATGAATTGGTGAGCCGGTCGAGCCATCTGCCGCATGTCGTGGCCGCCCAACTGGCCAACCTGATCCTCGGTCCAGAACACTCCAAAGAGCACGGAATGCTCTGCGCCAATGGGTTCCGGGATACCACGCGCATAGCGTCTAGTTCGCCGGAAATGTGGCGGGACATCGCACTGGCCAACCGGCAGAACCTCTCCCGAGCGCTGAAGATGTTCACCGACGGCTTGCAGGATTTCAGACGCGCGCTTGAGACCGGGGATGTCCGGGCAGTTACGAAGTTCTTCGAGCAAGCCAGGGACCGACGCGAGCGATGGTCCAAACGCGCCGGGTCCCCGTCACCGGAGTGAACTGTGTCCCTGCCTGACCTCATCGAAATAGTCCCGCTTGAGAAGCCGGTGTGGGCGCAGGTCTCCGTGCCGGGGTCGAAGAGCATCACGAACCGGGCGTTGATCCTGGCGGCGCTGGGTGAGGGCGAGACGACCTTGCAGGGCGCGCTTTGGAGCGAGGACACGCAAGTGATGGTAGAGTGCCTGCAAGAGCTCGGTTTTATGGTGAACGTGGAGCCCGATCACCAGGAGGCCTGCAACCGTACCATCGTGGTCTATGGCAAAGGCGGGCTCGTTCCGCCGGGAGGCACGGCAGAGCAGCCCATGGAGTTGTTTGTGGGCAATGCCGGCACCGCGGCGAGGTTTCTGACCGCATTGGTATGCCTCGGTAAAGGCGTCTATCGACTCCATGGCGTGCCGCGGATGCACGAGCGGCCGCAAGCGGACCTGCTCCAGGCGTTGCGCGAGCTGGGCTACCGCATTGACTCGCCGAATGACAGACTGCCGGCGCTAGTCTTCGGTGCCGGCCCGCGCGCGGCAAAGTGCCGGGTAAGCATTGAGGACAGCTCGCAGTTTGCCTCCGCGCTTTTGTTGTGCGCGGGAGTGGGCCGATGGCAGGTGGAATTGGCTGGCCAAAGCGCGGAGGAGTCGCCGTACGTGGCGATGACCGCCAAGCTGATTAAGGCGTTCCCAGGAGCCGGTGGGACCTTCCAGGTCGAGCCGGATGCATCGAGCGCCAGCTACTTCCGGGCGGCTGGCTTCCTGCTCTCCTTCTCCGAATCCTTGAGGGCTATCGGGGTTCACGCAGAACCCTTTCCGTCACAGGTCTATGCGCGGGTGTCGGCGGTGGACATTCGGGCAGGCCCCACATCCGATTGGCAGGTGGATGCAGCATTCCCCCGCTTCCTGCCGCTGCCGGCGGCCATTTCCCGCCGGACCGACTTGGGCGACAGCATCATGACGGCGATCGTGGTGGCACCATTTTCAAACCAGCCGGTCCGCTTTACCGACCTGGGCCGGCTGCGCCTGCAAGAGTGTGAGCGCGTCGTGGCCCTGCGCACGGAGCTGACCCGGTGCGGTGCCAAGGTGGTCGAGGAAGGGGACACGCTCTCGGTCTTCCCCTCCGCGCTCCACGGCGCTGAAATCGAGACCTGCGGGGACCATCGCATGGCGATGTGCTTCGCAATTCTGGGATTGAAAGTTGCGGGGATTAGACTCAAGAATGCGACGTGCGTGAAGAAGACATTCCCGAGTTTCTTTCAGAAGCTGGCCGCTGCGCCTCCGGCTGGATTGGGTGCGAGGGTTCTGGACGGAAGGACTGGGTCCATACTGTGCAAGGCCGAGCTGTTTGCTGAATGAGCTAGACTAGGGTAAGGACGCGTTCCACCGCGTCCCTGACTTTAGCCGGATAGAATGGGACGCGGTGGAACGCGCCCTGACCAGTTAACATCACATGTTGAAGCCGAAAACTAAAGCGCCGGTCGTAATTGCCATTGACGGGACCAGCGCTAGTGGCAAGAGCACGAATTCCAAGCTGGTGGCCGCGGTGCTGAACTTCGTGCATGTGGATACGGGCGCGATGTATCGCACGCTGGCGTGGTATTGCCTGAAGCAGCACGTGGATGTGCAGGATGCCAAGGCGGTGGCCGCCCTTTGCCGCCGGTGGAAGACCTCCCTCAAGTGCGCCGATGGCAGCGCCTATCTGGCGGTGGACGGGTGTTATCCGGCCAAGGAAATCCGCACAGCCGAAGTGAGCGCCGCGGTGCCGCACGTGGCGGCAATTCCCAAAGTGCGCGACTGGATGAAGAAGACACAGCGCGACTGCCTTAAGTTCGGCAGCCTTGTCATGGAAGGGCGGGACATCGGCACCAATGTGTTCCCGGAGACAGATTTCAAGTACTACCTCGACGCGAAGCTGGAGGAGCGCTCGCGGCGCCGGGCCGCTGATGGCATCCACGAGAACCTCGCCGCGCGCGACCAGCGCGATAGCCAGCGGGCCTCCGCGCCGCTCATGATCGCACTCGGCGCGAAGGTGATTAATAACTCGCAGATGACCTCGGCGCAGACGAGCGGGATGATCCTGGCGGATATCAAGAAACGGCTGGCAGAACGGGAGAAGTCGGAAGGCAGAAGACCGAAGGCCGAAGGCAGATGAGGGGAACGGGAGAATTCCGAAGGCCGAAGGTCGAAGCCCGAAGTGCGAAATCCGAAGCGCAAGGTGCGCTTCCGGGTCCCGGCTCTCCGCCACCGGCTCCCGCACGATGAACATCCCCTATTTCATCGGCTGGTGCGGATTCCGGGCGCTCTACAAGTTCTACTTCCGGTGGCGGGTCTATAACGCCGAGCGCGTGCCACTCGAGGGAGCGGTGATCCTGGCTTCGAACCACGCCAGCTTCCTCGACCCGCCATTGGTCGGCTCGGGAGTGCGGCGCGGCATCAACTACCTTGCGCGGGAGAATCTGTTCCGGTTTCCAGTGATGGGGTGGGTTCTGCGCCAGTGGCAGGTAGTGCCCGTCGATCGCGATGGCGGCGGCGCGGCGGGGCTCAGGGCGATATTGGACCGACTGCTGGCCGGCGGCGCCATCATTCTGTTCCCGGAAGGCACCCGGACGCGCGATGGCAAGCTCCAGCCGGCGCGGTCGGGCATCGGGCTCACAGTAATCAAATCGACTGCGCCGGTGGTGCCGGTGCGCGTGTTTGGAACGTTTGAGGCGTATGGCCGGCGATTGCGCTTCCCGCGCCCCCACCGGGTGGCTGTGAAGTACGGCCAGCCGATGCTCTTCGAAAAACTGCGCGCGGAGGCCAAGGTATGCTCTAAGCCGCGCCTCAAAGAAATCTACCAGCAAGTCGCCGACGAACTCATGGCCGCGATTTCCAGGCTCGAGCCGTACGAGGAGAAGGCCCAGTTCCCCTGAGGCGGCCCGCCACGCAGTTCACGTTTCACGCATCACGTTTCACCAATCAGACCTTCGGCTCCCACCCTTTCCGGTAGGTCCGACTGACCAGAGCGGAAGCGCCCTTGTCGCCCAGAATCTTGCGCTCCCGGGGATCAAAGTTGATCGTGTGCCCGGTTCGCCAGGCGATGTTGCCGAGGTGACAGAGCACCGTGCTCTTTTGGCCTTCGCCAATCTCAGCCTGCAACTCCTTGCCCTCGCGAATCCCGTCCAGGAAGTTGGCGAAGTGGATCGAGTCAAAGTCAAACAGACCTTCGCGCTTGCTCTTGATCTCGCGGATGACTTTGTCGTTCAGATCGTAGATCGTGCACTTGCTCCCGGCGATGGACATGCAGCCCTTCTCACCGTAGAAACTCACGCCAAAGCCAGTGCCTTCAAACCCGCGCGGAGCACAGCTCTGGCATTCCCAGGCGATGCCCTTGTCGCCGAAGTCGAACATGGCGCTCATGGTATCCGGGGTTTCCCAGTCGTCCTGGTAAAAGTAACGATTGCCGCCGCAGGTAACGCGCCGCGGCAGGTCCACCCCCAGGCCCCACCGGGCGAGATCGAGGGCGTGGACGCCGTTGTTGCCGAGTTCGCCCGTGCCCCAGTTCCAGAACCAGTGCCAGTTGTAATGGATGACATTGTCATGGAATGCCTTTTCTGGCGCGGGTCCCTGCCACAGGGAGTAATCGAGCCACTCTGGGACCGAGGCCGTCTTCCCACGGCCGATGGACGTGCGGTGGTTGGTGTACCACCCGCGGGCAAAGCACACCCGACCCAGTTCGCCCGCGTGCAGGGCGTCGATAGATTCGATCACCCAGGGCCAACTGCGACGCTGGTTGCCCATTTGCACCACGCGCTTGTGTTTGCGGGCGGCGGCGACCATGAGTTCGCTCTCGCGCAGGTTGTGGCTGCCGGGTTTCTCGACATAAACATGCTTGCCGGCGGCGCAGGCGAGAATGGTGGCGGGCGCGTGCCAGTGATCGGGCGTGGCAATCGAAACGGCGTGCACGTCAGGATCATCCAGAACACGACGAAAGTCCTTCACGCCCTGGGGCTTGCGTTGTTGCTTCTTGGCAACAGCAGCAACGCCTTTCTCGACCGCGCGTTTGTCCACGTCGCAAACATAGCCGATCTCTGCGTCGGGCAGGGCCAAATAACCGGCGATGTGGTCCATCCCGCGGCCATTGCAGCCGATTATGGCGACCACGACCTTCTCGTTCGGGCTCTTGGCCGCGCGCAGTGAGACGCCGCTGCCCAAGGTGGCCAGGCCCGCGGTGAGAACCGAGCTTCGCTTTAGAAACTCCCGGCGGCTGATTGAGGCAATCGTGCTCCCATCCAATTGCTTCGCGTGGGAGCTGGCAAGAAAACTCCGCGGCGTCCCGTCAGATGCCGAGATTTGAAAGAGTGCTGCTGATGGCATTGACGATTTGAACGAGGCGGGGGTGGGACTCTTCGAACCCCCGCACGGAGAAACCCAGGCCCTCGAGCGAGAGCTTGAGCAGTTCCGGGTCTTGCTCGGTGCGCGTGGCTTCGTGGGTGGAGACCTCGGTGAAACCGGCGATGCTTTGGGCCTGCTCCTCGTGCGTCTTGGACAGTTCAGCGACTTCCGATTTAAGCGTGCCCAGCAAATGGAGGAGTTCATGGCGACGCTCCTCTTTGATGGCCTCGGCGCCCTGAATGCGGGCTTCGATCTTTCCTATGGTGTCCTCGATCATCGCTTTGCTGTCAATTCCAAGTTCAGGATAGCCCTCCCTGAGCGATCAGCAAGCAGAACCAACGGCTTTTTGACGAGCGCAAGCATGCAGTACAGCAATTCGCCTCAATGCTTTACCGGCTTAAGCCGTGCGATAAGCGGCTTCACCAGGTCCCAAATGGCCGCTTCAATCTCGGCGACGTCTCCCGTCGCGTCGAACTGCCTCACCCGTTGCGGTTCGGCGGCGGCGATGGCCTGGTAGCCTTCAGCTACGCGCGCGAAGAAACTCAGCCCCGCCTCTTCAATCCGGTCCCGTTTGAAGGGCAGGGGGAGGGTGGGCTGGCGGGCCAGGCGCCGAGCCTCGCTGACTTCTTGCGGGACGATGAAGAGCAAAGTAAGAATGGGCCGGGTCTCACCAACCGCCACATCAACAATGTTCTTCACCATCTGCAAATTCAGTTGCCGACCATAGCCCTGGTAAGCGGTGGTGGAATCGTAGAAGCGATCACACAAGACGATTTCCCCATCGGCAAGGGCCGGGCGGATGACTTCCCGTACCAATTGCGCGCGGCTGGCATTCATCAGGAGCAGTTCGGCTTCCGGGGTCATCGCGTGATTGGCTGGGCTGTGCTTGAGCGTGTGGCGGATTTCCTCGCCGATAGGGGTTCCGCCCGGCTCGCGCAGGGTGCGCACCCGGTAACCCATTGACCGCAGGTGTTCTGCCAACAAAGAGATCTGGGTCGTCTTCCCACTGCCTTCCGTGCCCTCGAAGGTGATGAACGGAGCCTTCATTTCACAAGCGTTTGGCTCGTGCTCCTTTGGGTGTGTCCTCGACTACCCAGCCTTTGGCCTGCAGCTCATCGCGGATCGCGTCGGCGCGTTTGAAATCTCTGGCTTTGCGCGCAGCTTGCCGGGCTTCGACCCGAGCGGCAATTTCCGTCGGCACCTCCACTTCTTTGGGCGCGCCGACGCCCAGCACGGAATCGAGCTTCTCCCAGGTGGCCAGCGCCACCGCCGCGGCGGTGGGTTCCATCGCATTCTCCGCCAGCTTTCGGTTAGTGTCGCGGACCCATTCAAAAATGGCACCCCAGGCGCCGGAGATGTTGAGGTCATCGTCCAAGGCGGCCGAGAATTCGGCCAGCAAAGGCGCATCGTCGGCCGCCTTCAGATTGCCGGCCAACTCGCGAAGCTTCGTCAGGCACTCGACGATGCGCGTCAGTGAAGCCCGCGCTCCCTGCAATCCTTCCAGCGTGAAATTGAACGTCTCGCGATAGTGGGCGGTCAACAGCAGGTAACGGATTTCGCGCCCGGTGAACCCTTTTGCCAACAGGTCGCGCAGGGTGAAGAAGTTGCCGAGCGACTTGCTCATCTTCTTGCCTTCAACGAGCAGGTGCGCCCCGTGCAGCCAGTATTTCACGAAGGGCCGTCCAGCCGGCTGCAAGCCCGCGCCCTCGCTTTGCGCGATTTCGTCCTCGTGATGCGGGAACATCAGGTCTTCGCCCCCCAGGTGCAGGTCGAAGCTCGGCCCCAGCAGCCCCATGCTCATCGCGCTGCACTCGATGTGCCAGCCGGGCCGGCCTTCACCCCATGGACTGGGCCAAAAAACCTGGCCATCCTCCGGGACGCGCGCTTTCCAGAGCGCGAAGTCGGCGACGGCCTCCTTCTCATACTCATCGCTGCGCACCCGTTCGCCTACGCGCATTTCGTCGAAGTTCAGCTTCACCAACTGCCCATACCGCGAGCCGCCGCCGCGATACTTCTCGATGCTGAAATAGATCGAGCCATCCGGAGTCTGGTAAGCCAGCCCGCGCGCCAGGAGCTTCTCGATCAGCGAGATAATCTCCGCCATGTGCTCGGTCGCACGTGGCGTCTGGTGCGGCTTCAGGCAGTTCAACGCCTGGAGGTCATCGAAGAAGGCCGCCTCGAACTTGCCGGTGAACTCCCGGAGTGGCATGCCCGTCTCGCGGACTCGCTTGATGATCTTGTCGTCCACGTCGGTGATGTTCATCACCTGCGTGACGGCGTAGCCTTTGAAGTCCAGGTAGCGGCGCACCAGATCGCCAAAGATGAAGGTGCGCCAGTTGCCGATGTGGGCGAAGTCATAGACCGTCGGCCCGCAGCAATACAGGCCGACCGTCTTCCCGGCTGGATCCAGCGGGACGAACTCCTGCACCGAGCGTGACAACGTATTAAACAGCTTTAAACCCATACTCGAATGCGCTGAAGCTTAGGGGCGAGCCGGTGAAAGAAAAGGCTAAAGTCCGCGGAGGGAGCGGGCAGGTTTTGGTAAGGGGTCAGCACGCCATTTTAGGCTTGCCAGACGGCGGGAAAATGCGAAAATAGACGTGTATTCGTTATCAATTACACAGTTCGAGCAAGCTTGGCAGATTATAGCCGCATGAATAAATTCCGACCGGGGAGGGCTCATTGAGCCGCCCCTTTCCTTCTCGCTATTCCCGTGAACCACTGCATCGCCGAAACGGGAAGATCCGTGCCCGCGAAGTGAGGGTGCTGGACGAGACAAAGCAACAACTCGGCGTCATGTCGCTCAATGATGCGCTGCGGCTGGCCATGAATAAGGGACTGGACCTGGTTGAGATTGCCCCTAATGCGACGCCGGCGGTGTGCCGGATCGTGGATTACGGGAAGTTCATGTACGAAGAGGCCAAGAAGAATAAGGAATCGCAAGGCCGCCAGTCGGCAAGCAAAATGAAAGAGCTGCAGCTCTCGCCGACGATTGATCCGCACGATTTCTCGATCAAACTGGGTCGCGCCATTGACTTCCTGTGCGAGGACATGAAGGTCCGCGTGAAGCTGCGCTTTCGCGGGCGGCAGAAGGCGCACACCGAATTCGGCTTTGCCGTGGTGAACCGATTCGTCAAGGAGGCCGCCTCGTGGGGCCAGGCGGATTCGCCGCCGAAGATGCTGGGTGATCGCGACCTGAACGTGGTCCTCAGCCCGCTGCCCCGTAATAAGCGCGCCAAGCACCCTACCAAGACTGAGACAACTGCGGTATCGGAGCCGCCGGAAACGACAGCGCCGACAGAGCCGCCGCCCGCGCCGGATTTAGGTTCTTAGGCTACTTGGCCTTTGGTTTCACTTGGAGGGTGGATAACACCTCGCGCACGCCGTCTGTCTCCATCGCGAGCAGGATGGCTTTGCCGATGTGCTCAGAGGAGCTCACGAACCCCGACAAGGTTACCACTCCGGCGGTAGTGTTGACCGAAATGTTGAACGCCGAGAGGTCACGGCTGGTAAGGAGCTTGGTTTTAATCGCAGTGGTGATGCGCGCGTCGGCGGTGGCATCGGCAAGCGCATGGCCGGCCGCGCTTGCTTCGCGGCGGACGACCCCGCCGGTGCGCGCCAGTTCTTCTTTGATGTCCTCAGAGCTCAGGTGTAGCGCGCGAAGTTTGTCCTGCGCGGCGTCACTCGTGGTCTTAGCGGCGTTCTCCACCTTCTGCTCCGCAGACCGCATACGGGGGTCATTTCGATACGTGCTGTAGAACCAGACCGCCGCCGCCCCGAAGGCGACGCCCAATACCAGTGCCAGGAAAGTCCTCATGTGCAGATAGGATTATTCGTTATGTGGAATCTTGATGGTGCTGCCGCCCACGAATTCGCGGATCACCGCATCGCCGGGGATAATTCCGTAGCCCCTGACCTCCTGCTTGTCGAGGGCCTCGACCGAATCCAGCAGATGCTTTACCCGGTCATAGCGTATGCGGGCATCGAGGAAGCCGGCGTAGGATTGAAAATCCTCCGGGCGGGGCAGGTACCCCTCCGGGCCGCTGAAGAACGGCTTGAGCGCCGGAAGGTCGAACGGGAATCCGCCGTTGACGACATGGTCAGCCAGGCCGCTCAGCGGAATGATGCTGAACAGCTCGCCAGAACGCACGTAATGCCAGTGCAGGATGGTGAGCAACGGACTGTGATTCCGGTGCTGCACGTCGCGGAGCATTCGCCGGAGCAAGCGGATGTCCGTGAAGTGCGTTCGCCGCCGGCTGCTCCCGTCTCCTTCGTACAGGACGTTCTGAGTCTCGATGTATAGGCGGAACTGCGAGGTGGCCGGGATCCCTTCCGTGATGGGCGGATACAGCCCGTGCAGGCAATCGAGCAAGAGGATCTGATCCGGCTCCAGCCGAATGGACTTGGTGGCGGTGCGGCGGCCCTCCTTGAAGTTGTAAATGGGCTTCTCGATCGCTTCGCCGCTGAGCAAGCCGCTGAGATGGCGGTTGAGCAACTGGATGTCCAGCGCCTCGGGCGTTTCGTAATTGCGGTCGTTGATCCAGTCAGTCGGATGCTCGACGAGCGACCAGAAATAGTCGTCGAGGTTGAGCATGAGAAAGCGCAGGCCCTGCTTCTGGAGGCGTTCGGTGAGCTTGACGGTGGTGGTGGTTTTGCCCGAAGAGCTGGGGCCGCTGACCCACATCATGCGCAGCTTGTCTTTGGCATTGAGTCGCCCCATGACCTTGGCGGCGGCCTCATCGAGCGACTGCTCGTAAAGTGCAAGGGATTCCTCTACCAGCGGCTTTATCTTCCCGCTGCGGACAATCTCATTCAGGCCGGCGATGGTGTCGCAGCCGCGCTGCCGGTTCCAGGCTAGCGTCTGATCCATCCGCTCCTGGGGAAAGCCGTTGCCGGCAAACTTCTCGGCCGGAATGGCGCCTTCCCGCAGCCAATGCCTTCCCCAGCGATAACACTCGTAAGCATCCGCTGTGTTCTGGAATCCGTAGCTGTGCAGCGCATGCAGCACCTCGTCCTGGATGGTCTCGATGGTCGGCGGGAAGTTGGAAATCAGGTGGTGCGGATCGGAATTGAGGCAGACCACAACCGCGTCGGCCAGAAACTCGGCGATTCTGTCGTCGCTGCCGTAGGCCTCGAAGATCGTCTCGTTAACCCCGGGCACGAGGTCCTGGCCAAAACCGCCGATAGATTCGGCCGCGTGGGAGATCGCCCGCCGAATCCGGGTGTCGTCAAATTTAACCAGTGCGCGGTTGCGCTTCTGGACTTTGACAATGCGGTTTTGAACTGCCATGAGCCCTGACTATACACGAGCGCCTGCGGCTGACAATCCAGTTCGGGAGCCTGGGCCTTGGTTGGGCGTGGCAGCGAGTAGGGTAGCTTGGCTGAGGGCAGTCGGAGTACTGCGGATTTTAGTGCGGTCAGCCGCGTCGGTTGCTAGCATGAGGGCCTATGCAGCACTCTGTTCTCAGCAAACTTCGCCGAATGCTCGCGCTGAGCGGCGCGTCAACTTGCCTTGGGTTGGTCCCCGCCGGCGCCCTCGCCGATGCCGTCGTCCTTAGCAATGACCAGGTCATCGCATCGTGGAAGGTGGAGCGCGAACAGCTTCGGCCCGATTTCGTGCAGGACCGCCAAACCGGCCAGACTATTCAGCTTCGGGGTGAGTTGTTCAGCCTGGTGCTGACTAACGGCGCCTTTGTCAACGCGTCTGACCTCAAGCTCGTCGGGCCAGTGCGGACTGAAGCGCTGGCGGCTAATCCTCGGGCTTCCCGGTTTGCCGAGCGCTTGCCCGGCAGCCAATTGATGGCCGAACTGGTCAGCGCCGACGGCAACCTGCGCGTCGCCTGGCGCGCCATTTTGCGAGAGGGGTCGCGCTACTTGCGCCAGCAGGTCGAACTCAAGGCGGCGCAAGCCTTGATTCCGCTCAAAGAGATCGTGCTGCTTGAATCGCCGTTGCCTAACGCCCGCGCCACCGGCACGGTGGACGGTTCACCCGTCGTCACCGGGACGGTGTTTGTTGGAGTCGAGCACCCGCTCTCCATCAATCGCGGCGAAATGGGCTATGTGCGCTGCTTCCTTCCCCGCGGCACACCACTGCGGGCCGGGGAAAGTTTTGCTTGCTCGTCGGTCATCGGCTTTGTTCCTCAGGGGCAGTTGCGGCGCGGCTTTATGGCCTACCTGGAGCGGGAGCGCGCTCATCCTTATCGTCCCTTCCTCCATTACAATTCGTGGTATGACATAGGCTATTTCAGCAAGTTCGACGAGAAGGCGGCCTTGGGGGTGATTAACGCCTACGGCGAGGAACTGGTGAAGAAACGCGGCGTGAAGATGGATTCTTTCCTATTCGACGATGGCTGGGATGATTACAAGACGCTATGGCGGTTCCACGAGGGATTCCCCAACGGCTTTACCCCCATTCAAGCGGCGGCGAATGCAATCGGGGCAGCGCCCGGCATGTGGCTCTCACCCTGGGGCGGTTACGGCACTCCTCACGATGAGCGCATCAAATACGGCCGGGAACAGGGGTTCGAAATCAATGACGGCAATTTCTCCATGGCCGGCCCGAAATACTACGAGCGCTTCCGCTCGCTGTGCGTCGAGGTCGTGCAGAAATATGGCATCAACCAGTTCAAGTTCGATGGCATCGGCGTGGGCACCAAGGACGACCCCGGCGCTGGATTGCGCGACTTTGAGGCCATGCTCCGCTTGATCGCCGAGCTGCGCGCCCTCAAACCCGACCTCTACATCAACCAAACCACCGGCACCTGGCCATCGCCCTTCTGGTTGCTGCACGCGGATTCAATCTGGCGCGGAGGCGAGGACCACTCGTTTGTGCCGGGGAAGGAACCGGCGCGCCAACGCTGGATTACCTACCGGGATAACGACGTCTATGACGGCATCGTCAGTAAGAGCGACCTCTATCCGCTCAACTCTCTCATGCTCCACGGCATCATTTACGCAAAGCATGCTCACGACTTGAACACCGACTCGAACCACGTCTTCAAAGCCGAGGTGCGGACGTATTTCGGGAGCGGCACCCAGTTGCAGGAAATGTACATCACCCCCAGCCTGCTGAGCGCGCAGGATTGGGATACGCTCGCCGAAGCGGCCAAATGGTCCCGTGAGAACGCCGACACGCTGATCGACACGCATTGGGTTGGTGGCAGCCCGGCGGAGCACAAGGTGTATGGCTGGGCTTCGTGGTCGCCCCGGAAGGGCATTCTGACTCTGCGCAACCCGTCGTCGCGGCCAGCCGAAATCAAGCTCGACCCGGCCAAAGTGTTCGAGTTGCCTGCAGGCAGTCCGCAAGCGTACACGCTGGTGAGCCCATTCCACGATCAGGAACTGCCGCTAGCGAAGCTCCAGGCAGGTGAAGAAGCCGTGTTCATGCTCAAGCCGTTCGAAGTCCTGGTCGTCGAGGCATTGCCTCCAAAGTAACCCCCCCGGTGCGCTGGACCAGGGTCCCTTGCCTTTCGCGGGCATTCCCGGCAGATCCTTCACCGACGCCGGAATGTAGCGGGCTATCGTGGGTAACCGAACGCTCGGCAGTAAGGGGCCAGCCGTGCCTGCACCGGTTCCAGTGCCTCGGCGTAACGTTCCCAACGCCCCACGGCGCGCGTATAGACCGGCTGCGTCACGTCGTGATAGGTAGGCGCGAAGAGGAATTTCCGGCGGGCGGTCTCAAAGTAACGGCCCTGATCAGGATGCCAGGAGAGCCCAAGGAACTCAGTCACGCGTCTGCCTTCCGGTTCCAGGTTGGCCACCACATCCTCATAGCGGCTCTCGATCCAGTCGAACCCGCCCAGCTCGCGCATGCGCAGCCATGCGTCCATGAGATCGGCGTAGTGTTTGGCGGTGCGTTCGAGGCTCAGGAAGTTCACATTGGTCGAATTGAGCATGATGTTCAGGAAGAAGCAACTGATGACGACGTCGCGCGGGTCCCGCAGGGCAATGATCACCTTCAGCTCCGGAAAGACGCGCAGCCAGACGTTCAGTGACATGGTGGGGGAGGGGTTCTTATCCAGCAAGATGCGCGCGCCAGGTTCTCCTTCAATCTCGCGCAGCAGGCTCTTGATGTAGCGCCCGCGCATTTCCGCCCGCCGCGGCGCTGGCAGCGCTTCCAGCGTTTTCAACTGCACTTCACCCTCCAGCGATGAAAGGTTGATGTGGCTCGTGATCTCCTGGCTGAACGCCACCGGTTCGTCGAAGGCCACCACCTCAGGGTGCGCGTCCAGGATTTGCTCGAGGAGCGTGGTGCCGCTGCGCGGGTGACCGCCGAGAAACGCGGTCTGGTAAGGTTCGACCGAGGCGGGCGCTTCCTCCCGCCAGCGCCGCATCATCTCGGGCGTCAGGACGGCCAGCAGCGCCCGCCGCAGCCGGTCCGCCTTGTCGTACCCACGCTCGAGCAACGTGGTGTCAGTGATCGTGCGCACCAGGGCCTTGGCCTCCAGGAGCCAACGCATCGCCTCGGCGTATTGGCCCAGTTGGTCGAGCACTACCCCCAGCAGATGCCGGCTGGCGTACTTCACATAGGGATATTGGGGGCCGTCCTTGATTAAGTCGCGCAGCGCGGCTTCCGCTTCCGTATCCCGCTTCTTGCGGTGCAGCAGGAAGGCGCGGAAATAGCGGGCCTGGTCGTCGCGGGGGTGCCTGGCCAGGCACGCCTCGACGCAATCCCAGGCTTCCTCCAGCCGGCGCTCTTTCTCGAACCACACCGCCAGATTGATGCGGGCATCAACAGAGCCAGGATCGACGCTCACCGCGCGCTCGTAACAACCGCGGGCATCGTCCAATTGGCGCAGGCCCTGATATTGCTGGCCGATCGAGCAGAGCAGTGAGACCTTGCGCGGCGCCAGCTCCAGCGTGCGGCGGTAGGCAAGGTTGGCCTGGGCGAAATCCAATTCTCCGGAAGCGGCGTTGCCCAGCTCGAACCACAGTTCCGGCACGGCAGGATACCTCCTCACCAACTCGCGGTAGGCCGCCAGGGCAGGGCCGTGCTGGCCGCTGAGCAGTTTCTGCTGGGCCTTTTGCCAGCGGGCGAGATCGCGCGGTGTGCGTTCCAGTTGGGCCAGTGTGCCGGACATGAATATGTGGTTTGAAAGACCAAGCATCTCCGTCGAGTATAGCTAGCTGAGCGAGCGATTCCAAACGGTTTAGCCGGGGAACCGGCCTTCAATTGAACACTCCGGCCACGCTGACTCCGGGTCTCTGTGCTCTGGGCTGTGCCTCGCCGTGAGGAAAAGCGGCCGGGAATTGCTTCCCGGCCGCGCGGTTACCAGCAGGTATTGTGTTCGCAGCGCATCAGAACCCAACACGATAAAACAACGTTGTGCCAGCCGGAGTGACCGGGGGCGGTGGCAGGAATGGATACGGGGAAACTGCCCCGGCTACCGGCGTCCACACCGCGGTCGGGCCGAGCGTGGGCGAGCTCAGCAGCGAGCCAGCGGGCCAGGCAAGGCTCTTGCCGCCGCCCGCAGTATCGAAGTTATAACGCACCTCGAGGGCAGGGTCGCTCACCAGCGTGTCACTCGTCGCCGGTGTTGCAATCTGGGCAATCTCGGCGTCTGTCAGCACGCGGCTATAGATCCGGACGTCATCCATGTCGCCGTTGTAGTCCTGCCAGTAGGGGTCATGCGAGCGGCCCAATTCGATCTCTTGGGTGATGTCCCACGACCAGGCGGCTGTGTTGGCCTGGCTCATGAGCAACACGCCATCAAGATAGACTGACACTGCGCCACTGGCAGACTGGTCATACGTTAACGCTACGTGATGCCAGTTGCTGTCCACGACATAACCGCCCGCCGCGAAACTGGCACCCCCGGTGTACTGGACATCAAGCCCACCCGAGGGAGTGCCATCCAGAAAGAGCACCAATCCGGCAGTGGTGCGGCGGTCAAACAGCATTGACCCGTTGCCTGCAGCCGGGATGCCGGTGAGCATCCAGAAGCAAATGGTGCCCACGGGCGAGTTGAAGTCCGCATTTGTTGGGATCGCGATCTGTGCGCCGCTCGAAAACTGTGCCACGCCGCTGCGCGTCACCGGCGTGGGCACCGCATTGTCCGCAACTGACGCCAGCCACGTCGTGCCGTAATTAGCTCCAGGATGCGCGGTGCCCACCGGCTTCGAATCAAGGACGTATCCGCCAGGGGTGAGGCTAAGAACGATCGGCGCGTTGCCAAGCCGCCCGTTGTAGGCATGAAGCCCGATCCGGGAGGCCGAGAGGGCGTAGGGATAGATGGCCACGTCAGACATCGAGCCATTGAAATAACTGACCTTGTCCCGCATATCCGCCCCGATGTAGGTAATGAAGGTGTTGTCCAGCGGTGCAATATTGGTCGTGTTTTGCGAGGCGGCGGCGGTGCCATCAATGTAGATGACGCCATTCGTGCCATTGCTGCGGACCGCAGCAACGTGATGCCAATTGCCATCATTGACGCTGTTGGGCGAAGACAGGGTGAACTGATATGCGCCGCCACCATAAAGAGTGAAGCTAACGGTGCCGTTGGCGTTAAGGCCGAGAAAATACTCACCATTATAGCCGCTGGCGTAACGCTGCTGCACGATCTGGCCAGCGGCGGTTGCCGTGGTGTTGACCCAGGCTTCGAGCGTGAAGTCCGTGGTGCCAGAAAGCGATGGCCCTGTGCCACAGTCAATGTAAGAAGTGGTTCCATCGAACTGATAGGCCAACTTGCCAGCACTAAAGCCCTGGTAGGAGGGCGGGCGCGGGCCGGTTGCGCCCAGCGTGAGTCCGCCATTGTTGGTGCCGTTGTGAGCCGCACCGGAATAATCAATTGCCATTGTGCCCGAAGTTTCACCCAGCGGCCAGTAGGCGCCGGGAGAGTCATGGGCGACATCCGTGGTGTAAAGGTCCGGGGAGGCCACGACGGTCAGATGATTCGTTGCGCTGTTGGCGGAGCCGATGGAATTGGTTACGGTGACGTGATAGTCCCCACTGTCCGCCAAGCTAACGTTCGCCAGCATCAGGGTCGGGCTGTCGGTGCCCACGGGCGTGCTTCCCTGGAACCAGTTGTAGTGCAACGGTTGGGCACCTCCCGCCACCACGCTCCACGCCGAGAAGCTCGCGCCGGCGAAGAGGGTGCCGCTGACGCCCGAGAGGTCGCTGGTGATGACCGGCGCTTGAACGACGGTTACGGTGGCCGCGCCGCTGGTGGTTGCGCCGTAGAGGTTGGTGACGACAAGATCGTAACTGCCGGTGTCCGCCGCGGTCACGCTGGGCACTGTATAGATGGCGTTGGTGGCGCCAAGGACCGGCGTGCCATTGGTGCGCCACTGATAGGAGAGCGGCCCGATGCCAATGACGCCGGCGCTCAAACTCAATGCCGACCCTTGATTAACGGTTGTATTGGTCGGGTCTTGGCTCACCACGGGTTGGTCCGTGATGATGAAGCCCGCCAGCGTGGAGCGGTTGGGAGCGGTCTTAGGGTGGCAGTAGATATTGATCGTGTCGCTGGTGAACGTGCCGCTGGGCGCGCTGAGACCAACCGTGCCGCCGGTGGTGGAACTGTCACTTTGGGGGTTGACGACGTAATAGGTCGAGTAAGCCACCGTGTTGGTCGTGACTCCATCGGTGAAGTCCACGCCATCGTAGGTCTTCACGCCTGAGTTGGCGGCGATCGTTTGAACGACATAGCCGCTCGGGAATTTGGCGGCCAAGCCCGAGACGGTGACGGAGGGGGACTCGCCCGTAGTGTTGCCGTCATCGAGGTAACCCCAGGTGACCTCGTCGTTGCCGGGCGTCACCATCTCCGGATTCCAGCCGGCGACCAGTTCGCCGATGCCGGATTGCCAGGCGTTCGGAGCGGTGAGTTGAGCACTAAGTGTCCCTCCGAAGCCGACGCTGGTGGAAATGGGAGATTGGCAGTCCAACGGGTCGGTGTTAAACCAGTTCGCAACCGCAAGGCCAAATGCCTTGGCCGTAACCGGAAAGCCAGTGGTCTGATAACCTTTGCCATAGCCCACGGTCTGCGGCGTCGTGCCTGAATCATAGTACCAGGCCTGGAAGTTCAGCCCGACGGTGGTGCCCGCCTGCGCGGCGCCGAGCATCAGAGCTGCGGCAGGGACCGCCAGGGCCGTTTGTTTTAAGAATCTCGTATTGAGTAGTTTTCGTTTCATGGGGACTTGGAGCTGGTTTATCACGCGCGGGGTTGCTCAGGAGCTACCGCTGCCATTGGATTACGGCGGCCCGACGTCACAAAGAAGCCGACGCCGACCGTGGATGCTGCCGTGGCACGGGTTGTCACGCGCCTTGGCTGCTTCACGTCGCTCAAGCATAGGTTTTCTCTGCGGGCCATACGACATCATGGGCAGTTGGCTTTAAGCCGCAAGCCTAAAGTCCAAACAGCATTGGGACGGGACGCCGAGTGGCGCCTGGGGTTCCTTCATGCCGCAGGTGCGAGGCTCATCGAGCGTCAACTACCCGGCCGGAGTCAAACCGTTGCCCGCGCCGGACGGTTTGGCGGCGGGGCGGTTGGATGGTTCTGCCAAATGGGTGAAGTGGGCCAGTTTGGCCAGCTACACGAATTACGACATCATGCGGTATGAGCCGCGTTGACGCGGCCCCGAAAGTCCATACGGTTGCTGGGAACCGGCGGAGGTAGTTGGACGCATCACGTTTCACGCATCACGTTTCACGCATCACGTTTCACGCATCACGCATCACGCATCACGCATCACGTTTCCCGTCCCCCACCCGCCGCCGGCCCCAGTGACACCAGCTAGCTTAACCGTCAGGCGGTAGGCACCCGCGCCTGGAACAGCCGCGGCAGGCTCTCAAACCCATCCACCATCGTGCTCGCCCGCACGAACAGGCGCTTGCCCACGGGTACCGCGCCGAACTCCGCCGTGTACAGCCCCGTGATGTCCGCCGCCCCTGCGACCGGCGTCGGGCAGACGCCGATGATGCGGAAGTTACGGCACGCCCGAACCGCCGAGTTCTGCGGCGGGCTCGCCCGCAGCACCGTGCTGTCACCCGGGTCCGTCGGGCAGGTCAACTTGACCGCGACGACGCCAGCCGTGTTGGTGATCAGCAGGTTCTGGGGCGCCAGGCCAGGGAACTGAGGCGCCTGCGGCGGAACGTCCACGGGGGCCTGGCCCAGGAGGCCCAGCTTGCAGTTGACCTTGGCGAACAGTTGCAGGCCGGTCAGCGGCCCGCTTTGGCCGAGGCTGGCTCTGGATTTGAAACCGTCGGCGGCTACGTTCCAGGCGTCCTGTTGGGCGTCGGTCAAGGTGTCGAACCGTCGCGTCTGCTCCGCGAGCAGCTCCCGCACCTGGAGCTGCTTGTCGGTTCGCGGGTTGGCGGGGGTTACGCGGATGCGGCGGATCAGGCCGTTGCGGCCCTTCCACGTCACCGACAGGCCGAATTTCCCCTTCTGTGGGATGTCTTGTATCTTCATACTTCTACTTGCTTTCTCTTGTTGTTGTGTTGTTTACCACGGCGCGCGTGGCCCGTTGTGGGCCGACAATTGCACGCGCCGAAATTGATCGCCCTCCCGGGGCTGGGTTGTGAAGCCGAGGAATCGCATGGCTACTCCTTCGTGCGCTCGTCCACTCGCGCAAGGCCCGTTTCAAGGCCATTGATTCGAGTGGCCTGCCGATCCAGTGCAGCCATCAGCTCCCGCTGGTTGGCGTCCAGCTTCTCCAGGATGGCCAGGTGAGTGGCGTTGATGCGTTCCCGGGTGGCCATCATCTCGGCGTAGAACTCCGCCCGGCTCACCGGCTCAGCCTTGGCTGGCTTGGAGCCCACGAGCTTCTTCGCCAGGAGTAGCGCCGAGCCGATGACCCCGGCGATGGCCGCCCACCCCTCGCCCGAAATGGCCCGCGGCGAACCCATTTGCGAGTTTAGATTTGTATTCATGCTGCCTGGTTACTGATTACTGATTACTGATTACTGATTACTGATTACTGATTACTGATTACTGATTACTAATGACTGCCCACTGGCTACTGGTCACTGATTACTGGCCGATGTCTTGTCCACCGCACTGGCGGCGACCATCCCGCGCAACTGACCGTGTCGATGCGCCAAAAACCAGCCGCCCACCGCCACCGCCACGCCGCCCAGAATCAGCAGCTCATTGCCGACGATCAGGCTGGGCAACACCATGAGGGCCACACCGCCCAGCATCAGCGCCGCGCTGGTCGTCACGCTGCCGATGACCACCTTGAGCGGAGGCCACACCAGCGACGCCAGGCCAAAGACGAACAGCCCAACTCCCACCCAAACGATCCCCTTGAGGCTCGACAGCTTCGCGCCCAGCTCCCGCGCCGTGTCCTTCTGCGCCGCGCCCAGCTCGGTCCGCGCATGGGTTTCCTCCTTCTCAACCACCGGCATTGGAGCGCTGAGAATGAAGGCGGTTGAGGGTTGAGGGTTGAGAGTTGAGGGTTGTTGGTGTCCGGGAGGGCGAGCGTCCCCGCGAGTCCTGGTTTCCGCGGCGTTCCTCAGAAGTTCGGGCTCGCGGGGACTCTCGCTCTCCCACACTTGGGCTTGCTCCATTCGCGAGCCCGCCGGCACCGTATAGCTCCGCACCTTGACGCTCTCCTGGTCCTGCTTCGTGGACTGGGCCGGATTCTCCGACTGCACCAGCGTCTGCTCGACAACCCCAGCCGGCTTGCGAGTGATGACCGCCCTGCCACCCTTCAAGGGCCGAGGCCCCGCGCACCCGGCCGCCAGCACCGCCAGTCCAATCCCGGCGCACAAGAGCCGTGCCAGGTATTCCCCCGACGCCCCCCGCCGCCCCGAAGCCTCCGGACTTTGGACTTTGGACTCAGGACTTTGGACTCCGCAATCTGCACTCCGCACTCCGCACTTCCACACCACTCCCGTCGGAGGGCGATAGGTAAACCAGCCGGGGAGAGCGGCGCCCAGCCGGAACCTGCCCGCGATGCCGCCTCCATCCGAGGGAATGAGCAGGTGTTCGTCCAAGTGCCCGGCAAACGCCCGCAACACCGCGTCCGGCTTCCGCTCGGCATCCACGGCCACTGCCAGGCGGGCGTGCAAACACCTGATGGCCAGCCTCACCTCGCGGGCGCACTTCTGGACGCAG